>Ga0315281_10001289_pt1 | contig 36788 bp, 37 predicted proteins | sample YL17G07_0_MG_FD_204540 | JGI IMG/M metagenome (GOLD analysis project Ga0315281, IMG submission 204540) | Sediment microbial communities from Yellowstone Lake, YNP, Wyoming, USA - YL17G07_0 | ecosystem: Environmental > Aquatic > Freshwater > Lake > Sediment | place: USA: Wyoming | collected...
CCGCAACGAACTGGCCGCCAAAGTCCGTGAAGGCAAAGTCGATAAGAAAGATTCGGATAGAGCGATTGAGTTATTAACAGTGATAAACGAATGCGGCAGGCAGGATAAAATTTTGTATCGGGAATTTGAGAAGAATCTTATCGAGCAGGAAAAGCAAAAACTTGAAGCTTTTTTTGGCCGGCTCATCGAAGTTCCGCCTTTGCCGACGGAGATAACCCCGGAACGCATCGCTGAGTGGCAAGAAAAAAGACTCGAACTTCATTATTTGCCGCCAATCGACATGGCGAAATTGTTTGGGTTGGGAAAAAAATGGTTGAATCCTAGATTGCCAATGAAAAAGTTGGCGAATCCAGAGACGGCTATGAGGCTGCCGGGCTGCTGGATATTAATTGACGGCAGGCCTAAGCCAAAATACCAACATCAAGGAACGTATTATGCCGACGATTCGTCTTTTTTGGAACCGGTTCTAGAAAAGTTGCGCCGTGACGGTACGATAGTTGATTTCAACGGAAATCAATCACGATGCAATATTCAATATACTGACCTGCGCAAGCCCGAGGCGATAAAGGCATTGGCCGATGCTTGCGGCCTGAGGCCCGAACAATTTTCTTTGCCTACGGCCATAGAATTCAATGTCATAGGCAACATGTACCATCCTGAATGGGGCATACATCCGTCAACGCTGGAAGAATTTTTTTCAGACAAATGCAAGGATTCGTCCGAAAGTTTAGTCGGCGGAGGCTATTCTCTTACTAACGGTCTTTTGGTTTTCGATACGATTCAAGGCGCAAGCCTGACGATCGGTTTCAGGCCGCTCGGACGCTTCTCTTGACGTAAATAATAATAGTTGTCATGTTGCCGAATCGAGTGTTGGTCGTTTTTGGCTGCAAGAGGAGGAGAACATGCTCGAAGGTTGTTGTTCGTTCGTCCTTTCGGAAATGGTCCAAGAAATAGTGGAGCGCTGCGGCGGCTCGTCGGCCGAGGCATTGACCGCCTGGGAACGGATGGTCGAGGCCTTGAAACTCGAAGACATCGATACGCACTGTTTCGGCCATCCGCTTACGGAACAGGAGGCCGAAGAAGCCCGCGTTGCACTGCCGGCCGTGGCCTTCCGTTTGTATGGCGGCAAGGACCGGTGGTGGTTGTGCAGCATGGAACAGGTCAAAACCCCAACCGGAACCTCGCGGGCGCTGTGCGTTGATTCGTACAAGGAGAGGATGCGCATCAGCAGCCCGTATTGGGCCGAAGCTGAAAGCGGCACCGATCCACATGCGTATCTGATCACGCCGGACAAAGCGAGTCTCAAACGCTGCCCGACCATCAAGGATTTTTTCGATCACAAGTACAGCGCATAATTTCTTAACCTCGGAAGTTCCCAGTGAACGTATCCGAGGTTTTTTCTTATCAAGTGGGAAATATAGATATACACATTGGAACAGAAAAAGAACACTATTTTGGCTAATACAAGTTTAAATACAGTGGACTGTAAACTGTTGACGCGAATATCATAGTGGCATAAAATGGGAACCAGTGGGGAAGGGTGGGAGAAGAAGTTAGCCGCATCTCGGGATGCGGCGATGCTGTCCCTCCTTATTTATTTTATCCCCGTCGAGCTCATCGCGTTTAACGCGATCCACTCGACTCATCATGGATCTCTAATGCGTTCAGTATGTTCATCGGAGAGTTCCATCATACCCTAGACGATAAAGGGCGGCTCGCAATCCCCGTCGGCTTTCGCACCGCGCTTACAGACGGAGCTGTGGTAACGCGCGGGCTTGATCACACGCTTTTTCTTTACCCAAAGGAAGAGTGGAGGTCCCTGGCTGCAAAAATTGCCGCCTTGCCGCTTTCTCAAGCGGATACCCGCGCGTTCGCCCGACTCATGCTTGCCGGAGCCATGGAAGTGGCTATCGACAAGACCGGGCGCATTACCATCCCCGAATATTTGCGCACCTACGCAGGTGTCAGCAAGCGGGTGGTGGTGTCCGGCTTGTACGACCGGCTGGAAATTTGGGACGAAGATACCTGGAGCGCATACGTGGCAAAAACCGAGGCTGACGGCAACGAAATTGCCGAACGGCTCGGTCCAATCGGCCTATGAACCCTGACGTATTACATAAATCCGTGATGTTGAGTGAGTCCATGAGCTCACTTGATGTCCATCCGGGCGCTAATTACCTGGATGCCACGCTGGGCGGGGGAGGACATACGTCAGAAATCCTTCGATTGTCCGCGCCAAACGGCCACGTCCTTTCGCTGGATGTGGATCCTACGGCATTGGCCAGGGCGCGCGAACACAAGGATGCATATGGTGACCGCTGGCAAATCATGGAATGCAATTTCCGTAATTTGCTCACGGCTGCCGAGGCGTCGGGTTGGAAACAATTCGACGGCATACTGTTTGACCTGGGGGTTTCGTCCGACGAACTGTCGGATCCCAAGAAGGGACTTTCGTTTCAAATCGACGGTCCGCTGGATATGCGGTTAGGACCAATGGCCAACGATGACGGATTGACAGCCGCCACGATCGTGAACCATTGGTCGGAATATGAACTGCGTGATTTGTTCCGAACCTACGGCGAGGAAAGTTACGCGGCGCTGATCGCCAGAACCATCGTCAAACGCCGTGCCAACCAAACGTTTGAACGAACACTGGATTTGGCCCAGACCATCAAAACCGCAGTTCTCGGAGCATATGCACGAGGCCGCATACATCCTGCGACCAAGACGTTCCAGGCTTTGCGCATCGCGGTCAACGACGAACTGTTGTCGCTTAAAATCGCATTGCGCGACGCCATGGATCTGCTGGCACCCGAAGGCAATCTGGTCGTCATCTCGTTCCATTCGCTGGAAGACAGGATCGTCAAACGTGCGTTCAAAGAATTCGAAACAGAAACAAAAGTACCAAAACCAATAAAACCGTCAGTCGAAGAAATTAAACAAAATCCACGCGCTCGCAGCGCCATCCTGCGGGTTGTGCATAAAACTTCAAACAAAAAACAAAATTCAGTATGTCCCGCTTATTCGCGCTCGCCATGACACACCCTCAGCAGCATTTCGGCTTCAAAGAGCCGATTGCCCGACAGCTCCCGCGAGGAGCCATGGGTTGGGGTTTGATCGCGCTCGCGGTTTGGGTGGGATGTGCGGGGCTCTATGTAGCGCAAATTACGGCAGCTTCGCAACGCAGCGACCGTTTGGAGACCTTGCAGCGCAAGATTGATAACCTGCAACAGGATGTTACGGCCGTTGAGGACCAAGTGGCTCGCGATTCTTCCATGCGCGCTTTGACCGAACGGGCACAATCACTGGGACTGGTTGCGCCAACGGATGTCCAATACATCAATCCCACGGGACTTGCCATGCGCCGTTAAAACGAACGCCTGACCTTGGCAGACACTTTGAAATCAAGGTTGTTGCCAAGGTCAGTCCGCCCCGGGTCCCCGCCAGGACTCGGGAGCGGCTTGGTTCTAAAATATAAATTCAATCCAAAACACAATCAATAAACAAAAATATGACGATTCCTCCGGCCGCGCGTTTCCGGAGGAATTTTTTTATCTTTTTATTTACGTCGTCCCTACACACTTTGTTATTTCCATCCATTGGTTACCCGACCCTTATTAGTCATTGCGCATTCGACAAGCTCATGCCCTGAGTTTATCGAAGGGAGCGCAGGCGTGGCAATCTCACCTCTTACGAACTAGGTTAACATGCTTCGTGAGATTACTTCGCATACACTCGCAATGACAATCGGATTCTGTGATTCGGTTCTTTTGTGTGGTATAATATCCCCATGTTGCAAAGGAGCGGGGCGCTCGCACGGTTGGTGTTTGTGGATCTCATTGGGAGCGTATTTTGGTTTCCGATTTGGTGGTATACCGTGGGGCTGAAAAAAATGATAGATTGGTGCGTCGAGGGTTTGCGTTATCGCGCCAAACAGTACGCATTCGGCATCTGGATCCGGAATTTTTTGGTACCCATGTACGGACAATACGAATGGGCGGGACGTTTGATAAGCGTCTTAATGCGTTTTGTGGTAATCGTGGGCCGCGGCATCGCCATCGTGGTTGAAGGCATTGCATATTTTGCTTTAGTGATCGCTTGGATAATCATTCCGCCCGTGGCTTTGGTAATGTCTTTACAAAACATTGTTTCCGGCACTTTCGTCAGAAGCGTGCCAGGTTCCCTCTAAAGTTATGCCGGATGAACTAATCAATCCTGAAATTCCGCAAGCCGTAGCGTGCTCGGCTTGCAATGGCGATCCGCGCGCTTCGTCGCAGTGCCGCCAATGCAAAGGCGCGGGCATCGGCGTACCGACCGAACAGGGTTTTTTGGTTTGGAACCTCCAAGTGGACGAATTCATGATCGCGGTCCGCAAATTAAGGATCAAGACCAACGCCATCATCCATTTGGTTGTCATGACGCTGATTATCGCCTGTTATGGCGTATTCCTGTGGCAGGTCGTGGCCTACTATTCCATTGCAGATTTGCAGACCCTGTCTTTCTGGACAATCGGCTATTGGTTTGTGACTGTCTTTTACGCGGGCATCGCGTTATCCGCATTCTTTATCTTCCGCGTGTCCGAGTTCTCCGATGTGGCCAAGGAATTACCACATTGGCTGGTAACGAAAAACGAAGAACGTAAAACGAATGATTCTGGATCCAAAGCCCAGGACGCGGGACAGACGACGTATGCGTTGGAGGTTTCGCCGTATTTTTCGCCGCAAGCCATGGAGATCGTGGAAGCGGCTTACCGGCTGGCTAAAGATCTTGGTTTAATTGAAATTACTCCGGAGATATTGTTTGCCGCAGTCCTTACCAGCCATTCGGGTGCATTGTTTATGGCACGTTTAGGCATGTCTTTTGAAAAGGTTAAAGATCCTTTGGTTCGATTGCTCATGACTGCGCCTGCCGGCAAGCCTCCAATCACATTTTCCCGCGAAGCCAAGCGCACGCTGGCCATGGCTTTTGCGGTCGCTGACGAGACTCATCGCAGGTTTGTGACGCCAATGGAGATTTTTCAACAGGCGTTTTCGGAAAGTCAGAAAATGCAGGATCTGATTGACCGTCTGGGCTATCCAGCCGGGCATGTGGAGCACGTGGCACAGTGGATTCGCTTGCAGGATCAGCTCATGGAAGACCACCAGCGTTTCGTCCAATTAGCAAGACTCAAGCCCAAGACGATCATGAATCGGGCTATGACGGCGCAGACTACGCCGCTGCTGGATAGATTCTCGGAAGATTTGACGATTATGGCGCGCAACGGATACCTGACGCCCATGGTCGGCAACCAAAAAGTCATGGATGATTTGATGCGCGGTTTGGAGAGCGGCGTGCGATCCGTCGTCCTTGTCGGAGAGACGGGCGTGGGCAAAGAGGCGGTACTTGAACAACTGGCGCGGCAGATGGTGGAAGAAGACGTACCGGAAATACTTTTCGACAGACGCTTGGTCTCGGTCAACCTCGCTCAAGTCGTGGCGGCCGGTGATCCGGGTATGGCGGCGGAGCGCATGTTGGCCATGCTCAATGAAGTCGCCATGTCAGGCAATATCGTTCTTGCTTTGTACGGCATCGAGGCATTGGTCGGCGGCGGTTCGGGTCCCATGGATCTGGCCGAAGCTTTTGCCAGCGAATTGGATAAAGGTTATTTTACTGTTGTTGCGACGACGACACCTGGCGCTTGGACACAATATTTGGAACGACGCAGTTTGGGCAAGAAAATGATCAAAGTGAATGTGCCGCCGGCTGACAATGAACAGTGCATTCAGGTTTTGATGGCCAAATCGGGCGGTATCGAATATCAAAATCGCGTTTTCCTGTCATACGCAGCCGTGGAAAAAGCCGCATCATTGGCCATGCGCTATTTGCATGACACGGCTCCGCCGCACAACGCGCTCATGATCATCCGCGAAGCCGCGGTGTTGGCGCGTAAAGCTCGCGGCGAAGGCGTATTTGTGAGTGGTGAGGATGTGGCCAAGATCGTACATGACAAAACCAACATTCCGGTGGAAATGGTGACAGCCGAAGAATCCGAGCGTCTTATGAGTCTCGAAAGCCGCATGCATGGCCGGATCATCGGACAAGACGAAGCTGTCGTAGCGGTCGCGAGATCGATCCGTCGCGCTCGAGCCGAGTTGCGTGAAGGCAAACGTCCAATTGCAAACTTTCTGTTCCTCGGACCGACCGGCGTAGGCAAAACCGAGTGCGCTAAAACTTTGGGTCAGGAATATTTTGGCGATGAAAATGCCATGGTGCGTTTGGATATGTCCGAATACCAGGATAAATCATCCATTGCACGCATGATCGGCGCACCCGGCGACGAGCGCGGAGGTTTGTTGACCGAAGCGGTGCGCATCAAGCCGTTTACCATCGTGCTGCTGGACGAAGTGGAAAAAGGACATCCTGATATTTTGACGCTATTCTTGCAGGTCATGGATGACGGACGTCTGACCGACGGTGTGGGCCGCGTCATCGACTTTACCAATACCATCGTGATCATGACTTCTAACGCTGGCACGCCGTTCATCCAGAGCGCAGTGGCCGAGGGACAGTCCATGGAAAGGATTAAGACGGCGTTAATGGAACGCGAGCTTAAGGGAATCTTCAGACCTGAATTCCTCAACCGTTTTGACAGCGTGATCGTGTTCAAACCTCTGACGCGCGACGAAGTCGTGCAGATCGCATGGCTCATGGTCAACCGCATCGGCAAAAATCTGGAAGGAAAGTCCATCAACTTCCGTGCTGAGGACCAGGCTGTCGAAGAATTGGCCGATGCTGGATTCGATCCGCTGTTCGGTGCGCGTCCATTGCGCCGCGTTATTCAGGAACGCGTGGAGACGCCGCTGGCAGATATTATCCTCAAACACGAAGTGGAGCGCCATGACACGGTCGTGATGCAAGCGGACGGGAGTTTGACTGTGGAGAAAGCGCCTGATTTACTTGGCTGATATGCCGGCCGGCACACTGGTGTGGTATTTGGCCATCGTACTGCTGGGCAGTGCCCTGGTTTCTTATGTTTTGAGCTTTGCTTCCCGTCGCTTGGCTATCGAATACCGAGCTTTGGATATGCCTCGCGGTCAGCGGAAAATTCACAAACTGCCCATGCCTTTGTGGGGAGGATTGGGGATTGCGGCCACGATTTGCATTGCGGTTTTGTTTTTAGGATTGGACGGCAGCATATTCCAAAAGATAACTTCCTGGCAGCTCATTGGTTTTGCGGCCGGCATCCTTGTCCTCAATTTTGGCGGTTTGTTGGACGATAAGTTCGACTTGAAGCCTGGTCAGGCGATTCTTTTTCCGGTTGTCGCAGCACTGATCGTTATTTTTACCGGAACAACAATCGGCCATGTGACTCATCCTGGCACTTCTGGCGCTTTGTTTCTGGATTGGTGGACATGGCAGCCGTTTAACGGATTTTTCAAACTCGTATTGCCCAGCGACGCATTGGCTTTTGTCTGGCTAATGGTGGCCATGTATGCGGCCAAGATATCAGACGGATTGGATGGTCTTGTGACCGGTATCGCTGTCATCGGCGCGACCATGGTGGGCGCATTGTCCGCTTTGCCGACTTACTATCAACCAGCGTCAGCGATACTCGCAGCGCTGGTTACAGGATCGTATCTTGGATTTTTGCCGCGCAACATGCATCCGGCAAAACAGTTTTTAGGTGAAGGCGGCGCGACCATGGCCGGTTTTTGTCTGGGTTTCCTGGCTATCGTATCCAGCGCCAAGATCGCCATTGCCATGGCAGCGATGGCGGTTCCAGTTGCCGACGTGGCAATCGTTGTCCTGCGTCGCGTATTGAACGGCAAGCCTTGGTATAAAGGCGATTCATCCCATTTACATTTCCGTCTCCTGGCTGCAGGATTGCCACATCGTTCCATCGTTTGGTTGCTATGGTTGATTTCTGCCGCAGCTGGCGTGACGGCACTGCTTTTGCAGACGCGTGGCAAGATATTTTTAGTACTGATTCTTGCATTGATGACGGCTTTGGGATCTTGGTTTGCTGACCGTCAGATTCGCAAGCGTTTGCCTACAGTGGAACCTAGGAACGAACAAGAGAAATAACCGACGTCCTTCAAGTTTATCATGTCCATCAAGTCCGTCAGGTCGAGGAAGAAGATGGTAAAAAGATCGCCGGAGGAAATGGCGAGGAGGATTTCGTTTGCCGTGTTGGCCTTGGGTTTGGTTTTGATTGCCGGGGTTTCGGTCGGGGTTTCGGCTGCCAAAACGCAAAACGCAAAACGCATAGTGCAAAGTGCCGCAAGAGCAACGTCAAAAGTTGTGAAGATAAAGGGCGTGACGATCAATGTTGAAATCGCAGATACTGCGGCGGCCAGGGAACGCGGACTGTCGGGCAGGGCGTCGCTCGGCGCGAATCAAGGCATGTTGTTTTTGTTCGACGAGCCCGATTATTACGGTTTTTGGATGCCTGATATGAAGTTTAATATCGACATCGTTTACATACATGATGACAAGATAGTGGAAATTGCCGAGAATTTGCCTGCTCCGAAAGTCGGAGAAGATCCGGCGACTTACTTTCCGCGCAATGCGGCGGAAAGGGTATTGGAGGTCAATGCGGGAGTTGTGAAAGCGAATAGCTGGAAAATGGGGGATGCGGTCCAGATATCGAGCCTATAAAACACAGAAGATCACGATGCTGATATTTTTTGCTTAAATAAACTATTTTTTCGTTATTTAACCATATAGTGTCAGCGCATTGACGCGAGGACGGTTATTGTGTTACCTTCGTTTTACTAAGTCGGTTGTTCCTTAGCAACCTGTGGAGCTGCCATGTACAGTCCCTACAAGGTTTCACACGAGATGCAGTACGGTCGAATGTTCGACAATCAGGCCACGAAGTTGATCGATGCTAAGTTGGCCCAGGAAGCCACGATAGGACTTACGGCTTTCATTCAACAGTTGCTGGAATTACGGAATCTGTTATCCAGGGTTCCGGAATGCAAAACAAACCAAACGCCGTTTCTCATTGTTGTGCCTCGAACGCTCGTGCCTGTCAGCAGGCAAATGGAGCTGCTGAGCAACGATGATCAGCGAGGCAGTTCGTTGTTGGATGACGGGGGACTTGTGAACCAGGACGAGGAAACAAAGGTTCGAGGCTTGTATTTGGCCGCGGTCGTGGAAGACGGGCCGTTGTCCTCGGCTTTCGCGCCGCATGATTTCAGTGAGGTGGTACGGATGCAAGGCCGCCATAACCTGACCGTGGAAGAAGGAGTCGCCAAAGTTCGCAGCGCGTGGAACGTGCTGAATAACGGATCGCTCAACCTGCTCGGAACGCGCTACATGCGCCGCGGGCAAGTGCCGTTTCTGACGCAGGGCATGCAAGGTCCGATGCTGGATGCTTTGGACGAGAAGTCCATGGGAGTCACGGCTTCCTTCGTTCCAATTTGCGCTTTCAGGCTCTACAATACACCAAAATAGCTCACCTGACCCGTCTTTAAGGGTCTTTTTCATTAGCCTTGTGCTGTTGGTTGACAGTTTTTTTAGCTTCAGATAACATAAGCGCACTATGCTTTTCGAAAATAATTTAGGCATAGTGAGCAAAGTCGAACTATGATTGCTGTAATAGCCACCGGGGGCAAACAATACCTTGTAAAACCCGGCGAAACCGTAAAGATCGAAAAGATCGCTGGCGACAAAGGCCAGACTGTTGAGTTTGACAAGGTTTTATTGGTTGCCGAAGAAGACGGTTCCAAAGTCCAGGTCGGAACTCCCAACCTGTCGATTCCTGTGACCGGCGAGATTTTAGAACAAGGCAGGGCCGATAAGATTGAAATCGTGCACTACAAGGCCAAGGTCCGCTACAAGAAGCGCTCGGGCCACCGCCAGCCTTTTACCAAGGTAAAAATCGTGAAGATAGGATAAATTTTTTCATCCTGAGTCAATCGAAGGATAAAGATTACAAAAATCGGGTAACAACCCGGTTTTTTATTTGTCATCTCGACCGAAGCGTAGCGGAGTGGAGAGATCCCGGGAACTGAGTTACTGGGATTTCTCCAATCGTCGTCGAACTCCTCCGTCGAAATGACAGAATTCTAATTAGTTTGTAGAGTTCGTCCTTCTGTTAATAAACGCATCCGTAATCGTAGCCTCGTCCGCATACTCTATTTGCGCGCCGGTCGGAATGCCGCGGGCAAGACGCGTGACCCGCCATACCGGCAGGCTGGCACGGGCTGACGAGCCGGAGAGTTGGCGCATGAGGTACATGGCCGTGGTGTCGCCCAGAACGTCAGGATCCAAGGCCAGCACGACTTCTGTGATTGGCGGATCGGCTTTTTGCATGCGATCGAGCAGGTTGTTGATTCTGAGTTGGTCTGGCGTATGCCCTTCGATGGGATCGATCAAGCCGCCGAGCACGTGGTAGCGGCCCTGGAAGACGCCGGCTTCTTCCAGCACACGAACATCCGGGCTGACGGCGACGACACAAAGCGTTCCGTTATTGCGCCGCGGATCCGAACAAATCGAACAAGGTGAGGCATCGGTCCAGACGCCGCAGACTTCGCAGGCGGTGATTTTTTCTGCGAGCTGCGAAACGGCTGTTGCGAATTCGCGCACTGAAGATTTGGATTGCGATGCCAGCCAGTAAGCGTAACGCAAAGCGGCCCTGGGCCCCACGCCGGGCAGCCGGTCAAACATGCGCGCCAGATCGCTGATGGACGGAGGGACTTTCATTCGTTCGTAAAGTTTGTAAGGTTATTAAAGTTCATAAAGTTATTTCTTAATTACCTTATAAACCTTATAAACATTATGAACCTTATAAACGTTGTTTAGTTACTTTTTCATCATGTCCTGAATGTCTTTCGCGAGATCCAGGCCGCCGATGTCTTTGAGTTTGCCGGCCATGAGCTTTTGCATTTTTTCCATGCTGTCGTTGACTGCGTCCTTGATCAAATCCTGAAGTTTAGCCTTGTCCGACATGGCTTCGTCGGCAATGGTGACGTTGGTCAAGCGCTGGTTGCCGTTGACCGTAACTTTAACCTTGCCCCAGCCGGCCGAACCCTCGGCGGTTTCTTTTTCCAGGGCCGATTGGACGGTTTTGGCGCGCGAGCGCAGATCTTGGAACTGCTTGAGTTTGCTGAACATAGTGGCAATACATTATTACGTCATCACCGCAAAAGCAAGGCCATTTGACTCATGGTTGCGGATGGCAGGACGAACACGTAAACTGTTGTTAAACTCTATTATGACTACCGCCGAAGTTCTCCATAAGATATTCCGCAATCCCGAAGAAGAGCTTTTAATGTTCGATGATCTTGGCGTTCTGAATATCTACGAAAAAGACAACGGGAAATTTTACCTGGCATCCTTTTCTTGGGATGGGGTGGAAAAAGAAGTCTATAATCCCAAAAATGGAAATTCGCACCCCGAGGAAATAGTCCGGCAGCTATATCTGCACCATCTCATCAAACATTATAAATACCACAAAAACCTTATTCAAATCGAAAAGGTTGTCCATTTTGGGCGGGAAACTAACGATGCGAAAAGGGCTGACATTGTCGTTTACAAAGCCGATGGTATTACTCCAAAAATTATCGTCGAAGTAAAAGCCCCTGGTGAAAAGCACGACATTCAACAACTCAAGAGTTATTTGAACGCGGAAGGAGCGATAATCGGCGTGGCTTTAAACGGCGAACACCGTCTTATTTTGTACCGTCCTTATCCTAAAGATTTTGATGATACGCTGGACGACATTCCGGCCGCAGACGAAGATGTTGCGGATGTTCTTGAACGGCGTAAAACCTTGAAAGATCTTAAAGACAAAGATCTCCGTCGCGTCATCACCGACCTTGAGGAGCTTGTGCTTGCCAATTCCGGAGCGGACAGTTTTGATGAGATTTTCAAATTAATTTACGCCAAGCTCTACGACGAAAAAGCGGCCAGGTCGCGCCCGAATGAGGAACTGCACTTCCGTAAAAGCCCAACGGGCAAGCCGGAAGAAACGAAACGCACCATCGAAATACTGTTTGATGATGCAAAGCTGGAATGGCCTGATATTTTTGACCGGAGTGCAAGAATAACCCTCTCTCCCGAGCACCTATCCGTTTGCGTTGGGGAGCTCCAAGATACCCGACTTTTCGGCTCTAACCTCCGCATTGTCGACGAGGCGTTTGAGTACCTTATCCCTGATGTCGCCAAGGGAAAGAAGGGGCAGTACTTCACTCCACGCGTCATCATCGACATGTGCGTCAACATGCTTAACCCCAAGCCGCGCGAATATGTTATCGACACGGCATGCGGCAGTGCGGGCTTCTTGGTGCATGCCATGCAATACGTTTGGAAACAGCTTAAGAGCGAGGAGGCTAAAAAAGAATATGCGGGCCGCTATTTATACGGCATTGATTTCGACGAGAAATCGACTAAAATCAGCCGCGCCATAATGCTAATCGCCGGCGATGGCAAGAGTCATATCTTCCGTGCAAATTCCATTGATGGCGTCGAGTGGCAACCTGAACTCACCAGCGCGCTTGAGAATTTTCAGCTTGTCGAGGAATGGGAAAATGATACGGAGAAAACGCGCATAAACCATGAGACGCACCGTCGTCTGCGGTTTGACATCCTCCTTGCCAACCCGCCATTTGCCGGCGAGATCAAGGAAAAAAAGCTGCTCACATCGTATGCGCTCGCCAAGAACGCTAAGGGCAAACTGCAAACTTCACTTGAACGTCACATTCTCTTTATCGAACGCAACCTCGACTTTGTGCGTGACGGTGGCAGGTTGGCGGTCGTGCTCCCGCAAGGCGTTTTCAATAATACGAGCGAGCAATATATCCGCGAGTACATAATGAAAAAAGCCCGAATCTTGGCTATCGTGGGCTTGGATGGCAGCTCATTCAAACCGCACACTGGCACAAAAACATCCGTCATTTTCTTGCAAAAATGGAAGGTGGGCGAGCTTAACGCCGGCGGGGAGCCGAAGGTCAAAGATTATCCTATCTTTTTCGCCACTTCGCGCGTGCCATTTAAAAATAATAGCGGGGAGTATGTGTATCAGAAAGCCGCTAACGGCGAAGTCATCAAAGATGAGGACGGAAATCCAAAGTATAATACTGACCTTGACGGAATTGCGGAAGCGTTTGTCTTGTGGGCAAAAGAACAGAGGTTGGATTTTTTAGAACTGATATGACTTGGCAAGAACTAGCTCAACAGCAAGGTCTGGAGGTTGCGGTTATCAATAAACGCAATTTGCAGGCTAAGCGTTTTGACGCTGAGTATTACCGTCCATCCATACTTGCACTTGAGCGACAACTACAAACAAAAACATGCACGCCCTTGAGCTCATGTGTCAAAGTTTCTGATGGTAATCATATGGAGGTGAGCCGATACTTCACAGAGGATAAAGACGGCATCCCGTATTTTCGCGGTGGAGACGTAAACGATTTTTTTCTTGAGAATGCCGATCCTAACCGTATCCCGACCGATATATACGAAAAAGGCGTAATGAAGCGGTCGCATTTCTTCCCTGAAGATGTACTGCTTTCAATCGTAGGCACGGTTGGTAGCGTCTCAATGATGACGGATGGTATTGGCAAGGCTACGGGGAGCTGCAAAATTGCAATTCTCCGCTCTGAAAATAAACGACGTGCACGCTATATTGCCGCTTTTTTATTGTCTCGTTACGGACAGGCGCAGATTGAGCGCAATACGCGCGGTGCCGTGCAGATGGGCTTGATACTGGATGACATGGATAAAATACTTGTGGCACTACCAAGTGGGCTTCTAGAAAATGCTATTCATGACATAATTGGTAGTGCTATCATCATGAACAGACAAGCGAGGGCGGCTTACGGGGAAGCGGAAAAAATGATACTTGATGCAATAGGTTTGAATAAATACGACAATGAAAATGATGCCGTCTCAATACGCTCACTCTCCGATGCGGTCACATCCAATCGTTTCGACGCGGAGTACTGGCAGCTGAAATATGACGTCGTGTTGAAACGCATCGCGGCCTACAAGGGAGGCGTTTCGACGGTCGGTGAGCAATTTACGCTTATAAAAAACAACTTCAAACCCGACGCTGGAAAAATTTATCGTTATATTGAGATTGGTGACGTTTCCACATCAAATGGCGAAGTCGGATATACGGAACATTCGATGGATGAACTGCCGGCCAATGCCAAAATCGAGTTCGGGGAGCGGCAACTCATCGCGTCAAAGGTGCGGCCAAACCGCGGCGCAGTCGCTATTTTGAATGACCATAGAGGCTATGTTGGGAGCGGTGCTTTTACTGTGCTCAAAGAAAATGGACAGGTGCCGCTCGAAGTTTTGATGGTTTATCTCAAAACCGAACCCATTCGCGACCTTTTGCTGCGCTACAACGTTGGCACTTCTTATCCCGTTATCCGTGACGATGATGTTTTGAATCTCCCTATGTCTTTACTGAACGAAAAAGACACGGCTGAGATCGTCAAGAATGTCATCACAGCGCATAAGAACCTCATGGAAGCCAAAGCCCTCATAGACCGCGCCAAGCGTGCTGTCGAGGTGTTTGTCGAAAAGGACGAAAAAGCCGCGCTTAAAGTCATTGAGGATGTTTAAGCGCATGTTTTGGATAAGCAGTAGCTTTCCAGCCCACGAGTACAGTCGTGGTTTCAAATCATGATTAGTAATATCAGTGCCAGCGCTGTGAATACGGCCAAGAAGCCAAGATTCCAGCCGAAAGATTTGAAAGCCTCGATCTTTTTGCCTTGCAGGAACTGATAAATCGGATAGCCGAACATCAGACTGCTCGTGATTGTGGCGGAAAAGACAAACAGCATCAGGAAGGCGATGGGTCCGCCTACGCCTTTGGGATTGCCGAAAAGTTTTTCACCGTTGTTCATCATCCAGGCAACGCCTGAAATATAAAGGACCATGCCCAGCGCACTGGCCAGGCTGTAGGTAATGTTTTTGTTGCGCATATGTAACAAACATACATTTATTCGTCATGCTTGTCACGCTATTCCACATGTTCCTTCTATTTCGTCATCGCGAGCCCGTTCGACTTCGTCGAGCTAAGCTCGACTTCGCTCAGGGCAGGCTCCTGCGCGGCGATCTCACGAAGCATGTTAACTTGGTTTGTAAGAGGTGAGATTGCTTCGCATACGCTCGCAATGACTAAAAGAGTTGGTTAGAATGGCACGTTTGGCGGCGGGGTAGAGATGATGGGTGTGTTGGGGTCGAAATTTGACGAACGTCCGGAGTCCTGACCCGGCGGCAAACTGCCCATCGGTGACGGACTGCGGACAGCGGACTGCTGGCTTGCAGGCTGGAGTCCTGCATTGCCATGCAGCGGCCTGGCCAGACTGCGAAAGCTGGCGCGCGATTCTTCGAAGAATAATTTAATCATGCCCGTAGGACCGTTGCGGTGCTTGGCGATGTGGATTTCCGCCAAATGGCGCTCTTCCGGTGAAAGATCTTCCGTCCGATAATTTTTGTCCGCGGCTTTGCGATAAATAAACATCACCACGTCGGCGTCTTGTTCGATGGAACCGGATTCGCGCAAGTGCGAGAGCTTCGGAATCGCCGGCTTGGTCGTTTCTACAGCACGCGATAACTGAGACAAAGCAAGGACCGGGACGTTAAGTTCGCGGGCGATTGATTTTAAACCGCGCGTGATTTCGGCAACCTCTTGCACGCGGTTGTCAGAACCGCCGCCGCGAGATTCCATGAGTTGCAAGTAGTCCAAAACCAAAAAGCCCAGGCCGTGTTCCATTTGCAGGCGCCGCGCCTTGGTGCGGATTTCCATGATGTTGGCCGAAGCCGTATCGTCGATGTAGATCGGAGCTTCGGAAAGAGTACCGATGGCATGGCCGATGCGGGTGAAATCATCGTTGTCACCCTGGTCAGACAGACGTCCGGTGCGCATTTTCCAGGAATCCACGTTGGCTTCGGCGCAAATCAAACGGTCCACGAGTTGTTCTTTACTCATTTCCAGCGAGAAGAAACCGACCGGGACTTTGTGGCGCACGGCCGCGTTGCGCACGAAATCCAATGCAAGTGCGGTTTTGCCGCAAGAAGGACGCGCGGCGAGAATCACTAAATCGCTTTTAATGAGTCCGCCCAGCATGGCGTCCAAATCCGAATAACCGGTGGGCACGCCGCGGATCCGGCCTTTTTCGCGGTGAATTTCATCAATGCGGTCAAACGCCGAATCCAAGATGTTGGTAATGGGCGTGAAAGCGGCTTTGAGGAATTTCTGAGAAACGCTGAACAGTTCCTTTTCAGCCTTGTCCAAAGAATTCTCGACATCTTCAGCTTCCTCAAAACCAAGTGCAGCAATTTCTTGAGATGCATGAATCAGGCGACGAAGCGTGGCTTTTTTTTGGACGATGTGACCGTAGTTGGCTACGTGACTGGCGGTCGGGACGGTGTTCGAGAGCTGGATCAGGTATGCACGGCCGCCGATGGATTCGATTTGTTTCCGCTCTTCGAGTTTGTTGGACAGGGAAAGAATGTCGATTGGTTCGTGGCGTTTGAATAAATCCACCATGCAGTCGAAGATCTCGCGGTGTTTGTCCAAATAAAAATCCTCAGCCACCACGATGTCGCCAACGCGGATCATGGCTTCTTTGTCGATAAGCAAAGAACCGAGCAGTGACATTTCGGCTTCGATGTTTTGCGGCACCACGCGACCTGTGTCAATCATATGGCCGAAAGTTACCTGCTTTGGCCGGACTGTGGAAGGAGATAAGTCCGGTATGACGTGTGGATACCGTGTGGAGTGGAGTCATGGTATAATAGCTGGGCTGAGATGAAACAAAAAACGCCGGTTTTATCCATTACTTTAAACATGGTGGGGACCATCATCGGGGCTGGGGTTTTTGGTTTGCCCGCTGCTTTTTCCAAAGTCGGCATCCTGGGCGGCACGTTGCTGTTTTTAGCCGCTTTGACGCTCGCGGTTTTGCTCCACTTGATGTTTGTGGAAATCGTCCTGGCCGTCAAAGGCAAACACAGAATTCCCGGATACACTGGCGCCGTACTCGGACCTCGGGCATATTGGGTTACGTTCCTGATCATGGTCGTCAAACTTTCCGCGACGATTCTTGCATACATCATTCTGGGCGGAGAATTCCTGGCCATGTTGGCCCATGGATTCGGGTGGTTTGATACGGTGTGGGTCTGGCAACTGTTGTTCTGGGCAGCTGGCTCAATCATTGTATTTTACGGTCTGAAGTTCGTGGCGCTTATCGAAGATGAACTGACGTGGCTGCTGGTCGGCTGTATGTTGTTTTCCGCTGCCGTGCTTGTGCCGTTTTTAGACTGGCGTATATTCTCAAATATTTCGTTACTAAGCATGCCCGCGGTTTTCGGCGTCATGTTCTTTACAGTCACGGCACTTCCAGTCTTGCCAGAGATGGTGGATCTTGCGCGTCGTAATCACAAACAAGCCGTGTGCGGAGTTTTATGGGGAACTTTGATAGCCGCGGCTCTGAGTTGGATTTTTGGCGTGTCCATCGCCATGGCTTATCCGGGCTTGGGCAGCGTGAAGGATTTTCAGTTAGCATTTCCGCCCATCTTTTGGTGGTTGATTCCGACTATCGGCGTACTGGCCGTAATCACATCGTTCATCACCATGTCGCAGTCCTTGAAAAACATGTTCCATGTGGACATGCAGTCGCATGCGGTTCCTTCGTGGATCGCGGCCATAACCATTCCGCTGCTTTTGTTCCTGTTCGTGTCGCGTGACTTTTTAGCCACCATCGGTTTTGTGGGTGCAGTTTTAACCACGCTGTTCGGATTCATCCTCTGCTTGTGCGCCATCAAACTTTTCCGCAACCATAAAAATAAAAATAACATCTGGGGCGTAATACCCATACCGTTATCTCTCATCCTGCTCTTCATCGTCATCCAACATCTGCTATCGCTATAAAAATTATGAAACGCTATATATACGTGGCCATTCCGGCCTTAAAATGGATAGCAAATTATCTGGCCATGTTTGCCATCTTCATGTATCTGATTCCCGTGGCCATCAATCGCTGGGTCGAAATGGGCATTGGCTGGGCAGTATCCGGCCTCATCGCCGCGCCGTTCGCTTATTGGGCATTCAAGTCGCGTGTGCCCTCGGATCGCCAACTGGGAATTTTTATCGGATTCTGGGTGCTTACCACGCTGTTCATGGAGTCCATTGTGGATTTCCTCACTTTGCCGGATTTTTTGTCATTCGTTTTGCGTTATGAATTTGCGGTCCAGACTCTGGTTGAAATCATGGCCGTCCTGTTCATGCACCGCGTAATGAAACGCCAGCAGGCGTATCATAAGACGGCGGAGGGGATTGAGTACTAAACCGACCTAACCACCTCGGCTCACTGGGGCGTTCGCCACTCCTCCTTGGCAAGGAGGAGACTAGCTAAATTCGCTTATAAGCAACGTCCCCTCCTTTGGAAGGAGGGGTGCCCCGCAATTCTGCGGGGCGGGGTGGTAGCACCCATCAACATGCACGAAGCCAATCCACGCGTCTCCGAACTTCGCCTCCCAGACCTCAAACCCGAGGTTCAGTCTTACATTGCAAAACTCAAAAAGAGTTTATTCGTCATCTACGCCAAATACGAAGTTAAAAACCGCATTGAGCTGGCAGCTAAGGTCCGTGAAGGCAAAGTCGATAAGAAAGATTCGGATAGAGCGATTGAGTTATTAACAGTGATAAACGAATACGGGAGGAAGAATGAGTTGCCGGCCGGTAGCATGCAACGTGCCCGTGAAATAATAGGTGAAGTACGTTTTTTAGGTCCAGAAGCCATAAGCCATGCTTTTGGCATCGAATTGGATCCTGCCGAGATTCCACCCATTCCATTTTCAGATGCGGATTTGGAACGCGCTAAAAAAGAGGGTGATTTCTTGATCTTGCGCACAGACGCCACGAATTCAGGAGAGCCTTTGACCGTTGACAGGATGCATGACATGGCAGCCGCAAGATCAAGACTGGCAGGACTTTTTAAAGTCAACTTTTTGCCGAAGCCGGATGAGAATTATTTTTACAAGGAAGTTCCAAAAATGCGCTGGGCGCTCGTCTCGAAATTCACATTATCCGGTACGCTTGGCTGCAATTACTTTGACCAGACGAAAATCCTTGTTGAAAATGTCAAAAATAATGTTTTTCGCGGCCAATCAATACCGCGCGCGTATCAAGAGGCGATTGACGAGTTTGAACGAGAGAAAGATTCGTTTGCGTCTATTATGACCAATAATTGGGTGCAGGCAGCGGATCGGTTGTCTGCCCTTAAAATAAACCAGATGTGCCGACGCACAGCCGTTGAGGTAGTTTATGATTTGTTGTGTCATTATGCATATACAAACCATGCACTTTTGCTCAGGTATTCGGATTGGACAAACAGCCAGCGATCGGAACATGGCCTGATTGGCGTGGGCTATGATGGGATACAGTTGACCGCTTGGACGCCGAGCGCGGATGGCGCTATAGGCGTGGTTTTTTCGCGTACGCAATAAGCTCAACTCTGTTTTGTCGAAGCAAACTCGGTCACATTTTTCAACAACAATGCAATCGTCATTGGTCCCATGCCGCCCGGGACAGGGGAGTACCAGCCGTCCATGTCGGCGCAGGACTGGCTGTCGAAATCGCCGCGGGTTTTGCCATCCGCGGTTTTATTTATACCCACGTCGATGACGCAAGCGCCGGCTTTGACGCCGTTTGATGTGAGGAAATTCAATCTGCCGACAGCGACCACGACAATGTCTGCTTCGCGAAGAATTTTATCGTCTTTTCCTGCACTGAGCGAAGTCGAAGTGTCAGAAGCGAGCATGACGCGGACCGTAGCACCGGCGCGTTCCAGAATGTATTTCAGCGGTTCGGCGAAAGTGTTGGAATTGCAAAGGATGACGACCAAAGCGTGATTAGGGACGACGGACGTCGCTCCGATCAACTGCAAGATTCCCTCGTGCAAGGGCGAGATAAAAGTCGCTCGGCCTTCTTTCAGTGCTTGGACGTTAGCCGGATGGAACCCGTCGGCATCTTTTTCAGGATCCATGGTCGCGATGATCGAGTCTGCGTCGTGTCCCGAAGGCAAGGGCATTTGGACCAGGATACCGTGGACCGCGGGATCGTCGTTCCACTCGCGAAGAATTTGTTTGATTTCGTCATCGGACGTTTCCGCACTCAAACTTCTCAAGTTGGTTTGAATGCCGATGTCATGCGCGGCTTTTTCCTTGAGTGACACGTAGAGTTGTGAAGCCGGGTCGTCCCCCACAAGCAAAACACCCAGTTTGGGTTGGAGCTTTTCGCGTTCAATGCGCGCCTTCAAATCGTCGAGAATGCTCTGTGCGATTTGTTTGCCCGGTATTTTTTGCATGTGCTGTAGGATACGGCTAAACAAACCAAATGTCCATCATGTCCCTTCCGTCATTGCGCATTCGACAAGCTCATGCCCTGAGTTTATCGAAGGGAGCGTGTGCGAAGCAATCTCACCTCTCACAAACCGTGTTAGCGCGCTTTGTTTGTTCGTAAGTTTGGATTCCTCTGTCCCGCCATCCCCTCCATACGGCGGGCAAGCGGCGCGACATCTCCCTTACAAAAGGGAGATTGGGTCATTTAGTTATATTGTCGGAAAGTCTCTTCCCCCTGACGGGCGGGAAGAGATTTAGAGATGAGGGGGCCTAGCTCATATACTTGTCCAGCCTAGCTCAACAATTCAAGGCTTGATTGAGCGATGGAACGGCAATTAATGAGCATTTTTAGCTAAAATAAGCCATTTTTGTATCATTTTATCCACGATGGTTTTGCCTGTGACTCTTGACAAATAGTCAATTTTGTGTTATATTTATCCGTTCTGAAAATGCCCAAGTCGTATCGGGCGAGGTTTCAGACCCGGACTTCAGACCGCAAATTATTGCTGTCTGAAGCCCGGAATTCCCCGGAGGAGATTTAAAAAAAATGGCAAAGCGATTTTGGCTGTTGGTCGCGGTGGTCGTGGTTGCTCTGTTCGGGTTCGTTGCGTCCGTCGGATGCTCGGATCCCGGGCCTCAGGTGATCTTCATCGGGAACTCGAATTCGAGTCCGGTGGCAGCAGGCACCACGTCGAGTCACTTCGACTACAAGGGCCTGCATTGGTCATCTGGCTCCGAATCGCCTGCCGCGCCTGCACCCGAGCGTCCCGTGACGCGCGAAACCGCATGCGGCGGATGCGCTGGTGACTGCGGTTGCGGATGCGCGGCTCCGGCCATGCAGCCCGTGGTCATCGTGACCGGCGGGTGCGACAAGCCCAAGCCGACGGCACCACCTGTGGTGACCACGCCGCGACCTGTCGCGACGTGCAACTGTCGCCCGGCACCAACCACGGCGCCAACTGTCATCAGTCCGCCGGGCGCAAGCTCGACGACCGCCTGCTACGAGCAGAAGGTCAACGACTGACGACAACTTCGTCCCTTGAAGCGCACATACCCCACCCTCACGCGCTTCGAGGGTAGAACCGAGTTTGTGATCCGCAAGGATCGTAAACTCAGTTCTTACAAAAGAAACTACGCCCGCAAGGGCGTATTTTCGTTTGCGTTAAGTTTCATGTTGAATTTTAAGGTTTGTCATCCCGAGCGAAGTCCGACGAAGTCGAGGGATCTGGTTTGTAAGTACGGCCCAGATCTTTCGACTTCGTTCGCAAATCGCGTCTAACGCGACAGATTCACTTCGCTCAAGATGACAAATGGTTGATTCCAGGCACCGGAAACTTTCTGCACATATCCGCAACCTCCTGCTGCAACGGCAGATAAAATCCGTCGGTCTTGAGATTCGCTTTGAAGTCCTTGATAAGCGCGAGGCGTGAATCCTTATCGCCTGGCAATTGCACGTCTTTGATATGATCCGCGACGCGTGCAATCAAATCCGCGATTTGTTTCATCTCCGATTCACCCATTCCCCTTGTCGTCGCAGCCGGCGAGCCGAGTCTGAGTCCGCTGGGATAGAACGGCGTGCTTGGATCTTTGGGCACCATGTTGCGGTTGGCATAGAGGTTGATGCGTTCGAGGGCGAGATCCAAAAACATTCCGCGACCCGGACCGCTGGGCGTCAGGTCCACGAGGACCAAGTGATTGTCCGTGCCGTCGCTTACGAGTTTGAATCCTTTTGACTTAAGTGCGTCTGCCAAAGCTTTGGCGTTCTGGACGACTTTTGCCGCGTAATCCTTGAATGACGGCTGCGATGCCTCGTGCAATGCGACGCCGATGGCCGCGATGGTGTTGAGATGCGGTCCGCCTTGTAATCCGGGGATGATAGCCTTGTCGATCTTGTCGCCGAGTTCGGGATCCTTATCCAAACCTTTTTGCGTGACCATGATCATGGCGCCACGCGGTCCGCGTAAAGTTTTGTGCGTGGTCGTGGTCACGATGTGCGCAAATTGGACAGGACTTTGGTGTTGTCCGGCAGCGACGAGTCCACTGATGTGAGAGATATCCGCGACTAAGATTGCGCCTATTTCGTCCGCGATGGCTGCGAAAGCTTCGAATGGAACTGTGCGCGGCAAGGCTGTGCCACCGCACCAGATTAGTTTGGGTTTGAACTCGATAGCCAATGCGCGGACTTCATCTGGGTCTATTTTACCGTCGGACGTCACATGGTATGGAATGCTTTTCCAGAATTGGGAAGTTGCCGAGAATTTCCAGCCGTGGGTCAGATGACCTCCGTCCAATAAGTTCAAGCCCATGAAAGCATCGCCCGGCTGCAGGGTCGCGAGATAGACGGCCAGGTTTGCCGGGCTGCCGGAATAGGGCTGGACGTTGACGAAGGGCACGCCGAACAATTCTTTCGCTCGGTCACGCGTCAAATTTTCGACTTGATCGGCCACTGCATTGCCACGATAATAGCGTTTGCCCGGATAGCCTTCGGCATATTTATCCGAAAGCACGCTGGATAAAGCTTCGAGCACGGCCGGCAAAGTGTGGTTTTCCGAAGGTATGAGTTCCAGTCCGTCGCGTTGCCTAGTTTCTTCGGCAACTAGCAGATCGGCCATGGACGCATCCGTTTTGCGCAAAATATCGTAATGCATAATTGGCCATAGGTTAACGCGTGGGCGTTCTGCTGGCAAAAATGCTATACTGTGCATATTATCAAATACGAAAATATTATATGTCCAAGATTTTAAAAATTATCGGCATCATCGCCATCTTGCTGGCGCTGGCCATCGTCGGTTACCTGGGTTTTATCTACTATCAGCTGTCGCGCGCCGAAGTCAAAGACCTGGGCGTGCGTTATACAATGGCTGATTACAATAATGCAGTGGCCGGCAAAGCTCACGTCGACGTCCCCGTACCTTCGGATATTTACTTTGGTTCGGATTTTAAGACAGAAGGAACGCAGAAGATCGACCAGGTGTTTACGGACGCGGAAATCAGCGCCATTCAGAATTATTCGAACGAAAAGAAGGGACCGTTCAAGAACGTGCAGATTCATTTTGCGGGCAACTCAATCGAGGCATCGGGCTTGGTCATGGATCCGCGCGTGCCCAAAACCGGACCGGTCTATGTTAAAGGCATGATTGCACGGACCGGACCGAGATCGTTCGACATAACAAACGTTCAGGAATTGCGCGTCGGTGATTATCAGGTGCCGGCGCCCGTGGTCCAGCAGGCCAAGACCGAGTTCATCAACTACGTGAACAATATTCTGTCCGGCATCGACGGCTTGAACGTGGAGAAAGTCGAAATCCAAAACGGCCAGGTGCACTTTCAGGGCAATGTGCCAAAAAAGGTTTACGCAAATTAAAAAACCGTTCATCAAGTTCCGCGTGACAAGCCTGATGAACTTGATAAACTGATTGTTCGAAAGTTTGTATGTTACACGTCCATAATTGGAAACGCGTCCACCTGGTCGGCATCGGCGGCATCAATATGTCAGCCGTGGCCAAGTTATTGCTGGCCGCCGGCGTGCGCGTTACGGGCACGGACGTCGCGGATTCGGAAATCGTGCGCGAGCTGGCGCAGCGCGGCGTGCCCATGCTCATCGGCCCGCATGATGAGCGCCACGTTCCGCCGGACTGCGATGCGCTGATTTACACGTCAGCCGCGTCCGAGAACAATCCGGAACGCGCAACCGCGCGCAACCGCAAGATTCCCGAAGTTAACAATTTCGAATGGCTGGGTTTGTGGTTTGGGGACAAGCGCGTGGTGCTGGTCACGGGCACGCACGGCAAGAGCACGACCACGGCCCTGCTGGGGCAGATGTGCAACGTGGGCGGCCTTGATCCCACGGTCATCGTGGGCAGCAAACTCTCGGCCTGGAGCGAGGGCAATTTGCGCATCGGCAAATCCGACCTGGTCATCATCGAAGGCGACGAATACGCCAAGCATTTTTTGGCTTTTCATCCGGCGGCCATTATCATAAACAACATCGAGCTGGACCATACCGACGTTTACGCGGATGTCGCGGACGTCAGAAAAACTTTCGAGCGACTTTTGCACCAGGTCAAAACCGGCGGCACTGTCGTAGCCAACGGCGAACAAGAGCAGGTCAACACGGCGGTCAAGTCGTTCATGGCGACGAAACAACTTAAGGTCATCCGTTTTGGCAGACAAGACAATGCCAAATTACAAATGCCAAATGTCAAATTCAATGAAAGCGTGAGTGTAAAATGGAAAGATGGGAGTTTGAATGTGAAGATTGACGACAAGAAAGAAGTTTTGGAATTGTCATCGTCGCTCATGGGCGCGTACAACGGCATGAACATCGCGGCCGCGGCTGTCATGGCGCGCGAGTTGAAAGTCAAAGACGAGGCTATCAAACAAACTGTCAGCGACTTCAAGGGCATCTGGCGCCGCATGGAACTGCTGGCCGTGCGCGACGGCGTTCCCGTCTATTCCGACTACGGGCATCATCCCACGGCAGTTAAATCCGCACTGGATGCCTTGCGCGAATCTTTTCCGGAAAAGCGCATTATTTTGTGCTTCCAGCCGCATCACAAAAATCGCACCAAACATCTATTCGATGATTTTGCGACCTGCTTCGACCGCGCTGACGTCCTGGTCCTGTGCGAGATCTACGACGTGGCTGGCCGCAGCGCGTCCGAGGACGAGGATATGACCTCGCAAAAACTTTTGGACGCGGTCAAAAACAGGGGAGTCGCGCGGCCATTGTCTGAAATGTCCTATGCCGCGGATCCGGACGCCGCCGTCGAACAGACGCTGAAGGTTCTGCGACCTAATGACGTGTGCGTTTTCATGGGAGCTGGGGATATCGATGCGGCAGTCAGAAAAGCTCTTGCGACGTAAACAGCAAATTACAAACATCAAGGAATTGTCATTTCGACCGAAATGGAGCGTCTCGCGTAATGAAGTGGAGAAATCCCTTTTCTAAATAACCGGCGTTAAATCGCTTATGGATAAAAAACCAAAATTAATAATCGTATCCGGTCGTCCCGGATCGGGTAAAACCACGTTATCAAAAAAACTTGGCTTGCTTCTGAAGCTACCAGTTTTATGCAGAGACGAATTCAAGGAAGGCTACGTCAATACGTTTGAAGTGAAGCACGGCAGTTTGCCGGAGAATGCCAATAAATTAGTTTCCGATGCATTTTTTCAAACTTTAAAACTTCTTTTATCGAAAAAGATATCGGTTATAGCCGAAGCGGCATTCCAGCACAAAGTGTGGGCGACCCTGATAGAAAAAGTCGGCGATTCTTGCGACGTATCAATCATCGTGTGTGACGTCGGCGATATCATGGCCGCTAAAAGGCATTTACAAAGAGGTCTCAAAGATCCCCGTCGTGAGTATTTTCATGGCGATGCCAGGGTCACGCATTACAAAAAAACCGGAGAGTTCCTGAAGCCCGCGGAATACGTGCCGCCAACTTTTTCCTACCCCACTATCGTCGTATCAACGAAGAAGGGATACGCGCCTTCGTTAAATACGATTAAAAAGAAAATTTTTTCAAAATAACAAGTTCCGATTTGTCGCGTTCAACGCGATTTGAAGATCCATTCGACTGCGTTCGTCTAACTCACTTCGCTCAGGATGACATTTATATATAGCAAATGGCTTCGTTGAGCTATTTTTTGTTGTTTGTGATTTGTTGTTTGTTGTTTGTCTTAGTCTTGACAGTTCGGCCAAGTTTTGCTATACAAACATATCCAGCCGGGCATCCGGTATGGAGATGTCGGGGATGGTCCTCGACTTTTCGCACCCTCGCGTTAAACGCGATCCCCAAAGAGGTGGAACAATGACAGAGCAGTTGGTCAGGAAGGGCACTGATTACTCGGTGGCACATGCTTTCATGGGCGTTTCTTACGCCTGCGAAGATGCCAGCCCGTCCGGAACAGGCGTGCCGCCTGTGATTCTGCGGCTGAAGGACGACGCGGCCAAGACCGCCTTCCTTCTGGATTCGCTCAAGTCCGGGGACCGTTTGTTCCTGGAGTTGGGCGGCGCGGGCGACAAGCTCGCGCTCATGGCCCACTACATGGGCGTAGAAGTGCATCGCATTCCGACCTTCAAGATCGGCGACAAGGATGCGGCCAAACAGATGGCAGTGTCCAAAGGTTGGGACGTGGTGGATGAGCCCAGCATGGGCGAAGAAACCGCGGACAAGCTCACGGCGCGCAAGGCGCGTGCCATGGCCGTGCTCGCAGCCGCACAGGAGCGGCCGGGCGACTTCCTCAAGATCGAGGCTGCGGACGAACGCATGCTCACGATCAAGATGAAGTACCGCTCGTACCGCGCCAGCCAGCGAACCTTGCTGGCCGCGTACCAGCGTCTGCTGGCCAACTACAACGACCAGTATCTCCTGGAGCTTGCGCGCAATCGCAAAGAGCTGGGAGATGCGGTGGCGTCCATGTTCGCCGGCAAGAACGTACACACTCAGGCGGCTCTCAAGGCAATCAACGCCCTGTTGGTCACGATTCCGGAAGAGGCGCGGGAGCAGTTCCTGACCCGTCTGGGAATCGACAAGATCAAGGGCAAGAAGATGATCCCGCGCAAGACCGTGGCTTCGATGTTCCGCAAGATCATCGACGCGCTGGTCGAGAGCGAGGAGGTCGCGCCGTTCCTGGCTTCCATGAAGGAAACCAAGAAGGAGATCGAAAAGCTCCTGAACGCCGACCGCATCCACAACAAGGTCTTCGGACCTCTGCCCGGATGCGGACCGCTCATCGCGGCGCGCATGATGTCGGCCATCGTGGACATCCGCAACTTCCGCAGCCGTCCTGCGCTCACCGCGTTTGCCGGCTACCACTGTCTGCCGGATGGAACCAGAGCGCATCGTCGCGCCGGAGCCGTGTCCAACTGGAACATGGAGCTGAAGCAGGCCACGTACCTGTGGTGCACCCAGACGCTCAAAATGCCCCAGTCACCGTGGCGCACCAAGCTGGACCAACGGCGTGCGTACGAGCTGTACAAGCTGCTCAAGACGCGACAGGCCAAGGCTGATGCCGAAGGTCTGAAGTACGACATCCTCCCCGTGGAATTCCGCGAGCGCGTCATCACCAACACGTACGACATGACGCTGGCCGACCTGGCCAAGCTCATCGCCCACGTGGACGTGCTGCGCAAGAAGGCTGGCGTCAAGGCCAAGAAGGACGAAGACGAGGATGAGGAGAGCGGCGTGGAAGACGCGACGCTCGAAGAGGAGACCGAAGTGGCCAAGGATCCTGCGCTCGCCAAACTCACGCGCGGCGTCAAGATGCAGGCGCTCCAGAAGGCCATGCGCTGGCTTGGGCAGCAAATGCTCAAGTACGTCTTCAAAGCCTGGCGCGACGCTCTCGGCATGCCCGAGACCACGTACGTCCCGCGCCGCGAAACGGCTCCGGCAGTTCCGCCCAAGCAGGTCACGATCGGCGAGAGCTACGAGATTAGTCCGGCGGTCATCGCTGACGCGCAGTAGACGGAAATCCCCTAAATCCCCTTTGACAAGGGGACTTGCCGAAGTCGACAGTTGATTTGTTCATTCCTAAGTCCACCATTCGGTGGACCTTTTCCTACCCGCTCATCCATATCCGTCATTCCATATTCACATCTGTCATTCCTGCAAAAGCGGGAATCCAGAATCGGAAACATGGAATCCAGTTCGATGAGCTTGTAGGAAAGGGGAGACTAACCCGAAATTGTAATTACTCTCAACTTTCTGTCTCCCCGCCACGTCGTTCACGAACGACGTGGCCCGCACTTTTCATGGAAGGACTTCGGATCAGGTGCTAGCGACTGTCGAGCGAGTGTCCTTTCATCGTTTTCTCTAAGAGCGGACTTAGCACCACGTGCAACAGCTTCGACGACTTTGTCCGCTTGTGATCGCACATGGATGGACTCCAGCCACGATTACACAAGCTACCGTCGTATTGTCCATCCTTGCTTCAACCAGCCACGAGCTGGTTTTTTGTTTGTGGTAAAATGCTTCGGTGGGGAGATTCTCTTCCTCTCCTAGGGCGGAGAGGCTTTCTCCTTTAATAAGGAGAATTGTGTTAATAAGTTTTTATGTCAAAATTAATCGTGTCCAATAATTTTTTTCCGTACAATCCCGACAATAAACAGCGGGCGCAGGATATGCGACGGGAGGGGACACGTTGGGAAAATAAGCTCTGGCGTGATTGTTTAAAAGGTCGCAATCCGCAGTTTTATCGCCAACGGTCGATAGACCATTACATCGTTGATTTCTATTGTCCGGCGGCGAAGCTCGTAATTGAAGTCGATGGCGAATATCATGCGACGGCTGAGCAAAGCGAATATGACAGAGAACGTACGGCTGTCTTGAGCGGCTATGACTTGACGATTTTACGTTTCAGTAATAGCGATATCGACGAGCGTTTTGATGAAGTTAAGCAGGTGATATATGATAAACTTAAAGGACTCGACTAATCTTACTAACTCAATTCTCCTTTATTAAAGGAGAAAGCCCCTCCGCTCAGGAGGGGAAGAGGAATTTCCGGACTATGCTTTCCCCCAACGCCGTCAAACAAGTCAAAGACAAACTTTCCAACGTGCTGGTGGACGAACCCATGTCCAAGCACACGAATATGCGCATCGGCGGTCCGGCCGCTTTGTTCATGACCGTGGAGAGTCCGGATATGCTGACCCTGGCCATACAGACGGCCAAAGAAGCCGGAATTGATTGGTATATCATGGGCGGCGGATCGAATATGCTGGTGTCGGACGAAGGCTATAGCGGCTTGATGATTCAAATGGCTATGCGCGACATCAAAGTGCGCAACCAGACGATTACGGCCCAGGCCGGTGCTATCACGTCGCTAATTGCCCGTCAGGCGGCCGAAGCCGGACTTGAGGGTCTTGAATGGGCCGTGGGCGTGCCTGGCACGATCGGCGGCGCCATCTTCGGCAATGCAGGATGCTATGGCGGTGATATCAGCGATTCATTGGTAACTGTGGATTGTTTGCGGTTGCCGGATCTCAAGCCCGTGGTCTATCCCAAAGCACAGTGCGGGTTCGGATACCGCGAAAGTCGTTTCAAGAACGAACCTCACATAATCCTGCGCGCCACTTTCGGCCTTACGCGCTGGGATCCGGAGCAGCTCAAATCCAAGCTTGAAGACATTATCAAGTTGCGGAAAGATAAACAGCCCACGGACCACGCCAGCGCCGGGTGCATGTTTAAGAATTTTACCTTTACGGACGAAAGCGAAGTGACTAGGCTAAAAGAGCAGGTCAAGGACATTCCGGCCGAGATGCTGGCAAAAAAGTCCATTTCCGCAGGCTGGTTGGTGGCGCAGACCGGCATGCTGGGCGAACGCATCGGCGATGCGCAAATCAGCGAGAAGCACGGCAATTTCTTCATGAACTTAGGCAATGCTCGCGCTCAGGATATGCTTATGCTGGTGAGCAAAGCCAAGATGAAAGTGCGTGACGAGTACAGCGTATTACTTGAGGATGAAGTGCAGCTTGTGGGATTCTAATTCACGGCGCTTTTCTGTCATTCCCTTGAAAAAGGGAATCCAGGAAATAATGAAGATTTTACCTATTCTCTGGATCCCCGCATCCGCGAGGATGACAAAAGATGGAAAGTTATTGAAAATTGTTAATTGATAATTATTAATTGAAAATGATATGACCTTCAACATTCGTGCGGTCGGTATGGACTTGACTCCGGCCATCAATCAGTATGCCGAAGAAAAATTGAGCAGTTTGGAAAAGTATTTGGATAACATCCTGCATATCGAAGTGGATCTCGGTCTCGACACTCATCATCACAATAAGGGCGAGATATACAAATGCGTAGCCATGGTTGAGGTGCCTGGCACAATGTTTCGCGTGGAAAAGAGCGAAAAGGATTTGTACAAAGCCATCGACAAAGTCCGCGACCATTTACGCGAAGAAATGACGGCGTGGAAGGAGAAGAAACGCGACTCTCACCGAGGAACGGAAGAATAATTAAAACGTCTATCACGTCTATCGGGTCGGACGGACCTTTTTTAGCTCGTGACATGATAGACCTTCGACCTGAAGGACCTGACGGACGTTGTTTTTGACTTTTGGCTCAGTTCTGCGTAAGATACGCGCATTATGTCAATTCTGCAGAAAATCTTTGGAGACCCGAATGAACGCGAAATACGGAAGATTCAGCCGTTTTTAGCCCAAGTGAACGCATTGGAAGCAAGCATCAAAACCTTGTCTGATGAAGGGCTTAGAAACAAGACCAGCGAGTTCCGCGAGCGTTTGAGAAAAGAGGAGCCTTTGGACCAGATGCTGCCCGAGGTTTTTGCCGTTGTTCGCGAAGCCACGTGGCGCGTTATGAAGCAACGCCAATATGATGTGCAGATTATCGGCGGTTATGTTTTGCATCGCGGACAGATTGCAGAAATGCGTACCGGTGAAGGCAAAACTTTGACGGCTTTGGCTCCGGCTTATGCCAACGCGCTGTCCGGCAAAGGCGTGCATGTGGTCACGGTCAACGATTACTTGGCGCGCCGCGATACGGTGTGGATGGGCAAAGTTTATTACGCATTGGGTTTAAGCGTGGGTTGTATCCAGCACGAGAGCGGTTATGTTTATGATCCTGATTTCAAAATTGAACCGCAGCAGCAGGTCGAGGACCAAGTGACGGAAACTTTTCGCGTGGACATGGATTATCTGCGCCCGGTCGGTCGCCGCGAGGCATATGCGACCGACATCACTTACGGCACGAACAACGAATTCGGTTTCGATTATTTGCGCGACAACATGGTCGTGGCTTTGGACCAGATGGTGCAGCGGCCTTTGCATTACGCCATAGTGGACGAAGTCGATTCCATCCTCGTCGACGAAGCGCGCACGCCGCTCATTATCAGCGGTCCGGCCGAAGAGTCGAGCGAGATGTATTATCGTTTTGCCGAACTTGTACCGCGACTGGAAACAGGCGCTGATTATGAGATTGACGAGAAGATGAGGGCGGCTACGATCACTGCTTCGGGCATCGCAAAAATGGAGCAATGGTTGAACGTTGAGAATCTGTATGAACAAGGTGGCGTCAAACTCGTGCATCACCTCGAAAATGCTTTGCGTGCACATACTTTGTACAAACTGGATAAGGACTATGTGGTCAAAGACGGCGAAGTGCTCATTGTCGACGAGTTCACCGGTCGTCTAATGATCGGCCGTCGTTACAGTGAAGGCTTGCACCAAGCGATCGAAGCTAAGGAACGCGTACAGATTCAACGTGAAAGCGTGACCATGGCTACCATCACGTTCCAAAATTATTTCCGTATTTACGAAAAGCTTGCCGGCATGACTGGTACGGCCGCGACCGAAGCCGAAGAGTTCCACAAAATCTACAAACTCGAAGTCGTGACCATTCCGACCAACAAGAACAACCAGCGCAAAGATCTGCCGGATCGCGTGTTCCGTTCCGAGAAGGGCAAGTTTCAGGCAGCGGTGCGCGAGATCAAGCGTCTGCATGAGTTGGGCCAGCCGGTTTTGGTCGGTACTGCATCCATCGAAAAGAATGAAGTGCTGGGAGAATTGCTGCGCATGGAAGGTATTCCGTACAATCTTTTGAACGCCAAAAACCACGAACGTGAAGGCGAATGGATCGCGCAAGCCGGCCGCAAAGGCGCGGTGACTGTCGCAACCAACATGGCAGGACGCGGCGTGGATATCATCCTGGGCGGCAATCCGCCGTCCGTCGAACAAGCTAAGGCAATCATCGACCTGGGCGGTTTGCATGTACTGGGCACCGAACGCCACGAGAGCCGCCGCATCGACAATCAGTTGCGCGGACGCGCCGGCCGCCAGGGCGATCCCGGTTCCACTCAATTTTACGTTTCAGTCGAGGACGACCTGATGCGCATTTTCGGATCCGACAGCATGAAAAAACGCATGGAGTTTTTGCGCATCCCTGAAGACGAACCCATCGAAAGCAAGATGCTGACGCGCGCCATCGCCGCGGCTCAGAGAAAAGTCGAAGGCCACCACTTCGACATCCGCAAACATCTGCTCGAATACGACGACGTGATCAACAAGCACCGCATGGCCATTTACGGCCATCGCAAACAAGTTTTGCAGGATGCGGTCACGCCCACTGTCGAAGGCGAGCGGTTGCTCAAAAAGCGCATCCTCGAAGCCGTGGAACAGGAGATTGAACAGATCGTGTATTTCCATACGGGATCAGAAGATCCTTCGCTGTGGAGCGACGAGGAAATTGCCAAAGCCATGAACGCGCTGTTGCCTGCGGCTTTTGACGTCACATCTCAATTGGAAAAAATTGAAACATCGGGACACGGCAAACAGGACATGGTGGCCGTGCGCACCAAGATGATCGAAGTGTGCGTGGCGCGCGCCAAAGACGCTTATGCCAAGATCGAACAGGACGTAGGCGACATTGGAATCATGGCTGAAATCGAACGCGGCATACTTTTGCGCACCATCGACGATTTGTGGATCGAGCATTTGGACGCCATCGATCATTTGCGCCAAGGCATCGGCTTGCAAGGCTATGCGCAGCACGATCCGCTCGTCGAATACAAACGCGAAGCGTTCCGCATGTTCAACGAACTAAACGCGCTCATCAACCGCCAGGTGGCGCACGCCATCTTCAAGGTCCAGATTGCTCGTCAGGCCGCATTGCGTCAGTTCCAGATGAACACGCTGGGCAACCAGCCGCTGGTATTTCAGGGCGCGGCAAAAACGTCAGAGGAACTTGAAAGTCAGTCCGAAGTCCGGAGTCCGGAGTCCGGAGTCAATAACGACCCGAAATATAAAGACGTGGGGAGGAACGATCCGTGTCCGTGCGGAAGCGGCAAGAAGTTTAAGAAGTGCCACGGGGCTAACTAGACCGTAGCTTTTAGACGGTAGACGGCAGCAGTACAAGATGTCATTCCTGCGTAGGCGGGAATCCAGAAAAATTCTTATGCCCAAACAAGCATCTTTCAAAAGCGACAGGTTCAGGAAAAACCGCGGCGGATCTTCCCGCTGGCTTTTGTTGCATTGCGAAAAATGCAAAAGCCCAGTCGCGGCATATCAAAAAGACGGTCCGGGAATCCTCAAGCGTCTTTATCTGGATCGTATTTCCTCGCCGATTGAGTTAACGGACAATAAGAATAAGAATCTGGCATGTAAAAAATGCAAAACATTGCTCGGCGTCCAGTATGTTTATGAGAAAGAAGGCCGACTTGCTTACAGGCTTTTTGCAGGTGCGGTCGGCAAGAAGATAGTCAAAGGCGACGAACTTGAAAAGATTAAGTTTTAGAGTTTTATGTCCCAACATAAAATGAAACTCGCCGTTTGGCCTTTCGAGTTTATCAAGAACGGCAATAAAAAATTCGAGATTCGGCTTTTGGATGAAAAGCGGCAGGCTATTAAAATCGGGGATGAGATTGAATTTACTTTGGCGGACGATTCGTCGCAAACCATCCGTGTGTATGTCAAAGAATTGATCACTGCACCGACGTTCGTCGAACTTTTTGGCCGTGTGGATCCTGAATTTGCTGGCTGGCCCACTGGGACTTCGCCGCAACAGGCGGCGGATGATATGCGGAAGTTTTATGCGGAGGATGAGGAAAAAGAATTCGGAACAGTTGCGATAGGGCTGGAAGTTTCCGAGATTTCTCCACTTCGCTCGTCGGACTCGCTTCGGTCGAAATGACAAACCGGGGAAATGGTTTTAGAATGTTTTTACTTATGAAACAAATCAGTTTTCGACTTAAACCCGGTCAACTCCTCAAAGAAACCATCGAGAACCTAGCACGCGAGAAACAGATAGGCGCCGGAGTTTTATTGTCCGTGGTCGGCGGTCTGGGTAAGACGGTTTTGCGCATGGTCGGATCGGATTCAAACAATCAAACCGTTAAAACCTGGGATGGCCCGTTCGAGATCGTGGCTGGCACGGGCACGATTTGTATCGACGGCTGTCATATTCATATTTCGGTTTCGGACAAAGACGGCAACGTGATCGGCGGGCATTTGAAGGACGGTTGCGTGGTCAAATATACAGCAGAGGTAATCATTGGAATTTTTGACGAAGTGACGTTTGCAAGGAAACCGGATTCGGAAACGGGTTTTGACGAGTTGATTGTTTCAGAAAACGCTGCGAATTAGTGTCGTTTAGGATATTGTGTGTTATCATTTTGGTGATTTGGTCATTTGTTAATTTGGTGATTTTATTTATTATGTTGCACGAATCCAACCCGACCATGCCTTCGCCGCAGTCGTCTGAAAACGGTTTCATGCGGAGCAAGATGGTGCCTAGGTCTGCCCGCGATACCGACCGCGACGCAGAAGATAGCGAATTGTTTTTGCGCGAGCCGTCTTTTCCGGCCGAGCCCAGCACGCCGGCCGATTTGACGGACGTGGATGAGCTGGCACCGGGCGAATACGATCCGGCAGTGGAAGATCGCCGCGAAGTCATGGCGGCCATTGACGCGTTGCGCATGTCCAACGAAACGGATGAAGAAGGGGAGTGGGAAAAGCGCATGCATTTGTTGCGGCTCATCAATTACATCGCCGAGCAAGAAAGTCAGGATAGTTTGGCGAGTCAAGCCCGGCGCGTGGTCGAGCTGATGAATACGATCCCCGAAAACGAACCTGTCGATTCCAAGGCGCAAAGCACGATCATCAATCTGGCCGACAAATGCCTGGATGAAGCGCGGCGTTTGGCCAAGGCGGCTTGATGAATGTGCGACGGTTGGGTAACATCAATTCACAATTCATTAACGCAGAATAATTATGGGATTTGAAAATCAATTTGCGGGCATTGAAAAGTATCCTGAACAAAAAGGCGAGCAGCAAGGGCGCGAGCGGCAAAGCGGTGACGATTATGATCCGGAAGCCGAGCGCAACCGACTCAAAGCCGAGGTCGTGGACAAGATGGTCGACCACCAGGCTGAACTGGACAAGATGAGCAACGACCAGCGCGCGGTCGAAGCGGCTACGGCCGAAGCGTCGCAGGCATACGGAAAAGAATTGTCGGAAAAGGCGCAGGCCGAATTTGATGAACGACAAGATCTGGATAAAGCGGCATAACGGAGAATAGAGAAAAAAGTTATCAGGTTATCAAGTGCGGAAGTCGACCTGATAACCTGCCATCCTGATAACCTTGTTCTAAATTAAAAAGACCAGCCGAGTGGCTGGTTTTTGAATCAGGAGTAACGTCGCGGGTCGCGCTGGACCGTCAGTCGGCGCACTGCTCGAGCGACCGCTTTGGGATCGACACGGTCGAAAGTCGAGTTTTTGTGTACGCTGCCGATTTCATTTGCATCTTGCACGCGGCACAGTACGACTTTGCTGTTTGCCGGAATGCATATCAGGTCTCCCGGCTTTTCGAAAGACATCTGCATGTTTTTGGCGGTGGCTAAGTCCGGGTATGAACACGATCTCCAATCGTTGTGGAAAACCAAGGCGTTTGGTACAGGCCTGGCGGCCTCCAGCAGGCCGATGCGGCGGTTGTTCTTCATGTAACCGCGCCCGTCCATCGTGAGATCGGTTTCGGCCTGGGCTTTCAACACATCTTCCAGGTCGAGCGCAGAATGCCAGATGATGTTGCCTTGCAGCAAATCGATGACATTGTACGGCTTGTAAGGAGGCCCGACGAAAAGCAGATGGCTATTCTGGTCCGTACCCGCGGACAAACGGATTCTTGCAGACGTGCCGATATATGCACTCCAGACGTAACCGTCAGGAATCAGGTGAGGAAAGCCAAAGGCGAATACCTGATCCAGGAGCGAGGCGACCATCCTGCCGGTCAGGCCGTCCAGGCTGGTCGGTACGTTTTTTGGCACGAGTTCGAGCGTGTCAGAAAGGCTCGAGCGCAAGCTGGCACAGAGCAGTGTGAATGAGTCGTCCATGACGTCTCCGGTGTGTGAAAGTTCTACCAACAAGCAATGTTTCAGATTACTTGATATTTGCTGTCTTGTCAAGCATGCGAGCAAACGATAAGATTTACGCATATGAAAATGGAAAGCATAAATACCGGAACTGACGCGGCTATTAAAAATGAACTGGGTTCTAACCAGCCTGAAGCCGAAAAAGCAAAGTCTTCGGATCGGCCGGTGGATTCGCGCGAAGCACGCGTAAAGCAGCTGTTAAGCAGAGAAGGAAAGTTCTCCGGAAGCAAGCTGTATTCCATGGCTGAAGCCGGTTATTCCAACGAGGAAGTGCAAGACGCGCTTAAGGGTTTTCTTGAAAGAATCAGAAACATCGTGGGACGCAATCCGGAAGATGATGCGGCTTTGACCAGCAATGAGGCTATAATGGGCATGCTGCAAGACGCGAAGCTAGGCGAATACAACAGAATTTTTTTAACGTTACAAAACAATTCGGCGATTAAGTTGGCGCGCGCCATCGAGGAAGCGAGATCCAATCAGGAAATGGCCGCACAACGAGCGGGAATTCAAGCCGGAACCGAAGAACTTCCTGCCGAACCTAAGAAAAAGGTCGATCCTAC
>Ga0315281_10001290_pt1 | contig 36788 bp, 28 predicted proteins | sample YL17G07_0_MG_FD_204540 | JGI IMG/M metagenome (GOLD analysis project Ga0315281, IMG submission 204540) | Sediment microbial communities from Yellowstone Lake, YNP, Wyoming, USA - YL17G07_0 | ecosystem: Environmental > Aquatic > Freshwater > Lake > Sediment | place: USA: Wyoming | collected...
CCTTCTCGAAATTCCGCCTGGCCTGGCCGTTGTTCCCCTGCCACTGACAGACGAGTCCCAGGTGGTAATAGGCGTCCGCGTTCGCGGGGTCTTTTTCCAGGACCTCCCGGAGTATGGAGTGCGCCCGGGCATAGTCCCTTTGCCTCCCGGCCAGATCAGCCGTCCCGACCAGCGCTTCCTCGTTGTCCGGGGCGAATTCGAGGACCTCGCGGTATCGGGCCATGGCTTCCGCGTATTGCCCTCTCCAGGTATGGATGCGGGCCACGAAAAGGACGACATCGGAGTTCCTGGGGAACAGGCCATCCATTTTCGCGAGCACGGCCATCGCCTTGTCCCGGTCGCCCGAGCGGGAATAGGCCTGGGCCAGAAGGAAGTTCACGTCGTAGTCCGCCGGCCTCTGTTCGAGCTCGCCTAGGCAGATCGTGATCGCGGATTTGTAATCGCTCTCACGCAACGCGCGCTGGGCCCGGTCGAAAGGCCGGTTGTCGCCGGCGTAAATCGCGTGCGCCGAAATCCCGATGAAAAGCGCCAGTAAGGTCGCGTTTAGTTTTTTCATGGCTTTTCGTGCTCCAGAGAGAACCCTTTCTTTTCCATCGCTCCCCATTCGTTGTTCCCACGGATGATATCCCAATACGCCTTGACCCGGACGAGGGCCAGCCACTGCCGGTAGACGAGGTTTTCCAGGATCCCGAAGGCCGCGATGATGACGATGTCAGACAGCCGGGGGTAGCGCTGCAGGGAATATTCCTCGAGAAGGATGGCCGTGAGGGACAGAAGCATCCCGTAGACGATGGCCAGGAGGAAGAATCTCCCGGCGAAGGGATAGCGGACCTGGCCGGCCACAACGAAGTAAAGGAATAGGGTGTAGCCGAGGAGCTCGATTAGGGGACCCAGCATTTCGAAGATCAGGTAAAAAGGCATGGCCAGCATCCCGGTCATCCCGTAGCGCGGATTAAACGTCATCTTCAGATTCTGGGTGAGGACATCGATCAGCCCCCGGTGCCATCGGCCTCTTTGCCTGGCGAGGACCCTGAAGTTCTCCGGGACTTCGGTCCAGCAGATCGGGTCGGGGATGAACGAAATCCGATAAGGGATCTTTTGCTCATGGAGATACCGGCGGAGCCGGACGACCAGGTCCATGTCCTCCCCGATCGAGGCCCTCCTGTAGCCGCCGATTTTGAGGGCGACGTCCTTGCGGAATAGCCCGAAGGCGCCGGAGACGATGAGGAGGCAGTTCAGCAGGCTCATCCCCATCCGGCCGCCCAGAAAGGCCCTCAGGTACTCCAGGACCTGGAAACGGGCCAGGGCGTTCCGGGGCATGCCGACCTTGAAAACCTGCCCGCTCCGGACGACACACCCGTTGCTCAAGCGGATGACCCCGCCGACCCCCACCGTTCTTTCCGGGTCCTCGTGGAACGGCCGGACGACCTTGAGCAGGGCGTCGCGGTCGAGGATGGAGTCGGCGTCGATCGCGCAGAAGAGCGGATAACGGCTGATGTTGAGGCCGGCGTTCAGGGCGTCGGCTTTTCTGCCATTGAGCTTGTCGACCACGACCAGTTTGGGTTCCGTGGGCGAAATGTAAATTCCCCGGATGGGGGCCGTCTCGATGGACTTCCGGAAAACCCGGTGCGTCTTTTTCAACGCGAACGCCTCGATGAGCTTCTCGAGTGTCGCGTCCGTCGACCCGTCGTTCACGACGACGACTTCATAAAGCGGGTATTCCAAAGTGAGCAGGGACCGGACGCTCTCGAGGATGCACAGTTCCTCGTTGAACGCCGGGGCGATGATCGATATGGGCTTGGCCAGAGGCAGGGAAAAGATCTCCCTCATCCGGACATAGCTGGTTATGCGTTGGTGGCGGATGATGCCGACGAGCGAAAGGATCACGAAGAGGAGATAGAAGCTGTTGATGAGAAAGAAATAGACGAGGATGGCGGTGGAGACCAGGTGAAAGAGGACATGGAAGGCGTTCGTCACGGGCTCACCTGGGAAGAGGCGAAATCCTCGAGCGCCATGATGGCCATGTCCGAAGCAAACCGGTCGGCTTTCTGCTTGGAAACTTCTTCCAGGCGCCGGATCCCGAGCGGCCCGAGATTGAGGAGCCCTTCCCGCGCGTTATACCGGACATGCCAGACGGGCGAATACAGTCCCCGGGTCAGGAGGACCAGCGCGGCGGGGTTCTTGAGGTTCCCCAAGGCTTTGAGGGCCTGGGCCTGGACTTCCCATTCCCTGTCGCCGGCCATTCTTTCCAGGGTGTCATAGGAGTCGGGGATCAGGAACTTGCCCAACGCCTTGGCGACCTTGATCCGGACCTCCTTTTCGGGATGGTCCGCGTATCCGGTCACCTCGGGGTAGAGGGATGGGAGAGGAACGGCGCCGGCCAGCTCGACGAGGAGGGTCAGCTTTTCGACGGACGGGGACCGGCCCAGATAATCCTTGACGAACGGCTCGATCTTTTCGCCGGCCCCGAAAATGATGTTCGTGTAGGTGTGGATGTTGGGGCAGGATTCCTGTTCGAAAGCCTGGAAGACCAGGGCCAGGGATTCCGGGTCCGGAAACTGGATCATGGCGTTGACCGCGGCCAGCCGGATGATCGGCTTGTCCTTGAGGAGGTCGACGAGGAGGGCCTTCTCGGGGGGGGCGGAAAAGAGCCCCGCGAGTCGCGTCGCCTGCAGCCGCCGGGCCATGAACGGAGAGTGAAGGTCCTTCAGGCAGCGCTCCTTCAGGGCCTGCTCGAATATCGCTTTCAGGACGAGCTGACCCCGGCCGCTGATCAACTCGAGGAAGTCGATAAGGACCTGGGTTAAAACTTTCGGTTGGGAGGCATATTTCCGGGCCACGTCGATGGCCGGTCCGCTGTCCTTGGCCGAGATCGCCCGGAGCACGTCCTGCTCGATCTGGAGGTAGCGGGTTTGAAACAAGGCCTCCTGCCGCTGGACGACCAGCCGGCGCAGGATGATGAAGACAAACAGGAAAATCGAAAGGGAGAAAATGAACAACAGGCCGCAGGTGATGACGATCTGCAGAGGGTTGTTCATGGCGCGCTCAGGGTCCGGCGGATCTTGGCGATGACGATCTGGGGAGAAAACGGTTTGGTGAAGTAATCCGCCGCCCCGCTCTCGATGGCCTTCAGGATATCGACCTCCTGGGCCAGCACGCTCAAGACAAAGACGGGAATCCGGGCCGTTCTCTCGCTCTTTTTGAGGCGATGGAGAACCTGATAGCCGTCCATACCCGAGAGGAGGATATCGAGAAGGATGGCGTGGGGCTTCTCCTGGGAAGCCTTGTGGAGTCCGGCCAGGCCGCTCGAACACGCCATGACCTCGAAATTCTCCTTCTCCAGGAAATACCTCAGGACCCGGACTGTCCCGGGATCATTGTGGATGACGAGGATCTTCCGTGGATCATCCGCGTCGGAGTCGGCGCAGGTCGGGGCGAGTTCCCGTGAGACGTCTTCGGGGGAAAGCGCGATGGGTTCGCCGGTCCGGGGCCGAATGCCGAGCAGCTTTTGCATCTTCTTCAGGGCCTTGATTTCACGCTCGAGATAGGCCGCCGGCCTCTCCACCATATCCCCGGAGGCCGAATCCTGGTCCGTCCCGGTCCTGTCCCCGCCGGAATCCCCACCGCCGATCAGGCTGGTCAGCGTCTCGAGCCTCTGGGCCCTCTCCAGTTCTTCGATGGAGGTCTCGAGGAGGCACCCGATCTTGACCTCGATCTGGGCGACGAGCGATAGATGGTCCTGGATTTCCTCGGTGCCCCTGGTCACGAACTCCGAGAGGGCCCGTTCGTCCGGCGCGGGGGGCACGGAGACTTGTTCCGGAGCGTAGTCTTCCCTCGGCTCGGTCCCCGCGGCCGGCTCTCCGGCCGGGGCGCTCGATTTAGGCCTGGACGTAGTCATCTGCACGTGTCCTCAGCAAGCAGTAAATAATAGATAACAAAACGCTTCCATAGTCGGTTTAGGTGAATTCAGGGGTGATTTTCCGGCCCGGGTGTCACCGCTGGAGGGGAAGAGGCGTCACCGCGCCGTCTTGACACCGGCCGCCGTCCGATTTAAATTCTTGGCGAGCGATATCATGCCCCCCCGAGAATCCGTGGCCCTTATCAACAGCGCCGCGCCCATCCGGGTCTGCGACAACGGCGGCTGGACCGACACGTGGTTTGCCGGCCACGGGCGGATCTTCAATATCGCCGTCTACCCCTACGCCGAGGTCCAGATCGCCGTCGTCCCCGGCGGGGGCCGCCGCCGCGGTGGCCGCGTCATCATCAACGCCGAAAATTACGGCGAACGCTACGTCGTCAACGCCGAGAAGCATTGGGACAAGCACCCGCTGCTCGAAGCCGCCATCGAGTACATGCGCCTCCCCGGGGACCTGAGCTTCGAAGTGACGATCTTTTCGGAGGCGCCCGGAGGCGCCTCGACCGGCACCTCGGCCGCGGTGACGGTCGCCCTGATCGGGGCGCTCGATTCGCTAACCCCCGGCCGGATGTCCCTGCACGAAGTGGCCATGGCGGCCCAGCGCATCGAGACCGAAATGCTCCATCAGCAGTGCGGGATTCAGGACCAGTTGTGCGCCGCCTACGGCGGCATCAACTATATCGAGATGGACCGGTATCCGCACGCCACCGTCTCGCCCGTCGTCGTGCCCGACCCGCTCTGGTGGGAGCTCGAACGGCGCCTGGCCTTGATCTACCTGGGCAAATCCCATCTGTCCTCCGAGGTCCATAAGATGGTCATCCGCGGTCTGGAGGATTCCGGGCCGGATAGCGTCCAGTTGGAGGACCTGCGTGGCACGGCGCCCCGGTCGCGGGACGCCCTCTGCGCGGGCGATTTCGCCGGTTTGGGCCGGGCCATGATCGACAACACCGAAGCCCAGCGCCGGCTGCACGCGGCCCTGGTCAGTCCCCACCATCAGCGGGTCATCGACATCGCCCGCGGGCACGGGGCCGTGGGCTGGAAGGTCAACGGCGCGGGCGGTGACGGCGGCTCCGTCACGATCCTTTGCGGGGACTCTTCCCAGGCCAAGCGGACTCTGATCCGCGAGGTCGAACAGGAAAACCCGCTTTTTAAGAATATCCCCCTCTATTTGAGCCGACGCGGTCTCCGGGTCTGGACGAGCGAGCCGGCCGGCTGAGCCCGGACGGACACGCGCCGCGCGAACGTCAGGCGCGGGGACAGGAATAGAAGGATCGGGCGCGACCCGAAATGTCTTCAGGAATTTACCTACAGATTATGAATCCCCCTTATCTCGCTTACACCATTAAGGGGGAACTTAGTGGATGGCGATTTCGAATGTTCCGAAACGCTTACCGGAATCTCCAAATCTTAATCACCCCAACCCCTCTTAGAATTTAAGAGGGGCTTCGAAAAGGATTGCGTTTCGGATAGAGGATTGGTGGGCGATACAGGATTTGAACCTGTGACTCCTACCGTGTGAAGGTAGTACTCTGCCACTGAGTTAATCGCCCACGCTCCCTCATTTTAGCCAAATTCCCCAAGTTGTCAATTTGGCGTAACCCACCGGCTTCGGCCGGCCGCCCCAGCCGCCGCCCGACTGAGGAAAACCGGCCCGGGACCCCCGCAAACTCCGATTGACACGGGCGGATTTTCCCCTTATAAATAAAGTAATGGCCATCATCCGCTGCCCCTATTGCCACGCCATCATCGACGAGAACGATAAATATTGCAATAGCTGCGGCACCCAGCTTCTTTTTCCCGAAGACGATTCCGTCGAGGAAGAAATCCCCGGCGAGAAGATCCTCGACGCCGAGGACGACGGGGAGGAGAAGGATTACTCCATCGAAGAACCCGGGGGGGGGACGAGCTCAGACACCAAGGAGGTCGAGGAATCGGAAGAGGAAAGAACGGGGGAACTCGTCTCCCCGGCTGCGTCGGAGACCGGGAGCCGGGATATCGCGAATCTGCTCGAGGCAGAGGAACCCGGAGATGAGGACGGCCAAGAGGCCGAAGACGCCGAAATCGCCGAAGACGCGGAGGACGAGGGATTCGGAGCCGGTGACGGGAAGACCGAGGAAGTCATCATCGTCGAGGAAATCGCGGCCCAGGAAGCGGCCGTTAAAGCGGCGTGCCCCGCGGCGTCCGAACCGGAGGAAGATACCAAAGCCTACACCGTTAGCCCCGTCGAGACGGGGACGCGCGAGGACGATACCGTTGAGCTCGTCGTCCCGCCGGTCGCGGATGATAAGAGCCGGGCGACGGCCCCCGAAGCGGCCGCAGACGATGGGAAAAAGCCCACCCCTGACACGGAAGAGGTCCGCACGGGCGAAATCGAGGAAGGCGCGGCGCAGACCGCCCCGGCGCCGGTGACGTTCGACACCCACGAGCTGGACGATATCGGGAAGACCATCGAGCTCAGCAAGGAACGACTCGACAAGATGATCGAAGTGATGGCCGCGAAGCAGCAAGAGGCGCCTGCGGAAGCCGCCTCCGGAGCTGAGCCCGAAGCCGGGAAAAAAACCGGCACGCTCCCTCCCTGGGCGGACAAGATCAAGGGAGCGGCTCCCATTGTGCCGCGCGACGTTACGGAAGACACCGGCGGGCGATTCGAGAAAGAGACCTGGAGCGGCGTCGCGACCGGGACACCCGTCAAGGAATCCGGGCTCGAGGCGGCGGGCGAAAAGCCGGATGAGGCCAAGGAAGAAGAGATCTTCCCCCGCCGCAAGCCTTCGGACTCGGGAATCGGGCTGCCCGAGCGCGTCACTCAAGCCGCCTTGCCGTTTGAAGAGACGGGACGGGTGGCGGGAGAGGAAGGGGAGAGGGAAGAGGCGGAAGAAGAGGAATCCTTGGGGCCCGTGGCCGGGCCCGCGGCAATCCCCTCGATTGCGGAGCTCCCGAAGCGGGAGGAATCCAGGTCCGTCGCTCGCGACGAAGCCCCGCCGGCGCCGGGTTTCGTGAAAGAGCCCCAACCGGCGGAGGAGGCGCTCCGGCCTCCCTTTGACTTCTCGGTTTTCCTGAAAGCCAAGTCTTTCGACATCCTGTTCATCGGTGTCTTCTGGCTCGTGGCCCTCTGGGTGGCCGCCCGGTCCATGGGCGCGACGCTCTTCGAGATCCTGTCCGTCGTCTCCGGTTCCGCGTTGATGCTCTACGCGGCGTTCATCCTCCTTTATTTTTTCCTGTTCAAGTTCTTCCTGGGCGAGACCCTGGGCGACCGGCTTTTCCGGGAACGGGAGTGACCCGGACCGGCTGGCCGTCGAGGCCGGAAAGCTTGGGCTGGATCTATACGCCTGTTGCCAGCCGTGTCTACTGTTACGCCAACCCGGCGGCCTGACCGCCGCGGCGGGCTAGATGCCGAGGCTCAAACGTTCGGCCAGGGCGGGCGGGAGCTTTTCGTCGAGAATCTTTCTTTTGGCGTCCTCGATATCGTATTCGACCCGGTAGAACTTGACGACCCTCGTTTCTGAATCGTAGATGGCGAAAGCCGCGCGCGGGTTCCGGTCCCGGGGCTGTCCCACGGAGCCGGGGTTGATGAGGTAGCGGACGCCTTTTTCGAGCTTCATCTCGTTCGCGTTCCCCTCGAGGAAAGTCCCCTCGACGTTGCCGTCCTTCTCGGCATAGATGAAGGGAAAGTGGGTGTGGCCGAAGAAGCACAGGGGGGTTTGGATGTAGGAGAAGGCCTCGGCGGCGTCGAATTCCCCGAAAATGTAGTAATCCTCGTCGAACGGCGCGCCGTGGCAGATCGTGATGGTGTCGTGGATGATCTCCGGGCTCTGTTTCAGCCGGGAGAGGAAGTCGAGATTCTTCCGGGTGATGGTTTTTTTGGTCCAGAAAATGGCCGACGCGGCGATGGGATTGAAGGTCTGGATGGAGTCCAGGCCGGAGACGGCCTTGTCGTGGTTGCCACGGATGATGGACAGGGGCTTGAGGGTCAGGATCCGCTGGATGACCTCGTTCGGGGAGGCGCCGTAGCCGACGAGGTCGCCGAGAAAGATGTAGTGGTCGACGCGCTTCTTCTGGATGAACTTGAGCACGGCATGGAGCGCTTCGAGGTTCCCATGGATGTCCGTGAAGATCAGGTACCGCATGGTCTTTCTTCCCTTTCCCGAACCGTCTCGTAGAGCCGCCCGGCCTCGAACGAACTTCGGACCAGGGGGCCGGATACGACCTCCTGGAACCCCAGCGCGAGCGCCCGTTCGCGGAAGGCCTCGAATTCGCCCGGAGGGTAATATCGCGCGACCGGCGGGTTGACCGCCGCCGGCTGGAGATACTGGCCGAGGGTCAGGAGGTCGCACCCGGCCTGCCGGAGGTCGGCCAGGGCCTGAAGAATTTCGGCCGGCCCCTCACCGAGGCCGAGCATCAGGCCCGATTTCGTCCGGGCGCCTTTTCTCTTCGCCGCGGCCAGGACGCCCAGGGACCTCCGGTAGTTTCCGGCCGGACGCCCGATGGCCGGATACAGGGCCTCCACCGTCTCGAGGTTATGGTTGAGGACGTCCGGCCGCGCCTGGAGCACGATGTCGAGCGCCGTCTCCTCCCCGCCGAAATCCGGGATCAGGGCTTCGACCCTCGTGTCCGGGCTCCCGGCCTTGACGGCCCGGATCGTCCGGGCGAAATGGCCGGCCCCGCCGTCCGGGAGGTCGTCACGCGTGACCGACGTGACCACGACGTACTTGAGGCCCAGGGACAGCGCCGCGTCGGCCACGCGGTCCGGCTCGCCGGGGTCCAGGGCCTCCGGCGCGCCCTTGGCGACCGCGCAGAAGCCGCAGTTTCGCGTGCACGTGTCCCCCAGGATCAGGAATGTGGCCGTTTTCCGCTCCCAGCAGTGGCCGATGTTCGGGCAGCGTGCACTCCGGCAGATCGTGTGGACGCGTTTAGACTTCAAGAGGTCCGAAACACGGAAGAACTCTCCGTGAGACGGAAGACGGACTTTCAACCAGTCGGGTTTCTGCGTGGCCCGCGCTCCCTCGTTATCCGGAGTGACCCTTTTCGTGCGAACCGGTTTTCCCGCGGTGTAACTGGACGAAAAAGACAGTCCGATGAAGAGCGGAAAGCTCTCAATACTCGATGTCGCGCTCTCTCTTGATGCGCCGCCGCATCCGTTTCCGAGCTTGGGCTTCTTTCATCCGCCGCCGTTCCCCGGGCTTGAAGTACACGGAGTGCTTCTTGATCTCCTTGATGATCGCTTCCTGTTGTACACGTCGCTTGAACCGGCGGAGTGCGGATTCCAGATTTTCGCCTTCCTCAAGAATGACAAAGGCCAAAAACGCTCACCTCCAATCTCGGAAAATACTTGATTCTTATACCGGATCGGCCCCTCGAAGTCAAGCTTTGAACCCCAAATGCCGGACGGGTCCGCTCCCTGCGCGTCTTCGGAAAGGGCCTCGGAGATGGCCTTCACTCCAGAGTGCGTCTTGCGCTAAGCCGCACATGACGTTCCGGCCATACCCCTTTGGCCCTTTCCCAATCAGGGCGGAGGGAGAATTACCCCCCGTTTTAGAAAACGGGCGACATGTACGGCGTTACGTGTCCCCTTTTTCCCATCCGTGCCCGCTCGGCCTGCCCACGCCTCCCTCCGGGAAGCACCCCGAGCTCATCTCCTTGTGTTCCGTCAATAAGCGAGACGGAAGATCGGCTCGATGTCGACCGGGATGTCCTTGAGCGTCTCGATCGTCCGCCGGGTCAAGTCGTCCATCCGCCCGTACTGCTTGACGAATCGGGCGGCCTGGTCATAGTCGCCATCCCCTTCGAGGATGAGGAACCGGGCGGCCAGGTCCCTGACCGCTTCGCGGATCTTCCCCATGTCGACCCTGAAGGTCCCCGAGGCCGGCTCATGGACGAAGCCCCCCTTCTCCCGGAGGTAGTTGAACTGGACGAGCGTCCCCAAGCCGTGGGCTTCCGTGACGCCGAAGCGCATGGCCCGGAACATCCCGGCTAAATACGTGGGGTAGACCTCCCCGGCCTTGTCCGCCGGGATCCAGCCTTTCTCCATGAGGAGGGGGATGTTGTAGACGCCGACGACGTCGGCCTTGGCTTCCTCGATGCAGGATTGAAGGTCCCGGAGCGCCTTGTTGACGGTCGTTTTCGTCCCGTCGGCCAGGGTGATGTAATTGAGGCCCAGGACGTGGCAGATCTCGTGGAGGATGGTCTCGTTGAAATATGCGAAGAACGAGACCGCCGCCGCGTCATCCGAGGCGAGGACCCGCCGGGCGATGGGTGCCAGCGATTTGTTGAACTTGGCCTCCATGATGTTCTTGAGGAAAACCTTTTTCGTGCCCTTCTTCTCGCGGATCCGCTCGTCGTTCGGCAGGACGAAGGCGCTGGATGCCGGCTCTGCAGTCTCCCGCGGTCAGGACTTCGAACACGACGTGCAGGGGCGATTCGAGACCCGTGACCGTCTGGTCTTTGTACCTGGGAGCCACGGGCAGGCCCTTCTGCATGTCCTCGAGGAAGTCGAGATAGCCTCTGATCTTGGCCATCTCCGCCCGGTCGTTGAAATAGACATAGCTTTCGTAGGAGGCCTTGAGGCCCAGGAGGCCGTCCTCATAAACTTCGTACGGCCCGATGACGATCTCCACGAGGTTGTCCTGGAGGTCGATCCACAGGCCGTCCCCGGTGACGTAATCGTTGCTCAAAAGGTCGGCGGCCTTCTGGCCGAGGTATTTCTTGAGGGACGCGTTCGAGGTCAAGGCCGCGGCATTCCGGAGGTGGGCGGCAACCACTTCGAGGTCATCCTTGTAAGCGATACTGTAGGGTATGGCCGCGAGCCCGCCGCGCTCCCGGCGGATCAGGGTGTCGGGGCTCTCGAAGCTCTCCCGGAGTTCGGGATGCCGACCGAGAAAAGTTTCAAACTCCTCCCGGCTGAGGTCCGCCGGATAAAACGCCGCGCCGGCGGGCTTCCGGGCGGTCCCGATGAAAGGCCTGTTTTCGTCCTGACGGTCGAAGGGGCCGAAATTGATATTCAGGAACCGGAGATAGTCCTTATCGGCCGGGTCCGGCGACCGTTCGAGCCTGTCTCTCAAGGCCAGGCCTTCGGGGCAAGATTGCTTCCAATAAATATCATCGATCTTTCGGGCGGCGAGGACGAGCTCGGCCAGGACCCCCCGGTCTTCGGGATTCAGGAGCTTCTCGTCGATGACGATATCGGTCGGAGAATACTTGGCCAGACGCTCCCGGATATCCGGGAGCTTGACGAGGGAATCCATGGGCTTTTCCTCCTTGCCGGTGCCGGCCTTGCAGCCGGGAAGCGAGGCCACGATGAGCACGGCCCCGGTCAGGGCCGTCAGGGTCACAACGATCGAAGCGGTTTTCCGCATGGGGACCTCCTGATGGGAGCTACCGGCCTGGGCGCGGCGCCGATCGCGTTCTTCCTCCCGCCTTCGTTATGCAGGCGCGGGCGCCGGCGCGCATGGGCTCGATAAGCGGGACGGGTAGGTCGTCCTCACCGAGGACGAGCGGGACCTCCGTGCAGCCGGCCACGATGCCCTGGGCGCCGGCCCGGATGAGGGCCGCGGCGACGTCCAGGATGGCTCTCCGGGGCGGGCCGCACGTTATGCCGGCCTTGACGCCTTTCTTGCCGTAGATCGCGTCCATGACTTTCTTTTGATCGAGCGCAGTCGGAACCAGGACTTCGATCCCGGCGGCCTCGAAGGCGTCGTGCACGATCCGCGATACGACCGTCCCGGCCGAGGCGATCAGGCCGACGGTCCGGACCCGAGGATGGCGCTTCCTGACATCGGCCGCGGTTTCCTCGAGAAGATGGACGACCGGGATAGGAGACCGGGCCGAGAGGGCGGGATGAAAATAGTGCGCCGTCACGCAGGGTATGACGGCGAAGTCGGCGCCCGCCTTGTGAAGGACTTTTACGCCCCGGACGAGATGCGGCAGGGGACTCGGACCGCCCCGGAGGATGGCTGCCGTCCTGTCCGGGACCGCCGGGAGATTATACACGATGACGGGGACGTGATTCTGGTCTCTGGCCGCCTGCGTATTTTTCACCAAGAGGCCGAAGAAATAGGCGGTCGCCTCCGGCCCCATGCCGCCCAGGATGCCGATCGTTTTGAGCTTCTTCGGACTCATTTGAGGAGGTCCTTAAGCTTCTCGAGCGGAAGAGCCTCGGCCACGCGGCCGTCCTTGCCTTCCATTCGTCCGGCCTTGAAGAGCGAATTCAAGATGGCCTCCTCGGCGGCTTCGGCCGCGGCCTGGAAGAGCGGGGAAACGCTTTCGTCATTGAGGAGCGTGACCGTGTGCGCCGGAGACGCCGAGCGGTGGGGGATGCGGACAGAGGCCGCGGTTGAAAAGGCGACGGCGAAGTCGCCGCTGCCGTTCGCGTAGTATCCGCCCGTCCGGGCGATGCCGAGGAGGGCCCGCTTGGCCAGCCGCTCGAGGTTCCGCGCGTCGAGCGGCGCGTCGGTGGCCACGACCATTAAGCAGGAGCCGTCCCCGGCCGGTTTCGTCTCAGCTGCGGCACCCGTCTCCTTCCTGTCGAAGGGGACCCCGCGGATGGTCAGGACGCCGCCGAAGTTCGTCTGAACGAGAACTCCTACCGTCCAGCCTCCCCGGCTTTCGGGGAGACGGCGTGAGGCCGTCCCGATGCCCCCCTTGTAACCGAAGCACGTCGTCCCGGTGCCCGCGCCGACGGCGCCCTCCTCGACGGGGCCCCCCGACGCCTTCCGGAGGGCCTCCAGAACGTGGTCCTTCGTCACGTGCCGGCCGCGGATGTCGTTGAGCCAGCCGTCGTTGGTCTCGCCGACGACCGGGTTCACGGACTCGGCGCGTTCATTTCCGGGCAGGCCGAGCGTCCAGTCGATGAGCGCGTCGGCGGCCGTCGGGACGCTCAGAGTATTGGTCAGGACGATGGGTGTCTCGATCGTTCCGAGCTCCCTGACCTGGGGCAGGCCGGTCAGTTTGCCGTAGCCGTTGGCGACCGAGATCCCGGCCGGGACCTTGTCCTGGAAGATGTTGCCGTCGTGGGGCAGGACGGCCGTGACGCCGGTCCGGACGTCCCGGCCCTCGATGAGCGTCACCTGGCCGATCTTGACACCCGCGACGTCCGTGATGGCGTTCAGCGGGCCGGTGGGGAGAACGCCGACCGCGAGGCCGAACTCGCGGGCCCGGGGCCTTTCCCGGACCGACCCGAGGACGGCTCCGATGACGATGATCGTTAAGGCCAGGGGGAGAACGATGGGCATCGGCTTTTCCTTCGCGGGCATCTTGCCTTCATCATACGAAGACCCGCCGCAAATGACAAGCGCCGGCCGAACCGGGCACCTTGAGCCCGAAGGGACTTTTTGGTATTACTGGGGCCATGACTGAAGAGGGCCGGGCTTTCCTTACCGTCCCGCGGCTCGCGGAAATCGGCTGGCTCGTCCACGGTTTCGGGAACGCCGGATGGAGCGAGGCGGGGTTCCTGGATTTCGCGGCGTCGAAGGGCCTCCGGCCGGCCGTCATGCGCCAGATTCATTCGGACGTCATCCACCGCCTGGAGGCGGCGCCGGACGTTAAGCTCGAGGGCGACGCGCTCGTCACGAACGTCCCCGGCCTCCTGCTCGTCGTCCGGACCGCGGACTGCCTTCCCGTCCTCCTCGTGGACGCAACGAACCGGGCCGTGGCCTCCGTCCATTGCGGCTGGCGGGGGACCCGCAAGAGGATCCTCGAAAAAGCCGTCCTGGCCATGGGCCGGGCCTACGGGAGCGACCCCGCCGGACTGCTGGCGGCCCTCGGCCCCTGCATCGGCTCCGCCTGCTATGAGGTCGGCCCGGAGGTCGAGCAGAGCTTCGGCGCCGCCGGCTTCCCGGATGACGTTTTCAAGCCGGTCGCGGGCCGGGCGCCGGGAAGGGGACATGTACCGGAGGTACGTGTCCCCGCTTCTTGCCGGAAATCGCTTCTCGACCTCCGTGCTGCCAATGTTTGGCTGCTCGAGGACCTCGGGGTGAAGCGCGCCAGTATCTGGAGTGCCGACGCCTGCACCCACTGCGACCCCGGTCTCCTTTCCTACCGTCGCAACAAGGGCGAGCCCCGCCGTATGTACAATTTCATTGGGATCCGCTGGTGAATGAATCAGCGGCCGCGGCGGGACTTTTCCCCTTTGCGTTAGCGTGGAAAGGGTCGAAGGGGTATGGCCGGAGCGTCATGTGCGGCTTAGCGCAAGACGCACTCTGGAGTGAAGGCCATCCCCGAGGCCCTTTCCGCTGACGCGCCGTGACAGGGCCCATCGATTCTTATTTTTGGCAGGTTGACGTTGACGCGTGCCGAGTTGCAATTTCGGGGTGATTTCGCTATCCTTAACGGGGCATAGGAGAACACCATGGAACGCACGATCGGCGACGTCGAGCTTGCCGGGATACCTCTTTTCAAAAAGGGCAAGGTCCGCAACGTCTTCGAGATCGACGACAAGCTCCTGATCGTCGCCACGGACAGGATCTCCGCTTTCGACTGGGTCCTGCCGTCCCTCATCCCTTTCAAAGGCAAGGTCCTGACCCAGCTGTCGAAGTTCTGGTTCGATTTCGTCGCCCTGGCCTGCCCCAGCCACCTGATCGCGACCGAGATGGGCGAGTTTCCCGCCGCGCTCCGGCCTTTCAAGGACATCCTCGATAAGCGGGCCATGCTCGTGCGCAAGACGCGCGTCATTCCGGTCGAGTGCGTCGTCCGCGGCTACCTCTCCGGCTCGGGGTGGAAGGAGTACAAGGCCGCGGGCAAGATCAGCGGCATCAAGATCCCCAGGGGGCTCCGGGAATCCGACCGGCTCGAGGAACCCATCTTCACGCCCTCGACCAAGGCGGAGCAAAGCCACGACGAGAACATCTCGTTCAAAGCGGTTCAGAAGGCCGTCGGGAACGAGCTGGCCGCAAAGATCAGGAAAGTCAGCCTGGAACTTTACCAGAAGGCCTCGCTCTTCGCCCTCTCCAAGGGGATCATCATCGCCGACACGAAATTCGAGTTCGGACTCTCCGGGGACGATCTTCTGCTCGTCGACGAGATCTTCACGCCCGATTCGTCCCGCTTCTGGCCCAAGGAGACCTACCAGCCGGGCAAGTCCCAGCCCAGCCTGGACAAGCAGTTCGTCCGGGACTACCTGGAAACCACGGGCTGGGACAAGAACTCTCCGCCGCCCGTCCTTCCCGAAAAAATCGTCGCCAAGACCTCCCAGAAATACCTGGAAATCTACCGACTCCTGACGGGCAACAATGACCTGGGATGAGCGAACTGGTCGATTTCCACATCCATTCCAACCGGAGCTGTGACGGCGATTTCTCCCCGGCCGAGCTGGTCGGATTCGCCCGGGAGAAAGGCTTCCGGGCCATCTCCATCGCCGATCACGACACCGTCGCCGCCTACCCCGAAGCCGTGGACCTCGGCCGCGCGGCCGGGGTCGAAATCATCCCCGGCATCGAAGTAACGACTCAGTTCGGCGGCCGGGAATTCCATCTCCTTCTTCCCTTCGTCGACTGGACGAGCCCCGCGCTGGCCGCCGTCATCGAGGGCCAGGCCCGGTGCCGGAACGAAGAGGCCCGGGAGCGGATCGAGAAGCTGCGCGGGCTCGGATTCGCCATCTCCTGGGACGAGGTGCGGGCGAAGTCCAACGGGACGCCCCCCCTGGGCGTCAAGATCGCCCAGATTCTCCTCGACAACCCCGAAAACGAGAAAAACGCGGTCCTGGAGTTCTTCTACCGGGAAGAGAACAGGCCGTTCGCGCCCTACATGTTCTATAAGGAATTCTTCACCGAGGGGAAGCACGCCTACGTCCCCAAGAAATTCGCCGGCCTCCTCGACATCCTGGACGGGGCGGCCGCGACCGGCGGGGTCCCCGTCCTGTCCCACCCGGGGGCCTATTTCCAGAAGACGACCCGGGAAGACGCCCGGATTCTCAAAGGCCGCGGCCTGGCCGGGATCGAAGTCTACACGTCCTATCATACGCCCGAGCAGGTCGGCATCTACCGGGCCCTCGCCGCGGAACTCGACCTCGTGCCCACGGCCGGCTCGGATTTTCACGGCTCGATCAAGCCGCACGTCGCGTTCGGGGCGCTCCAGGACGGCCGCTATTGGATGGTCGAAAGATTGAGGGAACGAAAAGGGGGAAGAGTATGAACTGGCTCGATCTTGTCTTCATCGTCATTCTTCTCGGAACAATGATCATGGGTATCGTGAAGGGGCTGGTCCGCCAGGTCATCGGCCTCGCGGCGGTCATTGCCGGCCTGGTCCTGGCGAGCTTTTATTACCAGGGGGTCGCCGAGATCCTCGGGAAAGTTATCCGCGACCGGCTGCTCAGCAATTTTCTGGGCTTCCTGATCATCTTCTTCTGCGTCCTGGCCGCGGGCGCGCTGCTCGGCTTTCTCATCTCCAAAGGGATGAAGGGCCCCCTGGCCGTCGTCAACCGAGTCTTCGGCGGGGCGTTCGGGCTCCTCAAGGCCGTCCTGATCTGCGGGATCCTCGTCTTCGCGCTGACCGTCTTCGGCATCGCCCGGCCGGCGCTCGAGACCTCGCGGCTGGCGCCGGTTTGCCTTGGGATCACGCGGGCGGCGGTCAACCTCATTCCTCAGGATCTCAAGGCCAAGTTCAACCAGTCCTACCAGGAGATACGGAAAGGCGGGGGGAAACATGGAGAAAAAGTTTAGCGACCTCAACATCCATCAGAAACTGGACCTCGTGATCCGGGAGATGGTCGAGAAGGAGCTCAGCCTCAAGGACGTCCTCCGCGAATTCGAAAAAATCTTCTTCGAGCAGACGGCCAAAAAATACGAGGGGAACAAGACGAAAATGGCCAAGGCCCTCGGCATCCACAGAAACACTCTCCAGAATCGGGCCAAGGCCCTGAAGATTAAAAAAAGGTATTAGCAGTCCGGCTTCGAGACTGCTAATTATTGGCCCTCCGCCCCTTGACAAATCCCCTGGTTTTAATATACTATTAGCACTCTGGTTTTCAGATTGCCAAAATATTAATAGGAGGTTTAAATGAAGGTTCATCCGTTGTATGACAGAGTTCTCCTCAAGAGGCTTGAGGAAGGCGAAGTCAAGAGGGGCGGGATCATCATCCCTGACACGGCCAAGGAGAAGCCCCAGGAGGCCGAGGTCATCGAGGTGGGCAAGGGGCGGGTCACCGATGACGGGAAGACCATTCCCCTCGTCGTCAAGAAAGGCGACAAGGTTCTCATCGGCAAGTATAGCGGCACCGAGGTCACGCTCGATGGCGTCGAGCTTGTCATCGTCAAAGAAGAAGAGATTCACGCCGTCATCGAGAAGTAAGGAGATATCATGGCTAAACAGATCATATCCGGAGATGAAGCAAGACAGGCCTTGCTCAAGGGTGTCAACATCCTGAGCAACGTCGTCAAGGCGACCCTGGGCCCCCGGGGCAAGAATATTGTCCTGGACAAGAAATTCGGCTCCCCGACGAGCACCAAGGACGGCGTCACCGTGGCCAAGGAAGTCGAGCTCAAGGACCCATGGGAGAACATGGGCGCCCAGCTCGTCAAGGAAGTCGCCTCCAAGACGTCCGACGTGGCCGGTGACGGCACGACGACGGCGACCGTACTCGCTCAGTCGATCTACGGCGAGGGCCTGCGTCACGTGACGGCGGGCTCGAACCCGACCCTCATCAAGAAGGGCATCGACAGGGCCGTCGAGGAAATCGTCAAGGAACTCAAGAAGATGAGCCGCGAGGTCAGCGGCGAGATGATCGCCCAGGTCGGCGCCATCTCCGCCAACAACGACGAGAGCATCGGCAAGATCATCGCCGAGGCCATGGACAAGGTCGGCAAGGACGGCGTCATCACGGTCGAGGAGGCCAAGGGCCTGGAAACGACCATGGACACCGTCGAGGGCATGCAGTTCGACCGAGGCTACCTGTCCCCCTATTTTGTCACGGACCCGGAGCGGATGGAATGCATCCTGGAAAACACGCTCATCCTGCTCCATGAAAAGAAGATCAGCAACCTGAAGGAGCTCCTGCCCCTGCTCGAGAACGTGGCCCGGTCGGGCCGGCCCCTGCTCGTCGTCGCCGAGGAAGTCGAGGGCGAGGCCCTGGCGACGCTCGTCGTCAACAAGCTCAAGGGCACCTTCATGTGTGCGGCCGTCAAGGCCCCCGGCTTCGGCGACCGCCGCAAGGCCATGCTCGAGGACATCGCCGTCCTGACCGGCGGCAAGGTCATCACCGAGGACATCGGCGTCAAGCTCGAGAACGTCGGCATCGACTGGCTGGGCGAGGCCAAGAAGATCGTCATCGACAAGGACAACACTACGATCGTCGAGGGCCTGGGCAAGGCCGCGGACGTCCAGGCGCGGATCAAGCAGATCCGGACCCAGATCGACGATACGACCTCCGATTACGACCGGGAGAAGCTCCAGGAACGGCTGGCCAAGATGGTCGGCGGCGTGGCCCTGATCAAGGTCGGCGCGGCCACCGAGACCGAGCTCAAGGAGAAGAAGGCCCGGGTCGAGGACGCCATGCACGCCACCAAGGCGGCCGTCGAGGAAGGCATCCTGCCCGGCGGCGGCGTGGCCCTGCTCCGCGCCCAGAAGGCGCTCGAGAAGCTCCAGATCGAAGGCGACAAGCAGATCGGCGTTAACATCGTCAAGAGGGCCATCGAGGAGCCGCTCCGCCAGATCGCGGCCAACGCCGGCTTCGAAGGCTCCGTGGTCGTCGAGAAGGTCAAGGAGATGAAACAGGACCTCGGCTTCAACGCCCTGACCGAGAAGTACGAGGACATGATCAAGGCGGGCATCCTCGATCCGACGAAAGTCGTCCGGATCGCTCTCCAGAACGCGGCCAGTATCGCCGGCCTGCTCCTGACCACCGAAGGCATGATCGCCGAGATCCCCGAAGAAGATAAACATTCCAAGTACCCCACTCCTCCGGGCGACATGTACTGATCGCGTCCTGAGTGAACGCTCCAAGCCCCGGGCGGTCCGCCGCCCGGGGCTTTTTTTTATGGGGTCAAATCTTCATTCTGCCACTTTTCATCGAAGACACGGAATTCCAGGGACACGATACCAAATCAAGAGATTTGGTTCATGTCCCGGAATTCCAAATGGCAAAGTGGCAGAATGAAGATTTGACCCCATCTTATGATATATTTATTTCCGGGTTATGCTGAAAATCCTGGACCGGTATATCCTCAGGGAGATCGTCCCTCCCTTCCTCGTCGGGCTCCTCGTCACGATGTTCGTCCTCCTCATGAACGAGATCCTCGTCCTGGCGGAACTCTTCATCGACAAGGGCGTCCCGGCCGGACTGGCGGCCCGGCTGCTGGGATGGCTCATCCCGTCCCTGCTGGCCTTCGCGGTGCCGATGGCGGTCCTGACGGGGATTCTCGGAGGCCTGGCGCGGCTCTCGGCCGACTCCGAGATCGTCGCCTGCCAGACGCTGGGGATCGGCTCGCGCCGCCTCCTCAGGCCCCTGGCCGTATTCGGTGTGGCCAGCTGGATCGTCGCGTCGGGCCTGACCCTCTTCCTCGCGCCCCGGGCGAATTTCCGGTGGGTCCAGGCCATGACGGATTCGGTGCTGGCCCGGGCGGAACTCCGGATCAACCCCCTCGAATTCAACGAGACCATCGCCAACACGGTGCTCTTCGTCCAGAGCGTCGACAAGGATAAGTCGTGGCGGAACGTGTTCGCCTACCTCGGCAAGGAGCCCCGCAATCCCCGCGTGGTCACCGCGCGGATGGGACGGATCCATATTTTCCCCGGCAAAAAACGGGCCACCCTCGAGCTCATCGACGGCGTCCTGCACACGGGTTCACCTTCGGACCCCGCCGAATACAGCCTGACGTCCTTCGACCGCTTCGAGGAGGAGATCGACGTCGAGAATCTCTTTCCGACGGTCCTCAGCGAGAAGCGGGTCCGCGAGAAGGACATCCGCGAGCTCCTGCGTGACGCGCGGGGGATCCGGAGCGAGCTCGGCGTCCTCGAGGCGCAGCCCGGGGCCCATCCTCAATCCCCGGCGGCCGCCCTCCTGGCCGGCCAGAAACGGCGCGAGCTCCGCGCCCATTGGGTCGAGATCCACAAGAAATTCTCCCTGCCGTTCGTCTGCCTCATCTTCGTCGTCTTGGGGCTCCCTCTGGGCCTCATGACCGGCCGCGGCGGGCGGACCGGGGGGCTGTCCCTGAGCCTGGGCATCATCCTGATTTTTTACGTCATGATCACCACGGGCGAGAAACTGGCCATCGACGGCAAGATCACGCCCTTCCTGGGCATGTGGGGGCCCGATATCCTGCTGCTCGCCGGCGGCCTCCTCCTGTTCTTCCGTTCGGACGAGAGCACGGACGTTCTCGCCCGCCTGGCCGCGGCCATCGGCAGATTCCGGAGGGCCGCCCCGGCGCCCCGACCCGGCCGCCCGGCGTTCCGCATGCCCCGCCTGCAGCTCCGGTTCCCCAACACTCTGGACCGTTATGTCTCGCGCAAGTATCTGGCGGTCTTGGGGCTTATTCTGGCCGGGCTCCTTTCGGCCTCCGTCCTGGGCGCCTTTTTCGAACGCCTCGAGGCGGTCCACAAACACGGCAAGCCCATCGGGCTTCTTCTCCAGCACGTCTGGTACAGGATCCCCGAATTCCTGGCCGCCGTCATCCCCGTGGCGGTCCTGACCACGACGCTCCTCGTTCTCGGCCTGCTCGCCCGGACGAACGAGATCACGGCCATGAAGGCTTCGGGGATCAGCGTCTACCGGATCGTCGTGCCGGTCCTCGTCCTCGCGGCCGCCGCGAGCGGGGCCGCCTTCCTCGTCCAGGAACGCCTGGCGCCCGCGGCCGGCATCCGGGCCGAGGAAACCTGGAACAGGATCAACGACATCCCGGCGAGGCGCTACAGTTTTCTCAACCGGCACTGGATCATGAGCCGGCACAGGGACCGGATTTACCATTACGAGTATTTCGACCCGGTCGCCTCGGCCTTCAGCCGCCTCTCGGTGTTCGACCTCGACACGGCGGGCTGGTTCATCGCCAGGCGCATTTACGCCGAACGGGCGTCCCTCGACTCGAACGGACTCGCCCTCGGGCGCGGCTGGCTCCGGGATTTCCGCGCCGGGGCGGCCGAACCCTTCGCCCTGAAAGACTCGTGGGAGCTGGCCACGGCGGACGGCCGGGCCGCCTTCTTCCGCGAATGGAAGGAGCCGGAGCAGATGACTTACGTAGAGCTCCGGGAATACGCGGCCGAGGTTCGCGCCACGGGATTTAAGGCGGCCCGCCTTACCGTCGACCTGGGCGGCAAGATCGCCTTTCCGCTGGTCAGCCTGGTCATGACCATCCTGGCCATCCCGTTCGCTTTCTCCATGGGCAAGAAGGGAAACCTGGTGGGGGTGGGCCTCAGCGTCGCCCTGGCCATCGGGTATTGGGGAACCTTCGGGATATTCCGGAGCCTCGGCTACACAGGTGTTCTGACGCCGTTCCTGGCGGCGTGGGGCGCGAACTTCGTCTTCGGGCTGGCGGGAGTTTTCTTTCTCCTCAGGCTCAGGACTTGATCCCCCGGGCTCGGGACCCTGTCACATCTTGTACTTGCCGAAATCGTCGGGGCCGAGACCCTCGAGCCATTTCCTGAGCTTTTCGGAGGCGTCCAGGTTGTCCTCGAACTTCAGGCTGTGGGCCTTGCGGACGACATCGTCCTCGACGAAGATCGGCGAGCTCATGCGGAGAGCCAGGGCGATGGCGTCGGATGGCCGGGAGTCGATGACGATGGCCCGTTCGTCCAGACGGCAGTGGATGAGGGCGTAAAAGGTGTTGTTGCGGACATCATTGACGACGATCTTCTCGATGCCGATCCCGAGCTTCTCGAGAAATGTCTTGAGCAGGTCGTGGGTCATGGGGCGGGGGGTCGGCACGTTCTCGATGGTCAGGGCGATCGCGTTGGCCTCGAAGACGCCGATCCAGATCGGCAGGATCTGTTCGTTATGGGGGTTCTCCAGGACGACGATGGGCATTTTGGAAATCGGGTCGACGACAAGACCCTTGACCTTCATTTCGATTTCCACAATGGGCTCTTTTCTCTACTAATATAGGGAGCGGAGGTAGGGTTGTCAAGGAAGGCCGGTCGCGGTCAAAATAAGGTCAGCTGGCCGGCGGCCTGCACTTCGGCGGGCTCTTCGCCGAAAAGGGTGATGACGCCGTATTCGCCGTCGTGGCCGGGCGCGATCTTGACCCGTCCCTGCCGCATCCGTTCGATGCCCTGGCTGACCCTTTCCGGGCCCGTCCGGGCGAGGTCGGCAATGGCGACGTCGCACAGGACCGAGAACTCGTTTCCGTATTCGCGGACGAACTTGAAATAGAGGTCCCAGACGCCCTGCGATTCCGGCGATTTTCCCACGGCTTCGGCGATGACCTCGTTGAGGGGAATGAGGCTCCGGAAGGGGATCCGGTCCGTGGCGCCCTCTCCGGTTTCCCGGTCGGCGAGCGCCTCGACGCGATGAAGGACGCCGATGGTCAGCAACTTTCCGCATTTCGGGCAGAGGTCGTTCGTTTTCATACTCTCGAGCGGCGGCAGGACGACCCCGCACTTGCGGTGGCCGTCGTAGTGGTACTTGCCCTCCTCCGGGAAGAACTCGAGCGTGTGCAGGAACCTCTTGGGGTCCCTGGCGCGGAGGGCGTCCATGAGGCCCCGGTAGCTGAACTCCGTGTCGAAGACGTTGGCCTCGCGGCCGATCTTGGCCGGCGAGTGGGCGTCGGAGTTGGAGACGAGGGCGAAACGGTCGAGGGCCGACAGGCGCCAGTTCATGGGCGGGTCGGACGACAGCCCCGTCTCCAAAGCGAAGATCATGGGCGTCATCTCCTCGAAGCACTCCTCGATGGCGTCGAACCCCGAGTTGGCGCCGAACAGCGAAAACCAGGGCGTCCAGATGTGGGAGGGGATGACGACGCAGCGCGGGCAGGTCTCGGCGACCATGCGGCAGAAGAGCCGGACGTCGAGGCCGAGGATGGGCCGGCCGTCGGATCGCAGGTTGCCGATCGCGCCCAGCCGGCCGTTGATCCTCTCGACCGACTCGAAGTCCGGGGCGAGGAGCATGACGTGGATCTTGCGGACCTTGCCTCCCTTGGAATAGATGAAGCTGAGCTCCGTCGACAGGATGAACGAAACGTCCCCCGGCGCAAACGGAACGCTCCGGAGCTGCTCGTCCTCCGGCGGCTGGACGCCGTTCTTGAATTCGAAAAACCCGTTGCCCGACGGTTTGAGCTTTTCCTTCATCAGGAAGAGCCATTCGGGATGGGTGAAGTCCCCGGTGGCGAGGAGCCGGATGCCCTTGACCTTGGCCCAATAGGCAAGGGTGTCGAGCACCATGTCGCGCGACGTGGCCCTCGAAAACTTCGAGTGTATATGCAAGTCAGCGGTGAATCTCATGACCGGGATTTTCAGTTTAGAACGGGCCGGGGGCGAATGCAAGCCCTTTTCCCCGGGATTTTTCGGCGGCCCATTTCCAAAAAGATTTTTCCTTGACAAGGGATGAAAAAAAGCGGCGGAGGGCGGCGAGAAACGGCCGCGCGGCTACTTTTTGTTCCGGAGCTCGGCGGCCAGGGCCTGGCCTTTTTGGGCGAATTCCCGCGACCGGACGTCGTCCCCGACGCGGTTATAAAGATCGGCCAGCAGAAAGTAGCCGAGCGCCAGGTCGTTCTTGTCGGGCCCGAGATCGACACCCTTCCTGGCCATGGTGATGGCGTCCTGGTAATTCGCCCCGCGGTTGAGATAAATCCTGGCGATGTATAAATAGCTCATGGGGAATCGCGGGTTGGCCTCGACGGCCTTCTTCAGATATTCGAGTTCCTTATCCTCATCCCCCGCCAGCCGGTAGAGTCTCGAGAGGTTGAACAGGGCCTTGAGGTGGCTCGGGGAAATCCGGATCTCCTGGAGGTAGGCGTCGACGGCTTCTCGCATCTGACCCTGCTTTTCGAGGAGCTGGGCCAGATTATAGTGGACGTTGGTCTGCTCGGGATTGATTTTCAGCGCCGCCTGGATATGGGCGTCGGCTCCGACCAGGTTGCCTTGGTCGATGTCGATGGCGGCCAGGGCGTTGTGCGAAGCGACGGATTGGTCATTGAGGGACAGGCACTTCTCGAAATAGGGAATGGCCTTGTCGTATTTCTTCTGGATGTAGTTCAAGTTGCCGAGGAGGTAATAGAGCTGGGCGTCGGAGAACCCTTTCTTGAAATAAGCCAGCACGAAGGCCTCCGCCTCGTCGAACTTCCTCATGGCGATGTAGGAATTGGCGACGTTGATGACGGTGAACGCATCGTCGGGCTTTTTTTCGAAGGCCGCGAGGAACGGGGCGATGGCCTCCTTAAACCGCCGCTCCTTGAAATAAATATTGCCGAGCGTGAAATAGGCGTCGGTCACCTCGGGGTCGGTGGCGATAATCCTTTTGACGATCTTGATGGCCTCCTCGGCCTGGTCGGACATGCCGATCTCGCGGGCCCGGTTGAGCTCGTTGAAGACACCGATTTTCTCCCTGGGATTTCCGAGTTTCTTGCCCTTGAGCTTGGCCGGGTCGGTGAAGGAGCCGATGTAGCCCAGGGCGGCCAGCTTCTCGCGGGTGTCTTCGTCGATCTTCCGCACGTCGAATTCGTAGGCGTTTTCGCTCGACTTGGCGATGAAGGTTCGGGCCGCGGCGCTCATGTCCTCGAACACCTTCTTTTCGAGATAGACGAGGTTCTTTTCTTCCCGGGGATCCTTGACAAGGTCATAGAGTTCCGGCACGGGCGCCAGGATGAGCTTGTACCGGGCGTCCTGGACGGCCTCGAGTTCGGACCAGCCGTAGTGGAACCGCGGATAGAACGTTTCGGAATACGCGTAGCGTCCCGGCGTGCGTTTCGGGTCGAAAAACGCGCCGACCAGGCTCTTGCCCTGGACCTGGGGGGGGATGGGCGTGCCGGTCATCTCACAGACCGTGGGCATGATGTCGGCGATCGAGACGACCCCCGGCGAAACAACGCCCTGGAGCTTCGGGAAAGGCGTGACGAAGATCAGCGGCACGTGAACGGCGGCCTGGTAGACGAAGAAGCCGTGGGAGGCCTCCTCATGCTCGCCCAGGCTTTCGCCGTGGTCGGCGGCAAACACGAGGAACAAGTTGTCCGTAAGGCCCTGGGCCTCGAGGTAGTGCCAGAGCCGTCCGATCTGGGAATCGGCGAAGGCGATCTCGCCGAGATACGGGTGCTCGGCGTAGAGCTTGTCGTAAGGCGCGGGAGGATCGTAAGGCGTGTGGGGGTCATAAAGATGAACCCAGGTGAAGAATTTCCGGCCTTTGTTCTGGTCGAACCAGGGCAGGACCTGATCGATGACTTCGTTTCCAGGACGTTGAACGTCGCCGAGAGAAATCTTCTCGTACTTGCTCAAGTCGAACCGGTCATAGTAGAAATCGAAGCCCTTATTGAGTCCCCAGTGGGAATCGAGGACATAGGCGGCGACAAACGCGCTCGTGGCATAGCCCTTGGCCTTGAAGAGTTTGGCCAGGGTTTCGATCCCGGCCGGGACGATGAAGCCGCCGTTGTCCCGGACGCCGTGGAACGGCGGCAGCGTCCCCGTCATGATCGACGTGTGGGCAGGAAGGGTCAAGGGCGTCGTCGAAATACAATCTTCGAATCGGATCCCCTTTCCCGCGAACATGTCGATCGTCGGGGTTTCGACGTTGGCGAAGCCATAGCAGCCGAGGCGGTCGGCGCGGGTCGTATCGAGAGTGATCAGGATGACGTTAAAGTCTTTCCGGCCGCGGAGTCTGGCGAAATCCGGCCTTCGGGGCCATAGGAAAAGATAGGCCGCGGCGCAGAGCATGAGCACGGCCAGGACGGCTGCGCCGGAGATCAACCGCTTCTTGGCGTTCATCATGAAAGACAAATTCTAGCATAAATCCGTCTTGATTTCCCGCCGAGGCGATCCGTTGGCGAAGCCTTCCGCGTGACCCTTCTCCAGGCGCTCCGGTGCGCCTCTCGAGGCAAAAAAAGGGCGGCGGGCCGTCCCGCCGCCCTTTCGAGCGTCTGGAGGAAAGAGCTAGAACGTGAAGCGGATGCCGAGCCTGGCCCGCCTGGGCAAGGTCAGACCCAAGAGGTCGTGATGGTTCGTGGAGACGGAATACGCCGGATCCATGGGGAAATAGTCATAGCCGCCGCTCCCACTAAGGCGCGTGCCCCAGCTGGTGATCGTATTGGCGTTGAAGAGGTTGAAAATGTCGAACATGAGCCCGATTTTGTATCTCTGCGCCAGGTTAAACGTTTTTTCCAGCCGGACGTCCACGTTGTTCCGGAACGGATAGCGCCCCGAGCCGCGCGGCTCGGCAAAGAAGGTGATCCGCCCCTGGCTGAAGGACCGGGTCCGATAGCGTGTCGTCCAGGCGTAGCCGGAGATGCCCTGGTAATAGAGGCTGAAGTTGACGCCTACGTAAGGTATGACGTAGGTCCCCTGGACCTTGATCTGGTGAGGCAGGTCGACCGTGACATGCCCGTCGGCGTTGATCCAGAAATTCGGATCGTAAGTCCCCCGGCCGAAGCCGATGTCTTCGTAGGCCGAGTTGTTGTCCATGGTGCCCTTGGTCACGGAGTAGACGTAGGAAAGAAGGAGCTGCCAGCGGTTGGAGAAGCGTTTGTTGAACAGGAACTCGAGGCCCCAGTATTTCCGGTAGGGATTGACCCTGAAGCCATCGGGGCCCAGCAATGGATCGAAGAACGATGCGAAATTATCGACGTTCGTGATGTGCCAGGCGGGTGTGTCGGCCCCTCCCGTGTTGTCGAAAACTGTGTACGACTTGCCGATGGGATCAGGGACAGTGACCGTGCGAGGCGTGTACACGGCGTTCTCGTTGATGGCGGCGATGAAGTTCTTGAAGTTCCGGTTGATGTAGGTCACGGAGAACGACGCGTCCTTGAAGAGCTCGCGTTCGACGCCGACCGTGAACTGGATCATGTAAGGGTGCTTGATGCCGGGGTCCAGGATATAGGTCCCGTGGACGGCCCGGCTGGTTTCATACCAGGCCTGCGTCAGCGGGTTCCAGGCCTCGTAGACCTTATCCGAATAGCTCGAGTCGCCGAGGTCGAAGATGGCGGCGTACATCCCGTCGGTGTATTGCCCGTAGTGGGCCTTGAGGACCGTCGTCTTGTCGCCGAGGAGGTCGAACGTGAAGCCCAGCCGCGGGGCGACGCGAGACGCATTGTAGCGTATGCCGGGCGTCCCCGCGAGCGACCCCCAGTTCTGGCTGAAGCGCACGCCCAGACTGAGGTTCAGGCGCTTGGTGATCTGCCAGGCGTCCTGGACGAACCCTTCGAAGCGGGTGAGCCGGGCTTTGTAATTGTAGCCGACGTACTGGGTGCGGAGGTAGTTCCCCGTGTAATAGTACCCGGGCACATATCCGGGGAAATAGTAGGCCGGACCCCAATAGTCTTCATAATAAAAGGACCCCGGACCGGTGTAGCCGTATGCGGTCCGGGAGATAGAGTGCTCGAGCTCGACGCCGAACTTGAAATCGTGGCTGCCCTTGATGAAATCTTCGGCGTAGTGGGTCAGGCTGGCATTGAGCTGATACCGGCTCCGGTCGTTCTCCGAAAAGTAGCCCGAGTTGAAGTGCCGCATGTGGCCGATGCCGTTGGGATCTCCCGGCGGGAGGTCGGGGTTGGTGTTATCCAAATAGTGCCCGCTGATGTTCCGGCCCGTCCGCGGCTCGAGGTTGTAGTAGCCGCTGAAGAATGCGGCCTTGATGTCGAAGAACGTCTTGGGACTGAAGATCTTCGTCAGGGTGAAGTTCCCGATGACATTCGGATCGATCTGGTTGACGGTCGCCTCCGGGGAGACTGTGGGGCTCGCCCCGCGGTAGGTGCCGTTGTAGTTGTCCCATTCGAAGGACGCCCCGATGTTCAGGGTCGGCGTCGTCTGGTTGTTCAGCTTAAAGAAGAGCCGGGGCTGCTTATAGTCCTGGGCAAATGGGAAGCCCGTGGGGAAGTTCTGCGACCGGTACCACTGGGCCCCGCCGAAGAACCAGAGCTTGTCTTTGATGATAGGACCGCCGAGCTGGGCGTTGGCGTCGACCAAGCCCGACAAGGGAGAGGTGATGCCCGGCCAATCGGCGCGATAGGCGCTGTTGTTTTCCGTGCCCCAGAGGGAGCCGCCGGGGAAGGTGCCCTTGAGGCCTTCCCGGGCCTTGTGCCCCTGGGCGTCGACCTCGAAAGTCCCGGAGAACTGGTTTCCCCCTTGCTTCGTGACAAGGTTGAAAATGACACCGGTGAAATTCCCGTATTCGGCCGGCAGGGCCACGCCCATGACCTTGGCTTCCTCGATGATGTTGTAGTTGAGGAAGGCCCAGGCCGTGCCGCCTTCCGGGTCGCCGACGCCCACGCCGTCCATCTGCCAGGACACGCCGCGGCCGGAGGCGGCGCCGTAGGCGACGCGGTCGGTGACGCCCGGCGCCTGGTTAACGATGTCGCTTGTGAAGTGGCTGTTCGGAATATTCGACAGGACTTCTTCGCTGAGGGTGACCGAGGCCGTCTCAGTGGACTTGACGTCGACGGTCGGTGATTTGGCGATGACCGTGACCTTCTCCTCGACGGTCGAGGGTTTCAGCGTGAGGGCCACGGCCAGGGTGACCGTGGTCGTCAGGCGAATATTTTCCTGGACGATCGTCCCGAATCCCTGGAGCTCGGCCTTCAGGCTGTAAACGCCGGGCGGAAGAGCCGGGAAGCGGAAATCCCCGTTCGAGTCGCTGACGGTCGTCCGGGTGCCCATCATTTTCTCGCCGCTGAGTGTCAGGTTGACGCCAGGAAGGGGATTGGCCTGCTCGTCGGCCACCTTTCCCGTGATCGCGCCCGTTTCGCGCGACTGGGAGAAGGCGAGTCCCGAGATGAGGAGGAGGACGAGGGCTGCGAGGTACGTTTTTTTCATGTTTTCCTCCGTTTCCAAAAAACTAAATCTTATCCCCGGGGCCTTTTGAGTTTCCTTCTACTCTCGCGCGTCACCTCCTCAAAATCTATAGAAATTGAGCGTTCATATTTTTCATTCGGTGATGGAACCCCGTTAAAGGCCGGGATTGAGAATATAAGCCAGACGGCAGGTCAGACGATGACAATCCCTGGCTCTTGGAATCCTCATGATGTCGGCCTCATTATCCAAAAAAATGCGCACGCGTGTCAAGGAATTTACACTTCCGGATATCCGGGTGCTTTCTGGCATCACAAAGCAGCCTCTGGATAAGAGGCTAAGCAAAAAGGATGCCATCTGCGAGCTCTTGTGCATTTTATTGATAACGATTGGTTTATGATTTTCATGGATTTGTAAAATGTCGGGTTTTTTGGATTTGGTCCATTCCTTTGGATGCCGTCGGCGTCGCAGGGGAGGGGCGACGGAGCGGCTTCGGTTTTCGTCCGGGCAAAAAAAACGGCGGCGGGAAGTCCCGCCGCCGCAGGAAGACTTGGGCCGGGCTTAGAAGATCACACGGATGCCCACTCTGGCCTGGCGTGGAAGCACGATGCCGTAGAGCTCGTGCCCGCTCGTCGAAGCGAAGTCGCCGGGGGTCCAGTCATACCCGATGCGCGTGCCCCAGGACGTGATCGTGGGGGCGTTGAAGACGTTGAAGACGTCGAGGATGAGGCCCAGCCGGTATTTCTTCGCGAGCGTGAAGATTTTTTCGAGCCGGAGGTCCAGGAGCGTCTGCATCGGATAGTGATGCGTCCCGCGGGGTTCCGTGAAGAAGGTGACCAACCCCTGATTCAGCGGGACGGGGACGTCCAGAGTCAAGAATCGGGTCGTCCACGCGTCCCCGGTGATGGCCCGGAAATACGCGTTGAAACTGATATCGACCCACGGAATGAGGTACGTGCCCTGGAGCTTGATCATGTGCGTCGGGTCGTTCGTCAGGTGCCCGGAGGCGTTGAGCCAGATGTTGGGGTCGCTGGCCACGGTAAACCGTCCGAGGTCGCCCGCGAAATCGTTGTTGATCGTCCCCGTCGCCTTCGACAGGACATAGGAGGCCAGGAGCTGCCAGCGGCTGGAAAATCTTTTGTTGAACAGGAGCTCCATGCCCTCGTACTTGCGGACCGGATTGAGGAGCACCCAGGGGCTGCTCTGCGTCGTGTAGTTCGTGATCAGATAGTTGTGCGTGTTCACGGTCTCGGGGGTCCTCTGGTAGATCGTGAACGCCTGGCCCAGGTCCGGCACCGGCACGTCGATCAAGGTGTAATCGGCGTCCCGGTCGACGGGGCCGATGAAGTTCTTCCACCGCCTGTTGATATAGGTCACGCTGAGAGACGAGTCCTTGAAGAGTTCCCGCTCGATGCCGACGGTGAACTGCTCCATATACGGATGCCGGATGTTCGGGTCCATGTGAAAGAGGTCGGCGTGCACGGTCCGCAGGAATTCGAACCATTGGCTGGCCTCCGCGTCCCATTGATAACCGATATAGTCGGTGTATGCGGACGGCGGGTTCATCCGGTCGAGGTAATAGGCCAGCATGGCCTCGGTGAACTGGCCGTAGTGGGCCTTGAAGATGGTCGTCTTGTCGCCAAGGAGATCGAAGGTGAATCCGAGGCGGGGCGCGATCCGCCCGGCGTTGTAAATGTTGCCGCTGACGCCCTTGACCTGGCCCCAGTTCTGACTGAGCCGGACGCCGGCGCTGATATTCAGCCTTTTGAAAACCTGCCACGAATCCTGGAGGAAGCCCTCGAGCCGCGTGTAACGGGTGTTCGCGTCATACCCGCCGTACTGGTAGGCCAGATAGGGCTGGCCGCCGTAGTCGGAGTACTTGACGGCGTTGCCCAGCGGGCCGCCCTCCCCCGTGTACCCGTAGCGGTTCCGGATGCCCGAGCGCTCGACCTCGACCCCGAACTTGAACTCATGGGAGCCTTTGAGGAATTCGTCGACATAATGGGTCAGGCTGGCGTTGGCCTGAAAACGGCTCCGGTCGGCGTAGAAGAAATAGCCCGAGCTGCCCCGCAGGATGTTGTCTGCGTAATCGAAATGGGAGTATGTGGAGCGGCCGACGGTGGGGTCGAGGTAATAGTAGCCGTTGAAATAGGCGGCCTTGACGTCAAAAAACGTCTTGGGGCTGAGGATCTTGGTCAGGCTGAAGTTGGCGACGACTTCGGGCGAGTCCTGGGTGACCGTCGCCTCGGGCAGGACGGTGGCCGAACCATCGCGGTTGGTGCCCTTGTAGTTGTCGACCTCGAGCGAGACGTTGACATTGAGGCTGCGGGTGAGCTGGGCCGTCAACTTGGCGAATCCGCGGGGCTGCTTGTAGTCCTGAGCCTCCGGAAAGCCCGTCGGATAATCCTGCGAGCGGTAGAACTGGCCTCCGACGTAGAACCACAGCTTGTCCCGCAAAATGGGCCCGCCCAGATGGGCGTTGACGTCGAGGAGCTTCGACAGGGGCGAGGTCAGTGCGGGGAAGTCCGAGGCATAGCGCTGGTTGTTGGTGGTCTGCCAGAGCCCCTTCGGCCAGTCCCCCTTCTTGCCCTGGAAGTTCATTTCGACGTGCCCGGCGAACGCGTTCCCGCCGGACTTGGTGACGAGGTTGAAGATGACGCCCGTGAAATTGCCGTATTCGGCCGGGAGCCCGACGCCCATGACCTTGGCTTCCTCGATGATGTTGTGGTCGAGGAAGACCCAGGCCGACCCGCCCTCGGGGTCGGCGACGTTGACGCCGTCCATGGAATAGGCGATGCCCGTGCTTTCCGAGCCGCCGAAGGCGACGTTGTTGTTGACGCCCGGCGCCATGTTGACGATGTCCGACGTGAATTGGGAATAGGGGATATTGCGGAGGATCTCGTTGCTCAGGGTGACGGAGGCCGTCTCCGTGGACTTGACGTCGACGGTCGGAGACTTGGCCACAACCGTGACCTGTTCCGCCAGGGTCGCTAGTTTCAATTGAATGTCCACGGCCAGTGTCGTCGTCGTCGTGAGCCGGATCTTTTCCCGGACGACCGTCCCGAAGCCCTGAAGTTCGGCCTTGACCTGGTACTCGCCGGGGGGCAGGGCCGGGAACCTGAACTCCCCGCTGGTGTCCGTCACGAAGGTGCGCACACCCATGAGGTTTCCGCCTGAAAGGGTCACGCTGACCCCGGGCAGAGGTGCGCCCTGATCGTCCGTGATAATCCCCCGGATGGCGCCCGTCTGCCGGGACTGGGGCATGGCCATCGTCCCCAGGATGAGGACGCCGGCAAGCATCATAAACCATTTCTTCTTCATGATCCCTCCTTGTCCGAATACTCAGGTTAAACCTAACGAATTGGAGGGGCTTTTTCAAGCGATTTGTTGGCCCGCGATCGTCCGCCCCAATTTGTATCTTCAAAGGGCGTGTGCTATCTTTGTCCCATGAAGATTTCTCAGCTGGCCCCGGCGGGCGCCAGGATGTTTCTTCTGCTCGTTTGCGTCCTCCTTTTCCCGGCCGCTCTCCTCTCCCAGAGCAAGATGACCCCCGAGCAGAAGGCGTGGCTCGAGGACGTCACACCGATCATGACGAAAACGGAACGGGACGTTTTCCTCAAGCTCCGGACCGACGCCGAGCGGGACAAATTCATCGTTTTCTTCTGGAGGATGCGCGACCCGTCCCCGGATACGACGGAAAACGAATTCAAGAAGGAATACTTGGAACGGATCCGGTTCGCGGACCGGACGTTCGGCCACGAGTCGTCGAAGCGCGGCAGCCAGTCCGAGCGCGGCTATTTTTATCTGCTCCTCGGGCCGCCCCTCGAGCGCAACTTTTTCACGACCGTTTCCGAGATCTGGCCGTGCGAGCTCTGGTTTTACAAGGGAGCGGAGGAGTTCGGCCTTCCGGCCTATTTCTACCTCATCTTTTACCAGCCCGAGGGCCTCGGCGAATATCGGCTATATTACCCGGGCATCGAGGGCCCTGAGAAGCTCGTCATCCCTCAGATGTCCGCCGACTCGTCGTCGCGCCCCCAGGCCTTCCAGATCGTGAAAAAGGTCAACTCGGAGCTCGGGTCCGCCTCCCTGAGCTATCTGCCGGGCGAGCGGCCCGGCGGGATGGGGAGTTTCTCCTCGGACAATATCATCGCCTCCATCAAGCAGCTCCCCGAAAAGAAGTACTCGGACGCCTATGCCCGTTCGTACCTGTCCTATAAGGATTTTATCGAGACCGAGTATGCCGACAACTACCTCCAAAGCGCCTTCCAGACCAAGGTCTTCAAGTCCGGGGGGCAGTCTTTTCTCCACTGGGCCATCGAGCCGGAAAAAATGAATTTCGCGACGCAGGGGAACGCCATCTACGCAAGTTTCGAGCTCGTGCTGAGGCTCGAGAACGGCCAGGGTCTTCCTGTTTTCGAACGGACGGAAGAAATCCCGCTCAAGCTGACGGCCGAGCAGTATAAGACCCACGAGCGGCAGCGTTTCGCCTTCCAGGACCTTCTCCCCGTGATACCCGGGGACTACAAGGCCCTTTTCCTTCTGAAAAACAAGACGGCCAAGGACTTCTCATCCTTCGAGATCAAGATCTCCGCTCCCGGAGAAGGCCAGCCCGGGCTCAGCTCGCCGCTCCTCTACCACAGCCGCGAAGCCGTCCCCGAAGCCCAGACATCGAATCTCAAGGCCTTTACCTTCGACGGCCGCCAGTATCTCGTCGGGGCCAGAAACGAGTTTCTCCCCGCGGAGACCCTGGGTGTCTTCCTCCAGGCCTGGAATCTCGGCGCCCTGAAGCTCTCCGGGCGGCCCGCGTTCGTGCTCGATTTGTTCTCGCACGAAACCGGGAAGAGCCTGGGAAGCTATCCCCTCGCCGACGTGTCCGCGACCGGCGACCCCTCGACCGTCTCCGTCACGGGAACCGTGTCCCTCTCCAGCATCAAGCCCGGCTATTATAGGGCCGAGGTTTCGGCACAGGACGCCTCCGGGCAGAAAGTCCTTTCGGAGAAGGAGAATTTTATCGTCCTCGCTCAGCCGTACGCGATCCTGCCCTGGGTTTACGCGAGGCTTCACGGCCCGTTTCCCGGCCCCGAACATCTCCGCATCCTCGGCACCCAGTATATCCTGGCGAAGGAGTACGACCGGGCCCGGGCCGTCCTGGAACGGGTTCTCGAGGCGAAGGACGATCCGGCATCGCGGCTCCTGCTGGCCAAAGCCCTCTACGGGCTCGGGCGGTTCCAGGAATCTCTCAACCAGGCTCTGCCCCTCTTTGAGCGTGCCCCCGACCGTGAAGCGGCCAAGGTCATCGCTCTCGATTACGCCGGACTCGGCAACTGGACGTCCTCCGTCGGCTACCTCGAGAAACTCATGGCCGAGGCCACGGAGGTCGGCGTGCTGAACCTGGCGGCGGAAGGCTATTTGAACCTCAGCCGGCCCGAGAAAGCCCTGCCCCTCATCCAAAAATCGTTGGCCCTCGTCCCCAACCAACCCGCCGTCCGGGAACTGGAGGCAAAAACCAAAAAACTCCTGGGGCAAAAATAGGAGATTCCGAATGATCAGAAAAAGCCTTGTTGCGGCCGTCCTCGCGGCCCTGACTCTCGGCGCGGGCCTGGCCCAGACTCAGGGTAAAATCCAAGGACGCGTCCTCGACCCTTCCGGGGCGCCAATCGAAAAGGCGTCGGTGAGCGTCGTCTCGCAGAGAACGTCCAGCATCCATTACGAACTCTCGACCGATAAAAACGGCAAATTCCTGCAGGTCGGCATTTCGCCCGGCGGTTACATCGTGATCTTCAAGAAAGAGGGCTTCGCCCCGGTATCCAAGGAGGTCCGTGTCAGTATCGATGACACGACACAGGTCGATACGCAGCTGAAGACCGTGGAGGCGGCGGTCCAGAAGACGCTCTCCGAGGCCGACGGCCTGTTCCTGAAGGGCAATAAGCTTTACGCCGACCAGAAATACCCCGAGGCCGCAGCCGTCTACGGGGAGGCCGTCAAACTGGATCCCGCGAACTGGCGGTATCAGATGAACCTCGGCCTGGCCTTCAAGAAGACGGGCGGCTCCGACGACGCCCTGGCCGCCTTCAAAAAGGCTCTCGAACTCAACCCCGAGAGCTTCAGCGCTAACAAGGAAATCGGCGAAACCTTGGCCAGGGGCGGCAAGCTCGACGAGGCGAGACCCTACTATGAAAAGGCCGTGAACCTCCGTCCCGACGACCCCGACGCCCATTACAACCTGGGTCTTTGCCTGAGCAGCACGGGCGAGCCGGAAGCCGCCCTGGCTCAATTCCAGAGGGCGGTCGAGCTCAAGCCCGATTTCGCCGACCCGTACTACCAGATCGGGACCCTCCTCATAAGCCAGAATAAAGTCCCCGAAGCCGTCGCCAGCCTGGAAAAGTTCCTCTCCCTGGCACCGGACCACCCCATGGCCGGGGTGGCCAAGCAGCTCCTCCAAGCCCTGAAAAAATAGGCCCCGCCGCCGGTCGCCCGCTCCCGCGAGGGAAGAGAGGGCTTTATTTTTGGCCCCCGCAATGATAAAATATGTCCTGGAGTATATGGGAAGTCAGGGTGGACGGAGACAAGGACTCAGGAGGTCTATGAAGATGAAGAAAGTCGTCCTCATCGTAGGCGTTATCCTCACGGCGGCGGTTTTTCTGGCGGCCCAGGATTATAAAGGCAAGGCCCGGGTCAGTGGGATCGTCACCGACGAGCAGGGAAAGCCCCTCGAGGGCGTCCGGATCAAGCTGTTCTGCATCAAGGCCAATGAGGGCTTCGACATGAAATCCGACAAGGAGGGCAAATGGGTCGCGGCCTGGGTTCGGGGCGGCGACTGGAACGCCGATTTCGACAAGATCGGCTATGAGCCCAAAAAAATCTCGTTCAATATCAACGAGAACAGGAAGAACCCCGACGTGATGATCTTCCTGAAAAAGGTCGAGGGCCTGGTCGTCACCGACGACATCAGGGCCCAGCTGACCAAGGGCAACGAACTCTACGACCAGAAGAAGTTCGACGAAGCCCTGGCGGTTTACCAGGACATCATCACGAAATTCCCCGATGTTTACCCGGTCTACCGGAGCATCGGCAACTGCTATTTCTCCCAGGAAAAGTACGACTTGGCCGAGCAGAGCTACATGAAGGTTCTCGAGAAGGACCCTAAGAACGTCCAAGCCATTCTTTCGATCGGCAACTGCTACACCAACCGCGGCGACGCCGCCAAGGCCCTGGAGTGGTACGGGAAGGTCGATTTCGAGAAGATCGACGACGCGGTCGTTCTCTACAACCTGGGGACCAGCTACTACAATAGCGGCAAGTACGAGGACGCCCTGAAATGCTACCTGAAGTCCGTCGAGAAGCAGAAGGACTTCACAGACGGCATCTACCAATTGGGGCTGACCTACACGAATCTTCAGAAGACCGCGGAAGCTATCGCCACGTTCGAGAGCTACCTCAAAATCGACGCCGATTCTCCTCGGTCGACCCAGGTCAAAGCGTTCCTGGAGTACCTCCGGAAGAAATAGCGGAGGCCGGATGAGCTCCGCTGAAGCGGGCTTCATGAACATGAAACGCGGCGTCCTTTCCCTCCTGGCCCTGGCCGCCGGGGTGATTCTGTTCTCCGGAGCGGGACCGGCGGGGGCCAAGACCAAACTTGACCCCGAGAGCGAGAAGTTCTACACAACCGCCCGCCTGATCATGTCCGGCGAGGAGAACAAGATCTGGAACCACCTCCCGGACGCCGATTCCCGGAAGGAATTCATCAAAGACTTCTGGGAGAAGCGCGATACCGACCCCGACACCGAGGAGAACGAGTTCAAGAAGGAGTTCGAGACCCGGGTCGCGTACGCCAACAAGCACTTCCACGAAGGCGGCCTGGGCATGAACACGGACCGGGGCCGGATCTGGGTTTTCATGGGGCCCCCCGACAAGTTCGAGGAGTTCATGACCCACGAGGAGAACACCAGCGTCCGGGGGCCCATCCTCTGGTGGATCTACTATAACCACGCGCTGGGCATCGAATTTGTCGATGAGAGAAACAACGGGCAGTACA
>Ga0315281_10001291_pt1 | contig 36773 bp, 42 predicted proteins | sample YL17G07_0_MG_FD_204540 | JGI IMG/M metagenome (GOLD analysis project Ga0315281, IMG submission 204540) | Sediment microbial communities from Yellowstone Lake, YNP, Wyoming, USA - YL17G07_0 | ecosystem: Environmental > Aquatic > Freshwater > Lake > Sediment | place: USA: Wyoming | collected...
TGGCCCAGTTTGACAAGACGTTCCCCACCCTGGATTGTTCTGCATGCATTCTTACTCCCAAGGCCAGTGAAGTTGCCAATAGCCCTTACATCAGGCTGCTCACTTACAGTGAGGTCGTCGATGTCTCAGGTTTCATAGGTAGCTTCACCGTTAAAGTGAAACGCAAGGCGCGCTATGTAGACGAGGGCAAATGTATCGGCTGCGGCGTCTGCCAGGAGAAATGCCCCTGGACTGCCCCTAGCGAGTTCGACGCTGGTATTGGCTTACGTAAAGCCATCTATACCCCATTTCCGCAGGCGATACCCAATGTACCTGTAATTAATCGTGAGAATTGCGTTTATTTCTTGAGAGGAAAATGCCGCGCCTGCGAACGCTTCTGCGAGCCAAAAGCGATCAATTTTGACCAGCAGGATTTATATATAGACCTGCAAGTGGGTGCCATTATCCTTGCTACGGGATACGATGTCTTTGACCCAACACCGATATCACAGTACGGATATGGGCAGTTGCCGAATGTTTTCACCAGCCTTGAGTTTGAAAGACTGTGTTCCCCTTCTGGCCCGACTGGCGGTAAGTTGAAATTGGCAGACGGGCGAGAGCCGCAGAGCTTGGCTATTATCCATTGTGTTGGCAGTCGGGATCACAATTATCACGAATATTGTTCACGCTTGTGTTGTATGACGGGTCTTAAATACGCCCACCTCTTCCGGGAAAAGACCGGAGGCGACGTCTATCAGATGTACATTGATATGCGCTGCTTTGGAAAGGCATACGAGGAGTTTTACGAACGGGTTCAGGGAGAGGGAGTCAAGTTCATTAAAGGGAAAGTGGCAAAAATTAGCAGCAACGGAGCTGGTCCGGAGGATAAGGACAAGCTGACTATTATTTGTGAAGACACTTTGTTAGGAGAGTTGGTTCATATTCCTGTAGATATGGTGATCCTGTGTACGGCTCTTGAGCCGAGACATGATTCGGATGAGATAAGGAAACTGCTTCGCCTGGGCCGAAGTCGTGATGGCTTCTTCCTTGAGAGGCATCCTAAATTGGACCCTGTGGCTACTATGTCTGAAGGCATATTTATAGCCGGGTGTTGCCAGGGACCCAAGGACATACCCGATACGGTAACTCAGGCCTCGGCAGCTGCGGCCCGGGTTCTAGCCGTTATCGCTAGAGGCAGTGTGGAGACAGGGGCAGTAACAGCTTCCATTGATGAAAACAGATGCTCCGGATGCAAGGTCTGTAACGCTCTGTGCCCTTACGGGGCTATTTCCTTTGACGAAGACGCGAAAGCGTCACAAGTAAACCAACTCCTATGTAAGGGTTGTAACGTCTGTGCCGCGGCCTGCCCAAGCGGCGCTATTTCAACCCAGGATTTCACCGCTAAGCAAGTTATGGCAGAAATTGAGGGGGTGTTGCTATGAGCTTTGAACCTAAGATTGTAGCTTTTCTCTGTAACTGGTGTTCATATGCAGGTGCAGACCTGGCCGGGACTTCACGAATGAAGTGCGCGCCCAATGTGGTAGGGATCCGTCTCATGTGCAGTGGAGGGCTAGAGCCTGCGTATGTTTTGAAGGCTTTCAAGGAGGGTGCTGATGGTGTATTAGTCTGTGGATGCAACCTTGGCGATTGCCACTATACTGATGGGAATTATAAGACGCTGCGTCGCATGTCCCTCTTAAGGAAATACCTTGACCAGATGGGCATAGAGGAGCCGCGGGCTCGGCTGCAATGGGTTTGCGCTTCCTGTGCGGATGATTTCACTGAGGCTGTCGACAAGATGACTTCTGCGCTTAAAGAGCTGGGACCTGCAAAGATAAAGGTGTAAGAAACTAGCTATCACTATAGTTGAACTCAGTCTGACGACATAGACAGATTGTAGGCCAAGGTCAAATAAAAGGCAGAACAAAAGAGAGGAGGTAAAAGGACATGACTAAGTGGCAATGTGTGGAATGCGGTTATTTTCTGGAAGGAGAGAAACCGCCGGAAAAGTGCCCGGGCTGCAAATTACCCTGCGCCTATACTGATGTAACCTGTTATCGACCTGAGTGCGGTGGTCCAGTCAACCCAGACCCTATGATAATGGGCCAGATTACTCAGCGAATCGGGTTAAAAGCGCCGCTACGCCCAGGCCAAACTCAAACTGCGACGGCTACAGGTAAGACAACAGAGGGGAAATTAGTCTATGCTGAGCAAGTGAAAAAGGACATCCTATTCCAGGGGCTAGATGAAGAAGAGGTAAAACAAATACTTAGTGTCGGCGTGGAGAAATATTACCCCAAAGACAGCGTCTTGTTTAATGAGGGTGATGAAGCCGAAATATATATTATCAATGATGGGAAACTGGCTATTCGCGGTGAGGGGGGAGAAACCCTTTATACTGCTTCAAAAGAGGATGTTCTTGGCTGGTCAACTCTAATATTGCCTTACATGCGGACTGCTTCGGCCATCGCCCTGTTGCGGAGTACGGTTGTTATTATCAACTCGGTGAAGCTGAACGATTTTTGTGAAGAGAACCCTAACATAGGTTACAAGCTCAACCGCAATGTGGGCCGTTTGCTGGGAACTAGAATGAGAACATCCAAGGCTATGTCAGTGGATGAGATCTACGGGTAATGTGGATTTACCTCGGTACAGAAGTTGGTCTATAGAACCACCTCTTATTAGGATAGAAATGAGGAGGAATCACTATGAAACTGAAGTTAGCTTTGTATTGGGCTGCTAGCTGCGGCGGCTGCGAAATCGCTCAACTCATGATTGGCGAAAAGATCCTCAAGCTGGCTGAAGTTGCCGATATAGTGTTCTGGCCAGTAGCCATCGATGTTAAATACAAAGATGTTGAGGCTATGCCTGATAAGAGTATAGACTGCTGTCTGTTCAATGGGGCTATTAGGAATTCTGAGCAGGAGCACATGGCCAAGATGCTCCGTGAAAAATCCAAGGTATTAATTGGCTATGGGGCTTGTGCCAACCTTGGCGGTATACCGGGACTTGGCAATCTGTTCAATCGGGAAAAGATCTTCGAACGTGTCTATTTCGAGACGCCTTCAACCGATAACCCTCAGCATGTGACTCCCCAGCCCAAGACTCAAGTAGCTGAAGGCAAACTTACCATCCCTGAGTTTTATGACACAGTCAAGAGTTTGCCTCAGACAGTTGATGTGGACTACTTTATTCCCGGGTGTCCGCCTGAAGAGAGAACGACTTGGCTTGCTTTAGAGGCGCTCATCCAAGGCAAATTACCTCCTATACATACTGTGATAAGCCACAACGCCAAAGCAGTATGTGACGATTGTACCCGTAAAAAAGAGGCAAAGAAAGTGAAGGCCTTTTACCGCACTTTCCAGGTTTTTCCAGAAGCGGAGAAATGTCTCCTTGAACAGGGTATCATCTGCGCTGGCGTGGCAACCCGGGGGGGCTGCGGTGCGCCGTGCCCCAAAGCGAATATGCCATGTACCGGATGTTATGGGCCGGTAGAAGGCGTAGTTGACCAAGGAGCTCATTTGCTTAGTGCTGTGGCGTCCATCATCGATTCTAATGAGCCAGAAGAAATCCAAAGAATAGTCGATAGTATCCCGGACCCAGTAGGTACGTTCTGTCGTTACAGCCTGCCGGATTCTCTATTAAGGAGGGCAAGAATATAATGAAGAAAATAACCATTGACCCTATTACCAGGCTGGAAGGTCATGGCAAAATAGATATCTTTCTTAATGATGCTGGCGAGGTTGAGAATAGCTATTTCCAGGTTCCCGAACTGCGGGGATTTGAGAAATTCTGTGAAGGACGACTTGCTGAAGACATGCCTCAGATAACCCAGAGGATATGTGGGGTTTGTCCCGAAGCCCATCATATAGCATCTACGAAAACATTAGATGACGTGTTCCATGTTGACCCCCCGAGTGCAGCCAAGAAGCTCCGAGAACTGTTTTATAGCGCCTTCTATGTTACCGACCACACTACCCATTTCTATATTCTGGCCGGGCCTGATTTTGTTATGGGCCCGGACTGCCCTGTGGCAGAGCGAAACATTTTGGGAGTAATTGCCAAAGTGGGGTTAGAACTGGGCGGAGCGGTAATCAATACGCGCATGAAAAATCACCATATCATCAACATACTCGGCGGAAGAGCTGTGCATCCCGTTTTTGGTCTGCCTGGCGGCGTCAGCAAGGGCCTTAATGAGGAGGAAAGGAGAGAAGTTGAGCAGATTGCCAAAGATTCAGTAGAATTTGCCAAACTCTCCCTTAAGGTGTTCGATGATATTGTCCTTAAGAACAAAGCTTATGTAGATATGATTCTCAGCGATGCCTACACTCACCGCACTTATTATATGGGTCTGGTTGATAAAAATAACAAGGTCAACTTCTATGATGGCAAAGTCAGAGTTGTTGACCCGGAAGGTAAGGAATTCGTTAAATATGCGCCCAGGGATTACCTCGACCATATTGCCGAACACGTTGAGCCTTGGACTTATGTCAAAATGCCTTATCTAAAGAAGATTGGATGGAAAGGGTTCGTTGACGGAAAGGATAGTGGTGTCTTTAGGGCAACCCCGCTTTCCAGACTGAACGCTGCCGATGGCATGGCAACTCCTTTGGCCCAGGCAGAATATGAGCGATTCTATTCTACACTCGGCGGTAAGCCTGTGCATCAGACCCTAGCAACTCACTGGGCGCGCCTGGTTGAGCTACTGTATGCGGCTGAGAGACTGTTAGAGCTCAGCAGAGACCCTGAGATCACAAGCTCTGATATTCGCACTATCCCCACCGCAAAGCCGGATGAAGGCGTAGGTATCGTGGAAGCACCACGAGGTACTTTAACGCACCATTACATTACTGATGAGAGGGGTGTGATTAAGAAAGTCAACTTAATTGTAGCTACAGTCAATAATGCGGCGCCGATTAATATGTCCATTAAAAAGGCTGCTCAGGCTTTAATAAAGCCAGGTAAAGAGATAACTGAGGGGCTATTAAATCGTATTGAAATGGCGTGGCGTCCCTATGACCCCTGCTGGGCCTGTGCTACCCACGCTTTAGGCCAGGCACCGATGGAGGTAACTATTTACGACAGCAGAGGCCAGGTGGTGCAAAGTCTAAGCCAGAATTTGCATTAGGCCGTTTGGGACAGAAGTGAGACGGTGGAGCATAAGCTCAGTCTACAGGGACAGGAGGAGTGAAAGATGGTCAATGCATCGGTTCTCAAGGGGTTTGGACTCTTCAAAGGTCTAGACGATAAGGAGTTGGCCAAAATAGCAGAGCTTTGCGGCGAGCGCACCATGAGTCAGGGCGAGACTATTTGCTCGGAGGGAACGAGGGCTAAAAATATACATCTTTGTCGTAGTGGCAAAGTCGATATCGTGATGTGGGTTCGAGAGCCTTGGAATAAGAATGTCGTGGTTCACAGAGCGGAGGCGGGAGAAGTCTTTGGATGGTCTGCTCTGGTAGCGCCACATACCTTTACTGCCTCCGCCGAATGTGTGGAAGCGGGTGAAGAAATCCGCATCCTGGGCTCGGCGTTGCTAGAGTTGTTCGACCAGAATCCTCATATCGGATATGTTGTCATGAGCAATCTTAGCACCGAAATCAGTGCCAGGCTAACCCAGATCAGGCAGAAGTTTAGCATTGAATGGCTAAGCTCCGGGATGGCGTCGCCGTCAAGTTCTAGCACTTGGGGTGAACCCGGGAGGAGAGGAAGCTCGGCATAATCGAGCAGAGTGTCGCCACAGATATTATCTTATTATCTGAAAGTTGGGTATAAGTTCTTTTCATAAGTTCCGTTTGCTCGTTTTTATGCATATAATTGCTAGCCAGAAGCGTATTAGGACGCTTCTGGCATGTTGTGATGTAATTGGATTCAAGACCGTAAGTTGCACATGCTTGACAAAAAGGTCAATAAATGAATAAGCAGGAGATTGACCGCATAGTTCGTGAGGAGATGTTGCACATCTCTTTTAATACCGCCAACCCCTGGCAGCGCATGGTTCGAGCTCTATATAACATGCTTCGTCGCCAAGATTTAGCTCAGAACCCGTCAAGCGAACCACGCGAATCGCTGATGAAGTGCGTGGAGGAATTGAAGAAAACTGACCCCGATTTTCACCCTTTCGATTTGGATTTCGATACGACTTATTTCGGAGGTATGCCCCCGGAATGGCTGGATTCAGGAATGAAGAACCGTAAGGAACGGATACTGGCGATACTTGAAAGAGACAAGGTGTTGCGGATGTGGAAGACTTTTGCCAAGCAGAACAATTTGGAGTTGGCCTGGTTCACAGACCTAATCCTTCGCGCAGGGTGTGTTGTCCAGCAGGAGGGAGCCTGCCCCTGTTTGCCTGAAGAACGCAGTGCGTGCCCTTGCGAGGAAGTCATAAGTGAGTGCCAGGAGCAGGGGCAATGCCACTGCCGGGTTTTTCTGTCTCATGACTTTAAAGATAGAATAGTGGCAAAGGGTTGAGGGTTTTAGCAACTGCGTTTTATTCTCCTATTGCCCTTTCCAAGTGCCTGAATAGTGTGGCTGTTGCCAAATACGTAGGATTATTTATCGGGGAGTAGACATGGCAACTGTCTTCGACAGAGTGAAAAGGATTGTCGTCAATCAATTAGGTGTCGAGGAATCGGAGGTGAAGCCTGAGTCCTCTTTTAAAGAAGACCTCAACGCTGACTCCCTAGATCTGGTGGAGCTAGTGATGTCATTAGAAGAGGAATTCAGTAATGGAGGGAAGCAAATAGAAATACCTGATGAGGATGCTGAGAAGATAGAAACCGTACAGGATGCGGTTGATTACATCGAAAAACGATTGGGTTCCTACTAATTGTGAATCGCCAGCGTTAATGGGACACTTTTGAGACAAAGGTTATTGGACACTCTGGGGCTCGCTCCTACTCTGTGGGTGCCTTTTGTCTATTGCTGACACCTTGATCAAAAGGCAAGGAGTCGGCGTTTTGAATCATGGCGACTCCTTAACTTGGATTTCGACACCCTGACTCAGGTTCATGGTCTCACTTAGTGACAGCAGAGGCAGGAGCATCCTTGCCACTGGCTCTTACTTGCTCACTGTAGAGCTTGTCCATCGGCGAGTATTTGTGGTGCTGCGCTGGCGGCCATAGCTATCGAGGCAGTTTCCCGGGCAGCGAATCAGCTTAACATATAGCCAGATTGTTACCCCTATGACAAGATGGGGTTTGTTGGATTAAATACTGTTACTCTGGCCAGGATTAGCGCTAAGCAGGGAGTTGGGGGCCCATAAGGGTGTCGCTGAAGATTTCGAAAGGGCGACTCCTTGCCTTCTGCCCATGGAAGCTCTCTACATGTTATATCCCCACCGCTGGAGACTAGATTCAGCGACACCTATCAGACACTGATTGCGGTTACTCGTTCAACAATCTATAATGAATGCAAATGAAAGAGTCCAAAGCTACCAAGCCTTGGGATTTGCGTGGCGAGGCAATAGGCTACTTTTCGCCTTCCTAGGGTACATGAGTCAAGGAATTGAATAGTGCAGACTCGTTAGCCCCGTTGAGCCTGACGGAAAATAGTGGGTTGCCCGATTCAATTACACTGAAAACCTCCTTTAGTTGCTCTTTCTTGGATAGGTATATTTCTGCGGGAACGAACACCTCAGAGTGCACGTACAGGACTTTATGACCACTAGCTTTGATATTCTTCATCAAAGTCTTGTCTGACCTCAGAACTCCTGGCATTTTCCGGCTAACGGTCATATCGAAGTCCTGCAAGCATTCTTGGACATCCCCCATAATGCTAGAACTGCTCAGGTCTCTAGCCCATTCGTGCACATTGTCACAGTAGAGCAGCAGGAAAGCAAGAGGGAGCTTATTGAATGGAATTTTAAGATCGAGCTTGCTCAGATTCTCTCTTTTGTCCTCAGGATCGAGCTTGCTCAGATTCTCTCTTTTGTCCTCAAGATCGAGCTTGCTCAGATTCTCTCTTTTGTCCTCAAGAGCCATAGTATGGAGAGCAATTGCCAGAGCGCACATGGCAACCAATTTGTCATTCTGTTGCGGCGCGTTCTTTTGCAGAGATAGTGCCGAAAGGAGACCGTGGTCGCCACTGTCTAGACGCGTGATTGACTGTGCTATGAATGACTCCTGGGCAGTCGGGGCTCCTTCTAGTGCCTGTTTCATTCTATCGAGGTATTCGTAATAGCGTTCCTGAGAGTCCACCAAGATATTTAAGAACCGCGTTGGAGTGACGATTCGGTCGGCCTCACGCAGTAATGCATTCACCACCCCCGGTAGCCATTTATCTATTAGTGCTACGGCGTTCGCCATGTCATGGAAGTTGGCTGTTATGATCCACCCATTTTCTAGCTTCTGCTTTTCAAGGATGCCAGGCAGCATATTTTCATGCTGTAGTCGGTCGATTATGTACGTACCTATCAAAAATACCGTAAGCTGATGGACAAAATGATCTCGATACTTTGGTACATCTCCCAGGATATTGGCTTCAAACTTGTGCAGCTCCCTCGCGACGCCGTATGATACAGGGAGAGTTTTTTCCCACTTTCCCCACATTTCGCTCAGTTCCTCGAAACAACAATCTCTTATATCACCAGAACTCTTTTCCAAATGATCGAGGAGACCACGGATGTCTCCAGCATAGGCAACGTGGTTTAGAGTCTTGAGAGATTGAACTAAGAACGGAGAGAACGTCCGTTCGACCATCTCTTTCCGCCGCGTGCATTCACTGGATTGCCTTTCGACTTCTTCTATAGCAAATGACAGGCGGTCGGCAAATTCTTCCAGAAGGATGCGGTCGAGGATAGTGAAGGGGTCATGGTATAGCATTTTTGCAGTCCTTATTACGCCAATAGTGTCGCCGGTATTGAGTGAACGCACTGGAACTGCCAGGAATCTTTCGCAAGTGGGTATATCCTTGCCGACCTCGCACTGGCCCCGTCTACCAGACCGTTTCGCCCCGCCCTTGTCTTCGGTTGGATCATTGAACATTAGGCAACTGCCATTCTTCGCTACCCATGTGGTATAGCCTTTGGTGTATGCTTGACCAAGCGGGTACGGTTTGAAGCGTCCCTCCTTAATCATCGTCTGTATATGTGGTGCCGAACTAGCTTGCCCGCATAATTTGTCGCCCCTCTTCACCAGCAGAGTACAACCCGGAGCCTTTACAAGCTCTGGCACCATTTCAACAACCTTACTGTAGAGATGATTTTTATCGGCTACTTCTCTTATGGAGCGATCAGTTAGGCTATCCAAGAGTTCAAGACGGCGTGATGTCACAAAGATCTGAGATATCGCCGGAATAACCGACAGGAACAGCTTGACTTGGTCGGGTGAGAATTCGTCTGCGGCTACCTTACGGGGCGGCGGTTGACTACGCTTCTTTGCTACCCTGATGACCGCTGTCACTCTTTTGTTGTCGAGAGACATCACCGGAGCCATGATCACTGAGGCATCATCAAGATGTTCACTCCAGAGTCCGCGTCCAGGTTTCCGTCTCAGTGGTTTATATTCCTTATACTCCGTCTTATTATCCAAATGCCTTATCACAACGTTGCCTCGGTTTTTCGCTACCCACATCGTTAATGATTTAGGTGGGCTGTCTTTCAACTCCTTATAGTAGATTTCACCCTTGCTGATCCTTGACGAATCATTTGTTATCTCTTTGTTGTGTTTATCAACCAATCCCGTCGTAGCCCTGCACACGTATTTGAGGTATTTGGGGTCTTTCTCACTGTCATCCAATTCAAATACAGATGCTCGTGTGCCAGCGACCATCGCTGTCAGTTTTTCGATAACATCCTGCCAGAAATTCTTGGTTCTTATGGCCGCATGTCCGAGCGAGGCAAGGTAGCTTGCGGAAATAGCAGTCTCCATCAAAGGGGCAACTTCCTGCACTTCCCTCTCAAGCCGCCTGAGGTCGTTTGGAGTAAACGCAGTCCCTTTAGAGCCATTTTTTGCTCTGACGATTCTTACCAACCCAAAGACGTCATAACTATGAGGACCCTTCTTAGTTCGTCTACTCTTAACATGCCCACGTAGGATTGGCACCGCCATGAAGGAAAGCAGGTCGGTGGCATCAACTTCACAATGCTTGGTATGGGCCTTCGTCACCTTCTTTTCTTCCGAGCGAAGTATTCCGCTCCAGCAAGTGTTATTCGCTACATTCCTAGACAAGTAGCCCTTCCCTTCCCACATCGCGCGCCTGATCGAGTATTTCGTGAGGCCAAAGCCCCGAAGTTTCGTCCTATTACTTTTGCCAGGAGCTTGATTTACCCCCAGCTTATTAACTGCTGCTTCATCGAAGGCATCCACCACATCTATGCCTATGAAGCGCGTTATCTTCGTGCTGGCCACCAGGCGGAAACGGCCCTCACTTCCTTTCTCCTTCATAAAGAAGGAGCAGCCGTCCCCTGCGAATTGGCTGTCTAGCTTAGCCACCAGTGAGTCGGCAAGTTCGTCGAGAACCCTGCTCTTATGTAGTCGCAGAGTAGTTGTTCGTCTACTCTTAGCCTTACTGACTCCAGACATTGCACGCCTCTTTTCTCGTTTTTTGGTTCTTTTCACCGCTAAGAACGCCTTCGCTTAGACCTTTTCCTTATCATACGGTTGCAAAATCTAACCAGCCGAGTTAACCCTTGCTCGCGAACAACGCTAAATTATTCTACTACGATACGCCTACTAGGACAATAAGCTTGTGGTAATTCAACTTAGAAAGAGGCTAGCATGAAGCACTACTGGCGACTGTGGGGTAGTCGTAATAGAATTGTGAACTCCTGTGTGGACAGCTACTACATCACCTTTCGGAACTAAGCCATTACGTGTAATTAGCTCAACACTCGGTTTTGTGCACAAAAACTCAGATTGTTGTCTGCAGGGTTGAGATTATCTGAATTAGATATTGAAAACTTCAGATGATTGCCACTAACCAAAGATGCGAAAAGCTGTTGACATTCTTTCGCATGACCTCAAGTGCCTCCCGGCCAGACGCAGCATTAATCTAGGGTGGCCGGTCTTCGGTCCTTCTTGGCGCGTGCTATTGCTCTGCCGCAGCTCCTCACCGCTTCTCATCGCGGGTGGCCACTAGCAGAAACGCAGGATAACATGCCTGAGATGATTGTCTCTACGCCTTAAGAGACACCTAATGCTTGGGCAGCCTTGCCGATATTGCGTGGCTTAACCCAGAGGATGGCTCCATAACGCCCTGCGCCAGTGGCGATGGCTTGCATGGCTGTGACGTTAATCTGGGCCTGTCCCAGCTTGCTAAGTACGTCGGCGACAGCGCCTACACGGTCCTCGCCCTGGATCAGGAAGGCAACCTTGGGCCCCACCAGCTTGATCCCTGCTTTTTGTGCTGCCGCAAGGAAGGCATCTCGGTCGGAGGGCACGAAGGTGAACTGAGCACGCCGGCTGCTCGTTGGGAAACCATTGAGGGCAATCAAATTGACACCCCCTGCCTTGAGTGCCTTGAAAACCTTAGCACCCGCTCCAGCCCGATTGGGAACCACAGTATAGTGATACTCAATACGCCGCACGATGGCTGCCATGGCATACACCTCCTAGGAAGAAATTGCGCTTGGCTTTATCATAGGGGGTTCAGGTTGTGTCGTCAAGGAGAAGCATCCGGTGAAAGTTTGTTTGCAGGACGACTCCGTTAAAAGACGCTTAAACAAGAAGGAGGGGTTGCCGCGGGTGCCGAAAGAAAATAGCCCATTAGTTGTGTTCTTCCACTAAACGAAATAGCGGAGTGTGCACAAATGTGAATACAGCCTTGAAAGTCATGATCTCATCAACCCCTATTCGGCCCAAAACTGGTAGACGCTGTTTCTGCACCATAGGTGCACGAAAAGTCTTATACGATGCCTTGGACGTAGTTGTAGGAGAAATTAATGTAGGACCACTTGACACGACTTCCCTATGAGTATAAAATACAGCCATTCATTCATAGTTAGCTAACAAGTCAATGTTTGGCCTTTCTTAGCGAGGGGGTTGCGCACATGAGGTTAGCTACATTCAATGTCGAGAACATGTTTGAGCGTGCCAAGGCAATGAATCTCGATACTTGGACGGAGGGCAAGGAGGTACTGGAAGATTTCAAGCGCCTTAACGAGTTGATCCAAGAGCCGAAATACACTGATGAAATCAAATCTGAATTGCTCAATACCATGAAGCGCCATAGAAACCTTCTCACCAACGAAGAGAGCGAGTTCATCTGAATGACCCATGGGAGAAGACCTGCTCCGCAGTCAAATGAAGTTGTATTGGGAGTGCCACTTGGGAATATCGCCCGGTGGAGGTCTGTTAAGTGAAGGGCTTGGCTCTTGAAGTCCTCTTGGCCCTGCAACTCCTTGGGGTGTTGGCAAATAGTCACGCGTTCAAAACGGCAAGGTAATCCTTCAAGAGCGGCTCGCTAAAGTTTCTCCCGAAACACTGCGAAGACGGAGGAGATCGAGAAAAGTCGCGATTGTGATGCTCCTTGGGAGGAGAAGGTGGCAAGAAATCGGCCCTAACATGGTGGTTAAGCAATGCGGAGCGTTCCTATACAGCACTCCTCTTTCAGGTTATGGCGCAAAGGCTGCAAATTGCCAAGACGGCACCAGAAGGTATGGGCTCGCGGCCGGACAACCGAACGGGGTCCCCCAGACGGTGAATGAAACCAGTTGACACAGTGGCCTTTCAATGGTGACCCAGGCCCGATACGGAGGATCGGCTTCAAACCAGCAACTCCGACACTATGATTGCCATGAAGCTAGGTGGGGTTACCTCTTCGTACCTCCAACAATCACTCTGGTTGTGCTTCCTGCTTTAGGCAGAAGAACATAAAGCCGTTGACGAGTCTTTGGAACCAATGGACTACTCATTACAATGAGAGGAGAAGGTAATGTGCAAAATTGATGAGCGGTTCACAATTAACTCGGATGTGAAGTGGAAACGTTTGGGTTCGCAGATTGTCACTCTACATGAAAAGACGCACCAGTATCATGTGCTCAACGAAGCGGCCGCACTTATCTTTGAGCGCTCGGTCGGAAAGGATACCGTCGAAGCCGTGGCGCGCGAACTTGCCAAGCGCCTTAAGATCAGTGAGGAGCAGGCGCTCGAGGACACAAAGGAAACGGTTGACGGGATGGTGAAATTGGGGCTGCTAGTGGGTACGCAAGCTCACAAGGCCGGCTATGTCAGACCCGCGATACGCACAATCACAGAAGAGGACTTTAGAGAGTCAATCGCTAGCGGCGCCCAACTTGTATGCCGCAGTCTTATTGGCGCCTAGGCCTGATGAATCATCTGTATTTAGAGGTGACAGTTCGCTGCAACCTGGCGTGCACGCACTGTTCTGTTCGTGGTCAGTCTGAGGACCGGCCGGATCCAGGATTTGACCAGATCACCGAAGCGCTGGCAGGCTTCCGAAATGTGGGTGGCGAATACCTAACGTTCAGCGGTGGCGAGCCTGGGATGCGAGATGATCTGCCGGAGTTGATTGATGAGGCCTACAGGCTTGGCTTCAGGATCACATTGTTCACGAACGGCCGTGCGGCCTCAGCGCCTGTTCTGGAAGCCTTGGCTCGAGCCAGCGGGATGCTGGCACTGAGCTTGGACGGCCCGACAGCGCTGGTACATGAGGCTTTGCGTGGTCATGGCACATTTGGCCCCGCCGTTGACGCTCTCGGTCGGGCAGTGTGCAAGCTCGGTGGCGAGCAGGTGATTCTATCCTGCATGCTTAGCCGGCCTCTACTGTCCGAAGCTGCTCGCATGTGGGAGTTCGCGAATCGAGAAGGCGTCGGTGTTCTGCACTTCAGCATCTTCGAGCCTGTCCGTCAGGGGATTAGGCATCGTCTTGCACCCGAAGCCGAAGAACTGGTGGGGCCTGTGATGCGGCTGCTTGATCTGGCAGACGAGCGATCAGCCGTGAGGCTAGCGTTCTCCGAGAGAGACGACTTGCTGAGAGGTCGTGCAGTCTTCTCTCGGCGTACACCCGAAGCTGTGTTGGGGAAAACGATCAAGTTGCAGGCCGATGGCTGGGCGCTGCCTGGATCGCACTACTACGCACCTCAATTCCATCTGGGCCGTCCGATCAAGAACGGGTGGGGGGAAACGCTGGCATCACCAGTTCTTGGCTTTCTTAGGCGGCAAGTAGCACAAAGAGTGAGTGAGGTAGGCCCCTGCGGTGGCTGCTTCTGGGGAGACCGCTGTGCGGGCGGGAGCCTTGCGCTAACGTGGGCGACGTATGGAACCTGGACTCGACCTTGTCCTCTGTGTCACTTGTATCAAACTGCGCTGGATCGAGGGGCAGCTAGGGAGGTTCATCGTGCATCTGCTACTGACACTTGACGCCGGACGGGCCGCCTGCGCCCGTGCACTGGTCCCACAGCAACCGTTTCACGTCGGTCTGGACTTCCACGGTGTCACGGCTGTTCTTGCTACCAACTCTGGTTACCTGGTAGAGCACATTCGGCTCGGCTATGGCTATTTCGAGGCCCAGCCAGCCGAGAAACCTGACATCACAGTGCTGTCGCTCGAGGATGGTAAAGAACACTTCGAGGCAAGCTTTGTCTCCTTGCTGCCGGGGAGGAAGGTGCAGCACAACGTTGTCGTGCCGCTCGAGGGTGAGTTGATCTTCTTGCTTCGGGATAGACCATCAATGGCGTACTATACGACGATGAATTTGTTCGACGGTCTAGTGGTACGGCTGAGATGCTATTACACTTGTCTCCACGCAGCAACAGTATCCAGCGACGCGCGCGCTGTAATACTGTGTGGCGCGGCTCGTTGCGGTAAGACCTCGCTGACCGCGAATCTGGTCGCGCGAGGTTTTGATTATAGTGCAGACGATGTGACACTGCTGGAGCGCAAGGGCCTTGCAGTTGCTGCGTTTCCCCGTGCCATCAACGTGCGCGAAGAATATCAAGAACTAGCGCCTGTCCTCTTGGCGGGAGCACGACGCATTGGCCGGTTCAAGATCGCTGACCAAGAACGGCTTATCGTCGATTTAGGGAGGTCGGCACCGGAGTCGGTGGCTCCGAGTATAGTCTGTTTTCCGCGCTACAGGCCAAGCCAGCCGACCGAGCTGCGCAGATTGGATGAGGCGGAAGCGTTGGTCGGGCTAATGCAGAATCGCTTCCATCCCCTTAGCGACCAGCTGGACTCTAATATCGCAGCAGACTTCGACACTCTGGGTCGCTTGGTCGAGCGCTGTGCCTGTTACAGTCTCCTGTTTTCGGACCCAATGGCTGCAAGCAATCTGATCGCTGAACATCTTCTAGAGAGCAAGGGAGCACCGTGAGATTGACACTAGTCAACGCAGACTTGCCGTCGGCTACGCCGGTCCCACCGCTCGGATTGGTCAGCCTCGCCCACACGGCGATACGTGCAGGTCACGAAGTGACACTGCGCGATTACCAGTTGGCTCCTGTGGACGGTTCGCGAGACCCCGAAGTGTTTGCCTCGTTCTGCGACACTCTGGACGATGTCCTCGGCATCAGCACTTCTTCCATGGCTTTGCCGCTCGTTGTCGCGGCGCTTGAACGCATCAAAGCACGACGGCCGAAGATCGTCACCGTGTTGGGCGGGATTGGCGCCGCAGGAGTCGCCCAGCGGATTGTCGCGCAATTTCCGTGGATTGACTACGTGTGCCGTGGAGAGGGCGAGAAAGCCCTGCGTGAATTGCTCGACCGTCTAGAAACCAGAACCAATACGAGCACTCTAGACGGCTTCGTATGCCGATTAGAGGGGAAGCCCTTGGTAAACCTACTACCCGAGCGAATCAAAGACTTAGACTGTATAGAAGCACACGCATGGGACTACCTGGACTTGTCCCGCTACAAGTTGATAAACGTGGCTTCCTCCCGAGGGTGCCCTTTCCCCTGCACATTCTGCGACGTGGCGCCCTACTGGCAGCGCCAACACACGGTACGATCAATTGGCGCAGTGGTGAACGAGATCCGAGCCATCCAAGATAGACTTGCGGGCCCCCTGACGTTCGTCTTCGTCGACGATACGCTGACGATTGATCGGCGACGGATGGAAGCACTATGTCGGGAACTCGGCGCATTGCCGCACGAAATGCAATGGGCCTGTTATGCTCGAGCAGACACACTCGATGAAAACATCTTGAAGCTAATGGCCGAATGTGGCTGCCGAAAAATATACCTGGGGCTAGAGTCCGGTTCCAATCATGTACTCAGAGATATCCGAAAAGGTTTCGACGCAGAAACCGGGCGGCAAACGGCTCTGATGGCGCGTGAGCACATCCCGATAGTGCAGGCGGCATTTGTATGGGGGTTCCCTTTCGAGACGTGGAGCGATTTCTACGAGACCCTCTTACTAATGGCATACCTTGTCGCGCACGGCGTCTCGGTGAAGGCCAATGTGTTGACTCCCCTTCCGTTCTCTGCGCTGTATGCCAAGTACGCTGACTCAATGCGGTTCTTGCCCGATTACTCTCCGCAGCTTCATTTGGCGGGTTACGAGTCGCACCCGGAACTTGTGGAGCTAATCTGCAAGCATCCGCGCATTTTCCCATGCTTCTATCTTTACGAGTCTGATATGCTCACACAGAAGTACGACCTTCTTCGGAATATGGGGCTGTCACCAGAACAAATATGGGACGTCTGGGAACTGATGAAGGCCCCCGTACCCTTGCGCGAAAAGGGGCTTATACCCAGGGTACAATTATAGCGAATGTTCTCATGACGCACTGGGGAATCTGGTGCCCAGGAATATGAGTCATCCGTGAAGTGACCCACCCACATGACCAGCTTCAAGACTGGACGGGAAATTTGACAAGCGTACGACGGTAACAGTGTGGATGCAACTACCTCATTACCCTTGACTCTGGTAAGGCCACTAACCAAGAGGCCAAAGACACTCATGAGCCAATAGACAAGCTCCAGATTGCGATTCTGGGGCAGTCAGAGTCAATATCTACTTCTAGATCGTTACCTCAACCCACCTACCAACATAGCTTCATTTTGAGCACAATGCTCCCACGGAGATAGTGCCGCGACCCATGAGGTGAGTTACCTTCTCGGACATTGGCATGTCCCATTTGGGGTTTATTTCAAACTCCACTGTAATCTTACTACGGAAAGCCTTAGCTTTTACCATATTACCTCATCATTAAACCCGAGAATTCGAGGCAGACTGATAAATGCTAGTATATAAAGCATTCTCCAGCACACGTGGTGGGTCATCAACCACTTGTGATATAAATGGACCGAAACTGACTATAGCCATTATTTGTTAACTGGTTCATTTCACTCTATCATGCTATAATTCGATGTGAGTCTCCAAATAGGACGTTAAAGATATAGACAAGTATAAAATAAAGGGATGTAGGCTAGGACTCATTTCAATTAAATGGCAACACGTGTACTGATAATTGACGCAAATGCTTTCTTCAGGGCTGGGGTGCGAGAAGCACTTCTCAAGCAAAGTGGCCCCTTAATTGGTTCCGAGAGTCTAGATATTGTAGAGCACGAACCTGGACAGGCAGGCGAAGAAGCAATTCGGTATGTGGCAACTACATCACCTGCTGTCGTCTTACTAGACCTCACTTATCCCTTTCTCACAGGGCTTGAATTGTGCAGAAAAATCTGCCGAAGTTCGCGTCTCGTGCCAGCGGGGGGGGAGTAAGTATACTACTTTCGACTCTAACCTTCTGTATGTATCCCGCATTTGGGCGTTTTGTCCAGTAACATTAGTCCAGAATGTTACCTTATGAACTCGTGTGCGTGCAGAATGCGATTACAAAGTTGGAATTGAGCCTGAGGTTGGTGAAGAGCAGCAAGGTTGCCAGATAATTAGCTAATAGCACTTGCTCTCCATGGCAACTATCAAAAATCTCCGCCACTAGAGTAAGCCACGACGACTCATTACTTTCTCTCACGCATGGCAGCGAGCTCCTGTATAACCTCACGCTGTACTTTTCTCTCGTTGTCCTTGAGCATTCCGGGAATAAGAAAACCATCCACTATATCCCAAATTAAGAGACCACCAAGCGTGAGAAGCATTGCAACCGCTGTACCCGTACGCCCCAGATAAAAGCGATGAGCTCCGAATATGCCCAGGAAAATCCAGAGCAGCCACGTAGCAGCGTTGCTCTTCTTTCGAGTATCAACTTCTTGACGCAGTATAAGCAGTTCTCTTTCTGTCAGGTCGTAGATGGTCACTCTTGGAATTCGCTCGTCCATCTTCCTCCCCTTTCTCTTGGTGACTCGCCTTCTTGGTCTCGGTACGACTGCTTAGATAAGACCGCTATTTCACAGGATAGACAGTGTAACTGGTTGTCAGCACTGTAGGGGTCGGCATACCATTTACCACCCAAATTGAACTGAGATAATCGATTTCGTAGGTTCCAGAAGCTGCCGCAATAAAAACACCTTGCCCGGAAGAAGCTGGTGTCTGCGAACAATCCGAACAAAACAAGGTATAATTTTCATTGACTGTGAACCAATTGGCCCAATACTTTTGACACTCACACAAATTATCGATGTAGACGATATTATCATAGGGGTCTTTGACCCAAGCGAACATATGACAGTTGTTAGGGCTGGTGAAATTGAATGATACTCTGTCCCCTGGTTGAAGATTCGAGATTTGTTGAGTAAAACCCTGGTCGCCGTATATAGAATTGGCATAAGGCCCATAGGACACTGGAGTACCCCATGCGAGACCACCACTAGGCGTGGGTGTCGGTGCCCCGCCACTGCTGCACGCTGAGAAAACCAAGCCTACCATAATGAAGGAGACTACCAGTACTGCAACTAACACACGCTTCATGTTTTACCTTCCTTCGTAGACTCTAGCCCTCGCCAACAAACCTCCCACAATTATATCACAGAATATTCTCTATGGGAATATTACTGAGCTTCATATTAACTATAATCGGCATTGCTGTGCAACGAAATGTGGTAGGGCCGAGAGTCTGTCAGGCAAGAAGGCTGGCTACTCCGCCTGTGTCGCAGGTGGACTTGGCAGCTCGCTTACAGGTACTGGGATTGAAAATCAATCAGTCAGCCGTATCCAAGATTGAGCAAGGTCAACGCCCTGTGCTTGATATTGAGGTCGTAGCAATAGCCAAGGCCTTAAGAGTATCTGCCGCATGGTTGTTTGGGGAAGCAAACGAACCGAGCGGATCATCAACTAGATGAAGCCCAGAAGACAATGAGCCATATTATGCAGCTTCGGTAACAGAAGCCCATTATGTTTATGGTATCTAAACCATGCTGTCCCGCCTCTATGCTTCACCATCCCCGTACACTGTAACCCCAGGATTATGAGTATGCAGGAGCCTACCGTAAACTCGCAGCGAGTATATAGAAATGGAGTTTGAGTCTACAGGTAGCATATTCTCATATCGAGTATATAGGAGCATATCAGGTTGGCAGCTCAGTAATGAGAAATAAACAAAATAGCGTATTGTTGGGTTAAATCTTTTCACACCCCCTTAGGACTCGACCAAGGCAAGGAGTCGAAATACAAAGCATGGAGTCGCCATAGATTCGAAAGAGCGACTCCATGCCTCTTAATCATGGTGTCCACGGCTATGTATCCGATCCTATAACTTCTGATCAAGGTGTCATAGGTCGGAGTCGATTCCCTCAAATAGTTCGCTACACCACCCTGACTATGAGCCTGCCGAATACTGGCCCAATAAAGTGGCGCATGAAAGCCAGAAAGGGTGCCGGGAATTGCCGAGCGAAATCTTTGGAATAATCGTCAAGCTTCTTGCGCTGGAACTTGAGCAACTCCTGCGATGTGCTGGTATCGTACCAGTGTAAGGGGAAAGGTTCCCTGGCAAATTTGTGCTGTGGCGGCAAAGGCAAACCGAAAGTCTTGAAAATAGCGCGCAGCATGTCCTCGAAAAGCATCTGCTGGCTCGAACCGCCAGCGACTATCAGTGTTTTGCCCTTCACTTGCTGAAAGTTCTTTACAGCGTTTACCATTGCGAGGGCCACATCGTCAGGGTGGCAGAACTCCAGCCTGTTTTTCAAGGGGATGGTATACATTTGTGTCTTCACGTCGCCGATGGCGAGTCTCAGGTATGGTACGGCCGTCAAACGCAGTATCACGTAATCTATTCCTGACTCCTTGATAATGTTCTCGGATTGGACCTTGGTCTTAGCGTATACTGAGGTGGGATTACACGTAACTTTGTCATTCTGAATGCACTCAGTTAAGTCAGGACGTGGCCCGAACACAGCTACCGATGAAGGATATACGAAGGGCATGCGCTTGCCGCTTTCTTTGACCAAGCTCACAACCGTCTGAGTGCCGTCAACGTTAATTCTCTGGGCTAAGTCGGGTTTCTCCTCTGTGAGCGGCTGCACCACGCCGGCGAGGTGAACTACCGCATCCGCCCCATCCAGGGCCTTTCTGACTGAATCGTGATCGTTAATGCTTCCCCATACGATTTCGATATTCTTGCCAAGGCCTTTAACCTTCTTTCGGTGCAGCAATAGGCTGACATTGAATCCCTCTTCGAGCAAGGCTCTGCAAACGAAAGGCCCCAGCCTACCGGTTGCCCCTGTTACCATTACACGCAAGCCAAACCCCCATTGCTCCGGGCGAAGTCTGAAACTAGAGCAAGCTAATTCATGACCAAAGGGTTACTGGCTAGTCAAGGGATATTCATGCATTCCAGATCAAGCAGATCAGAGACCAGAACAGTGACCAATATGAGCAATCTTGGTGTCTATATAAATAATATTGAACTGAAGATACACTCTTATTTGGTCTTGTTTCTCCTATGTACTTTTACTGGCATAGTGACTGCTTCAGGGTTCCCTGGTGACGTCTTCAACTTCATATTAAGCATCTCAAGCGCTTTCAGTTGCAGCGGTCTGATCAATTCCCCAAGCTGTTCGAGTTCTTCGTCTGACATAACTGACATAGTCTCGGCAATCACATCTTTCAAAATCTCTATGGCTGGCGCGCAGGCCTTTTTGCCCTTGGAAGTCAGTTTCACTTCCGTGTACGGGTGTCCCGGTTTCTTGGGTATCCTTACTACAAGCCCCTCCCTTTCCATCCGCTTAAGTAACCCCGCCACAGTGTGCGGTGCCCGAAATACCAGTCGCGCTATCTCAGCAGGGCGTAAGGGGCCTGGAAAGTCTCTGCAGGCCCACAGTATACCAATACTTTCCGGCGTTGCCCCTATCTTACCAAGCCTGACCTCGGCCACCTTGTTGATCGCTATCCAAGTATGACGAAGCTGTGCCCATGCTGTCAGAGACGCACCAGCAAACCTGTAGTCATACATAGTTGTTCCTCAATATCACCTATAGTTAGCTCATTGAGATTTCACTCAGGTGGTCTAGATAGTATCACAGATTGACAATGCCAGGCAATCCCAGGCTAGAGTTAGGTCACAGAGAACCTTCAAAAACCAGCGAGTGCTAAGAGGAGTCATCCCTCTACCATGGATTTGGGGTGTCCCACAAACCTAAAATACCACAATCTTGGGTTCTTAGATTGCTAATATTACTAAGAGTGTTCATATAAACAATCTCCTGCAAGTTCTTGACAAAAGTGGTATAATCGCCACATAGTCGAGACCGACTATTGCAATTGAGCAGGGCGGCTGGCTCGGTTTTTACTGCCGTGTAATGCGGCAGCCCTCTTATTCATTAGATTCTGTTATAAACTGACGTGCCTTTACCGAAGGTTTGAACCTAACTGGGTTCATCGTGTGACCAAATACCTGTCTAGCTACCTATTTACTCAGTTCAGGCTTATGGTTCACCCAGGCAGGAGGTTCGTCCGTAAATTGTGCAGACCATCTTAAGATCGGTGTAACTTTTCTAAGCTCATCGGTATTAGAAGATATATATAGCTATCAAGAAGAGAACCTGCTTCTGAGCAAACCCTTTGATTTCAGCTGCTCTTGCAAAGCAGGGAATAAGCTCGCGAAAGGAAGGGGAGATGACAGAGCAAAAGAGCACGAACATAACCTGGCACAAACCCTTAGTGACTCAGGCAGACAGAGAAACGAGAAACCGGCACAAAGGAATTGTCCTATGGTTTACAGGCCTGCCTAGCTCCGGCAAATCTACCTTGGCCCATGAGGTGGAACGACGTCTCTTTGACATAGGCTGCAGTTCCTACGTGTTGGACGGAGACAATATTCGTCACGGTCTCAATAAGAACCTTGGATTCTCGCCGGAGGACCGCAAGGAAAACATTCGACGTCTTGGCGAGGTCGCCAAGCTGTTTGCCGATGCATGTGTGATTGCAATCACCGCTTTCATTTCCCCATACCGGGAGGATAGAGACCAGGCAAGAGCATTGAACCCGCAGGGTAAGTTCATTGAGGTCTATTGTAAATGTTCGGTCGACGAGTGTGAAAAGCGCGACCCTAAAGGGCTTTGGCAGAAGGCACGCAAAGGTGAGCTTAAAGAATTTACCGGTATTAGCGCTCCCTATGAAGAGCCCCCAGCCCCCGATATAGTGGTGGAGACCGATAGATGCAATTTGGAAGAATGCGCTCAACAAATCATGAGCTACCTGGAAAAGAAAGGCCTCATTCCTTCCGCCTCAACTCGTTGATAACGAAAAGGAGGTACTATGGCTCAACAAAAGCGCGCTCGCCTGTTCGAACACCCGTTTATATTCGGCTCATTTTTCAGTTGGCTAAAGGTACTCTGGGAAAACAAAGGCATAGAGAGAAAGTTCATCCCCCGTGTCCTGTTTGTTACATTTGTCAGCTTCATTAGCAGCCCCCTCAGAATCTACGAATCGCTCCGATTCGGTAGAGCCGTAAAGAAAACAGCGGTTCATCCTTCACCGATTTTCATAATTGGCCATTGGCGCAGCGGCACAACCCATCTGCATAATATATTGGTCCGTGATAAGAATCTAGGCTGCGTTTCAATGTGGCAAGCATTTGCCCCAGGTTTAAGCTTGATCGATGAAAGATTGCTCAAAAATCCGTTCAATAAGATAGCCAAGAAAATGCATCCTACGAGAGAGATAGACAACATCCCACTCTCGATGGATAACCCGGAAGAGGAAGACCTCGCAATTGCAAACATGTCGCCCTATTCCTACCTGCACATGTATTCTTTCCCTCGGAAAGCCACTTACTTCTTTGAAAGGTACGTCACCTATTTCAATGACCTGCCTGAATCGATCAAATCTAAATGGAAGGAAATCTACCTCACAATTCTTCGTAAGGCCACACTGAAAGCCAGAGGGAAGCAACTGGTCATTAAGAATTGCGCCGATAGCGCACGCATCAAGGCTCTGCTCGAACTCTTCCCCGATGCCAAATTCATCCACATCTACCGTAATCCTTACAATATCTTTCGCTCCACCCAGCATTTATATCGCGTCGTAATGGAGAGAACACAGTTGCAGGAAGTCGGCCAGGGCGAACACGAGAATTGGGTCTTGCGGTTCTATGCCCAGCTTATGCAAAAACTGCTGGCCGATAAATCTCTTATTCCGGCCGGAAACTTGGTTGAGGTGAAATACGAAGATTTGGATAAGGAACCCTTAGCTCAGTTGCGCAAAATATATGAAACTTTGAGCCTGCCCGGATTTACTGAGGCGGAACCGGCTTTTCGCGCTTACCTTGATTCCATATCAGGTTACCAGAAGCTTTCACACAAGCAGTTGGATGATAGTGCCATAACCAAGATAAACCGTGACTGGCAATTTGCGTTTGATGCTTTGGGCTATAAACGCATTGAGCCAGCGAGCAAAGTTACCTGAGCTTGTTCTCATGAACGTGCACTTTTGGTATTTGGATTATAGGTGCCCTCAACCAGTGAAAAAGCAGAACAAGGAGGAAATGTGGCAGATGTAAATAATGCTTTGTCACCCCATGGAGGTAGACTCATTGAGAGGGTGATGGAGCCAGGCAAAGGGAGGAAGAAAGCCGAGGAGGCGAAGAGCAGGCTGCCCATCGACGGCTCAAGGGCAACCGAGATTATGAGCATTGCTTACGGTTTCTTCTCCCCTCTCGAAGGCTTTATGGGTTCCAGGGATGTGGATTCGGTCTGCAAGGACATGCGTCTTCAAAGTGGCTACATTTGGAGCATTCCCATTGTCTTTGACATCTCGGAGCAGGAGATCAAGGAGAAGAGGATAAAGCCAGGCGATGCTATCCTCCTTACCTATCAGGGGCAGCCTTTTGCTGTGCTTGAGCTTGAAGAGATTTTCTCCTATGACAAGGCCTTAATGGCGGAGAAGGTCTATGGTACTAAAGACGAAAAGCATCCCGGTGTGAAAAGGACTCATGCCTACAAGGACAAATTACTCGGAGGCAAGATTACCCTCATAAACCCACCCAGAATCAACCCGCCTTTCGACAAGTACTGGTATCCGCCCAGAGTGCTCAGGCAGAAGATAGCCGAGCTGGGTTGGAAAAGAGTTGTCGCCCATCAAACCAGGAATGTTCCTCATACGGGGCACGAATGGTTGATGAAGGGCGCCTGGTTTGCAGCCAATGCCGATGCTGTACTGGTTAGCTGCGTGGTGGGAGAGAAAAGAGCTGGCGATTATATAGACGAAGCGATTGTGCTGACCCATGAGGCGCTGAGGAAATCTGGTTACTTCAAGGAAGGCACTCATCTCACATCCATTTTGCTCTGGGATATGCGCTACGCGGGCCCGCGAGAGGCTGTCTTCCATGCTATCGTGAGAAAGAACCTGGGTTGCACCCATCACATGTTCGGCAGAGACCATGCAGGGGTGGGGACTTACTACTCACCATACGCAGCCCACGAGATTTTCTCGCAGATTCCCGACCTGGGTATAGGCTCGGTACTCACACTTGAATGGTGGTATTGCCCCGTTTGCGGTGAGGTAACCTACTCAGGGCTTTGCGGACACGAAAAAGAGCAGCAGGCATTCAGTGGCACCCTTATCAGAAGCATCATCCAGGATGGCGTGAAGCCTCCGCGACTCATATTCAGGCCCGAGGTCTTTGACTTGGTCATGGAGTCAGGTGATAAGTATGGCTTTGGCTCTCCCTTTGTGACTGAACAGTATCTGGCTAAAAGAAATCCTGTTATCACTGTTCCCCCGATGGAGGTATAAGATGACGCAGACTTTTCCCATAAACATATGGATAAACGAAGAGCGTTTGGAGAAACTTCAGTGTGCCGGGCTTGCTCACCTTGCCCAGGAGGCGTTTGCCGGGCTGAAGAAGCTGTCAGTGCCCACAAATGAGCAGCAGCGGGACACAATCTTGAGGAGATTTCCTACTGCGAAGTTCGATTCGGCAACGACCAAGTCTATCGAGTTACTGCCCAGGGACGCAAAGGACAGGATATTCGACCTGGTCGTCGCAAAGAAGACCTTAGATGTTATAGATGCATTTCTAGTATCCATTTAGATGGAGGGGAGAGATGAAAAAGAAAATCCTGTCATACATAGCCCTGGATTCATTAGTAATCAGTGCTATCTGTATTATGTTAATAACAAAGCTTCGCCTCGGGAAGACGAAACCCATCCCTAATTGCCCGCTTCATTTTTTAGTGTCAGAGCGTGATAAGCTAATCCGATTCCATCCCAAAGAATTCTCCAAGCCAATACCTCATGTGAAAATTCCTCAGCACCTCTATATGGCGCCCAATCCAGGCAGCAACATGCACTGCGACGCCTATATCAGTGACACCTACGAGGCAAGCGGACCACTAGGGGTGAATTCAGAAGTCGTCTCGAGGACGGAGGGCTTCGGAGGATACGGCACAATTGCCTTTGACAGCAAGAGACGTCTTGTCGGGGTCTACGGAAACGGCATGAAATTGAGACTAGAGCTGATGGACCCCGATACTCTGGAGAAACTGGCATCATATGACTTACCTCCCCGGAGTTGGACTTTTTTCTTCAGAGGCATAAGGCCCTGGGAGTATCTGGGTGCAGGAATGTATTTCTACCTTGACCACCTGGATCGTGCTGTAGTTCCCACAACAAGAAATACCCTTCAGGTCGTCCAGGCTCCCGATATGGTGAAGCTTAAAAAGTTCGCACTGGTGCGCGAATATGACCTTGCGGAATACATGGTGCCGGGGAAGGACGACAGCCCTGCCTTTGTTCTGCCTGACTGGGATGGCAAGTATTACTGGTTCGCCAGTGTACAGGGAGTAGTGGGCACGATAAGTGTAGATACCGGCATAGTTCGCTCGATGCGGCTACAGGGCGAGCTGGTTGAGAACTCCTTTGCCGTCGGCGAGGATGGAGTTTTTATCATCTCCGACCAGGCTATGTACCGCTTCAGTCACGATGGCACTGGAAAACCTATTGTAGATTGGCGCTCGGGGTACTCCAAAGCCGCTGAGCGAAAGGCTGGCCTCATCAGCGTCGGCTCGGGAACATCGGTGACAATAACTGGAACGCCCCAAGAGGGGCTCATCGTTATTGCGGACAATGCAGAGCCGCGGATAGATCTACTATTTATCAAGCGTTCAGATGGTATTATCGTGGGCAGCGTGCCGCTATTTGCTGAAGGCAAGAGCGCCACAGACTTAACAGCCATTGCCTTTGCGCACGCTGATGAGCGCGGCAAGGGCAACGGAGTATATTCGGCGATTGTCGAGAATAACTGGGGGCCACATACATTTCCCTTCTCCCGCCCCGTCGAACCAGGACTGACTCGCGTGGACGCTATAAAGAATAAAGACGGCACATATACCTGCAAAGAGATATGGTCAACCAATGAGAAGAGCGTCGGCGGGTTCAGGCTATCGATGGGTAATGGTTTGGTTTACATCTACGACCGGGTTGTGTCATGCTGCCAATCCAAATGGTATCTCACTGCCATCGATTTCAAAACCGGTGAAACGGTATACAAGAAACTTATAGGAACGGGAATAGGATATAACAATTGGCAGGGTAGTATGTGGCTGCACCCCAAAGGCGGGATAGCAATTTCGACCACCATCTTTGGTGTGGTGATGGTGAGAGATACTGGCACCTAGATTGAAAGTATTTATAATCATTTGTTGCTATCGTTCATTAGGCCCATTCTACTTAATTTCATAGGTTGTAGAGGGGAAGTATGCTGTTCGCCACACATAATATTCTCGCTGCTTACATGCGGCAAGGATTCGTGTGTGCCGCATGCGGAAAACAGTTGTATTGGTGGGACAGACCCAAGAAAGAGACCGCAGGGAAATGGTATCCTCATCGCATAGATCCCCAAAAGGACGATAGGGCTGACAATCTGGTTCTCCTTTGCACAACGCCACCTCAGAATTGTCATTTCAATGTTGGACACGGTGGTGTTAGTTTGGATCATTATGAAACCCTTGCACCTGAAAAGTTACCATATCTCAGCGGGCGTCGTGATATCACGTGGGACATCACATGGAAGCCATGAATCTGCCAACCTATTCAGCTGTTGGCTTGCCTGACATCGTCTGAACGGGAGGTGAGCTATACAATCTCTAGAGTCAGCTAAGAACGTGGTCAGAGACTCGGGAGCAAATGCCTTGGGAAGAGTATGTTTAGCCTTGCTCATGCTTTCTCTGCTGGTGGGATTACTTGGGGGGTGTGGTGGACAGACTAAGGGCGGGTATCTTATCGACGTATATACCAGGTCTGATGCTTGCGGTGCTGGCCAAACATGGGCTCAATACCTGGGTAACTATACCCAAGATGATCTCAAGGGCACAGGAGTATATGGCGACCCTGGACTTGAGGAGGCTGTGAAGCAAGACCGCTTGGCTATAGGCTACAGCAACCTGAATTATGCTTACGATATGGCCAGCGGTACGCAGATATCTGGCATAAGGGTGATCCCTATCGACCTGAATGGGAACGGCCGAATCGATGCAGATGAAGATGTTTATGCCAACAAGACAGTACTGCTCAGCGCCATAGCAACAGGAGTATACCCATCGCCGCCGGCGCGAGATGAAAACATTGTAACCAAGGGTGAGTTCAAGGGAATTGCCAAAGAGTTTGTGAGATGGATCCTGACCGACGGACAAAAATATTGCAGCGAGGTAGGTTATGTTCCACTTACTCAAGACCAGGATGAGAGCCAGCTAGCGAAGCTTGGAAATGAGGAGCCAGAAACTACGCTTGAGGGCAGAATTGCGATATCGGGGGCATTTGCTCTCTACCCGATGATGGGCAATTGGACCGAAGAGTTCCACAAGCTGCATCCCGGCGTTAGTTTCGACTTGTCAGCCGGTGGCGCCGGCAAAGGAATGACCGACGCCCTGAGCGGTATGGTTGATATAGGAATGGTCTCCAGGGGAATCTATCCGGCTGAAATCCAGCAGGGGGCGTTTTGGCTTACAGTGACTAAAGATGCTGTCGTTGCGATAGTAAACGCGAAAAACCCTGTCTTGCAAGACCTTCTGACCCAGGGGATGACGAGGCAGGCTTTCACCGATGTTTGGATTACCGGGAATGTCACGGATTGGAGAGATGTGACCGGATAGGCACACGGGGAGGACGGTGGCATGCGCTTCAGAAGACTGAAAGACTCCCTGGCGAGCCGCCTGATGTTGTCCGCGACCGTTTTTTCAGCTTTGCTCGTCATCCTGATCGCGGTCGGGCTTTACCTTAAGTCAAGGCCCGTTCTCTCGGTCCAACCACTAAGTAAGCTACTTTTTTCGTCCTCTTGGCATCCCATGAACGGGGAATTCGGCCTGTATCCCTTCCTGATGGGCACTCTCTGGGTAACTGGCGTCGCTATGATCATTGCTATACCCCTCTGTCTGCTAACTTCTATTTATCTTGCCGAATATGCGCCAAAAAGAGTGCGCGGCATCGTGAAGCCCATGATAGATCTGCTTGCCGGCATACCCTCAGTAGTGTACGGACTTTTCGGCATATTGCTGATAGTGCCGCTGACAAAAAGCATAGCATCGGCCTTTGGCAGCACTACAAATGGCTACAATGTGCTCAGCGGGGGAATTGTACTAGCGATGATGGTATTCCCCGTGATAATCGCGATCTCTACAGAGGTCATTGAGACAGTGCCTTATGGTATGCGGGAGGCCTCGTTGGCGCTAGGCTCGACCAAATGGCAGGCGACAAAACTGGTAGTGAGCCGGGGGGCACTAGCGGGCCTAATAGCGGCGATAGTCCTGGGGTTCACGCGTGCTTTCGGAGAGACAATGGCTGTGCTTATGGTGGTAGGGAATGTGGCCAAAGCCCCTTCATCGGTATTCGATCCCGCCTACCCGCTACCGGCTTTGATAGCCAACAACTACGGTGAGATGATGTCAGTACCTCTGTATGGCTCAGCGCTTCTGTTCTCAGCACTGGTTCTACTGGCTGTAGTATTCCTGTTCAGCGTGGGGGCAAGGACCATTTTACTCAGGGTGGAAAGAGGATATCAGGTTGGATAGAAGAAGGCTGGAAGAGAAGCTATTCAAAGTATTAATGATAGCTTCAACATTTGTAGTTGTGGGAAGCCTCTTTGCCTTATTCTCTGCAATTGTTCTGAAGGGAGCGCCGGCTTTGAGCCTCTCAATGATCACTCAAACGCCGCAAGGAGGCTACTATCTTGGTAAAGGGGGAGGAGTATTAAATGCCATAGTTGGCTCACTGTACCTTGGTATCGGAGCTACAATTCTGGCTTTACTTATCGCCCTTCCGGTAGCACTATTTCTCCAAAAGGATTACATAGGGAAGTCCAGATTTGCGACAATTACCAGGTTATCTCTTGATGTTCTCTGGGGTGTTCCCTCCATAGTATACGGGGCTTTTGGCTTTATCATAATGGTCTATCTTGGTATCAGGGCATCTTTACTCGGCGGCATCATAGTCCTGACACTGCTCGAGCTTCCTATCATGATCAGAGCCTTAGATGAGGTTGTGAGAAGGGTCCCTCAGGAGCTAAAGGATGAATCCTATGCCATGGGTGCAACAAGGCTGGAAACCACAGTCAAGATCGTATGCCGTCAGATAGTGCCCGGAGCAGTGACTGGTGTGCTGCTGGCATTCGGACGGGGCATTGGGGATGCTGCCTCCATCCTATTTACGACAGGCTATACCGACCGCCTTCCACATTCATTGCTTGACCCAGTGGCTTCACTGCCCCTAGCAGTCTTCTTCCAACTCGGCAGCCCCTCCCCCGAGGTTCAGCAGCGGGCGTATGCCTCTGCCGTGATACTTTTAGTAATTGTCTTACTTCTGAGCATATTCTCTAGGCTACTCACGAGGAGATTCACCAAGTACGTGATCAGGTGAAATCAATGACATTATTGAAACCGTACATAAGTGTGGAAGGACTTAATGTCTCCTACGGAAAGTGTCTAGCTTTGCAGAACATAACTCTGCAAATACCTGAAAAGCAGATCACCGTTATTATCGGCCCTTCCGGTTGTGGGAAGACAACTTTGTTGAAGTGCTTAAATAGGCTAATAGATTTAACCGAGGGGGTTAAGCTCTCTGGCCGAGTATTCGTCGATGGAGTCGACATTTACAGTAGTAAAGGCGTCGACCCTACTCAGATAAGAAGGAAGATGGGGCTTCTGTCTCAGAGACCGTTCCCACTTCCTATGTCCATCTATGACAATGTAGCGTATGGTCTCAGGCTTAACGGGCTGAAAAATAAGCTAAAAGTGGATGCAGTGGTCGAACACCATCTTAAAATGGTAGGGCTATGGGAGGAAGTAAGACACAGACTGAAAAGTCCGGCATGGAACCTCTCCGCAGGGCAGCAACAAAGGCTTTGCTTGGCAAGAAGTCTTGCTGTGGAACCAGAGGCTATCCTTGGAGACGAGCCTACTTCGGCCCTCGACCCAATGTCGTCTCAACGTATAGAGAAAATATTTCTTGAGCTTAAAAGCCAGTACACGATAGTTGTCGTTACTCACATCCTCCGTCAAGCCAAAAGACTGGCCGACTATGTGATTTTCCTGTACCTAGGTAAGCTCATCGAACACGGGCCGGCACACAGCATCTTCGAGAACCCGAAAGAGCCGGAGACGCAGGCATACATAAGAGGTGAAATTAGCTAATACGCATGATTGATGGAAACTAGCTCTTAAATTAGGGCCATCGACTACCAGGATGACTTGGAGTTTTCTGTAGTGACAAACCAGGCAAACAGCAAGCTGACCCAAAGGGAACGAGAGGTCATTGCCCTAGTTGCCCGCGGCCTCCCTAACGAGGAAATCGCCGAACAGCTCTCTATAGCCACCTCCGCAGTGAAAATATACCTACACCAAGCATGCATCAAACTGGAGGCGCGGAACAGGGCACAGGCGGTTATTTCTGCATTCAAGGAGAGGGCCATAGATATACATGAGGTCTACTCCTTGGAAGAGCTGGCCGACCTGCTCGCGTCCCTAGGCCCACAAGCTATACAGGTGATAGCCCGGCTCCTGAAGACAAAACTTGAGCTCGAAATGGCTGTAAGTGAACCCAAACATACGAAACAAATCAGATTGTACTCATCTGCTTTTAAGAGTAGCTTGTCAACAGACAACAAAAAAGTGCTCTAAGACTGGCAAGATGCCGTCTTAGAAGGGATAGGTGAGTGGCTGTCGTCGATGATGGCGCACTTCACGTAATCGAGGTGGCAAATGCATGGAAATGAAAGGCTTATTCTCGTACTGGTTAGCCTTGTCATCATTCTTGGCTTCGCGACACCGGTCTCAGCAACTGGACAAGTCTCTTCAGCGGGGAGCCCGTCCCCAGTAGAAAAAGCAGAGGCAAACTGGTGGATCCCAGTAGGCATACTAGGGGGCCTTATCCTACTAATGATAATCTTCAGTATTAGCTCAAGTCTCTATGATGTTGTCTGTTCGAGCTGCCAATGGAAAGGGAAGTACATACGATGGAAAAAGCATGGAGGCTGTCCGAGGTGCCACGGCGATCGTTTCTACGAAGAACAGATTAAATAGGCTAAAAGAAAGGGGTTCCCCCTCAGAAACCCCGGTTTTCCAAGCTGGAGCGGGTGATGAGATTCGAACTCACGACTCTCTGCTTGGGAAGCATGGTCTTGGCGCTCCAGAAACTCCGATGATGCATGCTGAACAATTGCTTGTTTCCTGACCTCTGAAGTAATGACCGCAAGCGTGAAGTCAAAGAGGATAATTCTGTAGCTGGCTATCTTTTGTGGATAGTGATTTTCCCGTTTTCAGCGGTGAGCCTTACCTTATCACCATAGGCAAAACCCATCTCCGCCAGCCACTTCCCCGTCACACGGATTGAGGGCACGTAGCCATTATTCTGCGGGAAAGCGAACACCTTCAAATCTTTAGTCCGTTTCATGTTGTCCCGCCTTTCCTAAAGGGTGTCGGGTTAGTACTCATCCGGGAACAGCGTTGTGGTTGCCGACCTGTCCGCCTCAGTGATTATCCAGATTTTGGGCAGACCAGGCCTTTCATATGCTGAGAAGATGCGCAGGTCGCCCAGTTTCAGGGCGTTATCGTTCTCGCGCTTATCCTCAGCCTCCAGATCTCCCCAGTCGCCAGAAGCGTGGCGACTCAGGCTATGGAGGCAGAACTTTGCGAACTCGGAATCCTCGGCAACCCTATTAACCACTCCTCTGGTCATCACCATCTGACCCAGGGGAAACCTGCTGTTAACCATATTCATGTCTCCTCCTCTTGATTTATTGTCTCCCGTTTCTTTCAAAAATGAGTGCATATGGGACAAACTTAATCTTCTTCCATGTCCTGTAGGGTCGCCTTTTATGGCCAGCCCTTGTCTGGCGCTTGACTTTTTTAAGACTGCACAATATGTCGACCAGACCAATGACATCCACATTGCGCCCCATCAATTCCTGGGGGTATGTCCTGATGTAGTCGATGAGATCCTCCTCCCTGATTTCCCAAGAGGAACCCCCGTCCTTTTGGGGCGGCATATCGGGGTTGTGAGGCTGGGCTTTCAAGGCGCCACAGTCGATGCGGAGCTGCACCCACTTGTGATCGACACCGAGCAGCTCGCAAACATCAAGCTTGGTATACCAGCCATCCCGGTCGCGGCGGGATATCCCCAGCCGCTTTGCCCTCAGCACCACGGAGTTGATCGACCGGTGCATCAGCTTCGCCACCTTGCCCGGGCAGTGGCGTGGTATCAATTCCTCAAGATGATTATCCTCTTCCTCAGTCCAGTAATGCCTGTCCTGGAAAGATATCCCCATCTTCTGCACCTGGGCCTTAACGGCATAGAAGCTGATATTTAGACCATCAGCGATCGCCTGCGCAGATGCGGCATTACCCATGTAGTCGCGCCTGACGATGAGCCTTTCCTCGTCAGTCCAGCAATGGTTATGAGTGTAATCTCGGTTGTAATGCTTTGGCATATTTTTTGGCATAAAAGTCGACCTGTTTTCCAGCTTTTGGATAAGGCGAGGGCTGGGGGACACCCCCAGCCCCCTATCACTTACAGCGTTAAGGCCTCATGCTCTTCCTGCGAGTCCAGCTCCTGCTTGGTGGGGTCGTTCTCACCAGATTCCTCTGTTTCGGTTGTCTCCTCTTCGGCTTTCGCCTTGGCTTCCTCTATCGCCTCGGCTTTAACCTCCGGCTGAACTTGGTCAGGCCATATCACCTGCATGGGCATTATCGCCACCAGCGGCGAGCGGCTGTGGGTGAAGACTACTGGCGCCGTGGGAGTTGTGCAGGCCATGGTGATCAGGCCTTCCTTCCCGAATGCATACTCCTGGAGGTAATCCATGTTTATCGCCATCCTGCCTCCACCGTTGAAGGTCTGTACAGGGATAGTGGTTTCAACGTTGCCTTCCTTGGCTTCACAAGACAGCACCATCTTACCTTCGGCCCACACCATGCGCACGGATGGCTGTTTGTCCTTTGACGGCACCGCGATGCGCCGCAACGCTCTCTCCAGATCCGCGCCATAGAGCTGCACCTTATTGGCTGCGTTCCCTGCTGCCGACGTAATGAACTCCTTGAAGTTGGGCGGTGTGCCCTGGGTAGTTTTAGCCAGCATGGAGACGCTGCCGAACTTCACGAGGATAAGTATTGGGCTTACCTCGATCTCCATATTCCCTTTGTTCACAACCAGTTCGGCAATGTTACCTATCTTCGAGAGGTCATCTGGCATCGGTCTCGGGGCTTTCCGCCATAGATGGGCCAGGGTGTCAACGACCTTTGCCGGCAGCAGTATGGAGCTTATGCCATTCGAAGTCGGCCACCCTACCGTTAGGGTCTTGAACGCCATCCTGAAGCCATCTCCCGCGGCAACCTCAAGCGGATTACCCAGTAAGAGGATGACGCTGCTGAGCACGGGCCGAGCTTCTTCCTGAGCACAGTAATCCAGCATCGACACTAAGGCAGGCACCAGTATGTCGGCAGATACGGAATGCCTAATCACGGATTTTATCTCCGGTATCACGGGATAGTCATCGACGCTCTCTGTAGCGTACGTGGCGCTGCCTTCCGGCCAGGTCAACAACACGGTATTGCCGCGCATCTCGATCGTCACCTCTTGGTTGCCCGGGACGTACGTTAGGAGCTTGGATACCTGCTTAAAGGGCAGCAAGTACCGACCTAATGTAGCCTCAGGCAGGTCCACCATAACGGCTATGTCGAGGTCAGTCGCCACAGCTCGCCCGTCCTGCAACATCACGTTGCGCAGAACAGGCCAGGTGCGCTCTTTGGTCACCCTAGTTTTGTTGCGACCACGTACCTTAACTGTGGTCTGTACCTTTTCCACCTTCGGTTTGGTAAGCCCCTCCAGTAGCCCCAAGGCATTACGGAGTTTTAGAACTTCTACTTGCATCTTTCTCACCTCCTTTCCCAGGCAGATTTGCTCAGCCGCAGCGGCGCCTGACCGCTGCGGCAAATATTCCAGGGTGAAGGTGATTTAGTCGAACCAACGGGGTTGAGATTTGCCCGGTGTTTCTTCCTTGGTCTTGGGCTTTCCACCGGTCACACTACCTGCCGGCGCAGGGGGAGGACTTGGGGGTTCGACAATAGTGGCTTTGGGGTTCTTAGGGGCTGTGCTCCACTTCACCTCTGCCAACTGCACTAATGCAGGCAGCTCGGCAGCGATGGTCACCAGGTCCCCCTCGACAGTGGAGAACACGGGGTCGCACTCAGGGCTCTGAATCCCCACAGTTCCGCGGCCATCTTTGAGCACAATGACCATCTTGATTTCCGATGCCATGGTTCACCTCCTCTCTTTTTCTTCTCTTTCATAAGTCAAACCTCGAACATTTATCCTCAACATAGCGGCAACGTTTTCAGGTGTAGCCAGAGTGGGGTTAAGCGTACCGGTGTCCATATCTAGCGAGAGCTGCATCCAGGGGCATGCGCCGTTGAGAATACGCCGCACCACCTCCAGTGTCAGGGCGACAAGGCACTGATTTATCGTGGGGCTTTGCTCGTCTCTTGCCACAGCTTCAGCGCACGCGGGCGCCGGCGGCAGCTCCAACAATAAGTCAGGACGCTGCTCTGTGGGCAGGGGCAGGCCATAACACACCTCTGTTTTTGATTCAAAGGTCTTTTTGATATGTTCGCTGGGGCAGTTTCCAATCAGCACCTGTCCGAAATTACGGCCATTACCTGCATCTACCCACCAGCCGCGATATAAGCTCATCGGGGGGTTGCATTTCGCAATTATCTTATCCGCGATATCCCTACGGGCCAGGCCATTGTCCACACAGCCGATGATGATTTCCGGCATCGCGTCCAGCATGGATATCGGGGAAGTGAGGTACGCTATGCGGCGGTTGTATTTTGTGCACAGGCGTCGTGCCAGGGCTTCGCTTTTCAGCATCCCCAGCTCGTTCTTGTAGAAATTCTGCCGCACCAGGTTGTGCTCCTCAACGTGGTCGTGGTCGACTAGCAGAATCACAACATCATCCTCTAAAAGCCGGCACAGGCCTTCCGCGACAAAACCGCCCGTGCCGCCACAACCCACGACACAAACCTTGAGGGCCTGGCGACCATACTGATATGGAGGCAGTAGCTGACCGTTAAGCTTATACATTACCAAACACCTCGTTCAAGCTCAGCTTATCGTAGTAGCCATACACGCCTATCCGCACCTCAACCTCCGGTATAAGCATGTTGAGATTACCCACCACGGCATAGATCTGCAGCCCCAGCTCATCGCGGTTATCTACACCACTGAAGAAGGACCGCATCATGCCGTGGCTGTGCATCTCCATCACGGTATCGGGTACGCGCTCATACATACAGGAACCCGCATCGCCTACCTGTTTGGGATATAGGAGTTGATATCCGTCATGCCACAACACCGCTAAGTATTGCTCATGTAGGGCGTCTTCCATCATGTGCGATATGGCGGCGTGATAGAGAGGCCAGGGGATTTTACCCTGCTTCAACACCACCAGGGTGCGTATAGGCTGAAGGCCTCTTACCTGGGCAGTGCCCACGCAGACGGTGGCGTTGATAAACCGGTTCTCAGCCCTGATGAATAGGCCGTTGGCGCCCACTACATAGTCGTAGTACAGGCCAGCCTCACCCACCAGGCCTTTATCTGTGAAGTACCGGTATCCTACTGGGTTCATCACTGAACCTCGTCACCATTATCGGGTATCTCCCATTCTTCACCTGGGGGAAGGTCATTCACTAAATCCAAAGGCTCGCTACTTCCCTTACGATTGGTGAAGACATCCCGCAGAGTGCCAAACTGCATGAGGTCATCAAGAGGGTACTTTTTCTTGCCGTCCAGCTCTGTCCACAGCTTCATCAAGTCACTCCCGTATTTCTTGGAGCGACTAGCTCTGTCCGTAACGGCCGTGAAAAAGCTGACCATGAAGGATTTGGGTATTTCCTCTATCTTGGCCGGGTACTTATTCGAGCCTGCACACGTAGTGCCGTCACTATAGGTGTTGAAAAATGGCGCATGATAAATGAGGGCCTTCATGTTTTGAGGCCTTCTCTTGGCCGCATACACGCG
>Ga0315281_10001292_pt1 | contig 36766 bp, 35 predicted proteins | sample YL17G07_0_MG_FD_204540 | JGI IMG/M metagenome (GOLD analysis project Ga0315281, IMG submission 204540) | Sediment microbial communities from Yellowstone Lake, YNP, Wyoming, USA - YL17G07_0 | ecosystem: Environmental > Aquatic > Freshwater > Lake > Sediment | place: USA: Wyoming | collected...
GTATTCGCTGCGCGAGTACCGCTATAACAACATTACCCAGCAGAACCGCAACCGCCTGCTTTGGCTGGACCCGCATGTGGACGGCGTGAAGACGGGCTATACTGAAAACGCCGGTTTCTGCCTGATCGCGTCGGCCAAGCGCGGCCCGCGGCGCCTGCTCTCGGTGGTGCTGGGCGCGAACTCCGACAGCGCTCGCGCGCAGGAAAGCCAGAAACTGCTGAACTACGGGTTCCAGTTCTACGATTCGATAAAGCTGTACGACAAAGGCCAGGCGGTGAGCACGCTGGAAGTGCTCAAGGGCGGCGAGAACCGGGTCAAAGCGGGGTTCCAGTCCGACTTCTACGTGAGCGTGCCGCGCGGCCTCGCCGATCAGCTGAAAGCGGATCTGGTGAGCATGCAGCCGCTGGTTGCGCCGATCGGCGCCGGACAGAAGGTAGGCATGGTCAAAGTGACCCTGCAGAACAAGCTGCTCGGCGAATATCCGGTGGTAGCGCTGGAGAACGTGGTGATCGCCGGGTTCTTCGGCCGCACCTGGGACGGCATGCGGCTTTGGTTCAAGTGACGGACGCGCGCCGCCCGGCGTATTCACCTATCAGGAGATGCAAATGATCTACCTCAACGGCGAATGGATGCCGATCGAGCAGGCCAAGATTCCGGTGCTTGACCGCGGTTTTATTTTCGGCGACGGCGTATATGAAGTGATCCCTTCCTATTCGGGTCATCCGTTCCGCCTGCGCGAGCACCTCGTGCGCCTGCAAGCGAGCCTGGATGCCGTGCGCATCGTCAACCCCTATGGCCTCGATCGATGGGAGCAACTGCTGCGCGAGATCATCGCCAGGAACCCCTGGGATGATCAGTACGTCTACCTGCAGGTGACGCGCGGTGTCGCGCCGCGCGACCACGCTTTTCCCAAGGGCGTGACGCCGACCGTGTTCATGATGTCGAACCCCCTGGTCACGCCGCCGCAGGCCCAGCGCGACCAGGGCGTGGCCGCAGTCAGCGTTACCGACAACCGCTGGCTGCGCTGCGACATCAAGTCGGTGTCGCTGCTCGCGAATTGCCTGCTTCGTCAAGCCGCCATGGATGAGGGCGCGGTGGAATCGGTGTTGCTGCGCGACGGTATGCTCACCGAAGGCTCGGCGAGCAATATCTTCCTGGTCAAGAACGGCGTCATCGTCACCCCGCCCAAAACCAATTTCATCCTGCCCGGCATCACCTACGACGTGGTGATCGAACTCGCGCGCGCCAACGCGCTGCCGCTGGAAATCCGCCAGGTGAGCGAGGCCGAAGTGCGCGATGCGGACGAGCTCTGGCTCACCTCGTCGACCAAGGAAGTACTGCCGATCTCGACGCTGGACGGCAAACCGGTCGGCCACGGGGAGAAAGCCGGCAAGCCGGGCCCGGTGGCCGCGCGCATGTATCGGCTCTATCAGGATTACAAGCGCATGGTCATGCGCGTGCCGGCCAATGCCTGAAGCCGATGAACCCGAGTCGCTGCTTGCCTTTCCCTGCGACTTCCCGATCAAGGTGATGGGGCTGACGCAGCCCGGATTCGCGCAGGCAGTGATGGAGGTGGTGTTGTGCCATGCACCCGATTTCGACGCGACCACCATGGAGATGCGCAAAAGCCGCCAGGGCAAGTATCTGTCGCTGACGGTCACCGTGCGCGCCACGTCGCGCGAACAGCTGGACAACTTGTATCGCGAACTGTGCGACCACGCGATGGTCAAGATGGTGTTATAGGCATGCAAAGCGAAAACCGGCGATATGCAGGCGAGGTTGCAGGCGCGGCGGCGCCGGCGGCCGGCGCGGCGCGGCGCGAGCGGCCGCCTGCGCCTCGCGTAAAGCATCTCGGCCTGGTCGAATTCCAGCCGACCTATGCGGCGATGCGCCGGTTCACCACCTCGCGCGATGCGCATACGCCGGACGAACTCTGGCTGCTGCAACATCCCCCCGTCTACACCGCCGGGCTCGCCTGCCGTCCCGAGCACTTGCCGCGCAGCCCGGGCATTCCCCTGGAACGCGTCGACCGCGGCGGTCAGATCACTTATCACGGTCCCGGCCAGGTGGTGATGTATACCCTGCTCGACCTGGCGCGGCGCAATCTGAAAGTCCGCGCGCTCGTCGGCCTGATCGAGCAGGCGGTGATCGATACGCTGGTGCACTACCAGGTTTCGGCGCAGCGCAAAGACGGCGCGCCGGGAATCTATGTGGACGGCGCGAAGATCGCGGCGCTGGGACTGCGCGTGCGCAGCGGCGGTTGCTATCACGGCGTCGCGCTCAATGTGGACATGGACCTCGCGCCGTTTCTCGCCATCGACCCGTGCGGCTACCCGGGCCTGGCGGTGACGCAGACGCGCGATCTGGGCATCACCGCCTCGGCCGGCGAACTGGGCGAGCGCCTCGCCGCCCGATTGACGCAATTATTGGCAGAGCATGAGCACAAACGCTGAAAGAGGCCGCGCCAAGACAGCGCGCATTCCGATCAAGATCGTGTCGCAGCAGCGCCTGCAAAAGCCCGATTGGATCCGGGTCAAGGCCGGCTCCGACACTGCGCGCTTCGACAGCATCAAACGCTTGCTGCGCGATCGCGGCTTGCACACTGTATGCGAGGAGGCTTCCTGCCCGAACATCGGAGAATGCTTCGCTCAGGGTACGGCGACCTTCATGATCCTGGGAGACCTGTGTACGCGACGCTGCCCGTTTTGCGATGTCGCGCATGGGCGACCCGCTCCGCCTGATGCCGAGGAGCCGCGGCAGCTCGCCGAAGCGATCGCCGCTCTGGCATTGGATTATGTTGTAATCACCAGCGTCGATCGCGATGATTTGCGCGACGGCGGTGCGCAGCACTTTTGCGATTGCGTTCGTGCGGTGCGCGCACGTTCGCCGCAAACGCGGATCGAAACTCTCGTGCCCGATTTTCGCGGGCGGCTGCCGCTTGCGCTGGAGCTGCTTTCTGCCGCACCGCCGGACATCATGAATCACAATCTCGAGACCGTGCCGCGGCTTTATCGGCAGGCGCGCCCGGGCGCGGACTACCGGCATTCGCTCGCGTTGCTGCGGGAATTCAAAGTGCGCAATCCGGGCGTCCCGACCAAATCCGGGCTGATGCTCGGCCTGGGCGAAGCCGACGAGGAAATCCTCGAGGTGATGCGCGACTTGCGCGCCCACGACGTGGACATGATCACCATCGGCCAGTATCTGCAGCCGAGCGCGCATCACCTGGCGGTTGAGCGTTACGTCCATCCGGACGGCTTTCGTCTGTTCGAGCGCGCGGCGCAGGAAATGGGTTTCAAGCACGCCGCGATCGGGCCCCTGGTGCGTTCCAGCTATCATGCTGATCGGCAGGCCGAAGCGGCAGGGAACGGTCGCCGCTGACGAGTTTGCGGACATCTTGCGTCGAGCGCTGTCGCCATGAAACCGGATAAGGCGATAAGCTGCTTCAAGAAACTCTCACACCCAAGGACCTGCCATGAACGCCCTTTTCGGTCTTGTCGCCGCCGCTCTCACGCTATTCACCGCCCCGGTCCTCGCTATCGGACTCGCCGATCTGTCCAACAAAGACGCCGTCGCCGGCATGAAGGAAGCGCTGACGAAAGGCTCGCAGGTGGCCGTGGAGATGCTGGCCAGGCAGAACGGATTCCTGGATGACGAACGCGTCAAAATTCCTCTCCCCGAAAGCTTGCACAAGGTCGAAGGCCTGATGCGCAGCCTCGGCATGGGCAAGTATGCGGACGAATTGGTCACGACGATGAATCGTGCCGCCGAATCCGCGGTGGTCGAAGCCAAGCCGCTGCTCGTCAATGCGGTGAAGAACATGAGCGTGCAGGACGCCAAAGGTATACTCACCGGCGGCGAGGACGCTGCCACGCAGTACTTCAAGCGCAGCACCTCGGCCGGACTCACCGACAAATTTCTGCCGATAGTCAGGAAGGCGACGCAGAAAGTGAAGCTGGCCGACAAGTACAACGCGTTCGCCGGCAAGGGGGTCAAGCTCGGCCTGATCGATCGAAAAGACGCGGACCTGAACAACTACGTCACGCAGAAAGCGCTCGACGGCTTGTTCCTGATGGTTGCCGAAGAGGAAAAGAAAATCCGCAAGGACCCAGTGGGCAGCGCGAGCAACCTCATCAGCAAGGTATTCGGCGCGATCGGCAAGTAGCGCGGGTCGTTCTGGCACGCCGGGAACCGGGCTCGGCCTGATCCTGTACTGGAGAACCTTCCCAGTGGTCCAGCGAAAATTCAGTGAAATAATTGCGTCATAGCGCAATTGAACAATCCGTAATATTGCGCTATAATGCATTAAGTAAAATTTTATTATTGCGTTATGGTGCAATTATCATGAGACAGAACTTCAACGAACTCAAGCTCCGCCAACTCGACGCCACCCTGGCGCGCTGGCGCTCGGCTGACCTATCCTCGCGCCCTCCCTCGGGCTGGATCAAGACCATCCGCGAAGTCCTCGGCATGCCTGCCACGCACCTTGCCAAGCGACTCGGCGTGGTGGCATCCACCGTCACGCGGCTCGAAGCCTCCGAGGCCGACGACACCATCAGCCTCGCTACCCTGCGCCGTGCCGCCGAAGCGCTGGGCTGCGAACTACGCTACGTCCTTGTGCCCAGGGAATCTCTGGCAAAGACCCTCGACGCGAGAGCCACCCAGGTCGCCCGCGCGCGCATGGACGCTATCGCACACACGATGGCCCTCGAAGCCCAAGCCACGTCGAACGACACCGTCGTCAGCCAGACGCGCACCCTTGCCGAGAATCTGCTCAAAGGCCCCAGGCGTGAACTGTGGCGCCGGGACTAGCGCGCATGGCCGTCAATCGCGACCACCCGCCCGGCGCGACTCCGCTCGATGCGGACGAACTCGCCAACCTGATCCCCCGGCACATCACCACACAAGACGAGCTGAATGAGTGGGAACAGCTCAACATCCTGCATGGCGAAGCCTGGGCGCGCAAGCAACGCAAGGACACCCTCGACGAAGCTTTCGTTCGCCAGCTGCACCGACGGATGTTCGGCGAAACATGGCGCTGGGCGGGCGAGTTTCGTAAGTCCGACAAGAACATCGGCGTCGATTGGCTGAAAATCAGTGTCGAGCTGCGCCAGTTGCTCGACGACGTCCGCTACCAGATCGACCACGCCACCTATCCACCGGACGAAACGGCGGTGCGCTTCCATCACCGCCTGGTTGCGATCCACCCGTTTCCCAACGGCAACGGTCGTCACGCCCGAATAATGGCCGATCTGCTCGTGGAACGGTTCGGTCAGCCCCGTTTCACCTGGGGTAGCCGCAACCTGGCCGACACTACCGACGCGCGTCAGAGCTACATCGCCGCCCTGCAAGCGGCGGATGCCCGCGACTACGCACCACTCATCGCCTTTGCCCGCAGTTGATCGATTTTCGAGACCGCCAGCCCGCTTCGTCGACGACCGGAATCAGCAAGGTATTCGGCGCGATCGACAAGTAGCGCGCGAGTCGTCCTAGCAAAACACCTCGCTGCGGCGCGCCCCGGCGTCGAGCTCGAACATGGCGAAGCGGATGACGTTGGCCGCCTTCTGCAAGCCGCTCTTGGACAATTGCGCCGGTTTGTCAAAGTCTTCGGGTTCGTTGCAGATAAGACGCAAATCGATCAGCGCGACGCGCGACGCGGCGGCGCACTTGGTCACGCGGTCGTTGAATACGGCCAGCGCGGCGCAGGCGGCGCGCTGGCGCACTGGATCTTTATGGTTCGGCGTAAACATGGTGCACACCATGATCACCAGACGCGCCGCCTGCGCCACATGGATCAACTGCTTGAGCGTGCGCTCGAACTCGTCGGCGGCGAGCGAGAGCTGCTCCAGCATCTGCGCATCCGGCCGGCCGTGGAGCAGCCCGCTCTGCTCGATGGCGTGATTGCCTTCGATGAAAATGATCGCGTGGGTGGCGTCCGCGGGCAGAACCAACGACGGCCCGGCGCGCTCGACCTCGGCCGCCGAGACGACGCTGATCTTCCACTGGTTGCGCGTCCCGGGGAGGAGGGCATCCTCGAATTCGCCCGGTGTCTTGTCGATACTGATATAGGCTTCAAGCAAGGCGTCGCCGAGCAGCACGACGTGCCGCAGCGGCCCGCGCCCGGGCGCGGAAATGGCAAACGGCTTCTGGTTCGGGGACGCGCTCATGTGCTGAATATCAACAGACCCTAATGCGCCTGCTCCCAGTTTGCACCCGCACCGACGTCCACGACAAGTGGCACCGCAAGCTTGGCCACGCCGGCCATCAGCCCGGGCAAGGCCTTGCGCACGCGCGCGAGTTCTGCCTGCGGCACTTCCAGCACCAATTCGTCGTGCACTTGCATGACCAGCTTCGCGCTTAGCGATTCCCGGTCCAGCCAGTCCTGCACCGCAATCATGGAGAGCTTGATCAGGTCCGCCGCCGTGCCCTGCATCGGCGCGTTGATAGCGGCGCGCTCGGCGCCCTGGCGCCGGCCGCTGTTGGCGGCGCGGATCTCGGCGAGCCACAGGCGGCGGCCGAACACGGTTTCGACATAACCGCGCTCGCGCGCCTGTTCGCGCGTCTGCTGCATGTAGCGCGCCACCCCGGGGTAGCGGGTGAAATAGCTGTCGATATAGGCCTGGGCGGTGGCGCGCTCCAGGCCCAAAGCCTGCGCCACGCCGAACGCCGACATGCCGTAGATCAGGCCGAAGTTGATCACCTTGGCGTAGCGGCGCTCCTCCGGCGTGACTTCGTGCAAGCCGCGGTTGAAAATCTCCGCGGCGGTGGCGCGGTGCACGTCCTCGCCGGCCGCGAATGCGCGCAGCAGATTCTCGTCGCGCGAAATGTGCGCCATGATGCGCAACTCGATTTGCGAGTAGTCGGCCGAAACGATGACGCAGCCGGCGGGGGCGATGAAGGCTTCGCGGATGCGCCGCCCTTCCATTGTTCGCACCGGGATGTTCTGCAGATTCGGATCGGTGCTCGCCAGGCGCCCGGTCACCGCCGTCGCCTGCGCGTAGTTGGTATGCACGCGCCCGGTCGCGGGGTTGACCATGCGCGGCAGCTTGTCGGTGTAGGTGGATTTCAACTTGGTGAGCGCGCGGTATTCGAGCAGCGTCTTGGGCAGAGGGTAATCCGCGGCGAGCCGCTCCAGTACCTCCTCGTCGGTGGACGGCGCGCCGCTCGGCGTCTTTTTCAGCACCGGCAGCTGCAGGCGTTCGAAGAAGATTTCGCCGATCTGCTTGGGCGAATTCAGATTGAACGGCTGACCCGCCTCCCGATAAGCTTTGTGTTCCAGCTCCATCAGCTTCTGCCCGAGTTCGCGGCTTTGCGCCTCGAGCAGGGCGGCGTCGATGAGCACGCCAATCCGCTCCATCCGGAACAGCACTTCGCGCACCGGCATTTCGATCGAGCGGTATACGTATTCGAGACCGGCCTCGGCCTGCACCTTCGGATACAGGCACCGGTGCAGGCGCAGGGTCACATCGGCATCTTCGGCGGAATACTCGGTGGCGCGCTCCACGCTCACTTGCTCGAAGCCGATGCGCTGCGCGCCTTTGCCGGTGACGTCGTCATAGCTGATGGTGGCCAGCTGCAAATGGCGCTCGGCGAGCGTACCCAGGTCGTGGCGCAGATGCGATTCGAGCACATAGGACTGGAGCAGCGTGTCGTGCGCCACGCCGCGCAGCCGGACGCCGTGGTTGGCGAGCACGTGCTGATCGTACTTGAGGTTTTGGCCGAGCTTGGGTCTTTCGGCATTCTCGAGCCAGGGACGCAGCAGCGTCAGAGCGCGCGCCATGCCGAGTTGCGCCGGCGCGCCGGCATAGCTATGCGCGAGCGGCAGATACGCCGCCCGCCCGGGCTCCGCGCAAAAGGACATGCCCACCAGCTGCGCGCTCAGGGGATCGAGTCCGGTGGTCTCGGTGTCGAACGCAACCAACGCGGCGCTGTCGAGCAGTCGCAGCCAGTCGGCCAGTTGTCGTTCGTCCTGCAGGGTGTCGTAGTGACGCTCTGCCGGTTCGGGCCGGCTCGGGACCGGTTCCGGCGCGGGCTCGGATGCCGCGGCGGCCGCGGGCGCCGGCTCTTTCAGCCAGCTCTTGAAGCCGAAACGCTGGAATAAATCGGTGAGTTCGGTCGCGCCCTGCGGCTGCGGCACGAGTTCCTCGGGTTTTAGCGGCAGCGGCACGTCGCAGTAGACGGTAAGGAGCTTCTTCGCCTGCGGCAGCCAGGGAAGCGCACGGCGCAAATTCTCGCCCACCACCCCGCCGATTTCCTGCGCGTGGGCGACGACCCCATCGAGTGAACCGTATTGGGAGAGCCACTTCACTGCCGTCTTGGGGCCGACCTTTTCCACGCCCGGCACGTTGTCCACGCTGTCTCCGACCAGGGTGAGGTAATCGAGCATCAGGCGCGGCGGCACGCCAAACTTGGCTTCGACGCCGGCTTCGTCCAGGCGCTCGTTGGTCATGGTGTTGATCAGCGTCACGCTGGGGTTCACCAGTTGCGCCAGGTCCTTGTCGCCAGTGGAGACGACGCAGCGCATGCCGCTTTCGGCCGCCATGCGCGCGAGCGTGCCGATCACATCGTCGGCCTCGACGCCGTCGACCATCAGGAGCGGCCAGCCCAGAGCGGCGACGGCCTGGTGCAGCGGTTCAATCTGGCGCACCAGGTCGGGGGGCATGGGCGGGCGATGCGCCTTGTACTCGGCATACCAGTCATCGCGGAAGGTTTTGCCCTTGGCATCGAAGACGCAAGCGAGGTAGTCCGGCTTGTAGTCGGCTGCGAGCCGTCGTAGCATGCTAAGCACGCCGTAGATCGCGCCCGTCGGCTCGCCCTGCGCGTTGCGCAAGTCCGGCAGCGCGTGAAACGCGCGGTACAGGTACGACGATCCATCCACCAACAGCAGGGTTTTCATAAAGGGTCAGGTATGAACGGAAAACTTCCGCGGCCTGCCGACGCCGGCGCAGCAGACATGGCGCACAACGCGCGCGAGTCCTGGCGGATATTCGGGATTATGTCAGAATTCGTCGAAGCCACCGAACGCTTGGCGCAGATCCGCCCGGCGGTGAGCATATTCGGCAGCGCGCGCGCGCGCGCCGACTCGCCCTACTATCTGCTCGCCGAGAACATCGCGCGCTTGCTTTCGGATGCCGGTTTCTCGGTCGTCTCAGGCGGCGGCCCCGGCATCATGGAAGCGGCCAACAAGGGCGCCTTCTTCGGCAAATCGCCCTCAGTCGGCCTCAACATCCAGCTGCCGAACGAACAGCTCAGCAACCGTTATCAGGACATCAGCCTGACTTTCCACCACTTTTTCGCGCGCAAGGTCAGCTTCGTCAAGTTCGCCACCGCCTACGTCGTGCTGCCGGGGGGATACGGCACGCTGGACGAGTTGTCGGAGGCGCTTACCCTGGTGCAGACCGGCAAGACGCGCAAAATGCCCATCATCCTGGTGCACTCGCCGTTCTGGCGGGGACTCGTCGACTGGTTCCGCGATCGCATGCAGGCGGAGCACATGATCGAGCCGCAAGACCTCGACCTGGTGCAGATGATCGACGAACCGGCGGCCGTAGTCGAGGCCATATTCAAGTACTACGAGAAACGCGGGTTCGCACCGTTGCCGACAGAACGGGAGAACCTGCTCAACCTCTGAGATGGAGCGCGAATCTGCTAAAATCAACGCCAGCCGACAAACTCAACCGGATGCCTGCCTCATGCGCCGCCTGTACGCGATAGCACTGCTCGCAATTGCGCTTCCGCTCGCCGCGCAACAGATGCCCAAGCTCGAGCCCGTGCCCGAGCCGCCGCCTCCCCCGCCCGGCCTCGTGCCCGATCCGGCGCTCGAACCGCAGGTGACGATCACCACCCGCGGCGAAGACAGGGTGGAGGAGTTCCGCATCGACGGCAAGCTGTACGCGATCAGGGTCACGCCGCCGCATGGCGTGCCCTACTTCCTGATGGACGACATCGGCGACGGAATCATGAGTCGCCGCGATTCGCTCGACTCCGGCCTGCGCGTGCCGCAGTGGGTGATCCGTTCCTTCTGAACCGGGTGATGGGTGAAGGCTAATCGGTGAGGGGCAAGCCCGCGCAGCCGCTTCACCCATCGCTCATCACCCACTGCCCGCATGTCTGTCTTCACTCCGGTCACGCCCGAGCAGTTTTCCGACTGGCTGAAGCACTATTGCGTCGGCACGCCGCTGCAAATGCAGGGCATCGCGGCCGGCATCGAGAACACCAACTACTTCGTCACCACGACCGGCGGGCGCTACGTCCTCACGCTGTTCGAGAAGCTCACCCCGCTCGAGCTGCCTTTCTATCTCGGGCTGATGGCGCACTTCGCGCAGCACGGCGTTCCGAGCCCGGCGCCGGCGGTGGATCTCGAGGGCCGCTTGTTTTCGGAATTGAACGGCAAGCCCGCAGCGCTGATCTCGCGGCTGCAGGGAGAAGCCGTCACCGCGCCCACGCCGGCGCAGTGCGGCGAGGTCGGCAAAACGCTTGCCGACATGCATCTCGCCGGTCAGTCCTATCCGGGCAAGCTCGACAATCCGCGCGGGCCGCACTGGTGGCGCGAAGCCGCGCCCCTGGTAAGCCCGTTCCTCGATGCCGATCGCGCCGCGCTGCTCGGCGCGGAGCTCGAATTCCAAGCGCGGTACCGGCGCGAGCACCTGCCGCGCGGGCCGATCCATGCGGACTTGTTCCGCGACAACGTGTTGTTCGAGGGCGAGCGCATCGGCGGCGTGATCGACTTCTACTTCGCCGGCATCGATTGCCTGCTGTTCGACGTGGCGGTGACCCTCAACGACTGGTGCGTGCATCCGGGCGGCGAAATCGACGCGGCGCGGGCGCAGGCGCTGCTTGCCGCCTACCATGCGCGCAGGCCGTTCACGGCGCCGGAGCGCGCCGCCTGGCCGGTGCTGCTGCGCGCCGCCGCGTTGCGGTTTTGGCTTTCGCGGCTGTACGATTTTTACCTGCCGCGCGCGGGCGAACTGGTGCACGCGCACGATCCCGAGCACTTCCGCCGCATCCTCAAGCTGCGCATCAAGCACGCCGGCGATGCGCCCTGGGTCTGATGTCCACCCCAGCGACGGCCGCGACATGAACACCGTCCCCGCAGCCCGCGGCTGGAACTGGGTGCTGACCGGCTTCGCGCTGTTTCGCAAGAACCCGGCGATGTGGGCGTTCCTGGTGTTTTCCTACATCATGCTGATGCAGCTGCTGGGCATGATTCCGGTGCTCGGCTGGCTCGCCGCGACCGTGCTCATCCCGGTTTTCTCGGCAAGCTTCATGATCGTCAGCCGCGAGCTCGACCTGGGCAACCGGCTTCAAATCGGGCTGCTGTTCGCCGGGTTCAGATCGAATCTGCCGGCGCTGCTCCGGCAGGGCGGAATCTATCTGGGAAGCGCGCTTGCCATCCTCGGCGTGTCGGCTTTGGTCGACGGCGGCGCGCTGCTGCAACTGATGGTGCTGGGTGAGAAACCGCAGGCCGCGGCGTTCGAGGACGGCAGCCTGGCCGCGGCCGCGGCGCTTGCCGGCACGCTCTATCTGCCAATGCTCGCGGCATTCTGGTTCGCGCCCGCGCTGTCGGCGTGGCGCGAACTCCCCGCCCTGCAGGCGCTGTTCTACAGCCTGTTTGCCGGCCTGCGCAATTGGCGGGCGTTTCTTGTCTACGGCCTCGCTCTGGTCCTGTTGAGCATCGCCTGCAGCTTGGCGCTATTCGCGCTCGCCCTGCTGGCGCGGGGGCTGTTCGGCGACAAATCGCAAGGGGCGTATCTGCTGGTAGTGCTGCCGGTGATGCTGACCTATGTGCCCACCTTGTTTGCCAGCTTCTACGCCAGCTACCGCGACATTTTCCCGCAGCCCGCCGCAGCCGAGGCTGAGGCCGCTGCGGATGCGCAGTGATGGCCGGGACCTTCAAATGACCGCCCGCCTGCGCGAGATTCCCTACAACTACACCTCGTTCTCCGACCGCGAGATCGTGTTGCGCCTGCTTGGCGAACCCGCGTGGGAAGCGCTGCGCGAACTGCGCCAGGAACGCGTCACCGGGCGCTCGGCGCGCATGCTGTACGAAGTGCTGGGCGATCTGTGGGTGGTGTCGCGCAATCCGTACCTGCAGGACGACCTGCAGGACAACCCGGGCCGGCGCGCGGCGCTGATCGAGGCCATGCACCATCGCCTGGACGCGATCGAAAATCGCCGGCTGCAACACCTCGCCGAGGCCGGCGAGGACGCCGCGCTGAAGGCGCAGCATGCGGCGCGCGCGCAAAAGGTGACGTTTCTGCTCGAACGCGGGCGCGACGCGGTGGACGCCTTCGGCGCGAGCTTCGCCGAAGTGGCGGCGCTGCGTCGCCAAACGCTGAAGAAACTCTGCCGCAGCACGCGCAAGGACAATATCCAGTTCGACGGCCTGGCGCGCGTATCCCATGTCACCGACGCCACCGATTGGCGCGTCGAATATCCCTTCGTGGTCATCCACCCGGACAGCGAAGACGAAGTGGCGGCGGTGGTGCGCGATTGCATCGAGCTCGGGCTGACCATCATCCCGCGCGGCGGCGGCACCGGCTACACCGGCGGCGCCGTTCCGCTCACCCGTCTCGCGGCGGTGATCAATACCGAAAAGCTCGACGCGCTCGGCGCGGTCGAGCAAAGCTGGCTCCCGGGCGTCGCGCGGCAGGCCGCCACCATCCGTTGCGGCGCCGGTGTCGTGACCAAGCGCGTCATGGAAGCGGCAGAGGCGGCAGGCCATGTGTTCGCGGTCGATCCGACTTCGGCCGACGCCTCCTGCATCGGCGGCAATGTCGCCATGAACGCCGGCGGCAAGAAGGCGGTGTTGTGGGGCACCGCCCTCGACAACCTGGTCTCCTGGCGCATGGTCGATGCGAGCGGCCATTTCCTCGAGGTCACGCGCCTGGAACACAACCTGGGCAAGATCCACGATGCGCGCCTGACGCGCTTCCAGATACAGCGCTACCGCCGCGACGGCAGCACGCCCCACGGCGCGCCCGAAATCCTGGAGATTCCGGGTGCGCATTTCCGCAAAGCGGGCCTGGGCAAGGACGTCACCGACAAGTTTCTCTCCGGTGTTCCCGGCATCCAGAAAGAAGGCTGCGACGGCATCATCACCTCGGCGCGCTTCATTCTGCACAAGATGCCCGCAGCCATCCGCACCGTGTGCCTCGAATTCTTCGGTCAGGTGCACGATTCGGTACCAGCCATCGTCGAGATCAAGCAGTTCCTCGACGCCCGGGCGCAGGGCGCCGGCGCGGGCGGGCGCGGCGCGCCTGCGGTGATGCTCGCCGGACTCGAGCACATGGACGAGCGCTATCTGAAGGCGGTGGGCTACGCGACCAAGGCGAAGCGTCAGCTCGGCGGCGCGAGCCGGCCGAAAATGGTGCTGCTCGGCGACATCGTCGGCGAGGACGACGCGGCGGTCGCGGCGGCTGCGTCGCAGGTGGTGCGCATCGCCAACGCGCGCGGCGGCGAAGGCTTCATCGCGGTCTCGGCCGAGACGCGGCGCAAGTTCTGGCTCGACCGCGCCCGCACCGCGGCCATCGCCAAGCACACCAACGCGTTCAAGATAAACGAGGACGTGGTCATTCCGCTGGCGCGCCTGGGCGATTACTCCGACGGCATCGAGCGCATCAACATCGAGCTGTCGATCGCGAACAAGCTCGCCCTGCTCGATGCGCTGGAAGCGTATTTCCAGGGCGAACTGCCGCTCACCCAGCACGGGGAGGCTCTGCCTGCGCCCGAGCTCCTCGGCGACCGGCGCGAGGCCGCGCGCGAACTCATCGCGCGCGTGCGCGCGCGCTGGCAGTATCTGCTCGACCACCTCGACCTGCCGGTGGCCGAGGCGCGCGCCGACGCGGTGCCCGGCCTTGCCGCCGTGACCCACGCGGGACTGAGCGTGTTCTCCGTGCTGCAGGACCATAGCGTGCGCGTCTCCTGGAAAGACGAAGTGCGCGCCGAGCTGCAGCAATTGTTCGACGGCCTGGTGTTTCACCGCATCCTCGAGGGCTGTTACGCGATTCACCAGCGCGTGCTCAAGGCGCGCGTGTTCGTCGCGCTGCACATGCATGCCGGCGACGGCAACGTACACACCAACATTCCGGTCAACTCCGACAATTACGCCATGCTGCGCGAGGCCAATGCCGCGGTGGCGCGCATCATGCGCCTGGCGAAATCGCTCGACGGGGTGATCTCGGGCGAGCACGGCATCGGCATCACCAAGCTCGAATACCTCGATCCGCAGGAGGTCGAGGCGTTCCGCAGCTACAAGCAAAAGTGCGATCCGCAGGGCCGTTTCAACGCGGGCAAGCTGCTCGCCGGCGGCGATCTCCGCAATGCCTACACGCCCAGCTTCAGCCTCCTCGGCGCCGAGTCGCTGATCATGGAGCAGTCCGAAACGGGCAGCATCGCCGATTCGATCAAGGATTGCCTGCGTTGCGGCAAATGCAAACCGGTATGCGCGACCCATGTGCCGCGCGCCAACCTGCTCTACAGCCCGAGAAACAAAATCCTCGCCACGTCGCTTTTGATCGAAGCGTTTCTCTACGAGGAGCAGACGCGGCGCGGCATTTCGCTCGCGCACTTCGACGAGTTCGGCGATGTCGCCGATCACTGCACCGTGTGCCACAAATGCGCCGACCCCTGCCCGGTGGACATCGATTTCGGCGATGTCTCGATCGCGATGCGCAATGTGCTGCGCAAACAGGGGAAGAAGAAATTCAACCCGGGCACGGCGGCGTCGATGCTGTTTCTCAATGCCACCAACCCGAACACCATCAAGATCGCGCGCGCCGTGATGATCAAATGGGGTTACCGCGCGCAGCGGCTTGCCTGGCGTGCGGCGAAGCTGCTCGGGCTGGCGCAGCGCCAGACGCGGCGGCCCCCGGCCACCGTCGGACGACCCGCGCTGGCGGCGCAGGTGGTGCATTTCATCAATAAACCGATGCCGGGCAAGCTCCCCAAGCGCAGCGCGCGCGCGCTGCTCGAACTCGAAGACCGCCACATCGTACCCATCATCCGCGATCCGGCCAAAGTCACCGAGGACTCCGACGCGGTGTTCTACTTTCCCGGCTGCGGCTCGGAGCGGCTGTTCAGCCAGGTGGGGCTGGCGACGCAGGCGATGCTGTATGCGATCGGTGCGCAGTGCGTGCTGCCGCCGGGCTATCTGTGCTGCGGCTACCCGCAGACGGCCGCCGGCGAGGAGGAGGCGGGCAAGCGCATCATCACCGATAACCGGGTGCTGTTTCACCGCGTCGCCAACACCCTCAATTATCTCGACATCAAAACCGTGATCGTGTCCTGCGGCACCTGCATGGATCAGCTGCAGAAATACGAATTCGACAAGATCTTCCCCGGCTGCCGCCTGCTCGACATCCACGAATACCTGCTCGAGCAAGGGGTGAAGCTCGACGGCGTCGCCGGCGTGCGCTACCTCTACCACGACCCCTGCCACACGCCGATGAAGACCTACCAGCCGCTCAAGGTCGTCAACCAGCTGATGGGCAGCGAGGTGAAGCTCAATGAGCGCTGCTGCGGCGAAGCGGGCACGCTCGCCCTGACCCGGCCCGACATTTCCACCCAGGTGCGTTTTCGCAAGGAGGAGGAAATGCGGCGCGGCGCGGCGGCGCTCCGCGCCGAGGATACCGGCGGAAAGTTCGCGGGCGAAGTCAAGATCCTCACCTCCTGCCCATCCTGCCTGCAGGGACTGGCGCGCTTTTCGGACGATGCCGGCACGAGCGCCGACTACATCGTCGTGGAACTGGCCAAGCACCGGCTCGGCCCGGATTGGATGGCCGACTACGTGGCCAAGGCCAATCGGGGTGGCATCGAGCGCGTGCTGCTGTAGCGCCGGTGCGCCGGCCGCGCGCAAGATGTGTCGCCGAAATCTGCTAAAGTGATCTTGCGGCACGCACCGCACGCCCCGCGGGCGTGAACAAGGCCACATTCGGCACCAAAAGCGTCGGTTGCAGTGTGAACAAATTGACAGCCCAATCCTGTGAGTTATGCGATTCTGCCGGTGGAGAACTGCTGTGGCAGGATGCGTTATGCCGGGTGGTGCTCATCGGCGATCACGACTATCCGGGATTCTGCCGCGTAATCCTCAACCGGCACGTAAGGGAAATGACCGACCTGGACATGCCAACGCGGGAACGATTCATGCGGGTGGTGTTCGCCGCCGAGCAGGTCTTGCGCGAGCTCACGCAACCGGCGAAGATCAACCTCGCCAGCTTGGGCAACATGACGGCGCACCTGCATTGGCATGTCATCCCGCGCCATGCCGATGACAAACACTTTCCGGGTTCCATCTGGGGCGAGGCGCGCCGCGCGGGCGTGCCCCGCCGCATCGATCGCGATGCGTTGCGTTGCGGTTTGCGCAATGCGCTGAAAGCAGTGGCACAATGAACGCTATGCCCGACTTCGATTTGCCCGAAATCTCCGCCGACGCCACGCCGGAATTCACCGACAGCGCCTCCTGCACCGAGTGGCTGACCGAACTGCCGCTGGTGAACGTCGCGCCTTCGCAGATACGCCTGCTCGACCAGTTGCATGAGCTCAACCGCTTCAACCTGGCTGCGGCCGAGCGGCTCGCCGTGCTGGAACTGCTGCGCGAACCGGTCTATTTCGTGCAGGCGGAACAAATCAAGAAGCTGGCGAACAAACCGCTGCCGCTTACCCAGGTGGAACGCGGCATTTTCGCGCACGTGGTGGAGTTATGGCAGGAACTGCTCACCGGGTACCTGCGCTGTCTCAAGGGCAAGGCCGAGGGCGGGCTCGAAGCGCAGACCGCGCTCATCTGCCAGCGCGCGCTCGACTGCACGGCTTCGAACATGTTCGACCACTGCCGCATCCATCATGCGTTTCCCGATGCCTACTGGCTCAGCTTGCATCAGGTCTACTGCGACGCCGAGGAAGCTCGCGAAACTGCCACGGCCGTCCGCGATTCGGTAAGGAAAGTGGATGTGAGCTGCGCCGAGGTATACGTGCGCGCGCTGCTGTTCGCGCTCGCCGACCCCAACGAGCGACAGCAAAAGCAGCTGACGCAGATTCAGGGCTGGCTTGAAAACTGGGCTCAGCATGTCCCGATCCGGCGCAGTCCGCCCGAGGACAAGAGCCTGCCGCCGCTGCTGCTCGATTTCTCCGCCGCTACGGGCGTCTACCGCGAAGCCGACGCCGGCGGGCGCCACGCCTCGCGCTGGCTCGACATGAGCGACCTCGCCCACGCCCTCAAGAAACGCGTCGTGCTGCTGCGCAAAGGCGAGGCGCCCGCCAGCCTGGGACTCGGCGAGGATTGCGCCATGCCCAGCGTCGAGCAACTGCTGGTGCAGTTGTTCCGGCTGTGGTGCGAGGGCAAGAACGCGCGCGCGCAGACGCGGCGCAGCGTCAACGCCAAGGCGCAGGCCTGCAGCACCCTCGTCTCGATGCACTACCATATCTCGGGCAAGACGTTCCGCCAACCCGGGCACGCAACCGAGCTGTCGCGACGGCAGCGCGACGAGATCGCCACTTTCGGTCACGCCAGCACGCGCCAGGAGGAGGCGTACATCGACGCCGGGGGCTATGTCATCGAGGACTGGCTACTGCAGGAGGAGAGCCTGTCGGGGCTGCGCATCGTGCGCCCCGCGGCCGCGAGCGGCGGGCGCTATGTGCAGACGCAGCTGATCGCGGTGCGTCCGGCGGACGCGAAGAATTTCCTGGTGGGCGTGGTGCGCTGGCTGATGACCGATGAGGACGAAGCGCTGCACGTCGGCATTAACGTCTTCCCGGGCGTGCCCAAGGCGGTGGCGGTGCGGCCCACCGGGATCAACGCGCAAGCGGAAAAATTCGTCCCGGCGCTGTATTGCCCCGCTCTGCCCGCTCTGTCGACGCCGGCCTCGCTGATTCTGCCCCCCGGCTGGTACCGTCCGAAACGCGTGCTCGAGGTCTATAGCGATGCCTCCGAGCCGTTGCTGCTGAGCGGCGTGATCGAGCGCGGCAGCGATTTCGAACGCGTCGCGATCGAGCCTGCGCATTGACCGCGAATCCCCGGATCGGAGCGGCGCCAGCGTAGAATAGTGAGTGCCTGCTACCCGCTTTGAGCTTGCGGCACCTGGTAGAGGGCACTATCAAGGTACACAGTTGGCAAGTCCTCGCCGGTAGCTTTGTTTTCCGCGACCGATACGCCGGGCCGCATCATACGGGTCCTCCCCGAAACGCGATCGTCTATCTGGGCCCTCGCCGTTTGCTTGCCGCCACAAGGCCGCTCGGCGCGGTATCATAGGCGCCCCCGGGATCCCGCCAACGACATGAACAAACACACTCCGACCGAAATCAAGCTGCACCAGAAGTCGCGCCAGATGGAAATCTCCTTCGCCGACGGCAAGCGCTTCGAGCTGTCCTACGAATTTCTGCGCGTCTACTCGCCCTCGGCCGAGGTGCGTGGCCATGGCCCGGGACAGGAAGTGCTGCAGGTCGGCAAGAAGGACGTCGAAATCACCGCCATCGAACCGGTGGGCAGTTATGCGGTACAGCCGCGCTTTTCGGACGGACACGACAGCGGCCTTTATTCTTGGGATTATTTGTACGAACTCGGGCTCGAGCGGGACCAGTTATGGCGGCAATACCTGCAACGCATGCAGGCCGCGGGCGCGAGCCGGGAGCCGGGCACGAGCCCAGCCGCGCCGATCAAGAGCGGCTGCCACTGAGCGAAACAGGCGATGAGCGGCAAGACCCACTTCGGCTATCAAGAGATCGACGAGACCAAGAAAGCGCACAAGGTCGCGGGCGTGTTCGACTCGGTCGCCCCCAACTACGACCTGATGAACGACCTGATGTCGGCCGGCATGCACCGTGCCTGGAAAGCGTTCACCATCGCGCTCGCCGGCGTCAGGCCGGGCGAGCGCGTGCTCGACGTCGCCTCGGGCAGCGGCGACCTGGCAAGCGCGTTTGCGCGCCGCGTCGGCGCCGGCGGCGAAGTGTGGCTCACCGATATCAATCGCGCCATGCTGGCGCGCGGGCGTGACCGGCTGCTCGACGAGGGTCGCGCGCTGCCGCTCGCGCAGTGCGATGCCGAGCGCCTGCCGTTCCGCGCCGATTACTTCGATTGCGTCAGCGTCGCCTTCGGGCTGCGCAACATGACACGCAAGGACGCCGCCCTGGCGGAGATGCGCCGCGTGCTCAGGCCGGGCGGCCGCTTGCTGGTCCTGGAATTCTCCCGCGTATGGAAACCGCTCGCGCGCGCCTACGACTGGTATTCGTTCAGCGTGCTGCCCTGGCTGGGTTCCAAGATTGCGGGCGACGCCGACAGCTACCGCTACCTGGCGGAATCGATACGCGTGCATCCGGACCAGGAACAATTGAAATCCCTGATGGAACAGGCGGGCCTGGAGCGGGTCGAATACTTCAACCTGAGCGCCGGCGTGGTGGCGCTGCATCGGGCTTACAAATTTTGAGGCTATGGGCGCATAATGCCTGGTTCACGCGGTAAGGAGAAACAATGAAAAAGTTATGGTCGATTTCGCTAGCGGCATTCCTGGCGCTGGGTTTGATGGTGCAAAACGCCGAGGCCGCGCGCCTGGGTGGCGGCAGGAGCATGGGCGCACAGCGCTCCAGCGTCGCGCCGAACAAGAGCGTGCAGCAGACGCCGCCGTCACAAGCGGCGGCTCCCGCAGCCGCGCCCGCCCCGGCAGTCGCGCCCAAACCTGCCGGCAACCGCTGGCTCGGCCCGATCGCAGGTCTGGCTGCCGGCCTCGGCCTGGGCTGGCTGCTCGGCCAGGGCGGAATGGGCGGCCTGGGGGGCATGCTCAGCAGCGTGCTGATGATGGCCTTGATCGGCTTCGCCGTGTTTTTTGTCATTCGCCTGTTCACCCGGCCCAAGACCGAAGGCAATCTGCAATTTGCCGGCGCCGGTGCCGTCGCCGCGCCGCCTTCGCTGGAAACCGGTCCCGGCGCTGCGCCGGCCTTCGGCGCGCAGCCGCAGCCGAACATCCCCGCCGGGTTCGACACCGAGGGCTTCCTGCGCCAGGCGAAACTCAATTTCGTCAAGTTGCAGGCGGTGCATGACAGCGGCAAGCTGGGCGAGTTGCGCGAATTCACCACTGACGCAATGTTCGAGTCGATCAAGCAGGACCTGCTGCAACACGGCGCGGTCGGGCAACAGACCGACGTGGTGACGCTCGATGCCGAACTGCTGGAAGCGCTCACCGAAGGCGACACCCATTGGGCGAGCGTGCGCTTCTCCGGCATGATCCGTGAAAGCGCCAACGCCCAGCCCGAATCGTTCCAGGAAATCTGGAACCTGGCGAAACCCACCTCCGGCGCCACCGGCTGGGTCCTGGCGGGCATACAGCAGCTGCAATAAGCGGGCTTCGCGCGTATCCGAGGGCGTCACAGGAAGACCTGTGACGTCACAAACTTAGGGGAACACGAGGGGAACTATCCCCTCGTATCGTTAGAGACATCCAAGGAAACCGTGTTACCCCACCCCGGGATATTCGCTCTCAACCATCTGCTCGGCGCGGAAACCTGGGCGCGCGACAAACTCAGGCCCTACGCCGGACAATGCGTGGAATTCCGCGCCCCGCCGCTGCCGGCGCTGCGTCTCGATATCCTCGACTCCGGTCTGCTCTCCGGCGCCGCGCAAGACGCCGTGCCGAACCTGGTCGTCACCATCGGTTCGGGCGCGCTGCCGGCGTTCGCGCGCGGCGAGGATGCGTTGATGCGCGAAATCGGCATCGAAGGCAACGCCGACCTCGCAAGCACGGTGCAATACCTGTTCCGCCACCTGCGCTGGGACGTGGAAGAGGATCTGTCGCAGATCGTTGGCGATGCGCTCGCCCACCGCATGGTGGCCGAAGGCAAGCGCTTCGCCGCCTGGGGCAGCGATGCGGCGGAGAAACTGGCGCAGAACCTGGCCGAATTCTGGATCGAGGAACAGCCGCTGCTGGCGCGCCCGGCCGACGTGCGCCAGTTTCTCGCCGGCGTCGACCAGCTGCGCGACGACCTCGCGCGGATCGAAAAAAGAATCGATACATTGACCAGAACGATCTGACCCGCAGGCAACGCGCAGCGGAGTCACAACTTCGCGCGCTCTGCGGTTAGAATCCGCTTTCCAACTTCTGCAGGGTGATCGATTGCAGCGCCTCCTGCGCCTCGCCAGAATCATCAGCGTCGGCATTCGCTTCGGCCTGGACGAGTTCGTGCTCGCCCATGCGCGCACGCGCCTGCTGCTCGTGGCGGTGCAGCGCGCGCTGTTCTGGCGCAAGCTGAGCGAGCCGCGCGCGGTGCGCCTGCGCCTCGCGCTCGAGGCGCTGGGGCCACTGTTCGTCAAGTTCGGCCAGGTGCTATCGACGCGGCGCGACCTGCTCCCCGCCGACATCGCCGACGAGCTCGCGCGGCTGCAGGACCAGGTGCCGCCGTTCTCGACCGAACTCGCCCACGCCCAGCTGGAGCGTTCGTTCGGCCGGCCGGTTGGCGAAGTATTCGAACAGTTCGAACCGCTGCCGGTGGCGAGCGCCTCCATCGCCCAGGTGCATTTCGCCGTGTTGCCGGGCGGGCGCGAATGTGCGGTTAAGATCCTGCGCCCCAACATGCAGCAGGCCATTGAAAAAGATCTGGCCCTGCTCGACAGCGCGGCCAGCCTGATCGAGACGCTGTGGGTCGACGGCCGGCGCTTGAAACCGCGCGAGGTGGTGGCTGAGTTCGCCAAGCACCTGAACGACGAGCTCGACCTGATGCGCGAAGCGTCGAACGCGAGCCAGCTGCGGCGCAATTTCGCCGGTTCAGCGCTGCTGATGATTCCGGAAATCTATTGGGACTATTGCTCATCCTCGGTGATGGTGATGCAGCGCATCAGCGGCATACCCATCAGCCATGTGGACGAACTGCGCGCCGCCGGCGTCGACATCCCGCGGCTCGGACGCGCCGGCGTGGAGATCTTTTTCACCCAGGTGTTCCGCGACGGTTTTTTCCACGCCGACATGCATCCGGGCAATATTTTCGTCTCCACCGACGCCGATGTGCGCGGCAAGTACGTCGCCGTGGATTTCGGCATCGTCGGCACGCTCACCGACGTCGACAAGAACTACCTCGCACAGAATTTTCTGGCGTTCTTCCAGCGCGATTACAAGCGCGTGGCGCAGGCGCATCTGGAAGCGGGCTGGGTCCCGGCCGACACGCGCGTGGACGAGTTCGAAAACGCCATCCGCGCGGTGTGCGAACCGGTATTCGACCGACCGCTGAAGGACATTTCCTTCGGCAGGGTGCTGTTGCGCCTGTTCCAGACCTCGCGCCGCTTCAACGTGGAGATCCAGCCGCAGCTGGTGCTGCTGCAGAAGACGCTCCTCAACATCGAGGGTCTGGGACGGCAGCTCGACCCCGAACTCGACCTGTGGACGACGGCCAAGCCCTACCTCGAGCGCTGGATGAGCGAACAGCTCGGCTGGCGCGCCTTCCTGCGCAGCCTGCAAAATGAAGCGCCGCGCTGGGCGAACCTGCTGCCGCAGCTGCCGCGCCTTGCGCACCGCGCGCTCGCCACCGATCGGTCGGCCGGCATCGAACGTGCGCTCGAACGGCTGGCGGCGGAGCAAAGGCAGCGCAACCGCAGCATGGTTATGCTCGGCCTCCTGCTCGCCGCCTTGTTAGCCTGGCAGATCGTTCTCGCGCTCTAGGCGCAGCCGCGCCGCGTTTCGCCCGCGGCGGGACGCAGGCTATAATGCGCTGCGCATTTAGAAGGGCCTGGCCCCAACCCAAGAAGAATTCGCCGTGACCGATCTGATCTGGTTTGTCGTTCTATATCTGATCATTTCCATCGGCATCGGCTTGTTTGCCGCCACCAAGGTGAAGAACTCGGCCGACTACGTGGTCGCCGGGCACCATCTGCCGCTGCCGTTCATCATCGCCACGGTGTTCGCCACCTGGTTCGGCTCCGAAACCGTGCTCGGCATTCCGGCCAAATTCCTCAACGACGGATTGAAAGGCGTGGTCGCCGACCCGTTCGGTTCGAGCATGTGCCTGATCCTGGTGGGCCTGTTCTTCGCCCGGCCGCTGTATCGCATGGGGCTTCTGACCATCGGCGACTACTACCGCGCCCGCTACAACCGGCCGGTGGAAGTCGTCACCAGCCTGTGCATCGTGATTTCCTATCTCGGCTGGGTGTCGGCGCAGGTCACGGCGCTCGGGCTGGTGTTCAACGTGCTCACCGAAGGCCTGCTCGACCCGTGGCAGGGAATGACGCTGGGCGTCGGCATCGTGCTCGTCTACACGCTTGCCGGCGGCATGTTTTCGGTAGCCTTCACCGATCTGTTCCAGATGCTGATCATCGGCGCCGGTATGGTGTACATCGCCATCATCGTCAGCGGCATCGCCGGCGGCGCCGGCGTGGTGATCGATCACGCCGCGGCAGCCGGCAAGTTCGACTTCTGGCCCAAGTTCGAGGCGCGCGACGTCATTCTGTTCGTGAGCGCATGGGCGACCATGGGCCTGGGGTCGATCCCACAGCAGGACGTGTTCCAGCGCGTATCGGCGGCGAAAAACGAGAACACCGCGGCATTGGGTTCGGTGCTCGGCGGGTCGATCTATTTCTTCTTCGCCTTCGTGCCGATGTTCCTCGCCTACTCCGCCATCATGATCGATCCGAAGATGGTAGCCGACCTGATCACCAAGGACTCACAGCTCATCCTGCCGCGGCTGATTCTGGACCACGCGCCGTTCGCGGTGCAGGTGATGTTCTTCGGCGCGCTGCTCGCCGCGATTCTTTCCTGCTCCAGCGCCACGCTGCTCGCGCCTTCGGTCACCTTCGCCGAAAACGTGCTGCGCGGTTTCCTGCCGACGCTCTCCGACTGGCAGTTCCTGCGCCTGTTGCGCATCGTCGTATTCCTGTTCGCCATGGGCGTGCTCACCTTCGCCATGACCTCGAGTTCGACCATCTACGGCATGGTCGAAAACGCCTACAAGATCACCCTGGTCGCTGCGTTCACGCCGCTCGCCTTCGGTCTGTACTGGAAGCGCGCCACCACGCAGGGCGCGGCCGCGGCGATCGTGCTTGGGCTTGTTACCTGGGTCATGCTCGAGGTGTTCAATCCCGAGGGCTATCTGCCGCCGCAATTCGCCGGCTTGCTCGCGGCGATCTCGGGCATGATCATCGGCTCCTTGCTGCCGCAGCGCTACGGCCGGGAGCACCATCCGCGGGCCGCCTAGCGTCCCGTCCAGGCGCCTGCGGATCGAGACGGCGGGCTGCAACGATGTATCACAAACTGATCGCCGTCGAAGCCGACATCACCACTTTGGCCGTGGATGCCATCGTCAACGCCGCCAACAACGCGCTCTTGGGCGGCGTCGACGGCGCGATTCACCGCGCCGCCGGACCCGAGCTGCTCGCCGAGTGCCGCACGCTTCAAGGCTGCGCCACCGGGCGCGCCAAGATTACGCGCGGCTACCGCCTCCCGGCAAAATACGTCATCCACACGGTCGGCCCGGTCTGGCGGAACGGCGTCGAGGGCGAAGCCGAACTCCTCGCGTCCTGCTACCGTGAATGCCTGACGCTGGCGCTCGCGCACGGCGCGAGCCGCATTGCCTTTCCGGCGATCAGTTGCGGCGTCTATGGCTACCCGCTGCGGCAGGCGACGCGCATTGCGCTGCGCGAATGCGCGCCGTTCGCCGCGCGCGAGCCGGACATCGCGCAAATCGTGTTCGCCTGCTTCAGCGCCGAGATGCTGGCGCTGTACCGGGCGGAACTCGCGGCGCTCGGCTAAGACTCTGCGCCGGCGCGCCGAGTGCCAGGCGAGCCTTCGCTGTAACATGGCGGTCATCATGGCGGCCATCGATCCCAGGCCCTCTCCGCTCGCGCGCTACCTGCTCGCGGCTTATGTGCTGCTGGTCATTTACGCCAGCCTGCATCCCTTCTCGGGCTGGCGCGATCAGGGCGTGAGCGCCTTCGCCTATTTCGGCGGCGCCATGCCGCGCTACATTACTGCGTTCGATCTCGCAACCAATTTTGCCGCCTATTTTCCGCTGGGATTCTTCGCACTGCTGGCGCTGCACCCGCTGTTGCGCGGCGCGCCCGCGCTCGCCGCCGCCGGCGCAGCCGGCTGCCTCTTAAGCTTCGCACTGGAGGCGCTGCAAACTTACTTGCCGAGCCGCATCCCGTCCAATCTCGATCTCGCCACCAATGGCCTGGGCGCCTTCGCCGGCGCCGCGCTCGCGCTGCGCTTCGGCGTCGGCCTGCTCGGTAGCGGCAGAATCTACGCGCTGCGCCATCGCTGGTTTCTCCCCGGCCACCAACACGACCTCGGTCTGGTGCTGCTCGCGCTGTGGCTGTTTACCCAGTTGAATCCAGAGACGCTGCTGTTCGGCAATGGCGATCTGCGCGACTTGCTCGGACATGCGCCTGCCGTCCTGCACCCGGCCGAAGTATTCATCCAGATGGAAGCGGCGGTCGCCGCCTGCAATCTCGTCGCAATCGGCATGTTCCTCTCTTGCCTGACACAGGACAATCAGCCGCTGCGGCGCCTGTTGCTGCTGCCGCTTCTGGCCGCGCTGGCGTTGAAGACCGTCGCGGTGGGCGTGTTGCTCAAGGCGCAGAACGTGTTCGCCTGGTTCACGCCGGGCGCGCTCATCGGTCTCGTCGGCGGTGTGCTGATCCTGTTGCTGGCGCTGGCTTTGCCCCGTGCCGCACGCCTGGCGCTGGCGGGCTTGCTGCTGATGGCCGCAACCGTGCTGGTCAACCTGGCGCCGGAGAACCCTTATTTCGCCAACGCCCTGCAGCAGTGGCCGCAGGGCTATTTTCTGAACTTCAACGGCGTGACGCATCTCGTCTCGCTCGCCTGGCCGTTCGCCGCGCTGTTCTATCTGATGCTGCTCGCGCCGCGCCTTGCCGGGGAGGGCCGGGACCGCCCCGGCAAGTTATAATTCAACGTTCGTTGGCCGCGCCATGGCGGCGCGCGGCATGCCCCTCAACGACCTTGCCCGAGAGTCAATCCCCGATGAGTTATTACGCCCACCATGTCTTCTTCTGTTGCAACCAACGCGAGGGCGACCGCGTCTGCTGCAACGATAAGGGCGCGAGCGCGCTGCGCGACTATGCCAAACGGCGGTTGCAGGAGCTCGATCTCGCGGGAAAAAGCAAGGTGCGCATCAACCAGGCGGGCTGCCTCGACCGCTGCGAGGAGGGCCCGTGCATTGTGGTGTACCCGGAACAGGTCTGGTACACCTATGTCGATGAGCATGATATCGACGAGATCATCGAGGAACACCTACGGCACGGACGCGTGGTCGAGCGACTGAGGATATGACGCGAGCGGCGAGCGAGCGGGCCTTGCTGGACGGTCCCGCGGGGCAGATCGAATGCGTGATCGACTTGCCCGCGGCCGATAGGCGCCGCGGCGTGGCGCTGGTCGCGCACCCGCACCCGCTGTTCGGCGGCAGCCTCGACAACAAGGTTGTGCAAACCCTGGCGAAAACCTTCGTCGAGCTGGGTTATGTCGCGTTGCGGCCCAATTTCCGCGGCGTCGGCGCGAGCGCGGGCGAGCACGACCACGGGCGCGGCGAGGCCGACGACCTGGTCGCGATCCTGGATTACGCGCGCGCGCGTTTTCACGCGCCATCGCCGGTGCTGGCTGGGTTCTCGTTCGGCGCCTATGTGCAGACCCTGGTGGCGCGCCGCGTCGAGCCTGCGCGCATGGCGCTGGTGGCGGTGGCGGCGGGTTTCGTCAGCGGCGGGCGCAGCTACACCTCGGAGCCGGTGCCTGCGGACAGCATCGTCATCCACGGCGAGCTGGACGAGACCGTGCCGCTCGCCAACGTGCTCGCCTGGGCGCGGCCGCAGGAGCTGCCGGTGATCGTCGTGCCCGGCGCGGATCATTTTTTTCACCGCCGGCTGCATCTCATCAAGAACATCGTCATGGGCTCGTGGCAGCGCTGAAGATCTGATCACCGTGTCCGTTACCGCTCAGTCCATCCGCGCCGACTCATCCGGAGTTCAACCATGAAACCAGCCCTGATCCTCATCGACATCCAGAACGACTACTTTCCCGGCGGCAAGATGGAACTGGAGGGCAGCCTGGCGGCGAGCCTGCAGGCGGCGAAGTTGCTCGAAGCGTTTCGCGCCAAAGGGCTGCCGCTGGTGCACATTCAGCACGTCTCCAACCGCCCCGGCGCAAGCTTCTTCGTGCCCGGCACCGAGGGCATGAATATCCATGCCAACGTCGCGCCGCGTGCCGGTGAGACGCTGCTGCAGAAGAATTTCCCCAACAGCTTCCGCGAAACGAAGTTGCTCGAACACTTGCGCGCGCTCGGCGCCGACCATCTGGTCATCGCCGGCATGATGACCAACATGTGTGTGGATGCGACCACGCGCGCCGCATTCGATCTGGGTTTTTCCTGCAGCCTGGCGCACGACGCCTGCGCCGCCCGCGCGCTCGCCTTCGGCGACCAACGCGTGCCCGCAGCGCAGGTGCATGCGGCGTTCGTGGCGGCGCTCGCCGGCCTCTACGCCAAGGTGCAAAGCGCCGCCGCGATCGCGGCGGAGAGCGCGGCTTAGGGCGGCGATCGGCGTGTTCACATGAATCTGCAAGCCAAGGCCAAGCTGTTCGCGCCCTGCCCGCGTGGCCTGGAAGGCGTGCTCGCCGCCGAACTCGCCGAATTAGGAGCGGACGCGGTGGCGAGCGTTGCCGGCGGTGTCGCGTTCGAGGGCGACACCGGTGTCATCTACCGCGCCAACCTGGAAAGCCGCATCGCTACGCGCGTGCTGCTGCGCCTGTTCACCGTGGCCTACCGCAACGAAGAGGACATCTACCGCGCCGCCCATGAGTTCGACTGGCCGCGCGAGTTTGACGTCGGGCGCAGCATCCGCATCTACCTCACCGCGCAGCGCTGCCCGCTCAAGAGCCTCGACTTCCTCACGCTGCGCATCAAGGACGCGGTGTGCGACCGCTTCCGCAGCGCCCTCGGCAGCCGGCCCAACGTCGACACGCGCGCACCGGACGTGCGCATCCACGGGTTCCTCGACGCGACGCAGTTCACGCTTTACCTCGATACTTCGGGCGAACCGTTGTTCAAGCGCGGCGCGCGCGCCGCCGCGGGCGCAGCGCCGCTCAAGGAAAATCTCGCCGCGGGCATCCTCAAGCTCGCCGGCTGGCAGGCGGGTACCGCGCTGCTCGACCCCATGTGCGGCGGCGGCACCTTCCTCGTCGAAGCGGCGCAAATCGCGCTCGGCATCGCGCCAGGGATTGCGCGCAGCTTCGGCTTCGAAAAGCTGAAGCAATTCGACGCCGCGCTGTGGCACCGGCTGCGCGCCGAGGCCGAGGCGCGGAGAAAGCCGCTCGTGCCCCTGCCGATCTATGGCAGCGAACTCTACGGCGATACGCTCAAGCTCGCGCACGCGAACCTGCATGCGGCCGGCCTCGCCGAGGCGGTGCAACTGAAACAGGCGAATGCGCTGGAGATCTCCGCGCCGGCCGCGACCGGTGTACTGGTGACCAACCCGCCCTACGGCGAGCGCATGGGCGAAGTGCAGGAACTGGCCGAGTTCTACCCCAAGTTCGGCGATGCGCTGAAACAGAATTTCGCCGGCTGGAACTGCTACATTCTGAGCGCCGACATGAACCTGCCCAAGCTGATCAGGCTGCAGGCGTCCAAGCGCACGCCGCTCTACAACGGCGCGCTGGAGTGCCGCCTGTTCGAATACAAGATCATGGCGGGCAGCATGCGCGGCCCCAAGTCCGGCCAAACGGACGACGGCGGCCGGCGCGATCGCAGCGGCGCGACTTAAGCGGCCGCTGCCTTGCGTGGCTTGGCCGTCTTCGCGCCGGTCTTGGCCGGGGCCTTGGCGGGAGTCTTGGCGCCGGACTTGACCGCGGTCTTCGCCGTCGCCCTGGCTGCGGGCTTGATGACGCTAGCTTTGGCCGCCGCGGGCGCGGCGCCAGCCTTGGCCGGTTTCGCCGCGCGCGGCGCGAACTCGAACCCGACCTTGCCGTCTGCGCCGCGCACCAGAAACGCCGAGAACGGCCGGCCTTTCTTGGAGGTGAAGCGGTGCAGCAGATCGGTCCTGCCGGTCGCGAGGAGCTTTTGCATCTGCTCGCGCTCGATCGGCCGCTGCAGAATAATGCGGCCGGAGCGGAAGTCGCAGCTCTTCTCCGGGCCGAGGCTTTTCTCGCACACGTAAGCCATCGCCTGCTCGAACACCCGCGCGGCGCACTTCGGGCACGGACCCAGCGGCTCCAGGCCGGAGAAATCCGGAGCTTCATCGGAGCCGTTGTTCGACTGTCCGAAATCGAATTCCGCTTTGAATTCGGGCGACAGCCGCACCACCGCGGCGAACGGTTTGCCCATGCGGCTACGAAAACCCTGCAGCGGCCCGATGCTGCGCTTGGCGATCAGTTCCTCGATTTCCTCCGGAGCGAACTCGCGGCTGGAGACGACTTTCCAGATGTTGAAGTCGCAGGCCTGGCACTGGAACTTGCGATAGTTCTCCTGCACCGTGCCGCCGCATTTCGGGCACGGCGCGGCGAGCGTGAGAAACGCCGTGTCGGGAATGTCGCCGTGCTTGATCGCGGCAACCAGTTCGCGCGTGACCTCGACGATATGGTCCATGAACTCCGAGCGATCTAGCTCGCCGTGCTCCATCTGCTTCAGTTTGAATTCCCAGTTGCCGGTGAGCTCGGGCGAGGTGAGCTCGGTGATGCCGAAGTGGTGCAGCGCGAACATGAGCGAGAACGCCTTGGGCGTGGGCACCAGCTCGCGCCCGTTGCGGTGCACGTAGTCCTCGAAGATGAGACCCTCGATCACGGCGGCGCGGGTGGCCGGCGTGCCTAGGCCCTTCGCGCTCATCGCCGCGCGCAATTCCTCGTCCTCGACCAGTTTGCCCGCGCCCTCCATCGCCGAGAGCAGCGTTGCCTCGGAGAAGCGCGCCGGCGGTTTGGTCTGGTTGGTCTTGACCTCGACCACGGTCGTCTTGACCTTCTCGCCGTCGGCAATCGCCGCCATCAGGGCGTCGTCTTTTTCCGTGTCGCGGCCGTAGATGGCGAGCCAGCCCGGTTTCACCATCACCCGGCCCTCGCTTTTGAACGGCTCGCCTTCGACGCGGGTGATGCGCGTGGTGACCAGAAACTCGGACGCGGGAAAGAACACCGCGAGAAAGCGTTTCACCACCATGTCGTAGAGTTTGGCCTCGGCATCGGACAGATGGCCCGGCGCCTGCAGCGTCGGGATGATGGCGAAGTGGTCGGAGATCTTGGCATTGTCGAAGATGCGCTTGCTAGGTTTGATCCAGCCTTCTTTCAGCACCTGGCGCGCGAATGGCGCATACGCCGCGACGCTCTCCATCCTGTCCTTGCCCTTGGCCTTGCCGGCGAGCATTTCCATGGTCGATTTGACCGTCGGCAGGTAGTCCTCCGGCAGCGCGCGTGCGTCGGTGCGCGGATAGGTCAGTACCTTGTGTTTTTCGTACAGCGACTGTGCCAGCGACAACGTGGTGCGGGCGGAGAAACCGAAGCGGCCGTTGGCTTCGCGCTGCAGGCTGGTCAGATCGAACAGCAGCGGCGAAACCTGCGTGGTCGGCTTCGCCTCCTCGATGGCGATGCCCGGCTTGCCCTCGCATTTCTTGCGCAAGGCCTCGGCGCGCGCCGCATTCCACAGGCGTTCGGGTTTGGCTTCGGCGTCCTCGTCCTTTGCCGCCTTGGCGAACTTCTCGTCGAACCAGCGCCCGCTGTATGCGCCCGCTGCGGCGGCGAAGCTCGCGTGCACTTCCCAGTAGTCGCGCGACACGAACTTCTTGATGCGGTCCTCGCGTTCGACCAGAATGGCCAGGGTCGGCGTCTGCACCCGGCCGACGGTGGTCTTGTAGAAGCCGCCCTCTTTGGAATTGAACGCGGTCATCGCGCGCGTGCCGTTGATGCCCACCAGCCAGTCTGACTCGGAACGGCACACGGCCGCGTCCGCCAGCGGCAGCATCGACTTGTCCGTGCGCAGGCCGGCAAAACCCTCACGGATCGCGCCCTGGGTCATCGATTGCAGCCATAACCGCTGTAGCGGCTTCTTGCTGCTGGCGTGGCGCATGATGTAGCGGAAGATCAGCTCACCCTCGCGCCCCGCGTCGCAGGCGTTGATGACGCCGCTCACGTCCTTGCGCTTGAGCAGTTTCAGCAGCAGCTTCAGCCGGTCCTCGGTGCGCTCGATCGGCTTCAGTTCAAAGTGCGGCGGAATCACGGGCAGGTTGGCGAAGGACCACTTGCCGCGCTTCACTTCGACGCCTTCCGGCGCAACCAGTTCGAGCAAATGGCCGATCGCAGAGGACAGCACGTATTCGTCGCTCTCGAAATAATCGCCATGCCGGGTGAAGCCGCCCAATGCGCGCGCAATGTCGGCGGCGACGGAAGGTTTCTCTGCAATAATGAGTTTCTTGGTCATAGTGTGTTCGGATTTGCGTGCCTCAGTGCAATCAAACATGATCTGCGCCCCGCAGCAAGCCGCAGCATGATAAGTGCAAACCGGATGGCGAAGCAAGGAGACACGGCAATGCACCGTGACAAACTTCCGTGAAACAGAGACTTAAATGGCCGTAACGAACCTAGTGCATGAGCAACTGGGCGCGATCGGAGAGCAACTCTTCGAGAATCAGCGAATCGATTGAATGCTGCTGGCTCCACAAGACCATGAGCACAATCACCTTCAGCTTCTCTATGCTGACGCTGTCTTCGCTGAGCGCCATGGCGCGTTCGATGATGATCTCACGCAGCAGCGGCGTGAGCACTTTCGCGCTCTCGAGAAAGGCGAGGAAACCGCGCCCTTCGACGCCGAGTTTGCTCGCTTCCACTTCGGCATAGCCGCGGAACGCGGTGCTTTCGGCGAGAGAATCGGGAAGTGTGCTGTCCTCGGTGGCGGACAGCCCTTGCAGCCAGCTGAGGGCGTCGCTGATGTCGTCGTGCTCGAAGCCGGCGGCGGTAAGCTTGCGCGCCAGCGCATCTTGATCGGGATAGCGGTCGGTCTGGTAATAGTTTTCGAAAAGGTAGACGAGTATGTCGAACATTCTTGTGGGCGGCCTCTTAGGAGGTTCTCTGGTACAGCCCGCCAGGCAGGCTCCCGACCCTGCCGTCGAGCTCAAGTTGCAGCAGCATGGCCGATACCGCAGCCGCCGTCAAGCCGCTTCTTGCGCACAGCGTGTCTATGTCACAGGGGTCGTAACCCAGGTGGGCAAGCAGCCCCGTGACGACCGGATCGGTGGTGGCGGGCCGCGCCGCAAACGTGTTCACTCCCAATTCCTGCAGCAGATCCTCGGCGCTTTCCACGAGTTTTGCCCCCTGCTTGATCAGCGCATGGCAACCCTTCGCGTGCGGCGAGTGTATCGACCCCGGAATGGCGAACACCTCGCGCCCCTGCTCGGCGGCGAGGCGCGCGGTGATGAGCGAGCCCGAGGCAAGCGCCGCTTCCACCACCAGGCAACCGCGCGCAAGACCCGAGATAACGCGATTGCGCCGCGGGAAATTCGCGCCTTGCGGGGGCGTGCCGAGCGGAAATTCGCTCACGATCAGTCCGTCGCGCGCGATGCGCTCGCCGAGCGCGCGGTTGCGCGGCGGATAGACGATGTCGGCGCCGGTGCCAAGCACCGCAATGGTGGATCCGGCCGCGTCCAGCCCGCCGCGGTGCGCTGCGGCGTCAATGCCCAGCGCGAGTCCGCTGACGATGGTGAGGCCGGCGGCGCTGAACGCACGCGCAAATTGTTCCGCGTTGCTGATCCCCTGCGGCGTCGCATTGCGGCTGCCAACCACGGCAAGGCCGGGGCGCGCGAGCAACTCGCGCCGGCCGCGCATATAGAGCAGCGCCGGAGGATCCGGCGTTTCCAGCAGCGACTGCGGGTATTCACCGTCGGCAAGCGTGAGGACAGCATTGCCTTCTGCCGCCGCCCATTCGAGCGCGGCATCGACCGCCGGGGATTCGACATCCGCGAGGATGCGCGCGGCGATCTCGGCGGAGACGACTTTCGCGAGCGCGGCGCGGCCGGCGGCGAGAACTTGTTGCGGCAATCCGAAGGCAGCGAGCAGTCGCCTCAGGCTTTGGCCGCCCAGCCCGGGTACCAGACTGAGCCTGATCCAGGCAGCCAGCTCAGCGTCGGGCGGCATTGCGCTCTGGCCGCTTATCGGGCGCGCACCGGCTTGACGCGTCTCAGGGAGTGGTCACAACGTCGTTGATCTGCACCGTGCGGCTCGCCGACATCACCAGCGCGTAGGAAACCCGGTCGAAGGTGCGAAACACGAAAACGAGACCGTAGCGCTCGTCGGGCAGCTTGGTCGTTTCGACCTTGTCGGCGCGAAACCATTTTGGATTACCGGTCTTCTCCTGGACGGTGCGGCCCAGACGCAGGAGGGCGAGCACATGGCCGGGCTCGAGTCCGTCATTTCTGCCCTTGTTGAGCGTGACCACGTCTTGCGGGCCGGTTTCGCGCATGCCGCCGCGACTGGCGATGATGCGGCCCTGGACAAACGCCTGCGGCGCATGTGGCAGATAGCTGTTCAGCACCAGCGGTCCGGCCGCAACCAGCCGGTCGCCCTTGCCGATCTCCTGCTGCGCGCCAAAGATTTCTATGGTTGCCGGGTCGCCGGCCTTGGTCACCTTGCTGTCGCCGAGAAACACCGCTTCGTAACCGAGCGTCTTCCGGCTTTCGGGGTCGATCAGCGCCTTCCCCGGGCGATAGATCTGCCACAGGCTGTCGGGTTTCGCGTCCTTGATGCCGCTGACATAGGCGACGTCACCCGAGCCCAGATACACGCGGTCTGCCTGGGCCGCGATAATGCGCGGCGCGTTATTCAAGCCATCGAGCTCGACCACCAGGGGCCGGGTCAGGAACGGCTCGATAACCCTCGGTGGAATGCTGGGAACGTGATCGCTGCGAACGTCCTCGCTGCGCGCGCGCGGCGACAACCTCACGGTATCGCCCATTTTCAGCGCCAGCCCCGGCCCGGAGCGGTCGAGCAAAATAATGTCGCCGGGGTAGATCCAGTGCGGATTCTTGATCTCGTCCTGGTTCAGTTTCCACATTTCCGGCCAGCGCCACGGATCCTTGAGGAACTTGCCGGCAATGCTCCAAAGCGTGTCCCCTTGCACGACGATGTAGCGATCCGGCACGTTGTCCTGAAGCCGGATGTCCGATCGCTGTTGCGCCATGACGGGCGCGGCCAGCAACGCGGCGGCGAGCACGGCGGATATGATAGACTTGTGCATAGAAACCTCGAACCTATCTAAATTGAGATCTGAATCATATAAAGTCTAGCACGCTTTTTACAGACTTCATTAAATTTAGCATCTAATCCGTTCAATTAGCAAGTTTTTATGTCTCGCCTACACATCGTGCGCTATCCCGATGCCCGCTTGCACAAGATCGCGGCGCCGGTCAGGGAAATAGATGCCAGCATCCGCACCCTGGTCGCCGACATGGCCGAAACCATGTATGCCGCTCCCGGCGTGGGCCTGGCGGCGACCCAGGTGGACGTGCACAAGTGCGTGATCGTCATCGACGCGTCGGAGACGCGCGACCAACTTTTGACGCTGATCAATCCGGAAATCGTCACCGCCGCAGGGGTCGCTGATTGCGAAGAGGGTTGCCTGTCGCTGCCGGGAATTTACGAGAAAATCGCCCGCGCCGAGCGCATCACCGTGCGCGCGCTCGGTCTCGACGGCCAGACGTTTACCAAGGAAGCACAGGGCCTGCTCGCGGTGTGCATCCAGCACGAGATGGATCACCTGAAGGGCCGGGTGTTCGTGGAATACCTGTCGCGCCTGAAGCAAACCCGCATCCGCGCCAAGCTGCAAAAGCAGCAACGCCAGAGCGCGTAATTCGCTGCCTGCCCGCGCGCCGATGCGCCTCATTTTCGCAGGCACCCCGCAGTTCGCTGCGCGCGCCCTGGCGGCGCTCGCACAGGCCGGGCATGACATCGCGCTCGTGCTTACACAGCCCGACAGACCCGCGGGCCGCGGACTGAAATTCGCGCCGAGCGCGGTGAAGGCGCTGGCGCAGGAACGCGGATTGACTGTCTATCAACCGGCCGGCTTGAAAGACGAGGAGACGCTTGCGCGCCTGCGCTCGATCGGCGCAGATGCCATGGTAGTCGCGGCCTATGGCCTGATTCTGCCCGAGGCGGTACTCGCCCTGCCCCGGCTGGGCGCGATCAACATCCACGCGTCGCTGCTGCCGCGCTGGCGCGGTGCGGCGCCGATTCAGCGCGCCGTCCTTGCCGGCGACGCATTCACCGGGATATCCATCATGCAGATGGACCGGGGTCTGGATACCGGTCCGCTGCTCGCAGTCGAGTCCATGCCGATCGACGCCGAGGACACCAGCGCGAGCCTGCACGACAAACTCGCCGACCTCGGCGCGCGGCTGATCGTGGCCACGCTCGCCCGGCTCGCGCGCGGCGAGCTCCGCGCTGAGCCCCAGGCGGCAGCGGGCGCAAGCTATGCCGCAAAGATTACCAAAGCGGAAGCCGAGATCGACTGGAGCGAGGCCGCGCTGGTGATCGAACGCAAAGTGCGCGCCTTTAATCCGCTGCCCGGCGCCGCGACGACGATAAAGGGCATCGGACTCAAAATCTGGCGCGCTCGCGTGCATCCGGCGGAAGCCGCGCCGGGCACGATCCTGGAGGCCGGTGCCAGCGGCATTGTCGTGGCCTGCGGCGCGAAGGCGCTGTGCGTGCAGGAACTGCAGCGCGCCGGCGGCAAGAGGCTCTCGGCAGCGCAGTTCCTCGCGGGCTTTTCGCTTGCCGCCGGTGAGCGGCTTGAATTTTTCCCGAAAACCACCATCTAAGTCTTGCACAACCCACCAAGGACGCCTGGAATGTTCGGAAACTGGCTCAAAACCACCATCCTGATGGCCGGCATCGTCGCGCTGTTTGGCGTCGTCGGTGCAGCGCTCGGCGGCGCAAACGGCATGCTGCTTGCACTTGTGCTCGGCGGCGTGATGAACCTTTTTGCCTACTGGTTCTCCGACAAAATGGTGCTGTCGATGTACAACGCGCAGGAAGTCGACGCGGCGAGCGCGCCGCAGTTCTACCAGGTCGTGCGCGAACTGGCGGAGCGCGCCGGGCTGCCGATGCCGCGCGTCTACCTCATCGACGAAGCCCAGCCCAATGCGTTTGCCACCGGGCGCAATCCCGAGCATGCCGCAGTGGCGGCGACCACCGGCATTCTGCAGCTTTTGTCGACGCGCGAGCTGCGCGGTGTGATGGCGCACGAACTGACGCACGTGAAACATCGCGATATCCTGATTTCGACCATCGCCGCCACCCTGGCAGGAGCGATCTCCTCCATCGCCCAGTTCGGTTTCCTGTTCGGCGGGCGCGGCGATGGCGCGCGCCCCAATCCCGTAGTCGGGCTGATGGTGATGCTGCTCGCGCCGATCGCGGCCATGCTGATCCAGATGGCCATCTCGCGCGCGCGCGAATTCGAGGCGGACCGCGGCGGCGCCGAGATCTGCGGCGACCCGAACGCGCTCGCCGACGCACTCGCCAAAATGGAGCGTTACGCGCAAGGCGTGCCGCTTGCAGCGGCCGAAGCGCATCCGGCGACCGCGCAAATGATGATTGTCAACCCGCTCTCCAGCGGCGGCATACGCAGCCTGTTCAGCACGCATCCTGCAACCGAGGAGCGCATCGCTCGCTTGCGGGCGATGGCGTAACCGGGGTTGCCCGCCTGCGCGCGATGGCCTGAAGGGCTAAGCGGGTTCTCTCGGCCTCTCACCCGGTGTAGGATGCGGGGCTCGTCCATTACCGCTGCGCTATTGCGCCCCCGACGGCTGCGCTAGCGCCTGTTCCCTTGTCCAGAT
>Ga0315281_10001293_pt1 | contig 36756 bp, 33 predicted proteins | sample YL17G07_0_MG_FD_204540 | JGI IMG/M metagenome (GOLD analysis project Ga0315281, IMG submission 204540) | Sediment microbial communities from Yellowstone Lake, YNP, Wyoming, USA - YL17G07_0 | ecosystem: Environmental > Aquatic > Freshwater > Lake > Sediment | place: USA: Wyoming | collected...
CAATTTTCTTATATCCTGTACATCGGCAAAGATTCCCGGAGATGGCAACTCTTACCTCCTCCTCCGTAGGATGAGGATTCTCATCGAGAAGGGCTTTGGCGCTGAGGATCATACCTGGAGTACAATAGCCACACTGAACAGCCCCATGCTGAATAAAGGCCTCTTGAATAGGATGTAACTTCATTCCCTCAGACATTCCTTCAATCGTTAATATCTCCTGCCCTTCTGCTTCAACGGCCAGCACCAAACACGAATTGATTGGCCTTCCTCCCATTAAGACGGTACACGCGCCGCAGTTACCCAAATCGCACCCCTTTTTTGAACCTGTCAAATCCAGGTCCTCCCTCAAAAAATCTAGCAAGGTTTTCCGGGGCTCCACCCACCCCGTCACCTCCTCTCCATTGACCCTCATCCACACCTGCCGCTTCATTCCCTCCGCCTTCTCTTATCCTTCGAATATCCTCTGTAAGGCCTCTTTCATTGCACGCCTAGTCAACACCCCTACCATCTCGGTCTTGTACTCTGCTGTCGTCCGTGGCCTCGCATCCTTTGAAGCTAATTCCCCTGCCTTTACAATCACTCCCTCCTCAATCACCTTGCCCCTTAAGTACTCTTCTGCCCTCAGCGCTCGAATCGGCCTTGGCCCTACTGCCCCCAGCACAACCTTTCCATCTTCAAGAACTCTCTTGCCCGTGTCTGTTACGACCACCACCGCAACGGATACAATGGCCACATCCACTGCATTCTTGATTGCATGCTTGATATAGGCTCCCCCCGTATATCGGGTCCAAGGCGGAATCTCTATGGCCGTTACCACTTCTCCGATTCTCAAGCTATTCCGCCCCGAATCCGCAAAGAGCTCCTCAACCAGCAGCCTCCGCTGCCCTTCAGGCCCAACCACCACCACCCATGCTCCCATTCCAATCAAATAGGGACCCATATCTGCCGCGGGCAATGCATTGCAGAGATTTCCCCCTATTGTTGCCCGATGACGCACTTGCACCGATCCCAGCCAGTGTGCTGCATTGGCAAGCACGGGTAAGTGTTCTCGAACCACAGAAGAGATCTCAATCTCCCGAATCGTGGTAAGGGACCCAATCCTCATCCCTCCCCCAGGGCTCAATTCAATTCCATCCAGCCCCGAAACACCCTTGATGTCTATCAGAATATCAGGTGCTATCTGTTTCTGCTTCAACTTTACTAATACATCGGTCCCTCCCGCAAGAATGTGAGCTTTCTCCCCATTCCCAGCCAATAATCTGATCGCCTCCTCAAGGGTCTTTACTTTCACATACTCAAAGTTCTTCATCCCTTTTCTTTCAACGCCCTCAGCACCTTGTCAGGTGTGATGGGCAATTCCCTTATCCTCACCCCCACAGCATCATAGATCGCATTGGCAATGGCAGGAGCGGTAGGGGCCAAAGCAGGCTCGCCAAGTCCTTTTGCTCCATAAGGACCCCTCTCGTGAGTCGCCTCCACCAGAATGGGCACCATCTCGGGCATATCTAAGGAGGTGGGAACCTTGTAGTCTACAAAGTTCGGGTTTAAGGTTTTTCCCAGTTCAATTTTAATCTCTTCCATTAAGGTCGTACCTACCCCAGTAGCTAAGGCTCCTTCAATCTGTTGCTCACAGGCCGATGGATTGATGGCTTTTCCCACGTCATGCGCCGAAGCAATCTTTAGCACTTTTACTTTTCCAGTCTCCTCATCTACTTCTACTTCGGCCGCCTGGGCAGCATACATCCAAAACACCGCCGGGTTTGCACCTTGGCCGGTCTCACGGTCTAAGGCTGTTGCATCAGGGACGTTGAAGGTCCCTCGCCCAATAATTGGCTTTCCCTTACCAAGATAACTTCCTCCCATAGCCACTTTGGGAATAGGAATATTTTTTTCGGGCGAGCCCTTTACAAAAATAAACCCATCCCTTGTCTCCAGGTCTTCTGCGTTCGCTTCTAACTCTTCAGCCGCTGCCTCAAGAAGCTGCTTCTTTGCATCGGCTGCGGCGTGCTTCACAGCATTTCCCATGTGAAAGGTGCTCCGGCTGGAAGAGGTTCCATGGTCAAAGGGGGTCACATCCGTATCCGGAGAGACAACCTTTACACTCTTGAGATCGACCCCCAACTCTTCTGCTGCGATCTGAGACAAGACAGTGTTCGAACCCTGCCCCATGTCCACCGTGCTCGAAAGCACCTCCACCGTTCCATCCTCATTCAATTTGACAAAAGCAGATGAAGAGGAAGGCGTCATGGTCATTTTATGCATCACCCCTATCCCTTTTCCTCGGTTTCTCCCAGTCTTCTTTCCCCACTCAATCGCTTCCGCTGCCTTTCGAATGCACTCTCTAATCCCCACGCTGTGAAGAATTTGACCCGTGGCAGAAACACTCCCTTCCTCCAAGGCATTTTTCAAACGAAACTCAACAGGATCCATTCCTATTCCTTCGGCCAACATATCCATTTGCGAATCAATGGCCCACATGATCTGGGGGATCCCGAATCCCCGAAAGGCCCCTGCTATCGTCTTATTGGTATAAACACAATAGGAGTCCACCCAGATATTAGGTATTTGATAAGGGCCATTGCACGAGAAGCCGGCATTTCGAGTAATGGGTGGTCCAGCATCTGCATAGGCACCTGTATCCATCACCAGTTTCACTTGGCGAGCCATTAGCATGCCGTCCTTCTTAACTCCGGTTTTAATATGGGTGACAGAGGGATGTCTCACCACGGAGGTTGCGTAAAACTCCTCTTCACGAGTTAATACGATCTTCACAGCCCTATGGTTCTTCTCTTTCATTGCTAATACGACGCAGAGAGGTTCCGCTTTTAAATAAACTTTTCCCCCGAACCCTCCTCCCACACAGGTGACGATGACCCGAACCCAATTCATAGGAATTCCAAGGGACCTCGCCAACTCTCTCCGACAGCTATAAGGATGCTGAGTGTTCGTCCAAATCGTGATCTGCCCTGAGGCGTTCACTTGTACCATCGATGCATGCGGCTCGAGATGGCAATGCTGGACCATCTGGGTTCTGAACGTATCTTCAGACACAAAATCAGATTGCCGAAGCCCTTCTTCAATATCCCCTTTTCTCAACTTGAAATGGTTACAAATGTTCGTCCCCGGCACCGGGAAATAATGAGGCCCAACCCAGTAACTTCCCAAATCCTCATGGATCAATGGAGCATCAGGTCCCATCGCTTGAAGGGGATCGAAGACAGGAGGGAGCTCTTCATAATCGACTTTGATCAGTTCGAGAGCTTCTTCCGCAATATCTAAATCGGTCGCAGCAATACCTGCGACCGGATCTCCTATATATCGAGCTTTGTCGAAACAGTAATAGGGCTGATCCTGAATGCATGTTCCGTACCGTGCCATCAAATCCTTGCCTGTGGCAACTACCTTCACTCCCAGGAGCCTTTCGGCCCGGCTCGTATCCACATTAAGAATCTTCGCATGAGGAAGAGGACTCCTCAAAACTTTCCCATAAAGCATTCCCGGGAGCTTGAGATCGGTTGCATAAAGAGCCTTTCCTGCAACTTTCTCAATGGCATCGACTCGAGGAACACTTGCTCCAATAAACTCTCGTTCTTCCATAGGTGTTGTTATGAGAAATCTGCTGCGAAGGAATTCTGCCTTTTTCTCTATCCACCAAGGTAAGATCGTTTGACAGCTTCATCGCTCATGAGGGTTTGGGAATTGCCCTCTAAAACAATCTTCCCTGTCTCCAATACGTATCCGAAATGCGAAACCTTCATGGCCAACTTGGCATTCTGCTCCACCAGCAGTATCGTCATCCCCTCTCCATTCAGTCTGGAAATAATCCCAAAGATCGTTTTCGTAAAGATGGGAGAAAGTCCTAAAGAGGGTTCATCCATCAGTAGAAGTTTTGGCCTGGACATCAATGCTCTTGCAATGGCTAACATTTGCTGCTCTCCACCACTCAACGTCTTTCCATATTGGGAGTGTCTCTCCTTGAGGATGGGGAAATAGCTGTACAAGCGATCTAAATCCGTCTTTACTTCTTCATCCTTCCGGGTGAACGCCCCGATCTTCAAATTCTCGATGACCTTCAGGTCTGGAAAGATGAGCCGACCTTGAGGAACCTGGGAGATCCCTAACTTGACAATCCTTTCTGGAGGGATATTTTCGATTCGTTGACCATCGAACTCGATGGCTCCCTTTTGGCACTCCACAATCCCGGAAATATTATTGACCAAGGTCGTTTTTCCTGCTCCGTTTGCTCCCAGAATGCAGACGACCTTCCCAGAATCTACATTCAATGTAACTCCCATCAGGGCCTGAATCTTTCCATAATAGGTCTCTAAGGTGCTTACGGATAACATTCCTCACTCCTCACTGCCTAAATAGGCCTCCACCACTTTCGGATTGGATTGGATTTCTTTTGCACTTCCTTCCGCAATTTTGACACCGTAATCCAAAACTGTGATTCGATCGGATATCTCCATCACTAAACTTAATACATGTTCAACCAACATTATGGTAATCCCAAACTGGTCTCTCATTTTCCGGATAAAGGTGTCCAGTGCCTTGATTTCTTCAGCATTCATCCCGGCCCCGGGTTCATCCAGAAGAAGCAGCTTCGGCTCTGATGCCAAGGCCCTTCCTAATTCCAGCAATCGCATCTTTCCAAAAGGCAGGCTCGAAGCAGGCGAATCCGCATAATCATTCAAATTGAGCGAGCTCAGGATCTCATGGGCCTTTTCGATCCCCTTTTTTTCTTCCCTTTTAGCTCTGCCCAAATTGAGGATCGAATCAACCATACTACCGCCAAGATGAATATGCCTGCCAACCATGACGTTGTCGAGGACAGACATCGACTTAAAGATCTCTAAATTCTGAAAGGTCCGGCAAATCCCCGCTTGACTAATTTGGTGAGGCTTGGATTTCAAGAGATTGATTCCCTCAAGAGAAATCGCCCCCCCGGTAGGGTTATAAACCCTTGTGATCAGGTTAATTACCGTCGTTTTGCCTGCGCCGTTCGGCCCAATGAGCCCTCGAATTTCTCCTTTTTCAATATTCATGCCCAGGCTCTGCAGCGCCTTCACCCCTCCAAAGCTAATCGATAAATTTTCCGTGCTGAAGAAGTCCATAATAGGCCACTCCTTTTACGCCTTTTTGAGAATCCGTTTGAACGTCCATCCCGGGACGCCTCCTTTAACGAGGCCATAGATGCCCCCAGGCATAAAGATGATAAATATGAGTGCGATCAAAGAAAAGACCAAGACCTTGTACTCTACCATCCAGTGAAAAAGCTCAGGTGCAACGACAAAGAAAATGCTACCCAAAATCGGACCGGGTAGTGTTGCCGTACCACCGATGACGAGAATAGCCAGATGAAAAACCGATTCATTTAGTCCGAAGGACTCAGGGCTCACATATCCTATCACCAATGCCAAAAGACCTCCACCGATTCCGGCGTAAAAGCCACTGATGGCGAAGGCCGTCGTCTTATACTTGGCCAAGCTCACGCCCATGGATTGGGCTGCTATTTCACTATCGCGAACTGCGATGAGAGAGCGCCCCAATTTTGATTTGATAATGTTCACATACAAATAAATCAAAATTAACGCTATCGGAATCACTAAGAAATAGAGACGGTGATTTGAATTGAGGGCAATGGGTCCCAAATTCACGGAAGAGATCGATACCCCTGCGCCCCCCATCGTGACACTTTTCCAGTGGATCATGATGAGTTGGATGGCCTGATTGCAGGCAAGGGTGGCCATGGCCAGGTAGTGGGATCCAAGTCTCAGGGCTGGAAATCCAATGATGATTCCGATGCCTGCCGTTAACACACCTGCCATCGGGAGAGCGATATAAAGGGGTATGCTCAACTTGACAATAGAGAGAGCCGTGATATAGGCACCTATTCCTGCAAAACCAGCGTTGACAATAGAAATCTGGCCAGTGTACCCTAAGACGATGTTTAGACCCACCGCCATGATCACGTAAATCCCTACCAGGTTAAGAATGTACATCGTATAGCTTTTCTCCACCAAGAAAGGTAGAGCAAAAAGGAGAACCAAGACCGCTATGATAAATGCCCTGTTTGTAATTTTTTGACTCATCGTCATACCCTCTTTTTTACTTCGATGCCTAAGAGACCGGATGGCTTGATCAAGAGGACTGCCAGGATCATTAGAAATGAAACCATCTCCTTAAAGGCCATCGAAACATAGACGCCGAATATGTTTTCCACCGCTGCTAAGAGAAACCCACCGATGATGGTACCAGGGATACTAAAACCGCCAAAGATGCCTACAGAGAAACCTTTGATGGCCACCCATCCCATCCCTACTTCAATCATTAAAACAGGGGCAAGCAAAACCCCAGCGACAGCAGCCAGAATACCGCTCATCACCCAAGAGAGAGAAAATACCTTTTTGACACTCACTCCCATCAGGGAGGATGCCTGTTTATTCATGGATGTCGCTCTGAAGGCCACACCCAATTTTGTAAACTGTAAAAAGAGATAGACGAGAAGGATGGAAAAACCTGTTATCGCAACGATCCAGATATCCTGGGCAGTAAAAATGATCTTCCCGGCGCTGATGGGTTTGTTGCTAATAATGGGTGGGACATGGTATACCTCCGCTCCCCAAACAAGCTGGATGGCATTATAGATGACGATCCCGGTCATAAAGGTCGCAATAATACTGTTCATGACAGGGGCCTTGAGCAGAGGTCTACATGCCACCCTTTCCATCACCCAGCCAAGGATTGCAGTACCAACGATGCTCATTAAAAACGCAAGGGCATAGGGGATCTTCCACATATACCAGAAAGTCACCAAAAAATAAGCACCCATGGTGAACAGTTGACCCTGCCCAAAGTTCAATACATCTGTGGCCCTGAAAATAAGGACTAATCCCAGCCCAACCAATGCGTAGATACTTCCGTACGAAAGGCTTTTCAAAATCAATTGAAGTATATCCAATTTTACTCTCCTTTTTCGTCAAAAGGGGGGAGAATCCCTCCCCCCTGAGACCTTTTACTTCAGCTTTGGAATATCCGCCAGAGGAGATCGTGTAATCCCTTTGGGGTACATCTCCGGTTTAGGAAAATGAGGCACAGGCAAGTTTTCCTCTGAAACGGTGCATTCAAAATCTAATTTCAGAGGAACACCCCCTGTCGCAATGACATAAAGAGTCAATGTATGGACGGCCTCGTGATCCCAAGGTGAGAAGGTGACCGGATTTCCTATTCCGATGTCTACGTTGTACATCGTTTCCAAAGCCTTTCTGAATTTGTCCCGGGTGATGTCCCTTCCTGCTCTTCTCAGACCCTCACCCACAACCTTCATGGAGTAGTATCCGGTCAGATTTTTGTGATTCGGCCTTCCGGGTCCGGTTCCATATCGTTTGATACTCTGTTCTTTAACATACTTCACCATCGGATTTTCAATATCGAAGATCTCATATTTGGGAGCGGTATCCTGGAGCACCATTCCAATCCCAAAGTCTCCAACGGCTTCAAAAAAACCCCCTGTGGAGAGACCGGTTCCTCCAGTGATCTTTCCCTTATAACCCAGCTCTCTCGCTTGACGGACGATCAATAAACCTTCACGAACAAGGCCGCCAACGTGCATCAAGTCAGCTCCAGCGTTTTTGGCCTTTGTTACTTGGGCTGTGAAGTCTGAATCTCCCATGTTGTAAGGTAAGGTCACCGCAAAATCCATATTGTAAATTTTCTTCAAGGCTTCCCTCGTATTCTCAAGCTCATTCTCGCCTAACTCATTGGCCTGGTAGACAAAAGCGATCTTTTGGGCTCCTAACTTCTCCACAAAGAATTTTGCCGTTCCCCATGACAAATCCCTCAGATTGGATGAACCTTGGCCGTGAAAGACCCATTTGAGCATGGGGTATACGATCTTGGAAGTCACACACCCTGAGTAGACCATGGGGACCTCTTCCTTTTCAAAAATCGGATTGATCGCAATGGCCACACCGCTGCAATATTCCCCGGTCACAGCGAAAACACCCTCACCAATCGCTTTTCTCACGGCCGCGACCCCCTTTGTGGGATTGCACTCACTGTCAAGGGGAACCACTTTAATCTTACGACCATGAATTCCCCCCGCTGCATTGATCTCTTCGGCTGCCAGCTGAAGACCATTTAACTGCCCTATTCCTGAAGAAGCAGCCCCTCCAGTAAGTGGATTTATGTTTCCGATCACGATTTCCTTATCGGTCACCCCAGACACCTTGGCTGCCATAGCCATCCAGGGAATTGAGAAAACCGATCCTACCAAAAGCCCAATAACAATCAATTTTTTCATCGCATTCCTCCTTTTCTGAAGTTTCCTAATCTAAAAAAGACCAGTTTTTCAAAATACGATTTTTACCTCCTCTCTAATTATTTTTTTGGTCTTAAGCCCGTTTCATTGGGCTAACTCATACTTATTCTACGAAATTATCTCCTACCTTGACTTCTCTTTAGGAATTACCCCAGGAGTGTTCAGTTCCCTGGCAAATTCCTTTATGTACCTTCTTTGCCCCAGATAACCTCGATATTCCTTACGAAAACAGATGTAATAATGCCGGCCTCTGTAAACTGTACATTCCCGACATAGCTCTTTGCTGAAAGGGCAAAGCATGGGAATCTTGGCCATCGCCTCCCTTATTCCTTCTCTTTGAGAGCCCTTAAAATCTTTTCTGGTGTAATCGGTAGACTCTTAATCCTCACACCCACAGCATCATAAATGGCATTGGCAATAGCCGCTGCGGTAGGAACCAATCCCGGTTCCCCCAATCCTTTGGCTCCATAAGGGCCGTCCGGATCAATGCTCTCCACCATGACGGATTTCATGCGAGGGACATCATTAATGTAGAAGATCCGATAATCTTGAAAATTGGGGTTAAGAACAATCCCCTCTTCCCAGACAAGGCCTTCAGAAAGAGCGTACCCTAACCCTTGTAACCCTCCTCCTTCAATCTGTCCTTCAGCCATCATGGGGTTGATCACCTTTCCCACATCATGAGCTGCAACAAAGTTGAGAACCTTCACCCTCCCGGTCTTTCTATCCACCTCCACTTCAATGGCGTGGGTTCCAAAGGCATAGGTGGGAACGCCGCCATAGCCTGTCTTGGAGTCAGGAATATAGGTGGTGGGATCATCATAGCATCCTCTTCCTGCAAGAATTCTTCCTCTGTTGTAACAGGTTGTGGCTACCTGGGCGATCGAGACAAACTTTTCAGGATTCCCTTTCACATAGACTTTTCTTTCCTTGGCCACCAAATCATCCACACGAGCCTCAAGCATTCTGGATGCCTCTTCAAAGAGCTTCCGCCTTATCTCTCCTGCTGCCATTTTCACTGCATTTCCTGCAACAAAAACCTCCCGACTCCCCCAGGCCCCCAAGCATTGCGGCGTGGTCCAGGTATCCCCTGTAATGACGTTAACGTCTTTGATGCTTATTCCCAACTCCTCTGCAGCAATTTGCGCCAGGGCTGTATCCGACCCTTGACCGATTTCTGCCATTCCTGAAGCGAGGTCAATGGTCCCGTCATTGTTCATCTTGATGAAGACGTCGGATAGATTACAATCTCCAAAAAGAAGCCGGACACCTCCCCCTGTATGCATCAGGGAGGCCATTCCCACACCACGATTTCCCGGCTTCCGCCGCTTCTCCTTCCAGCCAACTGCCTCCGCAGCTTGATCAATACAGTCCTTCAAACCACAGCTCGTGATCTTATGGCCCATGCATGTGAGTTGACCTTCGTAGTTGGCATTTTTCAGGGATAAGTCCTTCACATCCATACCCAATTTTTCCGCAATCATATCCATCTGCGACTCAATGGCAAAGGTGATCTGTGGATTGCCATATCCCCGGAAAGCCCCTCCATATACCTTATTGGTGAATACGACATCCGCCTCATACTTGACATTGGGAAGCCCCCAGAGGTAAGTACACTTCGTTCCGACGCCCATGGTGATCGTAATCCCATGACTGTTATAGGCCCCGTTATCCGTAACCACCTTCACCTCTCGAGCCAAAAGGGCCCCATCCTTCTTCACCCCTGTCTTGATATCGATCACCATCGGATACCGAGTCCTCCCCGTGGTAAACTGCTCATCCTGAGTGTTGATGATCCGAATAGGTCTCCCCGTCTTCTTCGATAGAAAATAAGCGATGATCTCCATAGGGTCCATCTCGAACCTTCCACCGAAGCCTCCACCCATATAGACCTTGATCACCCGAACCTTACTGAGAGGCATCCCCAACACATCTGCCAACATCTTCCGATACGGATGAGGAATCTGTGTCGTCACCCACACCGTCAAACTCCCTGACCGATCAAGATGAACGATACAACCATGGGGTTCCATGCAACAATGAGGCTGAGCCTGCGTCTCAAAACGATCCTCAAAAATATGATCTGACTCCCCAAACGCCTTTTCCACATCCCCATAAGACCTCGAAATATGAATCGCTGTATTCCCTCCCTCATGGATTTTGACTGCATCCGCCTTCATCGCCTCAAACGGATCAAACACCCCAGGCAACTCCTCATACTCCACCTCAATCAGATCCAGAGCCTCCTCCGCTATCTCTTCACTATCCGCGGCTACTGCCGCAATCTCATCCCCAATAAAACGAACCTTCTCTTCTGCCAAAGGAGGCTTATTGGCCAAATGAGGAATCACACAAAGCCGAATCCCCTTTGTGTCCCTCCCCGTCACCACCCCTCGAACCCCCTGAAGCCTCTCCGCCTTAGAGGTGTCAACCCTCAAAATCTTCGCATGAGCATAAGGACTCCGAAGAATCTTCCCATAAAGCATCCCCGGTATCGTCAAATCCCCCAGATACTTTGCCGTTCCCGTCACCTTCTCCATTGCATCAATCCGGGGCAACCGTTTCCCTATCACAGAATACTCATCCGCCATCTCCTCACCTCTTTAGTCTGGTTTTGCCATTGATAAAACAGCTTCAAGAATCTTCACATATCCTGTACAACGACATAGGTTTCCAGCGAGGGCGTCCTTGATCTCCTGTTCTGAAGGATGGGGGTTCTCATCCAGCAATGCCTTGCTCGCCATAATCATCCCGGGCGTACAAAATCCGCACTGGATCGCTCCTCGCTCGACAAAGGCTCTCTGAAGAGGGTGAAGGTCCCCTACCCTGCTCAATCCCTCAATAGTCCAGATCTCCTTCCCTCTGGCGTCGAGGGCTAACATGAGACAGGACTTTACCGCCTTTCCATCCAGAATCACTGTGCAAGCCCCACATTCTCCTCCCCCACATCCCAATTTCGTTCCTGTTAGGCCCAGATCATTCCGAATCACTTCCAGCAACGTCCTGTGAGGCTCCACGGTAAGGCTATAGTCTTCCCCGTTTACTTTCAGTTCCAATTGCCTTTTCACAATACTCCTCCCTTTGCCCTCTCCAAGGCTTTCTGAAGACCACGCTCCACAAAAACTTCGATCATCTCTCTCCGATACTCCGCAGAGGCACGAACGTCTTGGATCGGATCAACTTCCGTCGAGGCGGCCATCGCCACTTTCGTGATCAGAGTATCATTGATGACTTTCCCTTTGAGAAGTTCTTCAGCCTTCTTCACCCGAACTGGGGTGGAGGCCACACCCCCTAACACAATTTTTGAACTCATGCAAACATCATCTTTTGCATTCACGTCGAGCTTCACTGCCGCCCCTACCACCGCCAAATCAAATGCAACCCTCATCGTATGTTTTAGATACACAGCGCCTGAATCTTTTGGAAGGAACGGAATCTGAATCTCTTCTAAAATTTCGCCCTGAGAAAGGGCCGTCTCATAGAAATCCGTGAAGAATTTCTCTACTGGAAGAATCCGTTCTCCCTCTGAACTTGCAATCTTGAGATTGGCTCCAAGGGCAATCAAAATAGGAGCAGGGTCCGACGCGGGATCAGCAAAACAGAGATTGCCTGCGAGCGTCCCCACATTTCGGATTTGGACAGAACCGATCGTGTGCACCATCTCCCCAACGACTTTAAGCCGTTGTCGAACAAGGGGAGAGGTCTCTATCTCTCTCAAGGTTGCCAGGGCCCCAATCTTCAATCCCTCTTCATCCTCTCGGATATAATGAAGGCCCTTGAGCCCTTTAATGTTTACCAAGTAGGAAGGATGGACAAGCCGTTTTTTCATCAGCTTTACGAGAGCCGTTCCTCCTGCGTAAACCCTGGCTTCATCTCCGTATTCAGAAAGCAACCGGAATGCCTCATCCAACGAATTCGGCTCTAAAAGTTCAAACCTTTCCACTTAATTGCCCTCCTATCTTTTCTTGAATGAGCTTGATGACCTGAGCAACCTCTCTCTTGGCAACAATTTTGATCAAACTCTGTCCGACCGATGCCAATCGGCCATTGATCTTCACATCAGCTTTATACTTGACGAGGGTCTCCTTTTCCGAGACACCGATGAGATCCATCTGATTGGTGAGCTCAAAAGAACTACCCATCTTTGTATCTTTCCCCTTGCCAAAGGCCACCAAACGGGTGGGAGGGGTAACCTCCGTAAAATTCGTCTGCGTTTCGAACGTCGCTGAGAAGGGTCCTACCTTCTGACTCACGGTAATAGTGAAATTCTTATCGTCGAAGACCTCTACCTTTTCAAAACTCGGAACACAGGAGGCTACTTTTTGGATGTTTGTTAAAAAATCCCAAGTTTGCTGAATGGACGCGGTCACATGAAATTCGCCCTCAATAATCATCCTTCACTTCCTCCTTATTCCTTGTCACTTCGTTACTTCCCATCCTGAGTATCTTATCATCCTCCCAGGTAAGCTTTCTTAACCGCCTCGTTATTCAGCAATTCAGAAGATTTACCTTCCAGGACAATCTTCCCTGTCTCCATCACATAAGCCTGATTCGAGATATCTAATGCGATCCTCACATTTTGCTCAACGAGCAAAATGGTGAGTCCTTCATTGAATAGATTGAGAACGACCCGATAGATCTCCTTGATGACAATCGGGGCTAATCCTAATGAGGGCTCGTCGAGAAGGAGAAGCTTTGGTTTTGACATTAAACACATCCCTAGCGTCAACATTCGGGCTTCCCCTCCGCTCAAGGTTCCCGCCAGTTGTTCCCTTCGTTCTTGAAGTCTGGGAAAGATTTTGTAAACAAACTCGATATCCTTTTTAATCTTGTCTTTATTCTCGCCTTTTCGCCGTCGATAGTAGGCACCCAGAAGGAGATTATCTAATGTCGTTAAGGATTCGAAGAACTGTTTTCCCCCTTCCGGTACAAGGGCGATTCCAAGCTTCATCATCTTCTCAGTGGGCACACCCGTAATCTCTTTGTCTTCAAAGAAGACTCTTCCTCCCCAGACGGGGACAAGCCCGCAAACGCTACTCAAAAGAGTAGATTTCCCAGCTCCGTTTGCCCCGATCACCGATACCATTTGATGGAGAGCAACACTTATATTGACATCCCGAATGGCTTGAATTTTTCCATAGCCGGTACTCAAATTTTCAATCTTTAGCAATTTCGATCTTCTCCCCTAAGTAGGCGGTGATCACTTCCTGGTTGTTCTGGATATCATCCGGCTTTCCCTCAGCAATCTTTGTGCCGTAATTGAGAACTAAAATCTCATCCGAAATGTCCATGACCAAGTCCATCTGGTGTTCAACGAGAATCACTGTCACCCCTTGGGCTCTTATTCTTCTCACCAAGTGAGAGATCATTTTGATCTCCGTCATATTCAGTCCGGCTGCAGGTTCATCCAAAAGGATGAGCTTGGGGTCCGTGGCCAAAGCACGAGCAATCTCTAACAATCTCTGCTCAGCGAAGGTGAGTGCTGTAGCAGCTTCTAATCCCCTCTCCTTTACCCCCACCAGATCAAGTTTCTCCCACGCAATCCGTGCAATCGCAGCTTCTTCAATCCTCGCTTGACGAAGAAGAAAACTATTTGAAAAGAATTCTGACCGGGTTCGCACATGTCTTCCTACCATCACGTTTTCAATCACACTCATATTCTCAAATAGGGCAATGGTTTGAAAGGTCCGTGAAATACCGAGAGATGCAATTTGATAGGGTTTCAACCTCTCAATTCGATGGTTATCGAAGACGATATTCCCTGTTTCAGGAGAATAGACTCCCATGATGAGATTGAGCAGAGTTGTTTTTCCAGCTCCATTGGGACCAATGATAGACTTAATCTGCCCTTCCTCAAGAGTAAAAGAGAGACGGTTGATGGCGACCAACCCGCCAAAACTCTTTTGGACGTCTTCTACGGTCAAGAGGGAGTTATGTCCCACTGCTTATTTCACCTATTTTCCTGAATCGGCTTTCCAACTTTTTTATCGAAATATCTAAACCACCTGCAATGCCTCGATTGAAGAAAATCAGAACCACGACAAGGATCAATCCCCAGATCATGACATTGAGATCTTCATACCGCCGGAGAAACTCTGGGAGAAGGGTGAGAAGTGTCGCCCCATACAAGGCTCCCCAAATGCTTTCTCGTCCTCCAACGATCGTCATCGTCAGAAAGAGGATAGAAAAACTGAAGTCGAAAACTGAAGGGCTAAGAAAATTGATGTAATGGGCATACAGAAATCCACCGAGCGAAGCTAATGCGGCACTGAGGACGAAGACTTTTATCTTATATTTGAAAGAGTCTACCCCAAAACAATTGGAAGCCAGTTCGTTTCCTTGAATGGCCCGCATTCCCCTTCCCACCCTCGAATTCACCATATTGGTGACGAGGAAAAATATCAAAAGAACGATGAACCAAACCAAAAAATAGAATTTTAGATCGGTATCGAGTTTGATCCCAGCTACGGATAACGAAGGAATATCCATCAATCCAATGGCCCCACCGGTCAGATCCTTTAGCTCAACAAATAAGATATGGAAAATAATTCCAACCCCTAAGGTGGCCATAGCGAGATATAACCCTTTAAGATGGAGGGTGGAGAAACCGATGAAAAAAGCCAAGATGGAAGTGATCCCTATTGCGATAGGTAAGGCCATCCACGGATTGATCCCAAACTTGACCGTCAGAATCCCAGACACATAAGCCCCTATTCCATAAAAACCAGCCTGCCCCAGAGAGATTTGGCCTGCATATCCTAAAAGTAGTGTTAACCCCAGTGCCAAAAGCGTGTAAATCCCTATGAAAACCATGAGATTGACGTGGTAATGACCTCGGATGAAAAAGGGGAATACCGTGGTGATCACGAGTAAAATTAGAACGCCCCTGTAATGATGGAGATTCCCTTTCTTCACTTGTACCTAAGCCCTCAAGATTGCTTTAACCCCTAAAATCCCTGTTGGCTTGAAGCGGAGGATAAGTAATAGACTGAGAAAAGCAATCGCATCTTTATAGCTGGATGAAATCAGTCCTGCCCCCAGTGTTTCTAATAACCCCAAAACAAATCCTCCCACAACAGCCCCAATCACATTTCCAAAACCGCCGATGACCCCTGCACAAAACCCCTTCAAACCTAACATCAAGCCTCCATCATACGTCATCAGGGTCATAGGGGTAATGAGGATTCCTCCAATCGAACCGGAAGCAGCACTTAATGCAAAAGAGGCTATCGACATCAGTTTGATATCGATCCCCATCAGTTTTGCCAGTGTCTGATTATCGGAACATCCCCGCATGGCTTTTCCCAGGAGTGTATGACTCAAAAAGTATCTGATTAGTATTACCACTAAAAGAGTGATCCCAACGACCCATATGATTTGGGGATTGAAAGAGGCTTTCAATAAGACGATGGGTTTCTCTCCAGAAAAAGCGGGAAGGCCTAAAGGATCCTTGCCCCACAAAAGCATGGCTCCACCTTTTAGAAATTCTGAAACTCCAATCGTGATCATGATCAAAATGACAACAACCTTCTCCCGATCCTGTCCTCCCACATTCGCCGGAGCAATAGTGAATCGTTCTATTAAAATCCCAATAAAGGCAACGATGAGTGTAGTAAGGATAATACAGGGGATAAGGGGGAGATGGAGCTTAGCATATAAGAAAATCGTCAGCAGCCCGCCCAGCATGACAAATTCGCCCTGTGCGAAGTTGATCACCTTGGTGGCGTTATATACCATCGAATATCCCATAGCAACGATAGCATATATGCTTCCAAGTGTTAAGCCTGCAATAATATATTGGAACAGTTGGGTATCGAAGGACATTTTCGGATTCCTCATTTGCAGGATGAGACACTCCCCTCTTTGAGAAGGAGTGTCTCATCCTGGTTTTATCTCCCTGAAATTCCTACCCCCAACGTACGGAGATCAATCAGCAAGGGCGAAATGCCCTCTCTCCCACTTGACGATGACCATACTTTCGTATGCTAAGCCATTATGATCGGTTGGGGTTATATTATAAATCCCATTTAGGGCGACTAAATTCTTCGTTTTTTCAATCTCATCCCTAATCTTGGCCTTGTTGGGAGGCCAGTCAGACCGCTTCAAAGCATCCGCAAGGATCCAGATCGCATCGGTTCCGTGTCCCCCCAACCAGCTCGCTTCTTCCTTAAATCTCTTCACATATTCCCTCCGGAAATTGAGGAGAACACGTTTCTGGGGATCTTTGTCCGGAAGCTCATCGACAACAGGTAGTTTGCCGGAAGGCATCCTCATGAGCCTTGCTCCGTCTCCGGCAAGGATGGGATACTCAATTTGAGCCGCTCCATGAGTGTGATAGAAAGGAATATTCATTCCCAGCATAACAGCATTCTTCATGATGATGGAAGCAGGTGAACCAACTGTCCAGACAACCACCGCCTCTACTCCAGCAGCTTTTGCCTTAGTCAATTGAGGCGTAAATTCTGTGTCCTTGTCCCCAAAAGTCTCATGGACCAAAACCTGAATGGAATCAGGTTTTTGTTTCATAAAGGATTTGTAAGCATCATCCCCATAGGCCGTATTATCAGGCAGAAAACCCACTTTTTTAATGTCGTGCTTTACCATATGTTCGATGATCTTTCGCGTTGCCAGCATATTGGTATGCGCATCAGAAAAGGTCCACTTCTTCACAGGCTGAGTAATAACCGTGGCAGCGCCGAGCGATATATATGGGACTTCGGTTTTCTCTACATACGGAACCACTGCTAAGACATTTCCACTGCGGCTACCGCCCACCAAGGCGATCACCTTATCCTCCTCAATCAACTTCTTAGCGATTAAAACCGCCTTGGAAGGATCACCCCCGTCATCATAAAAGATCAGCTTGATGGGATGACCATTGATACCCCCTGCCTCGTTGATCATGTCAGCGCCCAATATTATCCCATTCCTCATCGGACCTCCCATAAAGGCGCCAGGGCCTGTCGCCGATGAATGAGCTCCCACCACATAGGGTTCTTTAGAAGGCGTTTGTGGGAAAGCCGAACCAATAAACGTGAGAACCGCCAAAAGGGCAAACAAACTGAAAAACGTAAATCTTTTCATCCTATTCTCCTTTCTTTTTGGAATTGGAAACGAAGGAAGAAATCTTACCCCTGTTCCTCCCTTTTCTTTTTTCCGAAAAAGAGATCAAAAGGGCCCTTTATAATTTTGAAAATGTTCCAATATCAAATGCTCTCCTGTTGGAATTGCTGGAGCAGGCATCAAAAAACAGAGATGCCGAAAAGGCTCTTTTGATATCACTTTCCAGGTGATCCGATCCCCAGGATAGATCAGATAGGTATCTCCTTCCTCCACCAGGGTCGTTTCCTGCTTCGTATGATAGGGCGGCTGAGAGTAAGTCATCTCGGCCTTTCCCTTTGTAATGTAGTGTACCTCGCTGTACCAGAAATACCAGCTGACCGTCTCACCTGGGGCAAAATCTTCCACGGTGATAATCCCTGCTGGCTCACGAACCATCCGCTTCAAGTAAAAGGTTCCACTTACTGAATCGACCCGTGTCAACTGCTTTTCATCCACTGCATTGATCTTTTTTACGATTTTCACCCTTGCCTCCTATTGGATGGTTTTCATTTGAAGGGCTCCTACGGGACAAACCGATTCGCACATCCCGCAAAGCTCACACTTGATCAGGTCATGTTTGGGATAACCTGCATCCCATTGGATGGCCAAGTGGGAGCAACTCGGTTCACACCAACCGCATTGGATGCACTTCTTTTTGTTAAGAAAGATCCTTTTAGTGGGCTTTGGACCACCCATAATCTGGGGCCGGATCAAAGGTAACTTACCGTAATCCGTGATGACCCGGTCAGCAGCCATCCCTCTTATATCATCGATGACCCTATAACCTTTTCGTTCCATAAAGTTGTCAATGAATCCGAGCCAATCGCTGACAACATCCCATCCCTCAACCATGATGGTGCGGCAAATCTGAACTGTACTGGCTCCGGACATAAGCAATCGGATCACATCTTCAGCCGAACTTACTCCCCCACATCCACTTAAGCCCTCCTTAAATCCATTGATCCTAAAATTGGCAATATTTCCACAGGTGAATGTGATCACCCACGGGCCCCATGTCGATGAGAAACAGGGGTAATCTGGATGCCAGCCAGGCTGTCCTGTTTCAATGTCAACCTTTAAAGAAGGGAAGAGGGAGCTATCGGAAAATGTAACACCCGCTGCCCCTGCTTGTTGAACAGCTAATGCTACCGCCAGGGGGTCCTGCTGCTGAGGAGGCAACTTTGCAATCACAGGGATATTCAACCGTTCGACGCAGAATTTGGTCCATTTCGCAGCGACTTCAGGAATAGCGCCGGGAAGCGTTCTTGCAGGAAGACCTTTATGAAAAGTCCCTTTGCTAAGCGGTGCGATGGTATGGGCACACGAAAGGTTCAGTTCCACCGCATCCACCTTCGTCCTCCTGGTGAGATCACATTGTTCTTCCCACCCTGGCTCTGTGAACGCAACAATGCTTCCAATGACCTTGCAATCATATGGTTCTAAAAGTTCCTTTGTCCTGTTGGCATAGCCGATATAATCCTCATCGAGAAAATAGCTCAAGATGATCCCGGGTGAGATAAGACAGACCGTATAGGACGGCTTCTTCTCCCCTTTCCTCCCCTTCACTTTTGGTAATGATTTCTTGGGAGGAACCGGCTTCCACTCTTCTTTTGAATTGATATCGGTCAATCGATAAACAGGCCAACTGACAGTGCGCAAAAGTGTATCAGGAGCCTCCTTTGAGTTAGTCTTGAGAACCACTCCAGCAAAACCTGCCTGCGCAGCCCGAAGGCAAGCCTCCGGCGTATGTGTCGGAGGCCCTGAAGCGCAAACCAAAGGGTTCTTCACCTTAATGCCACCGTATTTTGATGAAAGATCAGCCATTTTCAAAACCTCCTTAACTCAACTTTTTATAAACCTCTTCAAATAAGAATCAAAAATCATACCAATACGTTAATGGAGCCAACATTATGAATTTTAAGGGATTTCTTCCAATTCACCGATTTCGGAGACAGAAAGGTTGAAATAATTTTTCAATGCCATGCAAAACAATTTTCAAAGAAATTCCATTACGGTAGTTTCAGAATTTTCCTTCCGTTCTCTTCAAAAATTTTCGATTTATCACTCTCAGGAATGTCCAGATCCCCGATGCTAGAGACCGATTTAGAAAGATCTCCGATCACATGAGGGTAATCGCTTCCCAAAACCATGTGATCTGCTCCTACAGAATCATATGCACACATCAAAGCAGGCCGATGAAAAGAAACGGTATCATAGTAGAATTGTTTTAGGTATTCGCTAGGAGGTCTCGTAATGTGTTCTCGACACTCTCCGTAAGCTCGATATCCGCTGTCAATTCTTTCAAATAGGAATGGAAGCACCCCACCCAAGTGGGGAAGAATGAGACAAAGATTTGGATATTTCTCAAAAAGGCCACTATAGACCATCTTGGCCACACTTAAGGTCGTATCCATTGGAAACCCTACCAATGGGACTAGAGAAAATTCCGTCATACATCCAGTATAAACAGGTACCATTGGGTGGATGAAAATGGGGAGGTTCAGTCGGTGGACTTCCTCATAGAAAGGCCAAAATTCTTTAGAGTGAAGGTGCTTTCCATTAATGTTTGAACCAAGCACGATCCCCTTCAACCCCAAATCATGGACGGCTCGATGGAGTTCATTGATTGCATCTTCTGGATGACCGAGGGGAACACTTGCAAATCCGATAAATCGACGAATATATCGCTGACAGATGTCTGCAAAATAATCGTTAGCGATTCTTGCGACAGTCAGATTCCTCTTCCTTGTTGAAAAATAGACATTCGGATTAGAAAGCGTGAGAATTTGAATGTCGATGCCAATTCGATCCATGTCCGAAATCCTTTGCTCTGGGTTTATGTGTTGAGAGGTAAGACTCAAGAAACGGGCTCCCTTCTCTTTGACAATTTTTAATCCAGTCGCATCTCGGACAAACTCATAGCGCCGGCCCCATTGTTCCAGCTTTTTTAGATACTCGGGTGGATAGAAGTGATTGTGAAAGTCAATCTTCATAAAAACCTCAAATTAAAAATAAGCTCAGGTTTCATCTCTCGATACTTTCGAATTCTGGCCCTTTTCTCCCAGAGCCATCAGAATTTTTTCGGGAGTAATGGGTAGACTTTTGATTCTAACTCCGACCGCATCATAGATGGCATTTGCAATGGCCGCTGCAGTTGGGACCATTCCCATCTCACCCAAACCCTTTGCTCCATAAGGCCCTACCGGATCGATGCTCTCAATCATAATGGATTTCAAAGCAGGCACATCATTGATATAGAAGATCCGATAGTCTTGAAAATTTGGGTTGAGAACAATTCCCTCTTCCCAAACAAGTCCTTCTGAAAGAGCATACCCCAAGCCTTGTGCGACTGCTCCTTCAATTTGCCCTTCTGCCGCCATGGGATTGATCACTTTTCCAATATCGTGGGCAGCGATGAACTTAAGCACTTTCACCTGCCCTGTCCTCCTGTCCACTTCTACCTCGACGGTCTGGGTTCCAAAAGAAAATGTAGGGGCACCACCGTAACCGACGCCAGAACCAACTTTTTGGTCCGCAATGGTAGGGTTGGGAGCATCGTAACACGCCCTGGCTGCGAGGATCTTACCTTCAGCATAACAAGCTGTAACAATCTGGCTGAATGATACAGTTTTCTCGGAATGGTCCTTCACAAAAATCATCCTGTCCCGCAAAATCAAATCCTCAACTGGAACCCCTAAAATCTTGGAAGCCTCATGCAAAAGTCCTCGTCTCACCTCCTTGGCTGCCAGGATAACAGCGTTCCCCCCTACGAAGACCTCCCGACTGCCCCACGCACCCATACATTGTGGTGTGACCGATGTATCCCCAGTGATCATATTGATATCTTCTAACCGCAAACCCAGTTCTTCTGCAGCGATCTGAGCGAGGATGGTATCAGAACCCTGGCCGGTCTCGGCCATTCCTGAAGCGAGGTCAATCGTCCCGTCATTGTTCATCTTGATGAAGACATCAGAGAGGTTTGATCCTCCTTTGTGTTGCAATCGAAGACCCCCTCCCGTATGCATCACCGAGGCCATCCCTACACCACGATTTCCGGGCTTTCGCCTCTTTTCTTTCCAACCGATGGCCTCAACCGCCTTATCCATACACTCCTTCAAACCACAGCTTGAAATTTTGTCGCCGAGGCAGGTGACCTGGCCTTCGTAGTTCGCATTTTTTAGACACAGATCCTTTACATCCATGCCCAATTTTTCCGCAATCATGTCTATCTGAGATTCAATGGCAAACGTGATCTGGGGATTACCATATCCCCGGAAACCTCCTCCATAGACTTTGTTGGTAAATACGATATCCGCCTCATAGTTCACATTGGGAAGCCTCCAGAGGTAGGTGCACTTCGTCCCAACACCCATGGTAATAGCAACTCCGTGACTATTATAGGCTCCATTATCCGTAACCACCTTCACCTCTCGAGCCAAGAGAGCCCCGTCCTTCTTCACCCCGGTCTTGATATCAATCACCATCGGATATCGAGTCCTTCCCGTCGTAAACTGCTCATCCCGAGTATTGATGATCCGAACCGGCCTCCCTATTTTCTTCGATAGAAAATAGGCGATGACATCAATGCAATCTACTTCAAGCCTCTCCCCAAAACCTCCACCCATATAGACCTTGATCACCCGAACCTTACTGAGAGGCATCCCCAACACATCTGCCAACATTTTCCGATACGGATGAGGAACCTGTGTCGTTACCCACACCGTCAAATTCCCTGATCGATCAAAATGAACAATACAACCACGAGCTTCCAAACAGCAATGAAGCTGCGCCTGCGTCTCAAAACGATCCTCAAAAATATAATCTGACTCCCCAAACGCCTTTTCCAGATCCCCATAAGACCTCGAAATATGAAGCGCTACGTTCCCCTCCTCGTGTATCTTCACCGCATCAGGCTTCATCGCCTCAAAAGGATCAAACACCCCTGGTAACTCGTCATATTCCACTTCAATGAGATCGAGAGCCTCCTCCGCAATATCTTCATTATCAGCAGCTACTGCGGCAATCTCATCCCCAATGAAACGAACTCGGTCCTCGGCCAAAGGAGGCTTATTGGCCAAATGAGGAATTACACAAAGCCGAATCCCCTTTGTGTCCTTCCCCGTCACCACTGCCCGAACCCCTTTGAGTTTTTCCACCCTGGAAGTATCGACCTTCAAAATCTTCGCATGGGGATAGGGACTTCGAACGATCTTCCCATAAAGCATTCCTGGTATCGTCAAATCTCCCAGATACATTGCTGTCCCCGTCACCTTCTCCATCGCATCAATCCGGGGCAACCTTTTCCCTATAACAGAATATTCATCCGCCATCTTCTCTTGACCTCTCTTCCATTGGCCTTTGCTCAGTGAAAATGACCACGACCAAACCTCGCTATGAAGAACACATTCTTGATAAGAGATCGTCCAACTAATCCCAGAAATGGACCGCTGTCTTTCTCAAATATTCAATCCTCTTGTCAATCCCGGTTAGGTCCTCAGTGGAGCGCCACACATAATTGCATTCTCTACAGCGATAAACTTCCCACTCGCCCTTAACGGGAGAATCGGCCACCTTTTCAGTTTGACCGGAACCACAACGGGGACAGGCTGACGCACCCATTACAGTTTTCCTCCTTCCATGTACCTCATAATCCTCTCTTCCCAAACCGAAGTTTCTTTTCTTGGGACTATCCATTCTGATATGGAGTGGCGAGGAAAGGGTTCTTTGGATTTCGTAGCATCGATGCCCAGCAGACAGGTGGTCCCATCTATCTCCACAGAGGGATCTAATCGACAGTGTGCTCCAGGTATCATGACGATATCTGTATTCGCCTGGCACCTTGTTGATATCGCCCACATCACATCCTCTGCATCCCATGGATCCACATCCTCATCCACCACAGTCACTATCTTGTTCTGTTGAACAGCTTGTGAAGCCCATACGGCATTCATGACGCGCCGTGGTTCCGTCTTATTGAGCCACCTCCCTTGAACGACACAATTCTCTACGTAGGGTTGTAAATAGGCTATCTGGGTGATGCTCGGGCAGATATGTTTTAATTCTTGTTCAAGGGCCACGATCTTGCTGACTAGGGTCATGTAGACATTCTCAGTCCAACCTCTGCCAACATAACAGTGGTCAAATATGGGATCGTTTCGGTGTGTGATCGTCTTAATCTCGAAGGTGGGCATAACCATCATGCCCGAATAGGCACCCGTGAACTCTCCGAAAGGACCTTCATACACGTTGGTCTCAAGGCTCAACACTCCTTCAAGGACGATCTCCGCCGTGGCTGGCACAGGTAGATCAACGCTCTCTGCCTTGATAATCTCGACCGGCTCTCCCCTGAGTGCCCCCGCAAAATCGAACTCATTCCATTCTGCTGGGATTCTGGTCCCTGATACCCTGGCGAGGATTGGGTCTATGCCCAAGGCAATGACCATCTCCAGTGGCTTACCAAGACGTCGAGCCTTCGTATAATGCTCACCCCAATGAGAGGTATGAGAAGTCATAATAGAGGTTTTGTTTCGGTCAAGGACCTGGGCCCTATACATGCCAAAATTGACCCATTCCGATTCAGGATCCTTGGTAATGCAAAGTGTCTTGAGGAGGTATGGACCAGCGTCCTGGGTATTTAATCTTGGAATCGGAAATTTGAAAAGATTTACCTCATTCCCTTGTAATATGTTTTCTTTACAAGGAGCATCCTTGGGGGTCACTATCCTTGCTTTGATGGGATACCGGCTATAGGCTTTTAACCACGCCTCCTTCTGTTCTTTTAAGCTCGCCTCTTTTGAAAGCCCAAAAGCCATCGCAGTCCTGTCCCATGCCGCATCTAAACCAATAGCGAGTTTTTTATCGCACCCTGCTATGTTTTCCGCCAATATTCCCGGTGCCTTACCACCACGCTTGTTCATCTCGCAGATCGCCTTTGCAATGGCGCCAACATCAGGCTCCAAGGAAACCTCCTCCTTCAGTCTTAGAAGTTCTCCTTCTCGATCAAGGTAATTGATCCATTCTCTTAGGTCTCGAAATGGATGGGTCATCACTCCTCCTTCCTTTAATCGTCATGATTCACAGACCTCTATTTCTCGCTCTATTCCTCCAGAGCGGAAAGCTTCTTCCTCTGGGTAACGATCGGGATGATAAGTAGCAGTACCGCAACAATCAAGAAGCCCAATGATATGGGCCGGGTGATGAATGTGAAAAAATCTCCTCGCGATGATATCAGTGACTGACGAAAGGACTCCTCCAACATCGGCCCCAACACCAATGCCAGCACGAGTGGTGCCCCTTCGTAACGAAACTTCTTCATGATGTATCCCACGATCCCAAAGATGAGCATCACGATCACATCCCCGACATTATTCCCGATGCTATAAGCCCCTATCATACAAAATAGAATGATCAGGGGATAGAGAAGGTAATAAGGAACCTTCAAGACCATTACCCACAAAGGGATCAGAGGAAGGTTAAGAACCAAAAGCATCGCGTTGCCGATGTACATACTCACAATCGTCCCCCAGAAAACATCTGGAGCCTTGCTCATCAGAAGCGGTCCGGGTTGTAAACCATGGATCATGAGGGCTCCCAAAAGGATGGCCATCACAGCATTAGCAGGAATTCCGAGGGTGAGAAGCGGAATAAAGGCACCGCCCGCTGCGGCGTTGTTAGCTGACTCGGGTCCTGCTACTCCCTGAATGGCACCCTTCCCAAACTCCTCCGGATGCTTGGAGACCTTCTTCTCAATGGCATAGGAGGCGAAGGAAGCGATAATGGCTCCTCCCCCAGGAATGATTCCCAAAAAAAAGCCGAGAAATGTTCCTCGAATAATAGCCCATATTGAGTCTGCCCAATCTTTAAGCGTTGGGAAAAGGTTTTTGATCCCAGTGGTAAGGATGTCTCGATCGATTTTGGTTTCCAGGTTCAATAAAACTTCCGAGATACCAAAAAGCCCCATGACCGCAGGGACCAGCCCTACACCATCAGCTAAGACCTGAAGGCCATACGTAAACCGGTATTTTCCGCTGATTCCATCCATCCCGATTCCACCGAGGATCAAACCCACGGCGGCCATCATTAAAGCCTTGATCATCGAACCGCTACTAAGATAAGTGAGGACATTGATCCCTACGATCATCATGCAAAAATATTCTTGAGGACCAAATTGAAACGCTAAGGTGGCTAAAGGAGGACCTAAAAAAGTGAGGGCGATGACGGCAAAGGTTCCGGCAATAAATGACCCGAAGGCTGCAATCCCAAGGGCAGGGCCAGCCCTTCCTTTCCTCGCCATCTGATAACCATCCAAACAAGTGACTACTGATGCGGCTTCGCCTGGGATGTTCACCAAAATGGAGGTTGTTGAACCACCATACATAGCTCCATAGTAAATTCCAGCAAGCATGATGACCGCTGAGACCGGAGTCGCGTGGAACGTCGAGGGGAGGAGCATGGCGATGGCTGCAGGTGGTCCCAGACCCGGTAAGACCCCAACCAAGGTGCCGATGAGGACACCGAAAAAACAGTAGAAAAGGTTGATTGGCTGTAGGGCAACCTGAAAACCATAGATCACATTTTGGATAACATCCATAGTTTCACCCTATTCGTAATTTCAGAATCTCAAGAAGCCTAGAAAACCTTTGGGTAGCTGGGATTTCAACCAAACCTCGAAGATCAAATAGGCACTCGCGGTCATCGCAATGCTAACCAAGGTTGAGTAAAGCCAACTTTTCTTCTCAATGAATAACAAGAGGAAAATGAGGAGTAGCAAGGTTACCAGAATGAACCCCAGCTTTTCCATGAAAATGGCATAGAGGAAGACAGAGATCAATACGAGAACGATCTTCATCGTATTTTGTTTCCCCAAGGCTAACATCTCGGGCTCCTCCACTTTCCTGCTGCCCCATGCTCTAAAGACGGTCACCAGGGACAGGATTCCCAAGAAGATACCTGCCCAGAAAAAAACAAAGCCCGGGCCTGGACGATGCAAAGTTCCCAAACCGAGGCGATAGGATTCAATGATCACTATTAATGCGAAGATCAACCAAAAGCTCCCGCTGATCCGATCTGCTTTGATCATCAGAAGATCTCCTTCCGAATCCAATCCATTGTGGAGGCGGCTTCTTGAATGAACAACCGGTTTTTATGTCCTCGATAGAGACTTGAAGTGAATTTCATTCCATTTACTTGCGCAAGCCCATCTTTAAGGCTATAGCATTTGCTGCTTCGTAATCGTCTTTCATCAGCTTCCTAAGCTCTTCGGGAGATTTATAATCAATAATAATTCCCAGTTTTTCGATCTTAGCCTTTAATTCCGGATTCTTCACTGCCTTTCCGATGGCCGGTACGAGAACCTTCTTCACCTCCTCTGGCAATTGGGCTGGACCATACATTGCGAACCAGGCGGAAGGCAGCTCCTGTTTGTAGCCTACCTCGGTGATGGTAGGAATATCGGGAAACTGTGGTATCTTCTTGGTTACCAGAAGGAGCTTCAGTTTTCCTGAATAGACATGGGGCGAAATCAAACTGAAAGGATCAAAGGTGACCTCAACATGTCCTCCCAATAGGGGTATGGTGGCTCCTCCTTTGAAAGGAACATGGGTGAATTGAGCGCCGGTCAAGGATTGCACAATCTCCAGATCGAAGTAGTCGATGGTTCCTACACCGTGTGTGCTGGCGCGGAGCTTCCCAGGATTCTTCTTGGCGTAGTCCACCAATTCAGCAAACGTCTTAAAAGGTGAATTTTCTTGCACCCCGATCGCCAAAGGGAGGACAACGTGCAGCCCCAAAGGCTCAAGGTCCTTGAATGAGTCGTAAGGGACAATCTCCGGATTAGTAACCTTAGAATATACGATACCCGAGGTGATTCCATAGAGAAGGTTGTAACCATCCTTTTTGCTCTTTGCCACAAAATCAGTCCCCAAGGTGGTTGATGCGCCCACCTTGTTCGCCACGATCACTGGTTGCCCGAGAATTTTCCCCAGCTCCTCGGCTAAAAGCCTACCCGTTGTATCGCATACAGCTCCTGGAGCCATGGGGACGATGAGCTGAATGGGGCGATTAGGATAAGGCTGCGCATGAAGAGTTGGGGTTGTTATGGCCAATACACAAATAATTGCGACTAAACATTTGATAAATATAAAAGGTCTCATCATCAACCTCCTGTCTGGATTTTTTGAATGATCCACGGTTTACTATTTCCGCACCCCTCATACAGGGAGGCGTAAAAGCTTCCTCGCGTTCTCTTCAAATATCTTCTTCTTGTCACCCTCTGGAATATCCATCTGCTCTATTGCCTTCACGGTACGACTCGTCCCATTATCGCCCAGCGTCGGATCAAAAGGAACGTCGGTTCCAAAAAGTAAACGGTCTACACCGAAAAAGTCATAGGCACACATCAGGGCCAGGGGATTTCCCAGGATTGCAGTATCATTGTAAAATCGCCGGAAATATTCGACGGGGTGTTCCGTAAGGCCACGATGAAAACCCATTTTGTTGCGCATTTCTAAAAAGTTGTAGTGGTTTCGGATCCTCTCGGCGAAAAAGGGGACCATCGCGCCGCAGTGGTGAGTAATGATCTTCAGCTTTGGAAACTTCTCGAAAATACCGCCCATCACGATGCGCGTCATGGAGACCGTCGTTTCAAACGGTAACCCCCAGAGGTGCCAGATCCAGTATTTCGACTCCTTCTCGCCCGCATAATTCGGCACTTCGCATCTCCCCTCGGGATGCCACCAGATGGGCAAATTGTATTGACACATCTTCTCGTAAAGGGGGAAGAATTCCGGTGAATCGACCGGTTTTCCATTGACCGGTATCCGAAGCTGTACACCTCTGAAGTTCAGATCGTTTATTGCCCTATCCAGTTCCTTGAGCGCTCCGTCGATATCTCTCATCGATACAGTGGCGACCCCGGCGGCAAAACGGTCGGGATACTTCCTTACCAGCTCCGCCATCTCATCATTGGCCCTCTGGGCCAAGATGGCTGCTTCTTTTGGTTCTGCCAGTTCATCGACAGAGACTCCGGAGAGGGTCACGACCTGGATCACATCGGGATGCTTGTCCATGATCCGAAACCGGTGCTCTAAATCAAAAAGAGTGGGATAGTTGCTTAAATGTTCTTTCAGCGCAAAGCCGCCCCCTTTTTTATCTCCATAAAGAAGATCTTTGAATTTTGGTGGAATGACGTGAGCAAAAATATCAATCTTCATCGGTTTCTCCTCTCCCCATTGTATTTAAATGCAATTCCATAAGTTTTGATTTTACTGATGTTAGCGGCCGCCTCGCAGGTGGGACGCTCGTACAGGCTTAATGGGCCTTGCCGGTAAATAGCCTGGCAAATACTGCTCAAAACCGCACTCCGGGTTTACGGTGCACCGGATGGGAAGTCCCAAGACGATATGGTCCCAGCACAAACCGCATTTCACGCACCGAACGGGTTGTTTCCCCTCCGCAACTTTACTGACCCAGTGAGGATCAGCAATGCTTGCTCTTGCCAGGCCGATCATATCGGTCTTGCCTTCTGCCACCGCCTTCTCCGCCAGGTCAGGATCATGAACGGAAGGGGTGATCACAGGGATTTTGACCGCTTTCCTTATTTCACAGGCCCCATCCAGCATCGTGCCATCCTCGTCCGGGTAAAAACAATTGAATGCTTCATAACAGCCATTCGTAAAGGAGACATAATTGAGTCCCATTTTTTCCATTTCCTGGCAGACAAATTTCGTGTCCTCAAGGGTCTGTCCGCCAGGAACATGCTCAGCGAGGCTGATTCTCATCCCGATGACAAAATCTTCCCCCACCTTCCGTCTTGTCTTGCTGTATAAGTTCTTTAAAAAAGTCATTCTCTTCTCTGGAAAGCCTCCATATTGATCCGTTCTTCGATTGACGCGAGGAGATAAGAACCCCGCTCCGAAATAGCCGTGACCGCAGTGAATCTCTATGCCGTCATAGCCCAGCTGCTTAAGGGCCAACGCTCCCTCGGCTTGAGTGTTTTCTATTTCCTCAATCTCCACAACCGTTGCCTCCCTGGGCATGAGACCTTCCACTCTGGAAATTTTGAACTCAGTTCCCATCCTTTTGTGCCAGGCATCGGCTTTCTTCGGCTGTCCAGATGGCAACAGTTTGAAGGGCACCGCAGAGGCTGCAATCGGATCTGCCGTGGGGTCAGGCCACTGGTCCTTGCTCGAGGTCTGGTGACCGAACCCATAGCTGAATTGCATGAATATTTTGCAGCCAGACATATGCACCATTTCGGCCATTTCAAACAGTCCAGATTTCGCAGCGTGATCCATCATCATGAAACCCGATTCTACTCGCCGTATTCTCACCACATTGCTTACGGTAAGAGTCCCGGCGACAATGAGTCCAAGACCATCTTTTGCCCGGCCGGCAAAGAAGGCCTTCGTCTGGTCGCTGACCAGACCACCCTTGAGATTGTAGTTGAGACACAAGGGCATCATTGCCATTCTATTCTTAATCTCAATATTGCCAATCGTGATCGGTTGAAAAAGGGATTTTCTCTCCATCTCATTTCTCCATTTAGACCATCAGACCATTTCTCTATTTTCTAACACCTCTGGGTAAAGTTCATCTTCACTTTGCCCCTTTTGTCGTTCGCCCAAAAATGGGCCAAAAACGGGCGCTGCAATGGAGACATCTTCCTGCCTCCTCAATGGCCATCTCTTTGTTGAAGCCGAGGTTGACTTCCTTAAAACCTAAAGACCTCTCTTCCAGGGAAAGGGCTGGCATTACGACGTGATTTCTCTTCTCACCCTCCTTTGCACCAAAACTCATCACCTCCTCATAGGTGACAACAGGAGGTTGCTCTTTTCCAAACTGGAAGCTCTTCCCTTGCAGATAGCAATCGATAGAGGCGGCTGCCCTCTTTCCTGCCGAAATGGCCTCAACCGCTGTGGCCGGCCCGTGAACGACATCTCCACCGGCAAACACACTAGTAATGTTCGTGACTAAGCTCACAGGATCCACTTCTAATGTCCCGGCACTAGTAATTCTTAACTTCTTCCCCTTTGGAAGGAAGGTTAGGTCAGGGCTTTCACCAATGGCCGGGATGATCATATCTGCTGCCATAGTAAAATTCGAACCTTTGATGGGTATTGGACGTTTTCTACCGCTTGAGTCTGGCTCTCCTAACTCCATTCGGATGCATTCCATTCCCACCACCTTGCCACTCTCACCCAGGATTCTATTCGGGGCAGCCAGAAAATGGATCTTAATCCCCTCCTTCTCAGCCTCTGCTATCTCCTCAGGATAGGCTGGCATTTCATTCCTTGACCTTCGATAGACAATGAACACCTCTTTGGCGCCGAGCCGAAGGGCAGTCCTCGCTGCATCAATGGCCGCATTACCACCACCAACTATGGCTACCTTATTGCCAACTCTCACTTTCTTCCCAAGGTTAACATCCTTTAGGAAGAAAACTCCCGCACAGATCCCCTTCAGCTTTTCACCTGGGATATCCAGTTTCATACTGCTATGAGCACCCGTAGCCAAAAAGATTGCCTTATAGCCTTGCTTCCAGAGAGTGTTGATCGTCAAATCCTTGCCAAGACGTCTCTTTAGCTTTATCTCCACGCCTAACCTTTTAACCCCATCGATTTGAGTCTGAAGGACCTTTTTGGGTAGTCGATACTCTGGAATACCTACTGCCAGCATGCCACCTGCAACGGGCAGTGCCTCAAAGATTGTCACTCCGTAGCCCATCGTGGCCAGATTGCGAGCGGCAGTCAGACCAGCTGGACCAGAACCGATGATGGCCACTTTTTCCTTTTTCGTTCGGGGAGCCGGTGTCGTCCCCTCCCCCGGGCTCGATTCTAAGTCACCCGCCAGTCTCTCAAGGGCGGCAATCGAGATTGGATCTTCCACTTTCCCTCGGTGACACTCCTTCTCGCAGGGATGTCTACATACCCTTCCACAAATAACAGGAAGAGGGTTCGTCTCTCTAATGACCTCGAGAGCGTCCTTAAACCTACCTTCCGAAATAAGGTAAACCATCTCTTGAACATTCGTCCAAGCCGGACACGCTTCATTACAAGGAGGGGTCCTCCATGCAGGTCTGATGTGATATTCTGGATTATATTGCTCAAAACCAACCTCAGGGTTCACCGTGCACCGGATGGGCAACCCTTGCCAAAGTCGACCCCAACAGCCTGCGTTGCATTTAATACACTCGATCACACGTTTCCCTTCAGCGGCTTTGTTGGCCCAATTCGGATCGGCAATCAGTCCCCTCACCATAGCGATCATATCGGTTCTGTCTTCAGCGATCGCCTTCTCCGCCATTCTGGGGTCATTGACGGAAGGAGTGATAACGGGTATCCTTACCAACTTCTTAATTTCGGCAGCACCATCCAGCATGGTACCGCTCTCATCAGGTTCGGTATAGCGCCACGCCTCATGACATCCATCGGTGAGGGAGATATAGTCAATCCCCAACCTCTCCATTTCTTGGCATATAAACTTTGTGTCCTCCAAGGTCTGCCCTCCAGGGACACGCTCATCGATGCTGATACGCATCCCAATGGCAAAATCTGTTCCGACCTTTTCCCTGGTTTTGAGATAAATATTCTTGAGGAAGGTCATTCGTTTTCCAAGTGAACCGCCGTACATATCTGTTCTTTTATTGCGGAGGGCGGAGAGCGTCTCACCTCCGAAATAACCATGCCCGCAATGAATTTCCATCCCATCGTATCCTAAGGCTTTCAGGGTAGTTGATCCCTGTGCTGTCGAATTCTCTATCTCCTCAATCTCCTCGATTGTTGCTTCTCGCGGTATCACATCACAGTGTGTGGCTAAAGGAGTATTTAAACCCCTCTTCTTATACCATTCAACGGATTTTCCGGGTAGGCTCCCCGGTAACATTCTCTGCTGGCCTGCCGATATGGCGATGGGCTCAACTGTGGAATCTGGCCACTGAGCCCTGCTTCCTGACTGCTGCCCAAAACCAAAACTGATTTGGAAGAACACCCTAGCCCCAAACATATGAAGGATCTCAGCAAAGTTGGCCAATTCGGGTTTGAAAGAGTGATCCACCATTTCGAAACCGGATGCGACCCTCCGTGCGGAAACCACTTTGCTCACCGTGATCGTCCCTGGGATGAAAAGACCCACGCCCCCCTTTGCCCTTGCCACATAAAACGCTTTCATCTGCTCCGTAATGCGGCCCCGATCATTATAGCCGAGGCACACAGGTGTCATCGCAATTCTGTTCTTGATCTTAATGCTACCGATCGTTATAGGTTTAAAGAGTGACCTTCCTTCCATTCCTATAGTCTCCTTGATTACTTAAACTTCTTTCCAATCTCTTATTTCAGGTAACTCTAAACTCCAGCGACCATTTCAATTTCAACACGTGCATCGATCGCTAGCTTTGAAACCTCGACTGTCGACCTGGCTGGGGGTTCCTTAGGGAAAAACTTCCGGTAAACTTTATTCATCCCATCGAAATCTCGTATGTCTGTGAGATAAACGGTTACTTTCACCACCTTGTCCAAAGAACTGCCAGCGGCCTCCAAAACTGCTTTTAAGTTCAATAGGACCTGTTCTGTTTGTTCCTCTATGTCCCCTCCAATAAAATGTCCAGTTTTTGAGTCTCTCGCTGTTGCTCCAGAAGTAAAGATCAAATTATCAATTTTAATGGCATGGGATAAAGGAAGACCAACCGTAGGGGCATTTGGTGTATTGATTACCTTTCTTTCCACAAAAATTAACCTCCTTGTGATTTCATAAAAATCTATTCCCTTGTCAATTTCTTTAAATCACGAACTCCCTTATTGAACGACTTGAAATACTGATTAGCTGTAAACTTTGTCTTTTAAAAAAGAGTCTTAAACGGTCCTCGAAAATTTGCCATCTACAAGAATTAATACGCGTTTGTTTAATTAATTACAGCCACAGGGTTCTGCCATCCAATAACCTTCATTCCAGAGACCTCTTTTTTCCGCCTTAGCTTGATTCTCAAGCTCAATCAGATACTTTCCATATTTGAGTTTTTCCGAGCTCGGTAATAGAAAGCCATACCCTCTCCTGACCAGTTCCGCATTGACGAAAATATCATCTGCATAAATATAAGCGCTTAATTTTCCAGATGGAGCTTTTGGGGTTGAATCGAATTCAAGCTTCAGTGATTTCGCACCAACCAGTTTCTGAATCTCTGCACTCACCTCCTCCTTAAACTTCTTCCCAAGATGGGGGATATAAATTCCAAGACACTCTACCTCATCTCCAGTCGTAAGGAGGAGACGATCGACATCGATCACTTCTACAATCATAAACCCTTCTGAAAATAAAGGGGAGAACGGAAATGAGATAAAAAATGAAACGATCAAACTGAAGATATACTTATTCCTCATTTTCAGATCTTTCGGAGGTCAAGCCCTTCTCTTCCAGTGCGGCCAGAATTTTATCAGGCGTGATAGGAAGACTTTTGATCCTTACACCCACCGCATCATAGATAGCATTGGCAATCGCTGCCGCTGTTGGAACCAATGCAGGTTCTCCCACACCCTTCGCTCCAAAAGGACCATTTGGATCTATTGACTCAATCAAGATGGGCTCGATGGTTGGCATATCCAGTGATGTCAGCACTCGGTAATCCAAGAAATTCGAATTTAGGGTTCGTCCCTTCACCCAGTCCAGCTTTTCAAAGAGGGTAGAACCGATGCCCTGGGCTATCGCCCCTTCAATCTGCCCCCTTACAGCCATGGGATTGAGAGCCCTTCCAAGATCATGAGCACTGGTGATCCTGAGAACCCTGACCTTTCCTGTTTCAACATCCACCTCAACCTCGGCTACCTGGGAGGCGAAGGAATAAGCAGGACTGGTCCCGTATCCCGTCCCGAAATCCGCCTTTGAAATTGGATCGTCGTAAATGCCTCGACCAAGAATCGGCCTCCCTTTTTTAAAATAGGAGAATTCCGCCAGTTCCGGGATCGATACCCCCTTCTCCGGAGACCCCTTCACAAAAACTCTTCCTTCTCTCGACTCCAAGTCACCCACGTTTGCTTCTAAAATCTCAGAAGCTAAATCGAGGAGTTGTTTTTTTACATCCCTTGCTGCATTCTGGACAGCAAGACCTCCGATGAATGTCACCCGGTCTCCATACGTTCCCAGACACATGGGGGTCAAATCGGTATCTGCCGTGATTACCCGGATATCTTCAAAACGAATCCCCAGCTCCTCGGCGGCGATCTGTGCCAGGACAGTATCAGACCCCTGTCCGATGTCAGAGCTTCCCGTCATCAGATTGACGGAGCCGTCTTCATTCATCTTCAACGCTGCACTTGAGTAGTTGCAGTTAATATTGCCGAAGAAGATCTTTATTCCTCCGCCTGCGTGCTGCATGGAGGCCATTCCAATTCCGCGCCGGCCGGGTTTTCGCCGCTTTTCTTTCCATCCGGCAACATCGGCTGCCCGTGTCATACACTCTCGTAGCCCGCAGCTGGAGATCTGACAATTTGAAACGGTCTGGAATCCGGGTTCAACGATGTTCTTAAGGCTCAGATCCAGAAAGTCCATGCCCACCTTCTCAGCAATCATATCGATATGGGATTCTAAGGCAAACGTGATCTGGGGGTTCCCATAGCCCCGGAAGGCCCCTCCATAGACATTGTTGGTATAGACGACGACCCCATTAAACTTGATATTGGGAATCTTATAGACAAAAGTAAGCTTCTGGCAGAGGCCGGCTGTGATGGTATAACCCTGATAATTATGGGCTCCGTTGTCCGTGATCACCTTCGCTTCTCGTGCAACGATGGTGCCGTCCTTCTTAACCCCTGTTTTCAGGTAGATGGCCATCCGGTATCGGTAGCGGGAGGTCACGAACTCTTCCTCCCTTGTATTGGCAATCTTAACGGGCCTTCCTGATTTTTTCGAAAGGAAAACACAGATCGGATCGATAGAATCCATTCCCAGGCGGCTTCCAAAGGCCCCCCCGATCGGCAGTTTTATGATTCGAATCTTTTTGATGGGGAGAGGAATAACCTTTGAAAGCTCCAGACGAAGGGAGAAAGGGGCCTGAGTATTGGCAATCAGCGTCAAACGGCCTGAGCCATCGAAGGAGGCGATACAACTCCGCGGCTCCATACAACAAGGCGTAACTGGGGATGTCTCGAATCGATCCTCTAAAACGTGATCCGCTTCCTGAAAAGCCCTCTCCACATCTCCATATTCCTTGTGAAAATGCTCGGCAATGTTTGTCCCTGTCTCTTCGTAGAGAAGGGGCGCTCCCGGTTTGAGAGCCTCTTCGGGATCGAAGACCGGAGGGAGCTCCTCATAGTCGACCTCAATGAGATCGAGAGCCTCCAGAGCAATCTCCTCTGTCTCAGCTGCGACTGCCGCAATCTCGTCGCCAATATATCTCACTTTTTTGTCTTCGAGGGGAAGCTTATTTGCGACACGGGGGATAATACAAAAAGGGATCTTAGGGGTATCTTCTGCAGTAATGACTGCTTTGACCCCACTCAGTTTTTCTGCCTTCTTCGTATTGATTGAAATGATTCGAGCATGAGGGTAAGAGGCTCGAAGGACTTTTCCGCGCAACATCCCCTGGAGTTCTAAATCGGTGAGAAAGCGGGTCGCCCCTGTCACTTTCTCAAACCCCTCAAGCCTCGGAAAACTCTTCCCTATTACGGAAAAATCGTCGCCATGATCGGCCATGCTACCCCCTCTTCACCCTCTTCTCCGACGCACTCTGAATTGCTTCTACGATCATGTTGTATCCAGTACATCGACAAAGGTTTCCTGAAATCCCCCTCCTTATTTCCTCTTCGGTTGGATTTGGATTCTCATCCAGAAGGGCCTTACCCGATAAAATCATCCCAGGGGTACAAAAGCCGCATTGGAAGGCCCCATGCTCAATGAAGGCCTTCTGCACCGGATCAAGTTCCTCGCCTCTGGCCAACCCTTCAATCGTCAAAACTTCCTTCCCATCTGCCCGAACCGCCAGGGTCAGGCAAGAATAAATGGTCTTTCCATCCATGATGACGGTACAGCTTCCACATTCTCCCATCCCACAGCCATCCTTTGCTCCAGTCAATCTCAAGACGTCCCGAAGGAGTTCGAGAAGCGTCCAGTGGGGTCCCACTTCCAAACGATAAGAAATTCCGTTGATCTTGGTCTCAATGAGATGCTTCATAGGCCTCCCTGAGAGCTTTCATGGCAAACGTCTGAGCCATTCTCCTGATATAGCTTACAGGGACCCCTGAACATGAGACGATGGGGATCCCTTTCATCCCTTCTTGGACGGCCTCTTCAATGATGTGATCCCTTGGCATTTTGCCTCTTAGAAGATCCTCCGTTTTTTTAAGCCGAAT
>Ga0315281_10001295_pt1 | contig 36737 bp, 26 predicted proteins | sample YL17G07_0_MG_FD_204540 | JGI IMG/M metagenome (GOLD analysis project Ga0315281, IMG submission 204540) | Sediment microbial communities from Yellowstone Lake, YNP, Wyoming, USA - YL17G07_0 | ecosystem: Environmental > Aquatic > Freshwater > Lake > Sediment | place: USA: Wyoming | collected...
ATCTGCGACGACGAACTGGGCCAGGTCTGGTTACGCAAGCACTTTCACCCACAAGGTCTGCACTGTCCTCAGTGTGGCGCGAGTGTGAAGCAATCGCGTTTCTTTGGACAAACCCAATGTAGCCATGACCAGTGAGCGCTCGCGAGTTGGTGTGAACGCAAAAGATGTTTACAATGAAGAGAGTTTTGAAGAATTCCACAGGAGGAGCCCCCATGTCACCTTATCCTCGTTTCATCCGGTTAGCAACCCAACTCGTTGGGATAGCGGTAAACGGTGGACGGCTCGGTTGGCGCTGGCAACCGAGCAAGTTGCCGGATCGTATAGGCTTGATATCGGTTAGTGAATTTGGGGGCACTGTCGTGCTACCACCAGCGCGACACGCCGTAGGTGGACTGTGAATATGCATCTGCTCTATGCCCGAGTCATCAAGCGCTATCGGTGTCGCCGCGTCGCTGAAGTCCATCACCAGGTCTATCTCGGGACGCCGGATGCATATCAGCAGTCCCTGCGCGCTCTGGCTCCGAGCGGCTGTTCATCCAAATATGGCCGGGCGGATCACATGCCATGTTGATCGACCAACGTCATGGCGCACCCCTGCTCGCTCATGCCAATGCCAACGATTTGCCCGGCCTTGACTCCGGCTTGCGCCATCACTCCCTGGGATGAGCATTCGTTTTTTCTCTTTGAGCGCCGAGTTCAGACCATTGTCAATTTCAGCCAGAGGTATTCGTACGAGTTCAAGGCGAGGGCGTAGGGTTCATCCATCACGTCGGAGAATGAACGACCAGAGAGCAAGTCGCTCACCTTCGCGCCTTTCCAACGGCGCAGGTCAGGCTGGAGGTGCTGTGGGAGCGCCGACAGATTGTGGACAGCCAGGATTGTTTCATCGCCAGCAGTCCGGACGGTAGCCAACACCGCTCGATTCTCGATCCGGAGAAATTCACACGCGCCCCGACCGAAGGCGCGGTGCCCCTGGCGAACGGCGATCATCCGGCGCAGTGTGTGCCAGAGCGAAGCCGCGTCGGCGCGTTGCGCGGCCACGTTCACCCGCTGGTAACCGAAGCGTTCATCGGCAATGACGGGCGCGTACAGCGCCTCCGGCCCGGCGTTCGAGAAACCGGCGTTAGGCCCCTCGCCCCACTGCATCGGCGTGCGCACGCCATCCCGGTCATCGAGCCAGATATTGTCCCTCATGCCGATTTCGTCGCCGTAGTACAGGATGGGCGACCCCGGCAAGGTGAAGAGGATCGAGTGGGCGAGTTCGACCTTGCGGCGGTCGTCGTCGAGCAGAGGAGCCAGGCGACGGCGAATGCCGAGGTTCAGCCGCATACGCGGTTCGGGCGCATAAGTCTGCCACATAAACTCGCGCTCTTCCGGCGTGACCATCTCCAGTGTGAGTTCATCGTGGTTGCGGAGGAAAGTGCACCACTGGCAGTTGTCGGGGATGGAGGGTGTAGCTGAGAGAATCTCCACGATCGGTGTCGAGTCGGCCTGTGCCAGCGCCATGAAGATACGCGGCATAACCGGGAAGTGAAAGGCCATGTGGAATTCATCGCCATCGCCTAAGTAGTGACGCACCTCCTGCGGCCACTGGTTGGCCTCGGCCAGCAAAATTCGGCCGGGGTAATGTTCGTCTATGAAGTGCCGCAGTTCTTTGAGGTAAGTGTGCGTCTCCGACAGGTTCTCGCAGTGGGTGCCCTCACGCTTGAAGAGATAGGGCACGGCGTCGGTGCGGAAGCCGTCCAAGCCGAGGTCAAGCCAGAAGCGCATCACGTCGAGCATGGCCCGCCTCACAGCCGGGTTGTCGTAGTTCAGATCGGGTTGCTGTGCGTAGAAACGATGGAAGTAATATTCGCCGGTCACCGGGTCGAACTCCCAGTTAGATTTCTGCGTGTCGAGGAAAATGATACGCGCCTGTCGGAATTTCTGGTCAGTGTCGCTCCAAAGGTAATAATCCCGGTACGCCGAGTTTTTGGAGACGCGCGCCGACTGGAACCACGGGTGCTGGTCGGAGGTGTGGTTGAGCACCAGGTCGGCGATGACGCGCAGGCCGCGCGCGTGGGCTTCCGTCAGGAAGGTCTTGAAGTCGTCGAGGGTGCCGTAATCCGAGTGGACGTTGAAATAGTCGGCGATGTCGTAGCCGTCGTCTATCAGCGGCGAGGGATACATCGGCATCAACCATAGGCAGTCCACACCCAAGTCGCGGAAATAGTCCAATTTTTCGGTCAGGCCGCGAAAGTCGCCGTGTCCATCGCCGTTTCCGTCGGCAAAGGCGCGGATGTAGACTTCATAGAAGATGGCATCTTTGAACCAGAGTGAGTTGTTCATAGGACAAGACTCAGCACAATGACCTTCGCTGTGACCGGTTGGCCAAGGGTGAGGGTGAGGCCTACCTCTGCCAGCTCGCGACCCACAAATTCGCCAAGATCACGGGACTCCGTTTCATCACGGACCGCATAGCGCGCCTCCGGCAAGACCCACGGGAGGCATAGACGAAACTCAGAATGGCGGTTGCCCGCCGGGCGGAAGAGGAAGACCGGCCCTTCGCCGCGTTCGTTCAACCGCGCCACGCCGTCCCAGAAGTAGCCGGGATGCTCGCCCGCTGGCGCGGGATCGAAGCCGGGCGGATGAATCCCGTCCGGGGCGATGCCATAGCGCGCACTCGGGGTCGCATGCCGGAAGTCTCTTGAACTCACGCCGTCGGGGACGGGGAAGACATCGGAGACGCGGTAGTAGCGGTAGAAATCATCGCGCGCACGTTGGGCTTTCAACCACGCGAACCAACGGCGATAGTGCGCGCGCGTGGCTTCATCCAGCCGCGCGAGGTTGCCCCAGAAGAGCGCGTGTGAAGTGAACGTGGAGAAGAGCCCGAAGCGCGGACAGTTGGGGTGATGGAGCGAGGCCCCGCCGAAGTTGAGCGTCCATGGGCGCGCGACTCGGCCGCGCTGATACACCTCGCGACGAAAGTTGGTCTCGTGCGGACTGTGCAGGTTGGTGAACCAATTCTGGTCGGCGACTTTGGTCAGCGCGAGATCGTGCCCGTCCATCACGCCGTATAGTTCGTAACTCAAGTCAATCAAACACTTCGGGTGCGCGGCCTTGAGGGCGGCGATGATCTCAAAGAGGCGTTCTATCAAACGCAGATGACTCTCGCGCGGCGTGCGGTGGCCGTGGCCCTCCGCAAAACAACCGGGGTAACGGCCCGGCGCGTAGAGGTTGCGCACGCAACTCAGATCGAGCTTGAGCAGTTCGACGCCGTAACGGTGGATGATCTCGTAGAGTTTGGCCTGAATGTAATCGCCATAGCCACTGGCGAGGCACATCGTCACGACGTTAGGGATGGGATGGCGATTGGGCTGGCCGTTCCGATCCCGCGCGATCCACTCAGGGTGCGCGCGGGCGACCTGACTGCGCTCGTCCGCGGTGGGCAGCGCGACCCACAGCCCAAAGCGCATCCCGCGCGCGCGCGCGTGGTCGGCGATCTCCTCCAGTCCGTTCGGAAACTTTGCGCGGTCGGCGTTCCAATCGCCCATGAGGTCATACCAACCGGCATCCACTTGATAGGCATCCACCCCGAGATCGGCAGCGAGATCGATCTGCTCCAACAGCAGTTTTCTCGACAAATCGAAGCCGTGCGGTTCCCAACTGTTGACGGTGACAGTCGGCACGCGCGAGACATCACAGACCGTGAGGTGTTCGGCCACGAAGCCAGCGTACGGGCCGTCCACCACGTCTTGGGGAACCGGGTTGGCGAAGACGAGCAGGAAACTCTCGTGCGAGCGGAAGCGCTCGCCGGGGGCGAGGAGTCTTTCAAAGATCGTCTCGTCGTCGCAGTTGTAGCCCACGGCGATGCGGCCCGGTTGAGCATAGGCTTCCATTCGCTTGAGCGGGCCGGGGGCTTCGGTCGCCACGATGAAGCCCTCGGCGTGCGTTGGATCGTTGATGAGCAGCGCGCAATCGTCCATCGTCACAGCCACTGACTTTTCGCGCCGGGTGAAATAGTCGGCCCACACCTCGGCGGTGGCGGGAGTATCCACAAGTAGATGAATCTCCTCCCACTCGAAGTCGGTCAGGCTTATGGTGCGGTCGCTATGATTGGCGACGACGAGCCACTTGCGGATCACGGGGTGGGCGGTGTAGGCAATAAAATGAAGTTCGACGCTGAGGGCCGCGTTGCTCAAACGCACAACGGCCTCGGCGCGATCCGGCGTGATGGAGAGGTCCGTGCCCGCAAACGCAAAGTCGAGGCCGGTGAGCGGTGCACCGTCCACCGCGAACGCGAACTCATGCCCGCCGGGATGCCAATAATCTCGTCCGGTGAGTCGATTCGCGAAAGCCGTTGTCACAAACGGCTGGCCCGGCACGGCGCGGAAGCGGCGCTCGAGGGCGGAGTTGCCAAGGGTGAGGGCATCCTCGGAGAGATGGACAAAAGGATCGGTCACCCGTCTTTAATCCCATTCGCCCGAATCACGTCCGCGTACCAATGTCCGCTCGCTTTGACCATGCGCCGTTGTGTTGGATAGTCCACATATACGAGACCGAATCGCTGAGAATAGCCCATCGCCCACTCAAAGTTGTCCAGGAGCGACCAGACGAAGTAGCCGCGCAGGGGCACGCCTGCACGAATGGCGCGGTGCGCTTCGACCAAGTGCGCGCGCAGATAAGCGACGCGGCGCTCGTCGTTGACTTTGCCGTCGGCACCCGGCCAGTCGGGAAACGAGGCGCCGTTTTCGGTGACGTACAGTGCAGCGGGGGCGTAGTCGCGGTGCAGGCGCAAAAGCAGTTCCGCTAGCCCGGCCGGGTGCACCTCCCAATCATTGTGCGTGTACTCCGCGCCCTCGACGCGGACTGCCTGCGCTTGCGCTTCCACGCCCTGAGGGTCGTGGCGCACCACCTGCCGCGTGTAATAATTGACGCCGAGAAAATCGGTCGGGGCGGCGATGCGCGTAAGTTCGGCGGCCGGAAAGTCAAGGAAGCTGGGCCACTGCTCGTGGTAATAGGCCAGCATATCGTCTGGGTATGCGCCGCGGTACAGCACATCCAGGAACCAGCGGTTGAGGAATCCGTCCTTACGCCGGGCGGCGGCGCGGTCTGCCTCTGTCTCCGAAACCGGATAGACGGGGGAGAGATTCAACACGATGCCAACGCGCGCGCCCGGCGAGTTGCGGCGCAGAATCGGAATGGCCTCGCCGTGCGACAGCAACAAATGATGAGCGGCCCGCAACGCAGAGGCGAGGTCACGCAGGCCGGGCGCGTGGACACCGGTCCCGTAACCCAAGACGGCGGCGACCCACGGCTCGTTGTGCGTGATCCAATCGCGAACCCGGTCGCCGAGGCGGCGCGAGACGGCGTCGGTGTACTCCGCAAACCAGCCGACCGACTCGGGGTTGGGCCATCCTCCGCGATCTTGCAAAGCCGTCGGCAAGTCCCAGTGATAAAGTGTGACAAACGGGCGGACGCCGGCAGCGAGGAGCGCGTCTACCAGCCGGTCGTAGAAATCAAGTCCGGCGGGATTGATCCGGCTCGCCCCCTCCGGGAGGACGCGCGGCCAGGCGACTGAGAAGCGATACGCTTTCAGCCCGAGGCGCGCCATCAGGCGGACGTCGTCGGGCCAGCGGTGATAGTGGTCGCAGGCCACATCGCCGGTCTCGCCATCGAGCACTGCGCTGGGTACACGGCAGAATGCGTCCCATATGGAATCGCCTCTTCCGTCCGCGCGCGCGCCGCCTTCAATCTGATAGGCCGACGTCGCCGCGCCCCAGAGGAAGTCGGGTGGAAAAGAATTAATCGTCATCAGGGCGCGCCATCGCCCTCAACCAACCCGTTGTACCACGCGACGATGGCCTGCGAGCCGCCGTCCAGGCGATTCCCCTTCAACATCACCTCAGCATAATACTCCACCCGGATATCGTGCGCCCACCCGAACGGGCCGGGCCGCGTGCCGCCGATGTGATTGCCCTCGACCTTGGCCATCGAACTGTCCACGATGTATAGCCCGGCGTCGGCGTTGTCCAGCAGGGTGTTGTTCTGCACGGTGGCCATAGACATCTCGGTGATGGCGATGCCGCGCAGGTTGTTGTTCGTCACCAGGTTGCCGTCGAGGTCGGCCCCGGCGTTGTGCAGGACAATGCCCTCGTGCGCGTTGCCCGTCACGGTGTTGTAGGCGATGACCGACTCCGCGCGGCTGTGCGTGTTCGCGAGCTCGATCCCCATCCCGTAGGGGCTACGCGTGTCCCGCACCTCATTGCCGACGATGCGGGCCTGCGCGCGCGAGAGGCGGATGCCCGCCAGCCAAGCGCCGACGATCCGATTGTCGGCGAGCGTCACCGCCTCGCTTTCTTCGACGAGCACCCCATAGTAACCGCCTTCGATCACAAAGCCCTGCACGGCTACGTCGTGCGTGCCGTAGATTTTGATAACCGGATCAGCCTCCGTCCCGACGAGGCGCACGGTTCCGGGTTGCTCGGCGCGGAGGGTGAGTGAGTTTTGAATCGTGATCGGCCCGGCGTATGTGCCCGGCGCGACGAGGATGATCCCGGTGCGCGGTGCGGCGTTGATCGCGGCTTGCAAGGTCGCGTAATCGCCGGGGACGTGGAGGGTGACTGCACGCCGGTAGAGGGCTACGCCCCCGAGGGCCAGGCCAGCGCCGAGGGCGAGCGTCGCCGTCAACCGGGCGAGCGCCGCCGGGAGCGGAATCCGCTCGAGCGCCGCCGCCAGCATTTGCCGTAAACCACGCGGGCGCACCGTCCACAGCGCCACCAGCATCGCCGTCCAGACGATCATGTTGAGCCAGAAGTGGACGAGGAAGATCGGCCAGCCGGTGACGCGCGGCAAGAAACCCGGCGTAGGCCGGATGCCGAATTGATAAAAGGGGACAAACAGATATTGGTAGAGTTTGATGATGTGCTCGACCGAGTGGTAGCCCTGAAAGAGCGCGAGCGCAGCCAACACCCCGAATCCCGCGCGGCTGACGCTCGCGGGATCGTCCTGCCGCGCGCGCCGATACCCGAACCACAGGCCGATCAGCGTGAGTTCCAATCCGATGTTGTAAATGAAATGAACCCACTCGAAATCGAAGACGCTACCCAACAGGCCGTGCGCTTCGGGCGGCTTGAAGCCGAGCGCGTAGATTTGAATCAACTGCGTGACGTGCTCGGCGTGATGCGCGGTTTGAACGGCGAAAGCCAGGATGAGGAAAACAAAAAGCGTGCGAGTTTTCATTTGACCGACCCTGCCAGAATCCCCTGCACGAAATAGCGCTGGAGGCTGAAGAAGATTACCAGCGGCACGGCCATCAGGATAAAGGAGCCTGCGCTGAGCAAGTGCCATTCGGTGCCGTAGGTCGAGAGGAGTTTCGCGATGCCGACCGTCAGCGGGAGCAGGTTCGGGTCCTGGACGAAGATCAGCGACGTGAGCAGATCGTTCCAGACCCACAGGAATTGGAAGATGGTCAGCGAGGCAATAGCCGGGACCGAGAGTGGGATGACGATGCGCCAGAACACACCTAGATCGGAGGCGCCGTCCATCTTGGCGGCCTCCACCAGATCGCGCGGCAGAGCGGCGAAGAAATTGCGCAGGAGGAAAATCGCAAAGGGCAGGCCATAGGCGGTGTGCGCCAGCCAGATGCCGAGCAGGGAATTCGTCAACTTCAATCCCCGCGCCAGGATCAGAGCCGGCACAAAGGTCATCTGAATGGGGACGACTAGCAACCCGACGATGATCAGAAAGATCCAATCGCGGCCGGGGAACTTCAGCCAGGCAAAGCCGTACGCGGCCAGCGCGCCGATCAGCACCGGGAGAAGGGTGCCGGGGATCGTGATCGCAAAACTGTTGAGGAAGTTGCGCGCTAACCCCTGCGCGGTGAGCACCTCGATGTAATTCTCGGCGGTAAATCGGAAGGTGGAGAACGCCATCCACCAGCCGGAGCCGAAGATGTCAGGGCGGGGCCGCCAGGAGGTGACGAACAGTCCCACAGTGGGAACGAGCCATGCCACCGCGATCAGGATCAGCACGGCGTGGAGAAACCCGCCGCTGAGGTAGCGCGCGAGGCGCGCGTTCATCGTTCCGCCTCCTCCGCCTGGAAGCGGCGCAAATTCAAAAGCATGACAGGAATGATGAGGAGGAGCATGATGACGGCCACCGCGCTGCCGTAGCCGCCTTTTCCGGCTTCGAACGTCTCGGTGTACATGGTATAGGCGATCACCCGGCTGGCCCCCTGCGGGCCGCCGCGCGTCATGATGTAAATCAGGTCGAAGATTTTGAGCACGTTGATGACCATGGTCGTGGTCAGCACGGCGATGGGAGAAGTGAGCATGGGCAGGGTGATGCGCCAGAAGATGTGCCATTCGTTCGCGCCGTCCACGCGGGCGGCTTCGGTGATCTCCTGCGGGATGCTCTTGAGCGCCGCCGAGAGCACGACGGTAGCAAAGCCGACCCACATCCACACCGCGGCAATGATGACCGAATACGTCACCGTTCCCACCCGGCCCACCCAGGCCACCGATTTCCACGATGGATAAATGGCGGTGATGAGCGCGTTCAACAAGCCGGTGTTCGCGTCCGGGCTGTAGACGAACAGCCAGATGATGCCCGCGGCGGTGAAGGAGATTGCCATGGGCAGAAAGACGACGGCCTTGACGATCGGCTCGTAGGGCACGCGGTCGGCGAGGACGGCGATGACCAGGCCCAGCCCGACGGTGAGCGTGGTAAACAACACGAGCCAGATGATGTTGTTGATCACGGCGCCCGAGGGCGGGAAGGTGGACAGGTTGAGGAAGAACTGATCGCGGGTCAAGAGCCGGATGTAATTGTCCAACCCCACGAACTTTTGCAGGCGGAGGCCCAGGCCGGTATCGAAACTCATGCGGATCGTCCACAGGGTAGGATAGACGACGAATGATCCCAGCAGGGTGAGGGCCGGAAGGATGAACAACCAGTTCCAGGTCAGAAAAGTGTGGCGTTGGGCAGTCATCGGCGCTTGCCTCCTTGGGGGGGCGGAGACTTCTGAAGTCTTGTCGTGAGCCAGACCTTCGGGGTTTGAGAGACCCCGAAGGTCTGAGTACTTAATCAACCAGCAAAGTTAGTATTGTTGCGCAGCGAAGGCCTCGGTCTTCTCAAGCCAGCCGTCAATGTCCTTCGGATTCGCGACAAACTGCTGGAAGGCGGTGAAGAGATAATCGCCGCCCAGCGCCGAGGGCATCAGGTCCGAGCCGTCGAAGCGGAACGTGGTCGCGCCGGTCAGCTGCGCGGCCTCCGCCCGGGACAGGTCGTTGGGATAGACTTTCAGGTCCACCGTCTTGTTGGGCGAGACGATGGCCCCGGTGGCCGCCCAGATTTCCCCGGCTTCCTTGCTCGCCAGGTATTGCATGAAAGCGCGCGCCTCGGGCGTATCCTTGAACATCACGGCCAGGTCGCCGCCGCCGATGACGGGCGCGCGGTACTGCGAGTCAATCTCGGGGAAGGGGAAGAAGGCGATGTCGGTGCCCGGTTTCAGGTTCGGGAAGTTCCCCAGGGCAATGCCGCCGACGAACCCGCCCTCGTAGTACATCTCCGCCTTCGGGGTGGGGCCGAAGACCTGGCCGATGCCATCCACGAAGCCAGTGCCGTTCGCGCCTTCCGCGCCGCCCACGAAGTTCGCCGGGTCGCCAAAGATGTCGGCCATGCGCTCCATGGTCTCCTTGACCTTAGGATGCGTCCACGGAATCTTGTGCGTGACGAGTTGATCGTAGAGGTCCGGCCCGGCCACGCGGACGAGAATGTTCTCGAACCAGTCGGTGTACGTCCAGCCATCCTTGCCTCCGACGGCGAAGGGGGTCTTGCCCGCGGCCTTGATCTTCGTCATGATATCCAGCAGATCGGCCCAGGTCTTGGGTTCGGACAGGCCCAGTTCCTTGAACGTCGAGGGCCGATACCAGATCACGCTCTTGGAGTTCGCCTTGCCGGCGATGCCGTACAACTGCCCGTCCACGCTGCCGAGGTCAATCCAGGCCTTCGAATAGTTGGCCGTGGCGGCGTCCGGCGAGATGACCTCCTGGCCGACCACGCCCTGCAGGGGAACGATGTCGCCTGCATGAGCGAACTCGACCATCACGCCGGGGCGCGGGATGATGGCGATGTCCGGCGGGTTGCCGGCGGCTAGGCGGGTGCGGACCACGGGCAGGAAGTCGCGGGCCTGCTCGTATTGCGTGGGGATGCCAGTCTTGGCGGTGAAGCCGTCGAGGACTTTCTGGAAGGCGTCCTTCTCGCTGCCGCCCCAGAGGGAGAGGATGGTCACGGGTTTGGGGGCGGCGGGTGGCGGTGTCGCCGTGACGACGATGGTCTGGACCTGGGGCGTGCCGGCGACGACGACGGTCTGGACGACGGTGACTTTCTCTGGGGGCGGCGCGGTGGGGGCCGCGCACGCGGCCAGCAGGATCACGCCGATGACCACGATCGAAAGTGCCTTAAAGAATTTCCTAGCGTGCATGGTTCTCCTCCTCAAAGGATGTGGGTGAAAGTCAATACGAGTGATCAATTCCTCATTAGGCTAGCGTCTGCGATAGACTCACCTCCCTTCTTCTATCATCGCCGAGCGCACCCGGCTCAACAGAGCGGCGGTCTGCTCGATCCCCGCGCGCGCGTCCGCGCCCGGCCCGGCATATTCGATACTCAATGAACGGTCGTACCCCGCACGTTTTAACGCGGCGACGAACTCGCGCCAGAAATTTTCGTCGTGGCCTTGGCCGGGGATACAGTGCTCCCACGCGCGGGTGGTTACCCGCGTTTCGAGGCTACCGTTCAACGCCATCTCGTCTGCGTCCAACCCGCAATCCTTGGCGTGGACGTGAAAGACCGCCTCGCCCAGCGCGCCAATCACGCGGAGCGGATCCATCCCCTGCCAGAAGAGATGACTCGGGTCGAGGTTCGCGCCCACGTTCTCCCCGCCCGCCTGGCGCAGTCGCAGTAGCGTATGCGTGTTGTAGACCGCCTGACCCGGGTGCATTTCGAGCGCCAGCCTCACGCCCTGGTCGGCGACGAACAGCGCGGTCTCGCGCCAGAAGGGTTCGACAACTTCCTTCCACTGCCAGTCGAGCAACGGCTGGAACTCCGGCTGCCAGGTGCATGTGACCCAATTGGGATAGCGCCCCGGCTCACCTGGCTCGCCTGGACAGCCGCTCATCGTCACTACCGTATCCAGCCCGAGTTTTTGCGCGAGGCGGACCGAGTCCCGAAAGACTTGCTGGGATTTGCTCCGGCGCTCGGGGTCTGGGTCGAGCAAGTTGCCTGAGCAATTGAGCGCAGACAAATGCAGGCCACGCCGGTTGATCGCGCCGAGAAACTCTGCGCGGGCCGCGTCGCTCTCCAGCAGTCGCGCGAGATCACAATGCGGCGCGTCGGAAAAGTTGCCCGTGCCGAACTCGGTTGTTTCAATGCCATGCGCGGCGCACCAATCGAGCATGGCGTCGAAGGGCAGGTCGCGCAGACCGTCGGTGAAGAGGCCGATGTTCATTGACTACCCGATTCTCTCTTCATCCCGCTCCTTCTCGTATACAGCCCGCCGCTCGGGCAGGTATTCGGGGACGGGCATATCCCACCAGCCGGTGGAGGTGACGCCGCGCGCTGGCTCGCGGTTCACCATCACCTCGATTAGCGCCGGGCCTTTCGTCGCCAGCGCGCGCCTCACGGCGGGCTGCACTTCGTCGGGCGCGGTGATGCGCTGGCCGTGCAGGCCGAAGGCGTGCGCCGTCTCGCAGAAGTTCGGCGCGTACAGGCTGCCGTCCTTCTTCTGAAAGTCCACCACGGTCGTCCGTCCGAAGTTGTGCGTCTGCCCGCCCTTGATCGAGATGAAGCCGGAATTGTTCAGCACCATGATCAGGATGGGCAGATCGTACATCGCGGCGACGGCCATCTCCTGCATGGTTTGCATGAAGTCGCCGTCGCCCGCGCACGCGACCACCTGCCGCCCCGGATGCGCAAGTTGCGCGCCGATGGCGGCGGGGAGGGTGAAGCCCATGGAACTGAACCCGCCGCTGGTGAGGTGCGTGCGTGGCGTGTAGACTGGGAACGCCTGCCGCACCACGCCCTGGACGTGGCCCGCGCCCGAAGTTACGATCGCGTCCCGGTTGAGCGCCGCGCGCAGTTCTTTCATCACACGCGCCTGCGTGACCGGAGTCGTATCCGCGTCGCGGTTCTCGCCCAACCGCCGATCCCACTCGGCTTTCTTTGATTGAATATCGGCGAAGTAATCGCTCGACTTGTAATCCTTCGCTTTGCCCACCTGCCGTGCGGCCTCGAGCAGATCGGCCAGACCGGCTTTCGCATCGGCGACCAACCCGATCTCCACCGGGTAGTTCTTGCCGATCTCGGCGGGGTCAATGTCCATGTGGATCAGCTTCGTGGGCGGGATGGAGTATGTCGCGCCAGGCCGGAACGACGACGAGGTCCAGTCTACGAAACGACAGCCGACGGCCAGCAGTACGTCGGCGGAGGCGGCGAGTTGATTGCCACAGTCGCTCGCCTGCGTCCCAACGCCCCACGCATTCAACGGATGGTCTTCAGGGATGGAGCCTTTGCCCTGCCACGTGGTCGTGACCGCCGCGCCGAGGTGCTCGGCGAGCGCGACAAGTTCGGCGGCGGCCTCGGACAGGATTACGCCGCCGCCCGTGACGATGACGGGGCGTTTCGCCTCGTAGAGCAGGCGCGCCGCCCGTTGGGTGAGATCGGCATCCGGGCGGGGACGCGCGGCAGGGATACGCTGATCGAAGTCGGGGACCTCCACCTCGGCGGCGTCCGCCTGCACGTCCATCGGCAAATCGAGATGCACTGGGCCGGGGCGGCCGCTCAACATCGCGTTGAACGCGCGGTGCATGATGTGCGGCAAGCCTCTGGCGGAGACGGCTAGGTATTGCCGTTTGCTCACTGGCTCGAAGATACGGGTGTTGTTCGTCGCTTGGGCGCGGTCAAGTTCCTGCATGACGGCGTGGCCGCGCATATAGGTGTGCGTGGAGCCGGTGAGTAGTAGCACCGCGCACGAGTCCACGAACGCGGTCGCCATGCCGATGATGGTGTTCGTCGAGCCGGGGCCGATGGAGGTGAACGCGGCGAGCGGGCGGCCTGTGGCACGGAAGTAGCCATCGGCTAAGTGAACAGCGGACTGCTCGTGCATGACCGCGAGTGTTTGGAGTTTGTCCTTCACATCCAGGAAAGCGTCAGTCAAGCACCAACTCCCGTGGCCGGGTATCCCGGCGGCATACGGCACGCCGGCTTTGACGAGGGATTGAGCGATGATCTGCGCGCCAGTGAGTCGCATTAGACCTCCTGACTGAAACGTAATGCGTGCTATGTGAATTTCACGCGCCACGCGTTGCGCCTCAAGTTGCTGTTAGTCCAAACACGCCGCGCCTGACCAACGGCCCGGCCTTCCACAACTCCAACTCACATAAGCCCATCACGCCGCGTTGATAGACCGGATCGTCGGCCGAAAGCGGCAGGGGAATCACGCGGCCCGTCGCCGCCGAAGCGTACGCCGCGAGCACGGCCTCAAGCGCGCGCAGACCGGCCTCGGCGGGCGCAATCGGATCGCGCCCTGTTCGAATCGCTTCCACGAAGTCCGCATGAATCTGCTTGAAATTGTCCACGGGCTGCCAGCCAGTACGCGGCTCGTAAGTCTTCCGCCCTGCGCGGTTGACAAGGGTGAAACTCTCCAAAGGTTGGAAGGGGCCGGTGCCGTAATCTTTATAGAAGATCATCATTCGCCCTCCGGTCCCGCCGATTTCCACGCCACCCGGCCCCTCCCCCCACCCCATATTTACGGTAGCGTAACCGGAGTCGAAGTGATAAGTCACGAGGGTGAAATCCTCCACTGCCTCGCCGGAGTGATCGAGGTTGTCCACGATGGCGCTCACGGCGCGGACCGGTTCGGCCACGAGGAACTCGGCCACGTACACTGCGTGGATCATATCCATCAGAATCCCGCCGCCCGCCTCGGCGGGATCGTGCCGCCACCGGGGACGATAATCCGCCGCGCCTGGGCTATCCGGCACGCCGAGGAAGTTCAGCGTGGTGTGCCGCAGTTGACCGATGGCGCCCGAGGCGATTAACGCACGCGCCAACTTGTACTCCGGGTAATACAAGTAGTTGTGGATCATGCCACAGCGCACGTTTGCCGCGCGCATCACGTCGCTCATCGCTCGCGCATCGGCGGGGACGGTGGCGATGGGCTTTTCGCTCAAGACGTGTACCCCAGCCCGCGCGCAATCCTCGACGATGGGGCGGCGGAACTTTTGCGGGACAGCCAGCACCACGTAATCCACGCCTACATCCAGCAGTGCCTGATGATTCGCGAAGCAAGCGGAGTCGGGCAAGCCAAGCAAGGCCTGCGTTTTCTGGCGGCGGCTTTCGGTGGGATCGGCAATCGCTGTCATGCGCACACCCTCGAGACCGCGCAGGGTCGGCGCATGGTCGTTGACAGTGATGTTGCCACAGCCGATGATGCCGACTCGCAACGGGTCGTTCAAAAGCCACCTCGCGCCGTCACAAAGTCGAGCGCTTCTTGCTCGTACGGCATATCGTTCGCGCAGGCGTGGCGGGTGACGACGATCGCGCCCGTGGCATTGCCCAGGCGCGCGCACTTGCGCCAGTCCCACCCGTGCCGGTAGCCGTAGAGGAAGCCGGATACGTACGCATCGCCTGCGCCGATCACGTTCAGGATATCTACCGGGAACGGCGGCGCGTCAATCCGCTCGCCCTCGGCGGTGAAGACCGTCGAGCCACGCTGTCCGCGCTTGACGATCAGCGCCTGCAGGTTTCGTGCGACTTTGAGCAAACGCACCGTTGCTACTTCGATATCCGCCTCATCTGCTGCGGCTTTGATTTCTTCTTCTGTGCCGACGGCGAGATCAACCATAGCGACGATGCGCCGCACAGTCGGGCCGAAGGCGCGCGAGTCGTCCCACAGCGTCGGGCGATAATCGAGGTCGAGCATCACCGTTGCGCCGCTGGCCTGCGCGATTTCGACGGCGGCGGTCGTCGCGCTTGCGCTCGGTTCGCGCGAGAAGCCGGTGCCGGAGACGAAGAGTAGAGGCGTCGCATCGAGCGGCGCGGCGCGGACATCATCCAGAGTCAGATTGATGTCGGCGCAGTTCTCGCGATAAAAGGTCAACGGAAACTTATCCGGCGGCTCAATGCCCAAAACGACCAGCCCGCACAAATGCTGCTGGTCGCGGACGACGGCGTCGGTGTTGACCCCCTCGGTTTCGAGAAAGTTCATAATGAAGTCGCCCAACGGCTCTGTGCCCACCCGGGCCAGAATCGCCGACCTCAGCCCCAACCGCCGCGTGCCCACGGCCACGTTCGCCGGGCACCCCCCGACGTATACGTTGAACGACTTGGCGAACTTAAGTGGCCGGCCGATGTCGTTACTATAGAAGTCCACTGCACAGCGGCCCACTGTGATGACGTCGAAGCGCACCGGCTACTTCTCCATCTCCATCGTCACCACTGGCACGCGCGGGTCTTTCGTCAGCCACGTGCCTTTGATCCACGCATAATCGGGATCGTCGCTGTTGGCGAGCGACTGCGCCGAACCGGCGAGGAAGTTCAAATAGTAGGTCGTGTACCCGTGCGCCGAGACGACCGGGTGATAGCCTTCCGGGACAAGCACCACGTCATGATTGTGGGCGACAAGGGTTTCGTCTAACCGGCCATCTTTGGTATACACTCTTTGAATGGCATAGCCTTCGGGCCGGTCAAACTTGTAAAAGTAAATTTCTTCGAGGTCGGCTTCGAGCAACGTGCGGTCCGGCGCGGTGCGGTGTTCGTCGTGCTTGTGAGGGGGATATGAGCTCCAATTTCCGGAGGGGGTGTAGACTTCGACGGCGACGAGGCGATGGCAGTCGAAGCCGGGGGGGATCAGGCTGTTGATCTGCCGGGTGGCGTTGCCGCCGCCCCTGATTTCGATGGTGACCCGGGCCGGGGTGACGAGCACGGGCGAATGAGTCCCTTCGGAGCGGCACCACCCGCAGGCTACCTCGCAATCCGTCAGCGCGGTGAGCGTGAACTGGGTATCACACGGGAGATAGAGGGCATACGGCATCCCGTGGAAGACATCCGGGCGGCGCCCCATCTTCCAATGACCATGTGACGATTCAACTGAGCAGACACCGCCAAGGATGACCAGCCCGTATTCGTGCGGGCCGGTCGCCTGCCTCCACCCTTCACCTTGTAACATCCGCCGGGCCGCGAAATTGAGGTGCTCCCATCCGGCGTCGGGCGGCATCACGCGCACGAATTCGCCCGCTTGCATGAGTGGACGCCGGAGCAAAACCGAGGCCGCGGATCGGGAAGTGGGCATTTCCCAGCCGAATAGTGACAAATATGCTAAAACGGATTAAAATTCACTAAATCGCCTTGATTATACGATTTAGCAAAGGAATGTCAATTGGCAAATAGCCGGGTGACGGCGCGAAATGTGGCTGAACGGGCGGGCGTCTCCGTGACGACTGTTTCCTTTGTGCTAAACAACGTGGAAGGGATGCGGATCAGCGAGGAAACACGCCAACGGGTGCTGGAGGCCGCCCGGGGACTGGACTACTACCCGGATTCGCTCGCGCGTCGGATGGTCACCGGCCGGACGCAGAACATCGCCTACATCATCCGGCAGAGTCCGGATCAGGCCTTCGCCGACGCGTTCATGCCGGAGGTGTTGAACGGGCTGGCACGAGGCGCGGCGGCGCAGGACTTTCACGTCCTCTTCAAGCCAATCGGCCCAGAAGACTCCCGCGGCTTCGCCTGGCTGATCCGCGAGCGGCACGTGGACGGGCTGGTGATCGCCGGCCCCCGCACCGATGATCCCGAACTCCTCAACCTGGTCGACCGCGGTGTGCCGGTGGTTTTGCAGGGCCAGTTGTCCGGCGTGCAGATTCCATTTGTGGACGTGGACAACCAGCATGGGGCGCGGATCGCCTCCCAGCACTTAATCAAACTGGGCCATACGCGGATTGGAATGATTACGAATGGAGACTTGAATTACACCGCGGCGGCGGCACGGCTGGCGGGATACCGCGAGGCTCTGACCCTGGCGGGCCTCCCGGTTGAGGAGAAGTTGGTGCGCTATGGGAGTTTCACGCCACAGAGCGGCGAGGCCGCGATTGCGGATTTGCTGGGCGAAAAACCGACTGCGGTGTTCGTGGCGAGCGACGTCGTCGCGCTGGGCGTGATGAAGCGCCTGCAAACGCTCGGCGTGCATATCCCGAACGACGTTGCCCTCGTGGGCTTCGACGACATCCCCCTCGCCCGCTATCTCGACCCTCCACTGACGACGATGCGTCTCCCCGCCTTCGGTTTGGGCTGGGGCGCGGCGCAACTCATCACCCGCTTCATCAACCGCGTGCCGGTGGAGAACCAACAGGTGCTCCTCGAAACGAAGTTGATCGTCCGCGCGTCGTGCGGTGGTCAGCCACCGGAAGAAATCAATCCATCCCCGGAAGATCATGCTCCAGCGACCAATCAGTAGCAGCGCCGTTACCCGAATCTGATTGTCACAATCTCGTGCCCGCGCGTTGCGAAGGTGAGACTGCCATCCGCCGCGGGTTCAAGCGCGTCTGTTACTTCTTCGGCCAACGTAACTCGCGCGGCGCGCGTGAAGCGCTTCCACGGCGTCAGGGTGACGTTGATGGCTTCCGCGCCGATGTTGTAGCCTCGCACGATCCAGCCCTGACCCTCTTCGGCCTCTTTCACTGCGCTGATGACAAACGTTTCTGGCACAGCCCGAACGAATGCGGCGGCGCTGGAAAGCCCGCCGCCTGCATGAACGGTGGCGACCACGGCGCGCAGGGGGACGTTGAAAGCATACGCTTCTCGGAAGGCAGATTGCCAACAGCCCGTATGGGGAATAATTGAATAGTCGAACGCCCACTGCCCGATCATCTGTGCGCCGGGCGTGGGTAGCATCGGCCCGGCGTGTCCTCGGCGCATAGGAAAGTCATCGCGTGAGAGCCAGCCTACGCAACGCAACAACGTCAGCGCAATTTCGGTCGAGCCATCAGCAACGCGCAGAGCTTCCACCTCGGGCAGGCCGCGATTGGCGATCATCAACCCAACCTTGTCATCGGATACATCGGTGAACGCACGCTGCGGCACTTCCGGGCGCGGCTGCTCAACCCACGAGTCGTCGGACGCGGGCAACCCAATCGGGCGGCGCACCACCTCGAAATGACCGTCGTGGTCAGCGGTGTCTACGCTGACGGGCGCAGGGAAATGGACGCGCAACCGGTGATCGCGCGCGGGGTTGTTCACTTCCGTTTCGATATCAACCCGCGGCACGCCCGGCAATAAGATCACGCGGGTCGTGATCGTCAATGGAACTTTCCCGGTGCTTCGCGTCTGCCGATCTTCAGACAGCGCCGCTGGGACTTGAAGCGTGAACGCGATTTCGATGGATTGCCGGGCCGCGCCACGTTCCGCGCGAACGCTTTGGACCGCGCCGGACACGGGCGTCTCTGTTTCCGGCGGGCTGTAGTTGTACTCGTCCCCCGCATCGCCCCCGTCCATGAATCGATTCAACCCCGGATACACCGCGCCCGTCCGCCGGTCTTTCACAATCAACGTCCCATCGGCAGGCACGGCCTCGACGACAAAAAACTCATTCTCAATCGTGCGGGATGTTGACGGAACGGAAGCAAAGTGGCGCTCCACGGCGGGTCTTAGCCAGAACGTTCGATAGCCATACCCCGGCACGTTGCGCGCGATGAACTGCACGGCGCTCTCCGTCGTGGAGGCTTTCGCGACCTCGTAGGGCAGAACGCGCCCCGTCTCGTCTACTATCTCGTATGTGCCTTTCAGGAAAGGTTCCCCAACGCTCACCCATACCCGATCCGTGCGCGGCCCGGCCACCGGATTGAAAACGAGAATGGCGGCGGGTGAGTGGCTGCTGGGCGAGCGCGTGTCAATCACCTCAGCGAGGGTCTGCAGGCTGTGGCGGGTAATCTCCTCGCTCACCTGCTCGGCCTGATCGAACCGAGGCCGCATCTCGTCGTGCACCTGATCCACCGAGCAGCCGCAGATCGAGTCGTGCGGGTGGCACTCCATCAACATCCGCCACGCCTGCCGGAGAATGGGGGTGGGGTTGGCGAGGCTTTCTGCGCGCCGATAACCGTTATGTGGCTGGGCCTCACGCTCGACCAGAGTCGCCCACGCGCTGAACGGCTCGGCCCATTTCTCCAGCAGAGTCTCGCAGATGTGGTTGCGTTGTTTGATCCACATACGCGCGGAGAGGACGCCAGGCAGGAGGTGATGGCGTTTGGGGGAGCGGAGCTCGCCCTGCACGACGGGGATAGCGGCTTGAGACTGGCGGATTGCGGATTGGACGGCGGCGATGTACGCCGGGAGGGTGGAATGGATCAGGTGATCACCATCTAATTGGCCGTCCACGCGGGCTAGGGCGGTAGTCGTGTCGGGCTGCGGCTCCATGTGGTCGGTGCCGTGCATGAGGAGGATATGCGACGTTGAGGAGTCCCGGGCGAGCGAGTCGCGCAGGCGGCGGACTTCGGAGACGAACTGCGCTGGGTCGGAGGTGGGAAGGTTTGCGGCATTGTCATAGCCGTCTCGCAGGTAGACAGTGAAGACCCGCGAACCATCAGGCGCTTCCCACCACAACTCGCACGCTTCATCAGAGAGACCGCGCCGAAACGCGGTAGTCTCGAGCCCGAAGCCCCGGAACACCTGCGGCAATTGTCCGATGTGGCCGAATGGGTCTGGTATGTAACCGACCATCATCTTCGGGCCAAACCGCCGGGCCGTGTAATCCCCTTCCAACAGATTGCGAATGAGCGCCTCGGGGCTGACCAGAAATTCGTCGGGCAGGATGTGCCATGGGCCAATCAGCAGGCGTCCACTTTGGACGTGACCCCGGATTGTCTCTTCTCGTTCAGGGCGAAGCAGCAGGTAGTCGTCGAGGACGATGGTCTGCCCGTCAAGCATGAAGTGCTTATAGTGCTGATCAGACTCCAGCAAGACGAGTAGGTTGTCAATCAGATGCACTAGTTTCAGCCGGAATTGTTGAAAGGGGAGATACCACTCGCGATCCCAATGGGTATGCGAGACGAGGTGAAGAATGTGCATATCAATTCCAATCGCTGAGGGTCGAACACAGACCAAAACCCAAAGTGCCTCACAAGCCTGCCGTCAATCATTCGTGGCAACGTACACTGCTTTCGGCCAAACCCAAGCTGGCTCGCCTTCCCTTGAGGGTAGTAGCCTCGGTATACTCAGCGCGGGCACAAATTGCGTTTTTAGACAGGACGCGCCCAATGGGATGGTAAGATTAGGGCGATGAGCCTCCAACTCGACTTCACGCCAGAAACTTTGAAGGAACTGCTGTATCAACGGTACCACCACCGTGCGCCGTTGGTGTAGCGCCGGATGGACGCGCTATGGTTGAAAGCGCACGGGTTGCCCCATGCACACATTGCCGAACTGGTGGGCGTCACGGACCACACGATCCGCGAGTACTTCGAACTTTACCAGCAGGGGGGCCTCGAGAAGTTGAAAGAACTCAACGACTACCGACCGGAGAGCCAACTCAACCCGCCTAGCGTCTCGTTGGAAACCTATTTTCGGGAACACCCGCCCGCCAGCCTCCAGGAAGCGCAGAGCGAAGTGGAAACGATTACGGGTGTCAAACGCAGTGAGACCCCAGTCCGCGAGTTCTTGAAAAAAAACTCCATCTGCGTTGCCGACGCGTCGGGATGATCCCGGCCAAAGCCGATCCCGACACCCAGGCGGCCTACCTGAACGAGAAACTCGAACCGCGTTTGGCCGAAGCCCAAGTGGGAAAGCGCGCAGTTTTCTTTGTGGATGCGGCGCACTTTGTATTGGCCCCGTTTCCGGGTTTTCTATGGTCGCTGACGCGGGTCTTCATCAAAGCCCCGGCCGGACGGCAACGCTTCCATGGCTTGGGGGCCTTGAATGCGATCAGCCATGAACTCATTACTGTGACCAACGACACCTACATCACCGCCGAGAGTCGCTGTGCGCTCCTGCAAAAATTAGCGGCCTGGAACTTGGGGATGCCCCTCAGCCTCTTTCTGGATAACGCCCGTTACCAGAAGGGTGCGCTGGTGCAGGCGGTTGCCACCCGTTTGAACATCGAGCTGGGCTACTGACCGGCTTACTCGCCCAATCTGAATCTAATTGAGCGCGTTTGGAAGTTCGTCAAGAAGCAGTGCTGGTATTCCCAAGACGATGCGGACTTGGCTTCCTTCCAAGCGGCGATTGAAACCGGTCTCCAGGAAATGCCCACCACCCATCACGCCGCTTTAGATTCGTTACTGACCCTGCGCTTTCAGCAGTTTGCAAAAGCGCAGTTTATGCCCGCGTGAGGTCTATGTCAATCATCCAACCCTGCCGATGGCGAGAAAAAACTGGACGACCTTCACGAACACGCTCCGCCCCGGCGTAATCACCTTTCGCACCTTTACCTTTCAACATTTGCTCACGTTGGCGGCTCAAACTGCGCTCCACGATGCAACCTGGCCCGCACTGTCCGCCTGGCTGGAGACAAAAATTGCGCGGGTAACCTCCGGTCGTTGAGGCCGGAAGCGCATCCCCGGCATCGCCTGAATACATCCGTGAACGCTATGGTCGATAAACGGTCAACGTTTTTTCGTTTCAGCCTTACTCCCCGAGCACTTGCTCCAACGCCGCTTGTGAGATAGCCGCATAGGCGCGGCTCAGGGCGTTGAGAAATTCACTCCCCGGCTTCCAGAATTCCGGTTCGCCCAAACGCTTGACCGCCGTCGCGTCCACTTCGGGTTCGGTGAAGTCGAAATGGACGGCGGTTAAATCTGCGCCGCTCCAAAAGTTGGTGAGGCTTTCCGCCAAGGGCGTAAATTTTTCGGCGGGGGCAGGGGCGGGCGCGCGTTGCTTGGACTTTGCTTTAGGTGAGGCCACCTCGGCGGTGCGGCGGGCGCGCAGAGCGGCCAGGATGTCGTCTTTCGCGCGTCCCCGCAGGCGGAAAAGCAAGAACGGGTCTTCGTCGAATTGCTCGCCCAGCAAGTAATACACGGCGGCGATGTGCTTGCAGGGGTTTGAGTAATCGGGGCAGGAGCAATCGGTTGCGAGGTCGGCGCGCTGTTGAGGGAACAGACTCACGCCCGCGGCCGAGAAGGCTTCTTCGATATTCGGCGGCATCTCGCCCGCCAGCAGTTTGGCGGCGAAGAGGGCTTGCGCGGCCATCGCGTCAATAACTTTGTTCCACGCTTTGTCGTTGAGCGGCTCGATTTCGATGCGAACTTTGTACGGGGAGGGCCTACTCCCCTGCACATGCGAGTCCACGCGGCCCGGCTGAATGTCGAGGTTAAGCACTTGTCCGCTTCGAGCATACGAGCGTCCCCGGCTCAACCGCCCGGAGTCCACCAGCCTTTCCAGTGCGGCAATCCAGCGGCTGGCCCACCAGGTCTTGCCAAATTGACCGCGACCCGTCTTGGCTTGGATGCCGTGCGCCGGTCGGCGCGGTTTTGATTTCGGATACCAGCCCCACATAGAGTCTCCTTGATGAACGGTAAACAGGGAACAGTGAACGGTAAACAGGGATTGGTTCACTGTCTACTGAACTGCCTCGGCGCGCAAAGCAAACAAATCGCGCAACTGGTTGGTGTTCAACTCTGTAATCCACGCTTCGCTCGCGCCGACGATGCTCTGCGCCAACGCCAATTTGCGCTCAATCATCTCGTCCACGCGCTCTTCCACCGTGCCGGTACAGACGAATTTGTGGACTTGCACGTTCTTCGTCTGCCCGATGCGGAAGGCGCGGTCGGTGGCCTGATTCTCGACAGCGGGATTCCACCAGCGGTCAAAATGGAAGACGTGATTGGCGCGGGTGAGATTAAGCCCGGTGCCGCCGGCTTTGATGGACAGAATAAAAGCCGCCGGCCCGTAGGGGTCGGTCTGAAAACGCTCGACCAGCTGAGTGCGCGTTTTGGCAGGTGTGCCGCCATGCAAAAACAAGACCTCCTCGCCGAAGAGGGTTTGCAAATGCGCCTGAAGCAGTTTACCCATCTCGGCAAACTGCGTGAAGATGAGGGCGCGTTCCTTCACCGCGCGCATTTCATCGAGCATCTCCGCCAAGCGATTGAGTTTGCCGGACCGTTCGGGGAGCGGACTGCCATCGCCGAGCAGATGCGCCGGATGATTGCAGACTTGTTTGAGTTTCAGCAGAGTCGCCAACACCAAGCCGCGTCGCTGAATACCCTCGGCTTCTTCAATTTGGCGGAGCGAGTCGCGCACCACCGCTTGGTAGAGCGTGGCCTGTTCGCGCGTGAGGGTGCAATACACTTTCATCTCGTTCTTGGTGGGCAGGTCGCTAATGACAGTGGGATCGGTCTTAAGGCGGCGCAGAATGAACGGCCCGACGAGCGATTTCAACTGTTGCGCGGCCACCGGGTCTTGCGCGCGCTCGATGGGCCGGGCAAAGTTCGTGCGGAACGAGGCTTGTGAGCCGAGATAGCCGGGGTTGATGAATTGGAAGATGCTCCACAACTCGGCGAGACGGTTTTCGATGGGCGTGCCAGTGAGAGCCAGGCGATGTTCGGCGGGGAGGGCGCGCGCGGCTTTGGCCTGTCGGGTTTCCGGATTCTTGATGTTCTGCGCTTCGTCCAACACCAGTTCGCCCCAATGCACCTCGCCCAGTAATTTTTCGTCCCGGTGCAAGAGCGCATAAGACGTTAGCACCACGTCGTGGCGTTTGGCCGCGCGAGCAAACTTTTCTTTTTCGCGCGCCAGCCCGTGATGGGCCAAGACTTTCAGTGTGGGCGCAAAGCGTGTGAGTTCGTGTTGCCAGTTGCCCACCACGGAAGTTGGGCAGACAAGTAGGGCTGGCTTCTTATTGCCGTGCGCGCGGAGATGCAACAGCAGGGCAATCGTCTGGATGGTTTTGCCGAGGCCCATGTCATCGGCGAGGCACGCGCCCAGCCCGAACTGGCGCAGGAAGGCCAGCCACGCGAAACCGGTGGCTTGGTAATGTCGCAAGGTTCCGGTTAAGTCGGATGGAATCGGCAGAGGTTGTAAGCGCGCGTGGTCGGTGAATTGCTGGACGAAGTCGCCGAACCAGCCGGAGGTGTCCACGCCCGTCACGGGCAGGCCACCCACCGCCTCGGGCGCGAGCGCCATCCTTAGGGCTTCGTCCACGGCCATTTCTCCGGCCCGTTCGCGGTTCTCTAAAAACGCCAGGGCTTGTCCCAACTGCTCGGGGCGCAGTTCCACCCACTGGCCGCGAATCTGCACCAGCGGCACTTTGAGCGCGGCGAGTTTTTCAAATTCGGCGTGGGTGAGCAGTTGGTCGCCGAGAGCCAGTTCCCAATCGAAGGCGACGACGCTCTCGAAGTTTAATCGCGCCACGCCGCCTTGCGGGCCTTTCGTTTGCTGGGCAGGTTGCTTGCCGCTCAACTTCAAACGCACACCGAGTTTGGTGCTGAGGCCCGGCAGTAAAACGCCGAAGCCGGAGGCTTGCAACAAGAGCGCGGCTTCGCGGATAAAGGTGTGGGCGGTGCCAGCGGTGAGGGCGCACGCATCCGGGCGGGCGTGGGTCAGACTCTTTTCGATGGGCGCAAACATCCGCGAGGCGAATCCCAATCCGGCCAGCAAGCGCTCCTGCGGCTGGTCAAATTTCCGATTAAGATATTTGAGCGTCTGCCCGCGTTCGTGCCACACCGTCTCGGCGGGGATGAGCAGGCTGGGGTCGTCGGTGGCTTGCAAGAAATAGCGCAGTATCCAGTCGTCGGCTTGGGCGTGGGGGATGTAGAGGTCGTCGGTGAGTTTGGTCTCCGGCGGGTCGAGGCGGAAACACAGCCGGAAGTTGCCGTCGGTCGCGCCGAGGGGTTGGGACCATTTTTGATATTGGGCGATGAAGTCGGCGGGCAAGTCGAGGGTGGGGTCATCCGCCGTGAGGCCCGCCAGCCATTTTTCGCCGGGGGAAACCACGCGCCGCTTTCGCAAACCGAAGTCCGCTGAGGCGCGGGCGAAAGCATCCACGGTGCTGTTGAGAAAATCAATCAGCAACGCGCGCGGGCCGAGTTCGGAATCTTTTTCACGCTGAACCGCGCGGGCGGCGGGGGGCAGGGCCTTCACCAACATTTCCAATTGTGTTTGTTCGGCTTGCGAATCAAACAACGGCTTCCACACCGCGCGCCAGCCGTCACCCGCTTCGACGAGCGCGGGCAAATACCGTTGGCGGGTGAGGAGATGCAAGGCCCAGCGCGCGGCGGTTTGCCAGTACCGCGCGTCGTCGCCCAGGGGTGACTCAGCGGTGAAGTTGATGAGCAAGGCCAGCGCGTCGCGGGGCGCAAACGCCAGAGCGGGAATCTGCCACGCGGTGAGCGTGAGTTTGCCGGTGGTCAGTGTCTCGCGCAAGTAGGGGCGCGAGGGTTGTGGTTCGCTACCGAGCGTGGGCAAGCGCGCCATGAGCGTGACCGGCTCGGCGGACAAATCGTTGAGGGGCAGTGCGCTTTGCAGTTCTTCGGAGGTAGTGCTGAAGGGATGAAGTGCGAGACGCCGTCGCGCTTTGGATTTACGCGCGGCGGGCGGGGTATTGGTTTCGCCCCACAGCGCGAGGCGGGGAGGCGCGGTAGGGGTTTGGGGCAACCAAGCGGCGTGAAGAATGAGCATAGTGGGTTGATGGAGATTGTATCTGTAAAACCACTACCGACCAATCGTTGAGGTAGCACCCCGCTTAAGCGTGGGGTGAGCTAAACCTTTACAAAAAACGGGGTTCACTGGCACACTCTTAGGCTTCTAGGTCTGAGAGAAAAGCCAATGAACCCACAAGCAATATTTTGCCCGAATCTGGACTGTCCTGCAAGAGGCCAAACTGGCAAAGGCAATATTCATGTTCACAGCCAGAAAGACGAACGCTATGGGTGTGCGGTGTGCGAACAAACCTTTAGCGCCCGCAAAGGGACGATTTTCTATCGCCTGCACACCGACCCGAAAATCGTGATGTGGGTCATGGTCTTGCTGGCCTATGGTTGCCCACTGCAAGCCATCGTCAAAGCCTTTGAGTTGGATGAGCGCACCGTGCGCGCGTGGCAACAACGGGCTGGGAAGCACTGTCAAAACGTGCATGAACATTGGGTGGAAAGTTGTCAACTCGACTTACAACACGTCCAAGCCGATGAAATCAAAGTCAAAACCCAGAAAGGGGCATTCTGGATGGCCCTGGCGCTGATGGTCTCGACCCGCCTGTGGTTGGGCGGGGTCGTCAGCCCCAAACGTGATTTAGATTTGATTCAAGCCTTGGCCGACCAGGTGCGTGCGATGGCGCTCTGCCGCCCACTGCTGTTGGCGGTGGATGGCTTGGTCGAACGCTTGATTAACGCCACGCAAGGCCCAGCGTCATCAATACCGCCTTTATCGAACGGCTCAATGCCACGTTTCGCCAACGCCTAAGCAGTCTGGTGCGGCGTACACGCACGTTAGCCCGGCGTTCCGATACCCTGGTCGCCGGTATGTATTTGGTGGGCTGCTTCTATAACTTCTGCGACTTCCATCACAGCCTGCGCTTGAAGTTGTCCGTGGGTAATTTCGGCCATCATTGGGTGTAGCGCACCCCAGCGCTCGCGGCCGGTTTGACCGACCATCGCTGGACCGCCGCCGAATTGCTCACGTTCAAAGTGCCACCCCCACCCTGGGAACCGCCCAAACAGCGGGGACGGCCTTCGTTAGCCTTGCTCCAATTGGAAAGGCAGTGGGCAACCTAACCACATTTAACTGGAGTGCTACCTGGGCGCTCATGCCCGGTTATTATAGTTCTATCTGCGTCAAGCTGACTCGTTGGAGTTTGACTTCAATCTCACGGGTGAACTCGGCGAAGCTACTTTCGAGGTAAGGATAAGTGAGCCAAACACAGCCAAGGGCGAACAACGCTCCAGTGATGAGGCGCATCCATGAGTTAAACGAACCGAAGGCATCGCCCACATAAAACATAGATGGGAAAACGTTGCCAGTGAACGCGGCCAGCCAAGCGTTGTTGTCGCGGAAACCGTTGCCAATTCCGGCCAAGTCACTGAGCAGATGCGTCCCGCCGTCAACCGCCATCGGCAAAGCCAGCAGGGCAAAGCCCCATATTGATAGGGGCTTCAGCCTTTTGCGAACCAACCCAAAAACCAGCCCGAAAGAAGGAGCGCTGTGGGAGTTGGTGGCATTGTGTCGAATAAATCAGGTAAAGGGCGTTGCCTGCGCCGCTCCAGCCGACTTGCATGAACACCGGGGCGAGCCACGGCAGGCCCACGTACAATCCAAGAATAATGTTAATGACTCGACTGTTGTGTTTTGGCATTTCTGGCGTTGCTGTGATAGGTTAGACAGCATCTTGCCTACCAGGATAAACGTCTGATGCAACTTCCAATTGTCGCGCCCGCGCCACTGGTGACCGCCCACGCGGGAGCGTTCCGCGACCTCTTTGAAAACCGATGCCAGTTCCGGCACTTTCAGAACTATCTCACTGGCTTGATGGTGCTCTCCAACAAGAATTTCGCGAACATCAGCCGGTGTGTCTTGGCGAGTGCGGACAAAACCAATTTATCCCGCTTCTTCTCCGAAGCGCCCTGGTTCCAAGCGCAGGTCAATGACCGACGGCTCCATTACCTACTTCAACAGACGAAAGCCGTGCGGCTGGTAAAGGATCAATCGGCACTGGTGCTAGACGACACCTTGTGCGAACACGTCGGGAGTCTCTTCGCGTACATTGACCAGCATTACCAGCATGGTGACCATACTTACCCACTCGCGCATAACCCGGTCACCAGCCATTACGTCAGTGGCCCGGTGCGGTTTCCGGTGGACCTGCGGCTCTATCGGCGCTATGAAGCAGTGACCCGCTGGGAAGAATTCGTGCACCAGCACTTTCCTGACCGTGAGATTCCCAAGACCAAGAAAGAACGCACTCGCTTGCATAAGGAAGTTGACCCGCGCTTGCTCCAAGACCCAACGTTTCAAACCTTGCACCACCAATTCCACACTAAAATCGAGTTGGCGATTGAACTATTGGACGCTGCCATTGGGCATAAATTGCCGTTCAGTATCGTCTTGTTCGATAGTTGGTATCTGGCCGAAGACTTCATTGCCCACCTCCGTCGCCGCAAAAAGGACTGGATCAGCATTTTGAAAAAGAACCGGAATTGGGAAACCAACAGCTTTGTGCTGAAGGACGCCCAAGGAAAGCGTGTGCCGCTGGACGGGCCGCCTCTCAGCGTCGAAGATTTGGTGCCGCTCATCCCGGCGACGGCGTATCGCCCGCTCCAGGTCGGCGACCAGATTTACTGGACGTTCACGCTGGCGGTGCGCCTCCCCGGTTTGGGAAAAGTTCGACTGGTCATCAGTTTCGAGAAGGCGGACCTGACCGGGACCTATGCCGTGTTAGTCAGCAACCGCATCGACTGAACCGCCCAGCGCCGTATCGCTACTTATTTGCAACGCTGGCCGATTGAGACTTTTTATCAGGATGGTAAAGAGCACCTGGGCTTGGATGAGTATCGTATGCGCGACGCCGAAGCCATTCAAAAACATTGGTGTCTGGTGTTCGTAGCCTACTCGCTCTTGCACTTGGATTGCTTGCCGCCTTCACCGACGAAGAGTCGCTTGCCCATCAAAACCATTGGGGAAGCGTGTCGGCAGCAAGCCCAAGCACTGATTGAAGCGCTAATCCTACAAACCCATGAACGGCTTCAACAAGGTCAACCAATCAATGACGTGTTCGCCCATTTATTTGCCAAGCAACAAGTGAGGGCGGTTATGTGACCGTTCACCCACGGTACGTCAAAACACAACAGTCGAGGAATATATATGGAAGCCTGCGTAATTAGGGAAGAACAGCAGAGAAAATCAGGGTAGTGTAGTCGAAGTCGTTTGTAACAGATTTCCTTAGCGTTGTTTTTTGTCCAGTTGCTATTGGAAGGCCTAAGACCACTGTCACGAAGTAGCGCCGGAAGTCGTGGGGGTGGAGACTTGCGGATTTTCCGGCGGGTAGGGCAAAATCGTTGCCATACCCCAAACGGAGTTCAGAGCCAAAATGTATATGACTGCCGTGACTAGCCGTATAATCATTCGGGAGTTGACTCGTGTCGAGAAACCTCTATGCCTGAACCCTCCAATGCTGAACTCATTCAGCAATGCCTCGCCGGGAAAGAATCGGCTTGGGAGATTTTGCTTTCTCGCTATGAGCGGCTGATTTATTACACCGCGACACGCACCGGTCTCGACGCCGACGACGTGGCCGATGTGTTCCAGACCGTGTGCGTCGCATGGCTGGAAAACTTGTCTCGTCTGCGCGACCCCCAACGCCTCGGCGCATGGCTGGTCACGACTACTCGCCGTGAGTCCTGGGCGCGGGGGAAGCGCAATCGCCTGGCGTTCTCTGCGTCCGAAACCGCTCTTGCCGCTCAACCTGCTCCCGATGAATCGCCGGAAGCACTGGCTGGGCAAGTTGAAGATGCCAATGCCGTTCGCTCGGCGTTTCGCCAACTCTCTGAAACTTGTCGCCGCCTGCTATGGCTCTTGTATTATGATCCGGGTCACCCTTCCTACGCCGACATCGCCCGCCAGCTGAGTATCCCCCTCAATAGCCTGGGGCCTACCCGTGCCCGGTGCCTGGCAAAACTGCGGGGTCTCCTGCAGGCAGTTGGTTGGTGAATGTACTAAATCCGCGCCTGCTCCCTCTATTAACTCAAACGGGTCAATCCACGATAAATGCGCCTAACGCCGAATTTTGTCTGCCTTTCGATCAACACCCGTCGGGAGTGTTGTGTGAACTGATCTCTAATGTCAGCCTCCACCCATTTTGCTCTTGAACAATTAGCCGATTTTGTGGCTGACCGTCTATCACCGGAGGCGCGGGCGGATATCGAAAAGCATCTAGAAACAGGTTGCCTGATCTGTTCAGCGGAAGTGGTTTTATTGCGGCGGATTGCGCGGGCGATGCAAGTCGAGACATGGCTTGCCCTACCTAAACCTATCCATCGACGCGCTGTGAGTGCGTTCAGTTCTTCAGGGTTCTATCGGCCTCGAACTCACCTTCGCTGGAGGCCACTCATAGCCGCCGTAGCCATTATGACTCTGACATTCGGATTAGTGTTCGCATTGTGGCCTCGGCCTGTAGTCTACGCTGGGGCCATCGCTGAATCTGTCGGCCCAGTAGAGATGCAGTTGACCACGCAATCTGTGTGGAAACCGATTACCGTCGGGCAGGCCATTCCCAGAGGGGCCAGTCTCCGCACCGGGGCCGGAGGTCAAGCCACCCTCCTTTTTACGGGCGGAGATCAAGTCCATCTAATGGACAACGCCACGTTGTTGTTAAAGTCCTTATTGCAGGCCGAAGGCCAATGGCAGATGGTGTGGATGCAATCGAGTGGACGTGTCGAATATTGGGTGAGGTCGCAGATCGTGCGGTATGCGGTGCAATCAATCGCTGGGGAAATCTCGGCTGGTGCCAGTCATTTCACCATTACCCTTGGCGAAGCTGGGGAGATGACAATCGGCGTGACCGAAGGCGCGCTCAGGCTGAGGACTGACCAAACCACAATGGATCTTTCGGCAGGCGCGGTCGTGCAAGTCGCGCCCGGTAGTGCTCCGGTCTTCATCGCCACGACGATGCCGGAAACCGCTACCTCTGCGCCTGCCTCGCCTACCCTGGCTTCAACAACTTCAGCAACCACCTCGACTCTTTTTCCGACCAACGTGCCCGCTTTCACTCCCGCGACATCTTCATCGCCCTCAGGCACACCTGTGCCGCCCTCCCCGACTCCGCTCATGCCGACTATGACTGACATTCCCACCGCAACGGCGAGCCCGACATTTGCTCCGACAGTACCGCCTGCGCCGACTGTCACGCCGGTAACTGACATTCCCACCGCAATGGCGAACCCGACGTTTGCTCCGACAGTACCGCCTGCCCCGACTGCCACTCCAGAAGAGGCAACAGCTGAGGCTACCAATGACTCCACACCCTCACCTGAATCCACCGACTCGGAGACGCCCCTGCCTCCAGTTGATGGGACAGTCACCAGTGAACCGTAAGGCGACGGAGATGCTCAGGCTTCGCTCGCGGCAGATGATGGGAGTCAGTTTGGCGTTGACGGCCGGCCTCGCCGTGCCGATTGTGCTACTGGCTGGCCTACGTCGCGCTCAGGCGGGCGCATGGCCTGCAACTGTGATCCCGGCGCTGGTGAGTGATACGCTTATCTGGCCCCTCACAATGACCGTGCCGCAGGATTCCATCTCGTCGCCTTTTGGCCCGCGCTGGCAGACCTCGCAGAACCGGTACGATTATCACTCCGGCCTCGACCTGCCCGCCCCGGCCAACACACCCGTTCACGTCATCACCGACGGTGTTGTGAGCAAGGTGGATTGGCCGACGGGCGACTCCGGCTTGTACGTCCTCGTCTATCACCCGACACTCAATCTGTATTCCGCTTATCTGCACCTCAACGCCGCCAGCGTGACGGCCAACGAAGTCGTCACGCTGGGACAGGTGATTGGCTACGTGGGGGATACGGGCACGACCAAGTTTTACCACCTGCATTTTGAAATTCGCCTGACTGCCAGTGATTACCCCACCTCCACCCGCAACCCCATGGGCTACCTGCCCCGCCCCGATGTGACCACGCCCACCATTAGCATTGCATCCCTCGACAGCAACCCGGTCTACAGCCCTACCGTTACGCTCGTCATCACCGCCGCGCGCGATGAGCTAGACCTGAATCAGATTCGGGTGTTTATGCGCGACCAGGCTACGGGTGCCCTACTCGATGATCAACTGGTGGATTTCAATCAGCGCCTCAACACGGGCGACGACACCCTCAATCAGAACGGCATCCAGCTTATCCCTTCGCATTTCAACACCTCTACTGTTTCGTATGTTCTCACCTCCACGTTCTATGCCTTGCACGGTTTCGACAGCTTCACCCTCACCGCGCAGGCGATTGACCTCGCCGGGCATATTGGCGTCATCACTACGAGCGTGGACGACCTCACCCCGCCCGGACAAGTGACATCGCTCAACGCCCAGCGGCGCCCTGATGGCGGGATAATCCTCAACTGGATTGCGCCGGGCGACAGTGACAATGTGGGGCGAGCCATGACCTACGAAGTGCGTTACGCAGGAACGCCCATCAACAATTTCACTTGGAGTAGCGCCACAGCCTTGCCCAACTCGCCTGCGCCGCTTATGGCCGCGCTTCCGCAAACGTGGTTCGTCTCCGACCCATTGCCCGACCCGGTCTACTTTGCACTTAAGACTGCCGACGCCGAGGGCAACTGGTCTCTGCTCTCCAATTCGGCGCGCGCGATGTGGCGCGTCTTTTTGCCAATTCTTATTCGCTAATAGCGAGGAGATCATTATGAAACCCTGGCGCATTTTAGGAAGTCTACTAACGCTCGTCGTCGGCCTCGGGGGGACAACGTGGCTGTTAACCGGTTTGGTGCATGCCGCTCCAACGCCGGTGATCACAGCGAGCGGGGCAACCCGCACGGTGGTCACCTACACCTTGCCCAATCAATCCGGTCTGGAGCCGTATGCAATCGCGTACAATGCCTCCAATGGCTACGTGTATGTCACCAACAACAACTCCGACGACGTGTCGGTGATTAGCGGCACACAAATTATCGCGCGCGTGCCAGTGGGGCACAGCCCCAAGGGCATCACATATGATGATTTCGACCAACTCATCTTCGTCGCCAACGAATTGAGCGATACGGTGAGCGTTATCAGCGGATTAAATAAATTGGGCGATGTGCCGGTAGGCCATCAACCTGCGAATCTGGTATACAACTGGCAGAACCAGTCGGTCTATGTGGCGAATACTCTTAGTGATACCGTCTCGGTGATTTTTGGCAATACAGTCATCGCGACTATCCCGGTGGGCAATCACCCCAGCGTCATTGTGGTTAATTTGCAATCAGGCTCGCCCAATTACGGCGATGTCTACGTGACCAACTTGCTTTCCGACTCGGTCTCAATCATCGCGGGAACAAGCGTGATCGCCGCTCTACCCACCGACGCGCGCCCGACCGACATCACGGTGAACGACCACACCGGCTACATCTACGTCGCCAATGCTTTCTCCAACACCGTGACGATCATCAGCGGCACTACGCGCAATGTGGTGCGCACCGTGCCCGTGAACACCGACCCCACCGCCATCACCTCCGATGATGGCAACGATAACGCTTATGTACTGAATACCGGCGGCGACAGCCTCAACGTCCTGCGGCGCTCTGGCAAGGCCTTGCCGCAAAGCTATTTCAAAGCCGGCAACTACCCGCGCCGTGTCCGCGCCGACTCGGTGACCCATTTGGTTTACATCGCCAATGCGCTGAGTGACAGCGTCACAATCATGGACGGAAGCCAAATTACAGTGACCTACGTCGCCACCCTCACGGTGGGCGATGGTCCTCAACCCGTTCTCATCCACCCAACCAATGGCAATATCTATGTCGGCAACCGGGGCGGCAATTCCATCTCCATCCTCAAAAATCTCGCGAATGTGAGCACCATTCCGCCTCTATACTATCCCGAATCCATCGCTATTCACCCGGCGACCGGCTATGCTTACGTGTCCATGCGCGGCGGCAATTCGGTGATGGTCTTCAATGGACAGACATTGGTGACCGAGATTCCGGTGGAACACAACCCGCGCGACCTTGCCATCAACACGACCACCGGCTACGTCTACGTCCCCAACCGCGACAGTGACTCGGTTTCGGTCATCAACGCCAGCAACAATCAAGTCATCGCCACCCTCGACGTTGGCGGTGGGCCGTTGTTCGCCGTGGCGGACAGCGCGCGCAATTTAATTTACGTGACCAACTGGTCTAGCGACACCGTGAGCGTTTTGAGCGGGACGGGGTTAGTGGGCACGGTTCCGGTGGGCGGCAACCCGCGCCGCGCCGCCATTGACCCCAATACCGGTTACGCCTACGTGGTCAACGTCTACAGCAACACGGTCTCCGTGTTGAGTAGCACAACGTCGGTCTCCACCCTCGCCCCCGGCATTGAGCCACGCTTCGCGGTCTACAACTCGATTAACCACTACATTTACGTCAGCAACAAAGGCGATGGCACAGTGAGCGTCTTCAATGGATTAAGCAAACTAGGCGATGTGCCGGTGGGGACGCAGCCGGAAGATATGGCCGTGGATAGCGCCGGCCGGGTGTTCGTGTCTAACTATGCCAGCAACAACGTCTCTGTCATTAGTGGCACGAATGTGTTGTTCACTGTGACGGTGGGGGGCGGGCCGGAAGGGCTGGCCGTAAACAACGCGGGCGGACAAATCTTCGTCGCCAACTCTTTGAGCAACACCGTCAGTGTCATCAAAGGCAACAGCGTCATCGAAACTTATTCGGTTGGCTTGACGCCCCGCTCCCTGGGCTACGACCCGGTGACAGACCGCGTGTACGTTGCCAACTACGACGGCGCGTCAGTGTCCATCTTCCTCGGCGCGCCCTTGCAAGCCAACTTCACCGGCGCGCCGCGGAGCGGCAGTGCGCCCTTGCCGGTGCAATTCACCAGCACGGTAACCGGCACGGCCGCCTCCTATCTGTGGAACTTCGGCGATAGCGTCACCGCCACTACGGCGAATCCCTTGCACATCTACAATACCGCTGGTGCGTTTGGGGTATCACTGGATGTGACTGGCCCTGACGGGACGGCCACGGTCTCAAAGGTGGGCTATATCACGGTGAACCCCGCACCCGGCGTGCCGACTGCCACCTTCAGCGCCAACCTGCTCACCGGGCACGCGCCCCTGACCGTTACCTTCACCGCCGTAACGAGCGGCACAGTGGACAATTGGTTGTGGACCTTTGGCGATGGCGGCACGGCGACCAGCGGGCCAATCGTTAATCACGCCTACCTCGCGCCCGGCAGTTTCGATGTGAGCCTGGTCGTCAGCAATACCCTCGGTAGTTACACCATCAATCAGCCCCATTACATTGTTGTGAATCCCTGGCAACTGTTCCTGCCGCTGGTTAGCAGATAAATGCCGCTCTTCAAAACGACCGACCCGTTCCACATCGTCGCCGGCGGCGCGCCCATCGTCGTAGGTGCGCCGCATCACGGCACGCGCCCCAACGTCGAGGCCGACCTCGGCACCGGGCCCATTGCGCTCGCGCTCGCCCATGCCCTCGATGCCCGCGCCGTCATTGTCAGCGATTTGCGCCGCACCGTGGATGTCAACAAAGATCCCCTGCGCCTCGGCGCGAATGTGCGCCAGCACGCGCTCCGCTATCAGAACGAACTCTTCCGCGCCGGGCCGCGCCTCATCCTTGAAATTCACGGTCACGTCAGCGGGCAGTACGCTGTGGAAATCACCACCGGCTTCGACCTCGATGCGACTGCGCCGGGCGACGCGCGCTTTCTCGAAAAACTCGCGGCTCTCAAACAGGCGCTAGCCGGAGCGCTCAGTGCACGCTTAGGCCACGCGCCTACGCTCGGCTTGTATCCGTTGGACCGCGATGTGAAGAAGACGGCCACCGACACGTTCACCTTTCAGAAGATTCGGCGCGCGCGCAATCTCGTCGGCTTCGAATGGTACGGTCTGCACATTGAACTCAACGCGCCCTTGCGCCTCAAACAATCCGCCGATTTCGTGGAAAGCCTGGCGGGCGCGTTCGCCGCCTCGCTCCGCGCCGCGTTTGACCCGCTCCCGCTGGCGACGGCCCTCATCCCCATACGCGCCGACCAATCTACCGACACGCTACTCACCCCACGCACCCTCTCCGTCACCCGCGCTCCAGAAAAACACCTCACCGACAACTTGGCGCTCGTGCATCCCGATGAACTCACCCACCTCGGCGCGCTCGACGGCGACACCGTGATCCTGCGCAACGGTTACGAAGAAATCCGGAGTCGGGTGGCGGGACTCAAAACCCTGCGCCCGGGACAAGTCGCCCTCCCCGCGCGCATCCGCCGCCAAATTAATTTGAATGAACATGAGCGCGTGACGATTGGCCGCCCGGGGATGCGTTCTACCCCCACGGTTGCCTCGTCCCTCAGCGGCTTCGTCGTCGGCGAAATACGCCCGGCCCGCGCGGACTGCCTCTGGCTAGCGCCCGCCGAGTTAAGCCAACTCGGACTCCGTCCTGATGCTCCCCTCACTCTTCAAGGCCGGCCTGAGACCGAGTCCCTCAGCGCCGTCTCTTTGCAAACCGACCCCGCGCTCTCTCCACGCACTGCCGCCCTCAGTTCATCGCTGACGGAGCGTCTGAAACTGACTCTAGGCGAAGTGGTGATGCTCAAGCCAAGCGTCCCATGAAAACTTTCTCAACGCGGTTCTCTCTCATGGGGCTGGCGTGCCTCTGGCTCGCCGCGTGTGCCACCGCTCCAGCCACGCCCAGCGCGCAAGCCCGCCTCAACGACGGCTTCGCCGCCCTCCGCGCGCAAGACTGGCCCACAGCGGTGACGGCCTTCAGCGAGGCGCTGACGCTTGACCCCCAACGTGAAGAGGCCCTCACCGGCCGCGGCCGCGCCGAACTCCAACTCAATCAACTCGATGCCGCCCTCGCGGATTTCACCGCCGCGCTGACGCTGAACCCCTCCGATGCAGAGGCCCGGGCTGGACGCGGGCAAACCTGCCTGGCGCAAAACAACGACTCCGCCGCCGTCACCGACCTCACACGCGCTCTCAGCCTCGCACCCCTCCACGCCAATTGGTATATAGATCGGGGCCTCGCCTATTACCATCAAGGGCAATATGACCTCGCCCTCGCCGACT
>Ga0315281_10001297_pt1 | contig 36646 bp, 31 predicted proteins | sample YL17G07_0_MG_FD_204540 | JGI IMG/M metagenome (GOLD analysis project Ga0315281, IMG submission 204540) | Sediment microbial communities from Yellowstone Lake, YNP, Wyoming, USA - YL17G07_0 | ecosystem: Environmental > Aquatic > Freshwater > Lake > Sediment | place: USA: Wyoming | collected...
GCCGCCCTATCGCCCGCTCTGGAAGCTCGACCCTAGGTTGCCCGTGACCCACGGCTCGGTCGTGTTCCCCTCAGACTTCAGCGAAACGAGGCAGTCCATGCAGGAGGGTCAGGAAAACGCCAGGGCTGTGGTCAGGCGGGCCGCGAGCGAGTTCACGGAGATATTCGGTCGCTGGCACGGGGACCTCGTCGAAGGATACAGGCTCGAGGACGCGGAGCACGTGATAGTGGCGATGGGTAGCCTGGCCGCCGAGAGCCGCGTTGCGGTCGACGGGTTGAGGGAAGACGGCCACAAGGCCGGGGTCTTGCGGGTCCGCTTCTTCCGCCCCTTCCCGTTAGACGAGCTGAGGGAGCTCTGCAAAGGCCGGAAAGGCCTGCTGGTGATAGACAGGGACTTCTCCTACGGGATGGAGGGCGCGCTTTTCACCGAGGTGAAGTCCGCGCTTTTCGGCCATGTGAGCGCTCCAGTGAAGAACCTGATCGTCGGCATCGGCGGTCGGGACGTCACCTACGAGCTGATAGCGGAAATGACCCTGAAGGCAGCGCGCGGCGAGCTCGACGACGTAACGTGGGGCGATTCACATGTCACCGAGGCGCACCGGATCACCATGGAGTGCATCGACGAGTTCAAGATGATACTGGACAACTGATAGTGAGACCGGGGTATAAGAGGAATGGTTAGTTTCAAGGAGCTTCCCTCCGAAGAGCTTTTCCTTGCGGGGAGCACGGCATGCCAGGGTTGTCCCGCGAGCCTTGCCCTGCGCATCGCTTTCAAGGCGCTCGGCCGGGACACGATACTGCTCGTTGTCGCCTCCTGCACATCGGTGCTTCAGGGCTCATATCCGCTTTCTGCGATAGACCTCCCGCTCATGAACGTGTTGTTCGCCACGGGGGGCGCGAGCGCTTCCGGAGTCTCCGCCGGCGTAAAGGCACTTGTGAAACGGGGAGAAATAAAGGAAGAGCCGACTGTGCTGGTCTGGGCCGGTGACGGAGGCACATACGACATCGGCATCCAGTCGCTCTCGGGAGCGGCGGAGCGTGAGACGGATTTCATCTACGTCTGCTACAACAACGAGATGTACTCGAACACCGGGACCCAGCGAAGCGGCGCCACGCCGCTGGGTGCCTGGACCACCACCACTCCGGCGGGCAAGATCCACCCCCGGAAGGACATCGCCCAGATAATGATCGCCCACAGGATCCCCTACGTCGCGACGGGGTCCCTTGCATATCCCCTTGATTTCTACCAGAAGATGCTGAAGGCGAAGAGCATCCGCGGGACCAAATACATAGAGCTGCTCGCCCCCTGCCCGCCGGGATGGAAGTTCCCATCGAGCCAGATGATAGAGGTCAGCCGCATGGCCGTGAAGAGCGGCATGTGGCTCCTGTACGAGCACGAGGACGGGGAGACACGATTCACGGCGGCCACCAAGAGGATCATCGAGGGCAAGGTGAAGAAGAGGCCGGTGAAGGACTACCTCGAGATCCAGGGGCGCTTCAGCCAGATCCTGGTGAGCAAGGAAGGCAAAGAGGCCGAGGACCTTCTGGAGCGGGAGGTCTCCGAGTCCATCCGCAGACTCCACGGCTGGGTTCCAGAGTATATCTGATAGCGGATACCCTCTTTCACCTCGAACAAAAAACCCCTGGATTACCCCTTGACTACTCATGTTTAGGCGGCTGTCTGCCGAATAAAGAGTAGGAGAACCAAGGGGGTGATCCGACGTGGCTTACAGTACGTTTTACATCGTCGCTCTGGTTATGGGAGTGGTCTGCGGTCTCGGCTGCGTGGCCCTCGCCAGGAGCAAGAACAGGAATGCAGTGGGTTTCTTCTGCCTCGGGCTTCTTTTGGGGGTCATAGGCTTGATAATAGCCCTCTTCATTCCCACCAGGGAGGCTGTGCTGCCCGCCCAGATCGCCGGCACGCAGGGCCCGAGCGGCTAGCGTGCCCGACGCATCATGAACGTTGCGCAAACGCGAGCATGAAAGGAGCTGCTATCAGGTTAGCTCCTTTTCTATTTGTGCTAAACTTTTGGGGCAAGACCAATATAATATTTGCTCCGAAGCCGGTGTAGCTCAGTCGGTAGAGCGGCTCACTCGTAATGAGCAGGTCCGCGGTTCGAATCCGCGCGCCGGCTCCACACAAGGGGGACCCCCAGTGGATTCGTACCGCGGGGGGTTGATGTTTTATGGGGGGTAGGACCCCCCATAATCAATATTGGGGGGTGACAGCAGGACCTGGGTCCTGCGCCACAGGGGGGCGAAAGCCCCCATATGGGGAGCGAGAGGGCATTAACCCCAACAATCGAGCGAGAGCTGCGATCCCATGAGCGACGGTTCGAATCCGCGCGCCGGCTCCATCGGTCGCGACAGACATCACTTGATTACGGCCTATTCGCTCCCTCTATTGGGGGGAGTCCCCCCAATGGCCCCCCAAGTCCGCTGCCCCAGTGGATTCGTACCGCGGGGGGTTGATGTTTTATGGGGGGTAGGACCCCCCGCAGTCAACAGATGGGTAGAATTGGAACCGACAAAGGTAAGAGGAGGCGGAGAAATGAAAGTGCTCGTGATTTCCAGTAATAAGGTCAAGGCACTTGCCGCTCCAATACCCGCTTTTCCATCCGGCCCGGCATACATAGCTGGCGCGGCACGGGAAGCCGGTCACGAAGTTGAGATCTTCGATGCCTGCCTTGCCGATGACGTGACCAGTGAGCTAACCGAACACGTCGAAAGGTTTGATCCCGATGCGATAGGTATTTCTGTCAGGAACGTACGCGCGCGCCGGTGGTCTGACCATCAGGACTTACGTCCAGGAGTAAAGGAGATCACGGACTCAGTAACACGGATCTCAACCGCGCCCATAGTGCTCGGCGGCCCGGCCATCAATAACTTCGGCCGAGAGTGGCTGGAGTACCTGGACCTTGATTTCGCGCTCAGGGGCGAGGGTGAGCTCACCTTTCCGAGGTATCTTGATATGCTTGATGAGGGTGGAGACATTCACACAATCCAGGGGTGCGTTTACCGCGAAGACGGGCAGCTTTTCGAGCTTCCAATCGAGCCCATAGAGGATCTTGATGCAACTCCATATCCCGCCTTCGAGCTTTTTGACCTGGATGGATACAGGACCCTGGGGTGTTCTCCTGCGATATTCACCAAGAGGGGCTGCTCTTTCCATTGTACTCACTGCCCTCAGAACATACTGGAAGGCTCTCGCTACAGGTTGAAGTCTCCGAAGCGCGTGATCGATGAGATCGATAGAGCAAGAAGCGCGGGAAACGCGGACATGTTTTATTTCAGCGACAATCTATTCAACTTCCCCAAGTACCATGCTGAGGCTATCTGTCATGAGTTGATAGAGCAAGAACTCGGGATACGGTGGACCGCGGATGGCCTGACTCCCTTGGGGATGACCAGGGATTTTTGCCGTCTGCTAAAGGAATCGGGATGTGCGGCCGCGTCCCTTTCCGTGGAGAGCGGGTCCGAGCGGATGCTCAAGAGAATGAGAAGAGGTTACTCCACGGAACATATTAGAGAGGCCATTACCAGTCTCTCTAAGGCGGAGCTTCCATTCATGGTTTCCTTGCTTCTGGGGGGGCCCGGGGAGTCTCCGGAGACCATCGCCGAGTCCATAGATTTGCTCGGCAGCCTCCCTCAAGCTCAGATAGTGAACGTCAATATCGGCCTGTCGCTGGAACATCACCAGAGTGTTCTCGCGGATGCTCGAAAAGACGGTCAGCTTCAGGATGAAAGCGATTTGTTTGATGGAAGTTATTATCTTTCGCCAGAGCTTTCGGAAGATTACCTGAGGGACCTCGTCGAATCGCTGAAGGACAAAGCGAACTGGTTTGTCGTATGAGCCGAGTAAACTAACGCGGTAAAGGTTATTCCCCGCAGATTCGTACCGCGGGGGGTTTTTGTCTTATCTCGCCTTTTCTGCCGCCAGCTTGGCTTTGAGTTCAGGCGTCGTGAGTCGATCGACCATCCAGTTCTCAGCGGGCAACTCATCCCATGTTGCCGCTGCCAGCGCCGATATCTGAACACGCGTCAAGCGTGGTCTCAATCTGGTCATCACACTCCATCTTTTACGTTTATGTGCGTATTCCGTATAGTTATATCGACCTTGAGTCTTTATTCGGGACAAGAAGCGTTAGGGAAGAGCATGGCGAAGAAAGTCGGCTGCCCCCGCATGGTGACTGCCCTTGTGATACTGGCGGTGGTCTGCGCGGGGCTCCCCTCGGGGTGCAGCAGCAGCCGCAATGTTGATACGGAAGGTAAGAACCTCGGCGGTTTGGAACTGCCGTTCGCGGAGCTCGCCGAGAGATCGAAGGCGCTGGTGACGGTCGCCGGCGCGGGCGACGTGAACTTCGGAGACGGGGTTACACCGTACCTGAGCTCGGGAGGGATCGACTACCCCTGGGAGAGCGCGAGCGCGGTCTTCACCAACGCGGACCTGGGATTTGTAAACCTTGAGTGCTGCATATCCTCGGACGGTACTCCCGCGCCGGGCAAGGCGTACACCTTCCGCGGCCCGGTGGACTCCGCCGCGGGGCTATCGCGCGCCGGCGTGAAGGTGGTCTCTCTCGCCAACAACCACTCGAAGGACTTCGGGACGGGCGCCCTGCTCGAGACGTTCGCGCACCTGAAGGAGACCAACGTCGCCTACTGCGGGGCGGGGAACAACGCGGCCGAGGCGTACTCCCCGGTGGTCCTGGACGCGCACGGGAGGAAGGTCGCCTTCCTCGCTTTCACGTGGGTCTTTCCCGAAGGGTGGCAGGCTACGGAGAGCAGCCCGGGCTGCGCGGTCACGTTAGACCACGACAGGGTCGCCTCTTCCATAAAGGACGCGAAGTCGAAAAGCGACTTCGTAGTCGTTTCCTTTCACTGGGGGATAGAGCTCGCCACCTCACCGGACGCCGAGCAGCGCGAGCTTGCGCACCTTGCCGTCGACAGCGGGGCCGACCTCGTGCTCGGGCATCACCCTCACGTGGTGCAGGGGCTCGAGCTCTATCGCAACCGCCTTATCGCATACAGCCTGGGCAACTTCGTCTTCAGCCCGCCCCGGGAGATTTCGTCAAAGACCTTCGCGGTCATGGCGGTGCTCGGCCCGGAGGGCCTTGTCCAGGCGAAGATCGTGCCCATGGTCATCAGCGCGTGCCGCCCTGTTATCATCTCCGGCAGTGCCGCCGCCTCCTGGCTCGGCACCGTCGCGGGGTACTGCCAGGAGCTTGGGACAGGGATGACAATCAGGAACGAGCGCGGTTTCATCGACGGCAACCCGGCGCAAACCGGCGGTTCACCGCATTAAGAACGGATACCGTCAATTTGAAATGCGGCATGGCTGGGTCTAATATGCATTTGGTCTACGTACTAACCGAACCGGCTAAAGGTAATCACGGGGAAATCCGGGAATGAATGCTGAGTCAGCCCTCGAGCAGAAGGCGCTTGAGACCATAAAGCGTTACCGCATGCTCGCGGGAAGCGAGCGGGTGGTGGTGAGCGTCTCCGGCGGGCCGGATTCGGTCGCCCTGCTCCTTTTCCTGTCGGGCCTGGCGTCCGAGATGGGCCTCGAGCTCTTCGTCTTCCACCTCGACCACATGTTCAGGGGAGAGGAGTCGGCCGCGGACGCCGCGTTCGTGGAAGGGCTCTCGCGCGAGCTGGGCCTGCCATGCAGGGTCTTCACGGTTGACGTCCCTTCGATGGTGCGCGAAAGCGACCGCTCGCCCCAGGATGTCGCGAGGAAGGTCCGGCTCGAGAGGTTGACCTCATGCGCGGATGAGGTAGCAGCCGACAGGGTAGCGCTCGGTCATACGGCCGACGACCAGGTGGAGACTTTCCTCATGCGGATGATCCAGGGAGCGGGACTCTCGGGCCTCGGCGGCATGCCGCCGGTCTCGGGGAGGATCATAAGACCTTTGATCGATGTCTGGCGCGAGGAAGTTGAACAGTACTGCGACAAGATGGGCGTAGAACCGCGCCTCGATAAGAGCAACCTGGATAACACTTACCTCAGGAACCGCGTGCGTAACCGGCTCATCCCCGTCCTCAAGGGCGAGTTCGGCCCTGGTATCAAGGAGGTGATCCTGCGCGAGGTCGAGTCCCTCGCGCTGGACAGGCGGTTCTTAAGCGAGGAGGCGGCCGAGGCTTTTGACCGTCTCGCCGTCGAGAAAGATGGTGAAGTACGCCTCGATGTTGAGAAGCTGGGGCAACTTCCTGATTCGCTCCAGCGTGGGGTGATCAGGCAGTCCTGGGCGGAGCTCATGCCCGATGAGAGCCCCATGGCCTGGCGCCATGTCGTGGACGTCTTGAAGAAAGTCGTAGGCGGGCGTACGGGCGCGAGGCTCGACCTTCCGCGTTCGGTGGTCGTCGAGCGTGAGTACGGGGAGATAGTCTTCAGTGTCGAGAAGGAGGCGGAAGCGCTCTCCGAAGTCATCCTCGAGAAACCAGGAAGCGTGCCCCTGCCGGGGAGCGGGATGGCCTTCTCCGCACGGGAGGTCAGCGTGGAAGAAGTCGAATTCGGAGCCGACCCGATGTCAGAGTTCGTACCGCCGGACCTGCGCTTCCCGCTCGAGGTCAGGCACCCCGCCGCCGGGGACAGGTTCCAGCCGCTCGGCTCGCCCGGTTCAAAGAAGCTCTCCGATTTCTTCACCGATATCAAGCTGCCGAGGCGCGATAGAACGAACTGCTGGCTGGTTCTTTCCGGTGGGCTCATTGTCTGGGTGGTAGGGCACAGGCTGGACGAGCGCTTCCGGCTGAGGGGGGAGGAAAAGAGGGCAATCAGGTTGTCCGTCGAGCCGCAGGGCGAATATGATTAGCGCTGGCAGGAGGTGAGCCTTGGAAGGAACCGGGATCGACAAGGTAATCTACACGGAGGAGCAAATAAGGGCGAAGGTCGCCGAGCTTGCCGGGCGGATTACCGAGGACTACAAGGAGTGCACTGAAGGCAGCCCGCTCCTCCTCGTCGGAATCCTAAAGGGAGCCTTCATCTTCCTTGCCGACCTGGCCCGGCAGATCGAGGTCCCGCTCGAGTTCGATTTCACGGCGCTTTCCTCATACGGTTCCGCCACGAAGACCTCCGGGGTGGTCCGCATACTGAAGGACCTCGATATCGATATAGCCGGCCGAAACGTGCTTCTCGTCGAGGACATAATCGACACCGGACTGACGCTCAACTACCTCATGGGAAACCTCAGGGCGCGCGGACCCTCGTCGCTCGAGATATGCGCTTTATTGAACAAAAGGGTGGCGAACAAGGTCGACCTACCCATCATGTACGAGGGGTTCAGCATCCCCGACTTCTTCGTCGTCGGCTACGGCCTTGACTTCGCCGAGAAATACCGGAACCTGCCCTACGTCGCCAGCATAAAATAGGGGTCAGACCACTTTTGTTGCATCGCCGGGATTTACATAGAAGCCGGTATTCTTATGCGATGCAATAAAAGTGGTCTGACCCCCTTCCTTGACCTTCGTCATGATTCCTGTGCCACTCAACTGTGGTACAATAATGACCGAAAAACATAGCATAGGCTTGGCCGACCCGGCTGTCGGCTATTTTATTGATGGGACATGGTGCATATGAGAAGATACGCGAAGACAGCCATCTTCTGGCTGGTGATACTTGTGCTTGTGATTATTCTCGTGGTCAACCCCCCGTGGCGCGAGCCCCCCAAGGAGCAGCAGTTCTCCTGGTTCCTCGGGCAGGTCGAGAAGGACAACGTGGATTCGGTCAAGATATTCAACCGCGATCAGAAGGTCGAGGGCACCCTTCGCAACAAGGAGAAGTTCAAAACCGCATTCCCTGCGGATTTCGACATAGTAAAGGAGCTCCGCAAGGGGAAGGACATAAAGATCGAGGTCGACCCGCAGACCGGCACCAGCATCCTGGCGGTCGTCTTCAACATCCTGCCGCTGCTCCTCATGATCGGGCTCATACTCTTCTTCGTCCAGCAGATGCAGGGCGGGGGAAACAAGGTGATGTCCTTCGGGAAGAGCAGGGCCAGGCAGGTAACGAAGGATATGCCCAAGGTCACCTTCGAGGACGTGGCGGGGGTCGATGAAGCCGTCGAGGAGCTGATGGAGGTCAAGGAGTTCCTCGAGAACCCTGTCAAGTTCCAGGCCCTGGGCGCGAAGATACCCAAGGGTGTCCTCCTATACGGCCCTCCCGGCGCGGGCAAGACGCTTCTCGCGCGAGCGGTGGCCGGCGAGGCGGGTGCCCCGTTCTTCAGCATTTCGGGTTCGGACTTCGTCGAGATGTTCGTCGGCGTAGGCGCGGCACGGGTCCGGGACCTTTTCGAGCAGGCCAAGAGCAACGCGCCCTGCATCATTTTCGTGGACGAGATAGACGCTGTCGGCCGGCACCGCGGCGCCGGGCTCGGCGGTGGACACGACGAGAGGGAGCAGACCCTCAACCAGTTGCTCGTAGAGATGGATGGGTTCGATACGAAGGTGGGTGTCATCCTCATAGCGGCCACCAACAGACCCGATATCCTCGACCCGGCCCTCCTTCGCCCAGGGCGGTTCGACCGGCAGATCGTGGTGGACAGGCCCGACCTCGTGGGCCGCAAGGCGATCCTGAAGGTCCACGCCAAGGGCAAGCCGCTCGCCCCCGACATAGACATAGACGTCCTTGCCAGGCGCACGCCGGGGTTCACCGGAGCGGACCTTGCCAACATGGTGAACGAGGCGGCTTTGCTGTCGGCCCGCCACGGCAAGAACCTCGTGGACATGGTCGAGATGGAGGAGGCGATCGACCGCGTGGTCGCCGGCCCCGAGAAGAAGACCCGCCTAATAAGCGACCGCGAGAAGGAGATAATAGCCTACCACGAGGCGGGTCACGCCCTCGTCGCGCATACGCTGCCGAACGCCGACCCGGTCCACAAGATCTCCATAATACCCAGGGGCCGGGCGCTCGGTTACACGCTTACGCTGCCGACCGAGGACAAGTACCTGGTGACCCGCTCGGAGTTGATAGACGAACTCGCCATGCTGCTTGGCGGCCGCGTGTCGGAGGAGATGATCTTCGGCGACATCACTACGGGTGACCAGAACGACATCGAGCGTGCGACGAAGATAGCGAGGCAGATGATCATGGAATACGGCATGAGCGACAAGCTCGGCCCTGTCACGCTCGGACACAAGCAGGAACAGGTCTTCCTCGGCCGCGACTTTGCGGCCGAGCCGAACTACTCCGACAAGGTGGCCTACGAGATAGACCGGGAGGTGCGCCGCCTCGTGGAAGAGGCGCACAAGGAGGCCGAGCGTATCATCACCGAGCAACGCGGACGGCTCGATGTAATCGCTAAGATACTTATTGACAGGGAAACGATTGACAAGGAAGAGCTTCTGGGGCTACTCGAGGGCGACCCCGAGGAGGCCTACCGGAAGTTCCTGGAGAGCAAGCAGGCCGAAGAGTCTGGCGCTCCGGCCGGAGAGCCTGAGAAGCCGCAGGCCCGCCGACCGAGTGGAAGGAAGACCCCCACACCCGGGGCGGCTCCTAAGCCGGAGGTCCAGCCTGAATAAGCGCGCATTTCCTTCGCAGGGCCATCCGGGCTGTGGCCCTTTTGAATCCATTCAAACAGTTCACCATGGACGTTCTTTCTGGCAGAATAGGTGAGGCGCCGACAGGGCGCCCGATTGCACTAAGGGCTGGAGGTCTAAATTGGACCGAGCGAAGATAGAGGAAGCGGTTCGGATGATCCTCGAGGGTATCGGCGAGGACCCGGACAGGGAAGGGCTACGCCTTACGCCCAGAAGGGTCGCGGGCATGTACGAGGAGATCTTCGCGGGACTCGAGGAGACCACGAAGGACATGCTTCAGGCCCAGTTCGCCGAGGAGCACGAGGAGATGATCATCGTAAGGGATATCTCGCTCTATTCCGTCTGCGAGCATCACCTCATGCCGTTCATCGGTAAGGCCCATGTCGCTTACCTGCCCGGCAAGACGGGCCAGATAACGGGGATAAGCAAGCTGGCGCGCGTCGTGGACGTGCTGTCCAAGCGGCTGCAGGTACAGGAAAGGCTCACCACCCAGGTCGCGGATACCATCATGGATGGACTTGACGCGCTCGGTGTCCTCGTGGTCATCGAGGCGGAGCACCTCTGTATGTCCATGCGGGGCGTTAAGAAGCCCGGGGCTGTGACCGTAACATCCGCGGTGAGGGGCGTCTTCTACACCAGTGCGGCGAGCAGGGCTGAGGCCATGTCCCTGATAATATCGAACAGGTAGCGAGGTCGGCCTTGTCGGAAGAAGCGAGAGCCTCAGGTGCCGGTCACAATCCCAGGCTGGTCTGGGTTGAGAGCCTGCCGGATGCGCGCAAATTACTTCATGACCTGGGCTCTGACAAGGGCGGCGTCGCCATCATGAGTCGCAAGATGAAGTATGCGGTAGTGTCCGTCGAGAACGTGCAGGCGCGCGCGGCGAACATAATCAAGCAGGTCATGCTCTCCAAGGGGGGAGAGTGCGCGACTCCCCGTGACGTTCTGCTGAAAAGCACGGAGCCTGTCCGGGTTATCATGATGGGCACCGTCACCCAGTTCAGCCAGGCGGTCAAGAACATATCCGTGCAGCCGTTCGGGCTTGCCGGGCTAGCGGCGGAGCTAAAGGTGCTCTTCCGCGAGGTCTTTCCCGATTCGGAAACGGCTCGCGAGATAGTGGCCGGAGCGCACCACCTGCCGCTCGGGAGTCGTACTCTGGTGATGGGGGTGCTCAATGTCACCCCTGATTCTTTCTCGGACGGCGGGCAGTACGACAAGTTCGAGGGGGCACGCGACAGAGCGCTTGCCATAGCGCGCGAGGGAGCGGACATCGTCGACATCGGAGGCGAGTCTACGCGCCCGGGGGCGGATGCGGCAAGCCTTGACGAGGAGCTGAAACGGACCGTCCCCGTCATCGAGTCGGTCGCGGGCGAGATCGGGGTTCCCATCTCCATCGATACCTGCAAGGCCGAGGTGGCAAGGCGAGCACTCGACGCGGGGGCTTCGATCGTCAACGACATAAGCGGCCTCAGGTTCGACCCCGACATGATACAACTGGTCGCCGAGCGAGGTGTCCCGGTCGTCATCATGCACATGCAGGGTACCCCGAGGGACATGCAGGAAGACCCCACGTATGACGACGTGGTGGGTGACATCAGCAGGTTCTTGCGTACCCGGGCGGAGCTGGCGGTCGAGGCGGGCGTCGAACGGGAAAAGATAATCGTTGACCCCGGGATAGGGTTCGGGAAGACGCTCGAGCACAACCTCGAGATAATGCGGCGCATTGCCGAGTTCAGGAGCCTGGGCTACCCGCTCATGCTTGGGACCTCCCGTAAGAGTTTCATCGGCGCGGTGCTCGACCGGCCGCCCGAAGAGAGATTGATGGGGAGCGCGTCGACGGTTGCGTTCGCAATCGCACGCGGAGTTGACATCGTCAGAGTGCATGACGTCGCGGAAATGCTGGATGTCGTCAGGATGGCCGATGCTATGGCGGGCAAAGGAAGGCCCGACTGAAAGGCTGCCCCTTGGAACGTATCTTGATAAGGGACTTGAAGGTTTTCGCCCATCACGGCGTCCTCACGGAAGAGCGGGAAAAGGGACAGGACTTCCTTTTCGACGTGGAGATAGAGATTGATTCGAAAGCTGCCACAGAAAGCGATGACATCTCTGAAACGGTTGATTACGCAGAGGTCGTGGAGTCGATCTCCCGTATCGCTACAGCTGAGCGCTGCAACCTGATCGAGACGCTGGCCTCGAAGATAGCCGAGTACCTCGTCTCGCTTCCCGGGGCGCGCAAGGCGACCGTCACAGTGAAGAAGCCGGAAGCTCCCCTGCCGGTGTCGGTAGGGTGGGTCGGGGTCTCGGTGAGCCGCGAGCGAAGGACCGGTTGATGCGCGCCTTCCTCGGGCTCGGCTCTAACCTGGGCGACCGACTCGACCGTCTTCAGGCGGGCGTTTCCTCGCTCGCTGGTGAGCAAGGGGTGGAGGTGGTGGCGGTCTCGAGTGTCTACCGCACGGAGCCGGTCGGAGGTCCCGAGCAACCCGAGTTCCTTAACGCTGTTGCGGTTATCAGTACGACGCTCTCACCCCGCGAGCTCCTGGCCCTGGCGCAGAGGATAGAGGGCGAGCGGGGCAGGCGGAGAAAAGAGCGCTGGGGACCTCGCACGCTTGACATTGACATCCTTCTGTACGGGGACATCACCATGCACGAGGCCGACCTCGAGATACCTCATCCGAGGCTTGCCGAGAGAAGGTTCTACCTCGAGCCACTGCTCGAGGTGGATCCGGGTGCTGCGCTTCCCGACGGGACGCCCCTCGCGGACCTGCTCGAGAGGCTGGCCGATGACAGCCTGGTGCTGCACGACCCGGAATTCAGGATAGAGTCTTGAGTGAGATGGATAAGAGAAGGCGAATATCGGTTATCGGGGCGGGAAAAGTCGGGACCGCGTTGGCGGTGGTCCTTTCCTCCCGGGGGTACGAGGTCACGAAGGTCTGTGATACGAGCGAAGAGCGCCGCGAGCGGGCCGCGAAGCTTGTCGGTGCCGAGGCGACGGACGACTGTATTGAGGCGGCGCGGGACACAGACATCGTCCTCTTGACGACTACCGACGGCGCGATAGAGGGCGTGTGCCGCAGGGTCGCGGAGTCAGGCCTCGATATAGCGGGGAAGATATTCCTCCACGTGAGCGGCGCCGTTCCACTCTCGGCGCTGGATTCCGCGGCAGGGCGGGAAGCCGTGGTGCTTTGCGTCCATCCATTACAGACTCTCGCGGACCTCGAGGGCGCGATCCGGTCACTTCCGGGTTCCACTTTCGCGGTCACGTGCTCAGCCGATGTCGAGCCCTGGGCGCGCGGGTTCGTAGAGGACATGGGAGGACGGATGCTCCTCGTAAAGGAGGGCGACAAGACCCTTTACCACGCGGCGGCTGTCGTAGCCTGTAATCTACTTACCATCGTGGAATACGCGGCGTTTGAGGCATGCCTGGGGCTGGGGTTCTCGGAGCAGGAGGCAAGAGAAGCGTTCATGCCTCTCGTCGGCGCGACCGTAGAGAATATCGCACGAATTGGCGCGGTCGAGTCTCTGACAGGCCCGCTCGCCCGGGGTGACACGGGCACCCTCGAGGCGAACATTGCCGCACTCGAGCGCTTTGAACCGGAGATCGCGGAGCTGTATCGAACGGTTTCGCTCTACGGGCTTCGCCTGGTGGCAGAGCGTGGCGAGCTTGACGAGGATACCATTGAGAATATGAGGTCTTTATTATTAAGCCCGGCCTCTCAGGCCGGGACAGGTGAACCGGGCTGAGAGCCCGGTCTAAATCAACGGGGTAGCGGTGGAGGTAGTAAGGGATATAGAGGGAATGCGCGACCTGGTTGAGCGGACACGGGCCGCCGGCCGGCTGGTCGGACTTGTGCCGACCATGGGCTTCTTCCATGAGGGACATCTCGAGCTGATGCGCAGGGCGCGGACCGAATGCGGCGTGGTCGTGGTCACCCTCTTCGTCAACCCGACCCAGTTCGGCCCGTCGGAGGACTACGACGCTTACCCGCGGGATTTCGAGCGCGACAGCGCCCTCGCCGAGGCGGTCGGGGTCGATTACCTCTTCTCGCTGGAAGCGGAGGAGATGTACCCCGAGGGGTTCCAAACCACGGTATCCGTTAAAGAGCTCTCGGAGGTCATGTGCGGGGAAGACCGCCCGGGGCACTTCGACGGGGTCGCGACGGTCGTCGCGAAGCTTTTCAACATCATCCCCGCGCACAGGGCGTACTTCGGGCAGAAGGACGCCCAGCAGCTCCTCGTCATAAGAAGGATGGCGAGGGATTTGAACTTTCCAATAGAGATAATCGCGGTGCCCACAGTCAGGGAGGAGGACGGCCTGGCCATGAGCAGCCGGAACAGCTACCTGTCCCCGGAAGAGCGGCTCGCCGCCACGGTCCTGTACCGCTCGCTCGAGGCCGCCGCATCACTCATAGAATCAGGCGAGAATAGCACCGGGGTCATACGCGAAGAGATGGAGCAGGTGATATCCACCGAACCGCTTGTGAACCTTGAGTATGTAACGATCTGTGATAATATCTATCTGCAGCCACTTTCAGAGCTATCAGGGGAGGTACTGTTGGCTCTCGCGGCCCGGGTCGGCAGGGCCAGGCTGATAGACAACATGGTTTTTGACGTGGAGTGATCTGGATGGGGCAAATCCTTCGTTTCATGCTCAAGAGCAAGATCCACCGGGCGACGGTCACGGATGCAGACATCCATTACGAGGGCAGCATCACTGTAGACCGCCGGTTGATGGACCTTGCCGACCTTGTCCCCTACGAGCAGGTGAACGTTTGGGACCTGGATAACGGGGACCGGGTGGTCACATACGTGATAGAGGGCGACCCGGATTCCGGGGAGATCTGCATAAACGGCGCGGCGGCGCGGCTCATCCACAAGGGGGACCGCGTTATCATCTCTTCCTTCGTATCAGTCCCCGACCCCGAGGCCTCCCGGTATCATCCCCGCATCGTATTCGTCGACGGGCAGAACCGACCCGAGATGATCGAGGACCACCTGACAGCAGACGATTTCTGTTGATCTTCTTACAGGTCCTTCACCGGGCGGCCGGACCCCGCGTGCGAGGCATTTATGGCGAATCAAAAGAGCGAAGTAGGTGAACTCGAGCATATCGGCGAGATCCTGCTGGACGACCAGGCGGTAGCGGAGCAGGTCGAAAAGGTCAAGCAGGAGCGCAACGCCGTCATCCTGGCGCACAACTACCAGCGTCCCGAGATCCAGGATATCGCGGACTACACGGGTGATTCGCTTGGTCTGGCACGACAGGCTTCGGGCACAGACGCCGATGTCGTGGTCTTCTGCGGCGTTCACTTCATGGCGGAGACCGCTTACATCCTCAGCCCTCATAAGGTCATACTGTTGCCCGAGCTCGAGGCGGGTTGCCCGCTCGCGGATATGGCTACGCCCGAAGAGGTCAGAAAGACGCGTTCCGAGAACCCCGGCTCGGTCGTCGTCTCCTACGTCAACACGTCGGCCGCCGTCAAGGCCGAAAGCGACTACTGCTGCACGTCCTCTAACGCGGTCAAGGTGGTTAACGCGGTGGAAGGTGATATCGTGATATTCGTACCCGACCGCAACCTCGCCGCGTACGTGGAGGGGAAGGTCGACAAGCGGATCATCGCCTGGGACGGTTACTGCCCCGTGCATGAGAACATAACACTCGAGCAGGTACTGGAGGCTCTCTCAGACCACCCCGGCGCAGAGGTCATAGCACACCCGGAGTGCCGCCAGCACGTTCTGGCCGTCGCGCACCACGTGCGCTCTACGTCCGGGATGGTCGACGCGGCTCTCTCCTCGAATGCCGGGGAATTCATAATCGCCACCGAGGAGGGCATTATCTATCCGCTCTCAAAGGCGGTTCCCGAAAAGAGGTTTTACCGCCCTGCGGGCGAGCATATCTGTCCCAACATGAAGCTCATTACCCTCTCCGAGGTCCTTTGGGCTCTTCAGACGCTCGAACCCAGGGTGACGGTGGCGGAGGACATCAGGGTCCGCGCCCTCGGCGCGGTCGAAAGGATGCTGGCCCTCGGATGATCCCCCGTTATCTTCTCTCGTTCGATACCGACACACTGCCCTCACTCGAGTGTGATGTCCTGGTGGCGGGGAGCGGCGTCGCCGGGCTCTCCACTGCGCTCTTGCTCTCGCGCTTCTGCCGCGTTCTCCTCGTGACGAAGTCCGCGCTGCAGGTCTCGACGACCCGCCATGCTCAGGGCGGGATAGCGGCGGTCATCGACGAGCACGACTCCCGCGAATCCCACGTCCAGGACACTCTGGCGGCCGGTGCGGGTCTTTGCGATCCCGCGGCTACGGCTGTCCTGGTGGAGGAAGGCCCGGCTCGGGTGATGGAACTCCTCGAGCACTATCACGCGGGGTTTGACATGAAGGATGGCAAGCTGGACCTTGCGATGGAGGGCGGGCACTCTCACCGCCGGGTCGTGCATGCCCGTGGCGACGCTACCGGTTCCGAGGTGGAGGAAGCCCTGGGGAATGCCCTTATTCGTGATTCCAACGTCGAGGTCATGGAAGATACCTTCATCGCCGACATGCTCCTCGAGGACGGTTCGTTCAAGGGGGCGCTGGCTCTCGACACCCGCCATGAGATGATGATGGTGATATGGGCGCACGCCATGGTACTGGCCACCGGCGGTATGGGGGAGGTCTACCTCGTCACGACCAACCCGACCATCTGCACGGGGGACGGGATAGCGATGGCTTTCAGGGCGGGCGCAAGGGTGAGCGACGTGGAGTTCGTCCAGTTCCACCCGACGGCGCTCCACATCCCCGAGGAACCAAAATTCTTGATCAGTGAGGCGATCCGGGGGGAAGGCGCGGAACTTGTCGATGTCGAGGGTAACAGGATCATGGAGGGCGTGCACCCGCTCGCAGATCTGGCCCCGCGCGACATCGTAGTGGCGCGGATGGTCGAGGTAATGAAGGAGCAGCAGAAGAACCACCTGTACCTCGACGTAGGGAAGATCGACGCCGAACGGCTGAAGAGGAGGTTCCCGCAGATCTACGAGCACTGCCTGCAGGCCGGTATCGACATCACGCGGCACCGCATACCGGTATCGCCGGCTGCGCACTACATGAGCGGCGGCGTCGTCACCGACCCGTGGGGGCAGACGGACATCCCAGGCGTCCTCGCCTGCGGAGAGGCGGCATGCACCGGAGTCCACGGGGCGAACCGTCTCGCGTCCAACTCTCTGCTGGAAGGTCTTGTCTTCGCCAGGCGGATCGCAGAGTCCCTCGAGGGCTCGCTGGAGCCGGGGGCGCCGCTCGACCGTCCGGCCATCTCTTATTCCGGGAGGTGGGCGGGCCCGAGCATACGCGAGGACCTCTTGAAGGGAAACCTGAGGGAGTTGATGCTTGATTCGGTGGGCATGGTGAGATGCGAGAAAGGTCTTCGCGAGGCGATGGAGTTCCAGAGTGCCAACGCGGAGGTCCTGATGACCGAATGCTTCGACCTGCCGGGAATGGAGCTCAAGAACATGTTCACCGTCGCGCACCTGATAACGACGGCCGCTTCGCTCCGAAAGGAATCGCGGGGCTGCCACCGCCGGCGCGACTATCCGGATACCGATGACTGGAACTGGAGAAAGCACATCGACATGTACCTCCATGAAGGGGCCGTGAAGGTGGAGACGAGGCCCCAGCTCTCGTGGTCCTCGTCGCTTTCGACGCAACATATTTAGACCGGGCTCTTAGCCCGGTGGGGACCCCGGCCTTAGAGACCGGGCTAATACCGTAAAAACGGGAGACGGTAAACATTGGACATAGCGGACAAGGCAGAGGGGATCATAAGGATCGCGCTGGCGGAGGACCTCGGCCCTGAAGGCGACATAACCACCAGCGCCGTTTGCAAACCCGATGATGTAGGGAAGGGGCAGCTGGTGTGCGGCGAGCCCTGCACGGTTGCGGGGCAGCCCGTGGTCGCAAGGGTATTCGCCCTTGCGGGTCCGGGCGCTTCATACCGGCAGCTGGTGAAAGACGGGGATAGTGCCGCCGCCGGACAGGCGCTCGGAGAGGTCGAGGGCCCTCTTCTGGCGGTCCTTTCCGGGGAGCGGACCGCTCTCAACTTCCTGTGCCACCTTAGCGGCATCGCTACGCTGACCGCCCGGCTGGTGGTGATGGCCTCCCCTCACGGCGTCAAGATAATGGACACCAGGAAGACTATGCCCGGGCTCCGCATACTTGAGAAATATGCGGTCAGCGCGGGCGGTGGCACGAACCACAGGGTAGGGCTTTACGATGGCGTCATAATCAAGGACAATCACATCATCGCGACGGGGGGCCTGCCCGTGGCTGTGCGCAGGGCGAGGAACTCTCTTGGAGACAGGTTTCCGCTGGAAGTCGAGGCCTCCACTCTTGTCGAGGTGCGGCAGGCCGTTGACTGTGGTGCTGATATCATAATGCTCGACAACATGGAACCCGGACAGGTGGAACAGGCCGTGGCGATAATCGGCGGCAGGGCGAACGTTGAGGTCTCGGGAGGAGTGAACCCCGATAACATCGGGTCTTACCTGCGACTCGGGATCGACTTCATCTCTCTTGGCTTCATCACGCACTCCGCCCCATCGGTCGATATCTCGCTCAGGCTGGCTGAATAGACAGGGCCGGTGAGTTCGGAAGGAGACGGCATGCTGCTCGGTATCGACGTGGGCAATACGCAGACCGTGATAGGCGTATTCGAGGGGGAAAAGCTCCAGCACCACTGGCGTATCGCGACCGAGCGGGAGCGGACGCCGGACGAGATCGCGCTTACCCTGACTGGTTTCCTCAATCTATACGGGCAAAAACTCGACCAGGTCGACGGGATGATAATCTCGTCGGTGGTCCCGGAGATGACTTCCGCTCTGGCGCACATGGCGCGCGACATCCTTAAGCTCGAGCCGCTCGTGGTGGACAGCGACACCGACACGGGTGTACCCGTCCTGTACGATGATCCCCGCCAGGTCGGTGCGGACAGGCTGGTGAACGCCGCGGCGGCGATAGACAAGTACGGTACCCCCTGCGTGGTCGTCGACTTCGGCACCGCTACGACGCTGGACGCTATATCAAGGTCGGGGGAATACCTGGGTGGCACTATATCACCGGGTATCGAGATCTCCTCGCACGCCCTGTTCCGCGCCGCCGCCAGGCTTTCCAGGGTGGAGTTGATTGCGCCTGACAAGCCGATAGGGCGCAACACCGTCGAGTCGATCCAGTCGGGAATCATAAACGGCGCGGCGGGACAGGTTGACCACCTGGTGGAGCTTTTCAAGCAGGAACTGGATGAGGACGCCAAGGTGATAGCTACCGGGGGGCTCGCCGATATCGTGGTCGACAGGTGCCGCTCTATAGACGAGTGGGATCCACTTTTGACCCTCGATGGCCTCAAGTTGATATACGAAAGGAACAGGAAAGATAAGGGATAAGGAGGAGGAAGAAAAATGAGTGTCTTCAAGGATGCGGACCAGCTCTATGAGCTTCTGGGTGGGCTTTTCACCGAGCTGTTCAAGAACAAGGAAATCGCCGAGAAGTGCGCGGCGACCGGTCTCATCATAGTGTTCAAGTACGAGGACCCGGACTCGGAGATATGGCTTGACGCGAGCAAGAAAGACCCGGGGAACATCGGTATCATATGCGGGCCCGCCGAAGGCCTGACCGCCGATGTGACGATGTCCATGAAGGCGGATATCGCCCACCAGTTCTGGCTCGGTAACCTGAACCTCATGGTGGCGCTAACGCGCAAGCAGATCGTCGCCAAGGGGCCGATACCCAAGATCATGAAGCTCCTGCCCGTGGTCAAGCCCGCGTACGCCATGTACCAGAATATGCTTAAAGAACAAGGCCTGGACGACATGATCACCAAGAAGTAGTGCCCTCCTGGTTGGATACTGGCCGGGCCGGGGCTTTCCAGCAATTACTGTTAAAATAGTAGCCAGAAGCCGTTTTCATCTTGAACAGGACCGCTGTCTTTATGATATACTTCACGCGGACTGTGCTTGAATAGTTACAGTGACGCGGTGCCATTACGATGGCATTTTGTTATGTAAAGACACAAGAAACATAAGGGCACTCTGATGGCAAAACCTAAGAAGGCGGAAGAAGAGACTCCCGTCGAACTCGTTTCCGCCGAGGCGATGCTCGAGATGATCCTCGTGAAAGAGGACGAGATCAAGTCGCGCCTCAGGAAGGCCGAGAACGAGGCGCAGCGCAAGCTGGAAGAGGCGAAGCTGGACGCCGGGGTCATCAAGAGGGAGGCCGTCACCGCCGAGGTGGGGGGTGACCTCCGCGAGAAGGAAATCGCGAAGGCACATGCGGAAGCGGAGAGGCTCGCGGGTGAGATTTCCGAGCAGGCGGAGCAGGTGAGGAAGAAGGGCATGGAGCACATCGAGGATGCCGTGAAGGTCGTCATAGACGCGGTGCTTCCGAGCTGATTCGAAACGCGGGGATTACCCGGGGGGGAGCGGACAAGACATGATCGAAAGAATGGCAAAGGTGGAAATCCTGGGGCTCAAGGACGTCGCCCTGGACGCCGTAGACGTCATCCATGATCTCGGCACGCTTCACATCGAAGACCTCACCGAGCGGATAGGGCTCATGGAGGGCAAACGCGTGAGCCGAATGGAGATGGACCCCAAGTTCGCCGACCACGAGGCCACCCTGAACTCACTCCGCGACAAGGTCGGCGACATGGTGCGCGAACTGAAGCCGACGATGGAGGGAATATCCAGGGAGGATGTCCGGCGTGAGTACGACGCCGTCTGGAGCGACGACGTCGAAACCATGGTGTCGAGGATAGAGAAGATGCTGTCGGAGGTCGAGAGGTCGACCCGGGACCCGGTCGAAAAGAAGGCAGATCTCATGGTCGAGCTTTCGCGCCTCGAGAAGTACGCCCCCATCATGGCCAAGGTCCAGCCGCTCACCGAGAGGGTCTCCAGGATGAAGGACATGGCCTCCATCGCCCTTATCATCGAGCGCAAGTACAAAGCCATTCTCAACTACCTGAACGAGGAGATAAGCAAGATAACGGGCGGTGAGTGCGAGGTCGTCTCCTCGGACGTGGACGATGAGTCCACCGCCGCGCTCGTCGTCTTCAACCGACGCTACCTCAAGCAGGTGCACGAGTTCCTGGACGTGCAGGACGTGAACCAGGTTCGACTTCCGAGCGACCTCGCCCGCAAGCCCATAGATGAAGCGATGGCGGAGGTGAGGGTAAGGATATCCGAGATTCCGCAGGAATTAGAGAGGATAGATCTGCACCTCTCGGACGTAACGGAAAAATATTCCATGAAGCTGCTAGCGGCACGGAACGCCATCCACGACCGCCTGGAGACTCTCGAGGCCGTCCCCAAGTTCGGCCAGACAGAGCAGGTGTTCATCATAAGCGGCTGGCTCCCCGAGGACGACGTGGAACCTATGGAGAAGCGCCTCGCCGAGGAGTTCGGCAACAAGGTCATACTGAGCGTCATAGACATCCGCGAGGAGCACGAGGAAGAGGAGACTCCGGTCGAGCTCAAGAACAGCCCCTTCGTGCGCTATTTCGAGGTCATCTACATGCTCAGTAAGTACCCGAAGTACGGCACCGTGGACCCCACGATTATTTTCGCGGTATTCTTCCCGTTCCTTTTCGGACTGATGGTCGGCGACATGGGTTACGGATTGGTCATCATGGTGCTGGGATGGCTGGTCCACAGGAAGTGGAAAGAGAAGCCCCTCGCGAACATGGCCGGTTACATAATGACGATCGGCGGCGCGTGGGCTATTTTCTTCGGCGCACTCTACTTCGAGTTCTTCGGCGACTGGCTTGCCAGGTGGGCCGGGATCATGAACGCCGAGGGCGAGATCACCCACTACTGGATAGGCAACAGTAATACGATTATCAGGTACCCGCTCGACAGGCTCGAGGGGTTCACTTTGATGTTCGGTATCGTGATAGTGATCGGGTTCGTTCACATGGGCATAGGACTGATATTGGGAATAGTAAACGGCGTGCGGGAGAAGAACAGAAAGCACGTGTTGGAGAAAGCGGGATTGCTCGCGGTCCTGACCGGTGTGATGCTGATCCTCGCCAAGTTCGCTTTCAGCAGTTGGTGGCCGATGCTGGCTGTCGTGGCCGGTATTGCTCTGGCCGTGGGTGGAACCGCCGCCGCTGGAATCGGTGGTGGGATGGGCGGAGTCGTGGAAGCTATAGTCGGTGCCGGCAACCTGTTCTCCTATGTCCGTCTCCTTGCCATCGGGCTTGCCTCGGTCATCATGGCGAACGTCGCTAACAGCCTTTCCAGACAAATGGGGGGCAGCGGTGCGATTGGCATCGTGGTCGGAGTAATCGTCTTTATCTTGTTACACGCCTTGAACATTGTCATAGGGGTTTTCAGCCCTTCGATACATGCTTTACGTCTGCACCTTGTCGAGAGTTTCGGAAAGTTCTTTGAACCCGCAAAGTATAAATACGAGCCTTTTAAGAAGACTGGGGGTGAAACGTAGTGACTTGGTTGATGTTGGCGACTAAACTCGCCGCCGCTGCCGCGGATAAGGCTGCCGCCCGCCCGACGGTCTCTGGTGGCGAGGCTATGATGATCGGACTCATAGCGATAGGCGCCGCCTTGGCCATAGCGATACCGGCCCTCGCGACAGCGCTCGCGCAGTCCAGGATCGGTGCGGCTATGGCAGGTGCGGTCGCGGAGAGACCGGAGCTGGTCGGTAGCGCGATAATCCTGGTGGCTATTCCGGAGACGATGGTCATCCTGGGGCTGGTTATCGCTTTCATGATTACTACCCTAAAAGCAGGTGTGAAATAAAGCCTGGCCAGATGCCGGGGGGAAGTGATCAGTTTGGCTTTAGAGGATATTCTCAGGGCGCTTGAGGATAATGCCGAGGACCGCATTGAGGCGATCAAGCAGGATACCCAGCAACGGGTCAACGAGATAGTCTCCGAGGTTGAGAAGGAAGCCTCGCGGAGCAAGCGCCTGCGCCTGAAGAAAGTACAAGATGCGATAAAAAGCGAGTGTACCGGTATTGTCTATTCCGCGTCCTTGAAAGCGAAGAACGAGCTGATAAAGGCACAGGAGGAGACGGTGTACGAGGCCTTCCGGCTTGCCGAACAGCGCCTTGCCGGTCTCCACTCGAACGAGGAATATCCGAAGATCTTCGAACTCCTGCTGGACGAGTGCCTGGAGATCCTTGACGGAGAGGTCGTGCTCCGGGTACGGGCCGACGACCGGGGTCTGTTGGATAAACTGATGGCGAATAGAGATGTACCGTACAGCATCTCGGAGACTCCGCTTGAGGCTTCGGGTGGGCTCGTTGCCGGTTCGCCTGACGGCGAAGTCATCGTTTACAATTCCTTCGAATCGCGCTTGAGCAAGGCCAAGGAAACGTTGAGGCTCGAGATATCGAACGCGCTCTTCAATCCCGAGGCCAATTCTTGAGACTTACTGCGGGGTAACACTGTGGTCAGGGTCGATCTCTCAGATTACGGATATGTCAACGCGCGTGTGCGTGGTATGCGTTCACACCTGTTGACCAAGGATTTCTTCATGCGCCTGGTCGAGGCTGAAAGCTTCGAGGCGATTCACAGCATGATGGACCAGACGGTTTACCGGCGTGAGATGAACGAAGCCGTTCTCATGAGCCCTGACAGGCCCGACTACGACCAGGCGTTGAGCATCAACCTGGTCGCCACCCTCAGGAAGATACTCGATGCCACGGGGGGCGAACCCCACAGGCTGGTGAACCTGCTCCTCACCCGGTACGACGTCTTGAACGTGAAGACGATACTGAGGGGCAAGAAGGGCAACGCCACCCCGGGTGAGATCATAAGCACGCTCATGCCGGTCGGGAACCTGAGGATGGACATGCTCGAACAGCCGGCAAGGGAGCGTGAGATCCGGCAGGTGATAGACCTTATGGCGACTTTGAGGATCAATTACGCCCGCCCTCTGACCGCCGCGATGGGCGATTTCATCAAGCACGACCAGGACCTCGCCGTCCTCGAGCTAGCGCTGGACAGGTGGCACTTCGAGGATGTGATGAAGCAGCTGAAGGGAAGGGACAGGAACGTCGATATGGTACGCCAGATGTTCACCGCGGAGATAGACATGCGGAACATCTCAACGCTGGTCAGGATTCGGGGAATACGCCTCGATGACGAAGAAGTGATGGACATGAGATTGCCGGGAGGCAGCCTGGCGGCGGAACAGTTCCTGGATCTGGACCGCCTCGGCGACATCGTGAGGATCGTGGGCGAGTACCCCGACCCGTCGTACCGCAAACTGCTGGAGAAGGCGCTTTCCGAGTACCAGGAGATCGACGTCGTCGCGTTCGACCAGGAACTGGAAAGAGCGCTCATCAAACAGGGCGTAGCGATGAGCAACGTGGACGTATTGGGTATCGGGGTGATAATTGGTTACATGTGGGCCAAGCAAAACGAGATTATAAACCTGCGGACCGTGTTGAGGGGCAAGATGATGGACCAGCCGCAGGCCACGATAGCAAAGGACCTCTTTTTCGTCGAGCGGCTTGTTGGAGAGGCTGCTTAGGGAACAGGATGGGAGATGTACAAAGTGGTGGTGCTGACGGACCCCGACACCGCGTACGGGTTCCGTCTCGCCGGAGTCGACGTGCACGAGGCGGACGATCCGGCGGAAGCAAGGCGTGAGATAAACAGGTTACTGGAAGACGAGAACACGGGGATACTCGCGGTGAACGAGGGTTTCCTGGCGGCGATTGACGACCGGGTGAGGGCGCGCATCGAGGCCACGTATCGCCCGATAGTCGTATCTCTGCCGATCAAGGAGAAGCTGGGCGCCATCGGGGAGAGGAGGGCTTTCCTTGCTCGCCTCGTGCACCGTGCCGTCGGCTTCGATGTTACTCTCAGGAAAGAATAGGATGCAAAAATGCAAAAATGGGGTCAGACCCCATTTTTGCACTCGGAAGGGAGAGGTGCAGGACTGTGATCGAAGGGCAGATAACCAAGGTGTCCGGGCCTGTCGTGGAGGCGCGGGGCATGTCCGGCTCGAGGATGTACGACGTCACCTTCGTCGGCGACCTCAAGTTGATCGGGGAGATAATCCGGCTTGAGGGCGAGAAAGCGGTCGTGCAGGTCTACGAGGATACAAGCGGTCTCGAGATAGGAGAGGCCGTCGTCTGTACGGAGCAGCCGCTACTGCTCGAGCTCGGCCCGGGGATGCTCAGCGCGATATACGACGGGGTGCAGAGGAGGCTTCCGGACCTCGCGGAGCGTTACGGCGACTACATTACAAGGGGCACGGTCTCGGACCCGCTCGACCACGAGCGGGAGTGGGAGTTCGTACCGCAGGCAAAGGCGGGTGACAGGGTCGCAGGCGGTGACGTGCTCGGGTACGTGCAGGAGACCGAGGTCATCAAGCACCTCGTGATGGTGCCGCCGGACAGGGAAGGGGTACTCGCGGAGCTCAAGAGCGGCAACTTGAAGGTCACGGATGTCGTGGCCGTGATGGAGGACGGCACCGAGCTCACCATGATGCAGAAGTGGCCGGCCCGAGTGGCGAGGCCGGTCGTTGAGAAGCTCGACCCCGAGCTTCCCTTCATAACCGGCACGAGGATACTCGACACCTTCTTCCCGGTCGCGCAGGGTGGATACAGCATAATCCCCGGCGGTTTCGGCACCGGGAAGACGGTAACGGAGCAGACGCTCGCCAAGTGGGCGCAGGCCGACGTCGTGATATATGTCGGGTGCGGGGAGCGTGGAAACGAGATGACGGAAGTCCTCTCGGAGTTCCCCGAGCTCGAGGACGTGAGGAGCGGCCTGCCGCTGATGAAGAGAACGATTCTCGTCGCGAACACCAGCAACATGCCGGTTGCGGCCCGCGAGGCCTCGATTTACACGGGCATCACCATGGCGGAGTACTACCGCGACATGGGCTACGACGTGGCGATGATGGCCGACTCCACCTCCCGTTGGGGAGAGGCGCTGAGGGAGGTCTCCGGAAGGCTCGAGGAAATGCCGGGCGAGGAGGGCTACCCCGCCTACCTGGCGACGCGACTTTCCGATTTCTACGAGAGGTGCGGCAGGGCGGTCTGCCTCGGTTCCGACGGCAGGAACGGCTCCATCACCGTTGTAGGGGCGGTCTCCCCACCCGGGGGCGACTTCTCCGAGCCGATGACCCAGAACTCCCTGCGCATCGCCGGCGCCTTCTGGGCGCTCGACACCTCGCTCGCCCACAGGAGGCACTTCCCCGCCATCTCCTGGCTTAAGAGTTATTCACTTTACCTGGACCGGGTCGAGGAGTGGTACTCGGAGAACGTCTCGATGGACTGGAAGCAGATGAGGGACAAGGCGATGATGATACTTCAGAAGGAGTCGGAGCTCCAGGAGATCGTCCAGCTGGTCGGCCCGGACGCGCTTCCAGAGTTCGCGAGGGCGACCATCGAGGTGGCGCGCATGATAAGGGAGGATTTCCTCCAGCAGTTCGCGTTCAGCGACATCGACGCTTACTGTGATCCGGCCAAGCAGTACCAGATGCTGAAGGTCATCGTCACTTACTATGACATCCTCCAGGAGGTCCTGGTCAAAGGCGTTACCCTCAAGGAAGCGCTCGACGTGCCGTTCCGCTCGAGGATCGCACGCATGAAGGACGTCCCGAACGATGAGGCGCCGGAACAGCTTGAGAAACTTTCGACCGAGGTCCAGGGCGAGCTGAGGAAACTCATCGCTTATTGATCCCAAGGAGAGAAGATGCCCCGAGACAGGCTGGTCACAACAGAGTACAAAACGATTCACGACGTTTCGGGCCCGCTGGTCTTCGTCGAGAAGGTGAGCGGCGTCTCGTTCGGCGAGATGGTGGAGGTGGAGTCCGCCGACGGACGCGTGCGCAACGGCCAGGTGATCGAGCTTAACGGCGACCTGGCGGTCGTCCAGGTGTTCGGCACGACGCGCGGGCTGGACGTCGAGTTCAGTAAAGTCCGTTTCAAGGGAGAGGTCATAAAGCTCGGCGTCTCCACGGGGCTCCTGGGGCGCGTCCTGAACGGCCTGGGCGAGCCCATAGACGGGGGCGGCCGGGTCTTCCCCGAGAAGGAGCTCGAGGTGACCGGCTCTCCCATCAATCCCTTCATGCGGGACAACCCGAGGGACTATATCCAGACGGGCGTCTCCGCCCTGGACGGCCTCAACACGCTCGTGCGCGGTCAGAAGCTCCCCATATTCTCGGGCGCGGGCCTTCCCGGAAACGAGCTTGCCGCCCAGATAGTGAGGCAGGCGAAGGTGCTGGGCGGCGAGGAGTTCGCGATAGTATTCGGGGCGATGGGCATAACCAGGCGCGAGGCCACCTTCTTCCAGAACTCGTTCGCCGAGACCGGCGCCCTGGAACGCGTCGTCTTCTTCATGAACCTCGCGGAGGACCCGACCGTCGAGCGCATAATCACCCCCCGCTGCGCCCTTACCATGGCCGAGTTCCTCGCTTTCGATTACGACATGCAGGTGCTCGTCATTCTCACGGACATGACGAACTACTGCGAGGCCCTTCGCGAGATATCGGCCGCGCGCGAGGAGGTCCCGGGGAGGCGGGGATATCCGGGCTACATGTACACCGACCTCGCGAGCATCTACGAACGTGCCGGCCGCATCAAGGAGAGGACGGGCTCGATCACCCAGGTCCCCATCCTCACCATGCCGGACGATGACATAACCCACCCGATTGCCGACCTCACCGGGTACATAACGGAGGGACAGATAGTACTTTCAAGAGCCCTGCACCGCAAGGGGGTAATGCCCCCGATCGACGTGCTGCCCTGCCTGTCGCGCCTGATGAACCAGGGGATCGGGGAGGGCAAGACGAGGGGCGACCACAGGGGGGTCGCCGACCAGCTATACGCCTTCTACGCCGAAGGGGTCGACCTGCGCAGGCTGGTAGCCATCATCGGCGAAGAGGCCCTCTCGGAGAACGACCGGCTCTACCTCAAGTTCGCGGACGAGTTCGAGGAGAGCTTCCTCAACCAGGGCGACGAGAACCGCGACATCGAGGAGACCCTGGAGATCGGATGGAACCTGCTCTCGATGCTTCCCTCGAGCGAGCTCAAGAGGATCAAGCTCGAGTACATCGAGCAGTACTACCCCGGCGAGGTCAGGAAAGAGGTGCCGGCTCTTCCCGAGGAAGCGCCTATGGTCGAGGGCGCGCTCGAGGAGAGACCGGTGGAAGGCGAGGAGGGAAAAGAGCCTGTCGGCGGGCCGAGCGGCGAAGAGGCTCCCGCCCGGGATGAAGCTTAATGGAGAACGTAAATCCCACCAGGAGTGAGCTCCTGTACCGCAGGCAGCAGATAAAGCTTGCCAGCCAGGGCATGGACCTCTTAAAGAAGAAACGGGATGCCCTGTTGCGGGAGTTCCTCCCCATAATAGACGAGACGATGCGGCTTTCCCTGCGGCTGGAGCGTGCCACCGCGGACGCGCAGGCAGCGCTGGCGCTGGCGTCGGCGGTCGAGGGAAAGACGGTCCTGCGCTCCGTGTCCTTCGCCACTAAGGGCGAGGTGCTGGTGGATATCTCCGGTACGCACGTGATGGGCGTGCCCATCCCCGTGATAAGAAAGGCCGAGACCCCGATAAAGACGGAGCTCGAGCGCGGCTACTCCATAACGGGGGTCGGGGCGCGTATCGACCAGACGGCCGAGAAGTTCGAGGAGATCGTCGATTTGATGATCGAGAGCGCCGACATCGAGACACGCCTCCGGCGCCTCGGGGAGGAGCTCCAGAAGACGAACAGGAGGGTCAACGCGCTCGAGAACACCGTAATACCGGAGCTGGAAGAGCAGGTCAAGTTCATCTTCTCCTCTCTCGATGAGAGGGCACGGGAGGACCACTTCAGGCTGAAGAAGGTCAAGAAAAAGATAGTGGCGCGCACGCGCCGCGACTGACGGGCGGGGCGGCCGGCGGGTCATGACTTTCGGGCGGCAAAGTCTTCTATAATCTGTATATATACCCACTTTCAACCGGGGAGTCTGTTTGGAAAAGTTCGTGATCGAGGGCGGAAGGCGCCTCGAAGGCACCGTCCGGGCCAGCGGGGCGAAGAACTCGTGCCTGAAGCTCATGGCTGCCGCCATCATGGGAGACGGCCCTTCCGGGATAGGGAACGTCCCTGACATCGCCGACGTGCGCACCATGATCGAGGTCCTCAAGTACATCGGCCTCGAGGTCTCTTTTACCGAGGGCCGTCTTACCATAGAGCCGGTGGAAAGCCCCGTGCTGGAGGCGCCCTACGAACTGGTGCAGCGGATGAGGGCATCGGTCGTGGTGCTCGGCGCCCTGCTCGCGAGGTTCGGCAAAGCGAGGGTCGCCATGCCCGGCGGATGCAACATCGGTTCCAGGCAGATAGACCTCCACCTGCGGGGGCTCGAGCAGATGGGGGCGAGGCTCGACATCTTGCACGGGTATATAGAAGCGGAAGCCACACGGCTCTCGGGCGCGCACATATACCTTGATTTCGCGAGCATGGGAGCCACCGAGAACCTGCTGATGGCGGCAGTCCTGGCTCGTGGTCGCACCGTGCTCGACAATGCGGCCAAGGAGCCCGAGGTCGCGGACCTGGCCGGTTTCCTTTCAAAGATGGGCGCCCGGATCGAGGGCGCCGGCACATCCACCATCGTGGTGGACGGCGTCAAGTCTCTCAACGGGACGGAGCACACGGTAATCGGCGACCGTATCGAGGCCGGCACCTTCCTGCTCGCGGGAGCGGTGACGAGGGGAGAGGTTGAGGTGACGGGCGTCGATCCCGGCCACCTGAAAATAGTGGTCGAGAAGATGCGAGAGGCGGGGTGTGAGATCGAGGAGGGCGCAGACGGCCTTTCAGTGTCGGTCCCGGGCAGGGTGAACAGCATAGAGATTTCCACGCTCCCTTATCCAGGTTTCCCGACGGACCTGCAGCCTCAGATGCAGGTCCTTCTCACGACGGCCTCCGGAACCTCGTTCGTCACAGAGAACATATTCGACAACCGTTTCATGGTCGTGGACGAACTCAACCGCCTCGGCGCCGACATAAAGACAAAGGACCACCACGCTATCGTGCATGGCGTCGAGAAGCTCTCCGGCGCTCCCGTCACGGCCACCGACCTTCGCGCCGGCGCGGCACTGGTCCTTGCGGGCCTCATCGCCGAGGGCGTTACAGAGGTCTACGAGATCGAGCATATAGACCGCGGCTACGACAGGTTCGCCGAAAAGCTCACGAGCCTGGGCGCCGACATAGGGCGCGCTACCGGGACCCCGTAGGATACACCTTAGGGCGCGTCGAGCAGCAGCGGCGACTCCGATATAATATCCCCATGGTAAGTGCAGGACACCGTCCCCCATCGAAGGACCGCCGCGCGACGCGGCACGCTGTCCCCATCGTCTTTTTCGTGGTGGCCCTTCTCCTTTCAATCTGCCCGGCCGTCGCTCCGGCCATCGAGGAGAAGGGTGCGCCGGGTAAGGTTGTCATACTCGTCGTTGACCGCGTGGGGATCTCGGACCTGCCCTCAAAAGAGACACCGTTCCTCGAGCGCCTCGCGGGACAGTGGTCCGCGGGGTTGCTGGTAACGAGGACCGGCGTAAGGGCGGCAACGGAAGAGATCGACACGGGGGGGGAGTACGTCTCACTGGGGGCGGGCGTGCGGGCCAGGGGCGCGGTTGAATCGGCACTCTCCTTCAACACGGAAGAGGAGTTCGCCGGAAGCGAGGGCACGAGGACTGCCGGGGAGTTCTATCGGAGTTTCACCGGTTCGAGCCCGCCGAAGGGCGGGGTCGTCTGTCTCGGTTTCGAGCAGGTTGAGCGGAACAACGAGCCTTCGGGGAACGGGGAGAACGTTGGCCTCCTGGGCTCGCTGCTCGCCGAGGGGGGCCACAGGGCGGCGGTGGCGGGAAACGCCGATGACTTTAATCGGCCGCGCCGCTGTGCCGCCCTCATCTGCGCCGACGGGAAGGGGGCGGTCCCCCTCGGGAACGTCGGGCGCGAGATGACGCGCCTCGTCCCGGGAGGGATGGGCGTATACATGACGGACATGGAGCGCCTGTTCGCGGAGAGCCGTCGTTTATTGTCCGCCGCCGACCTACTGGTGGTTGATACAGGGGACACCGGCCGCCTGGACAGGGAAGCGCCTTATGCGGAAGAGTCCTTCATCGAGCGAGAGGGCAGGCTGGCGCTCCGGCGGGTGGACGCCTTTGCGGACCGCTTATGCGGTCTCCTGGACCTGGATAAATCGCTTTTCCTCGTGGTTTCACCGGGCGCGCCCGTAGAGGCGCGAAAGCAGGGCAACTTCCTGACACCCCTCATAGTCGCGGGGCGCGGCTTCTCCCACGGGATGTTGAGCTCCGACTCCACCCGCAGGCGTGGGCTCGTCGACAACACGGACCTGCTTCCAACGGTCCTGTCCTTTTTCGGCCTCGACGCGCCCGACTCGGTCATCGGCTCGCCGATGGTGGTGAAAGGCGGCGGCTCGATCCCGTACCTCGAGAAGATGTCCGCCCAACTGGAGGTGACCCGGAGGGCGCGCTGGCCCATAGTAACAGGCTATCTTGTCCTGGCCCTTGTCCTGGTGATACTGACCGCTTTCTACTACCTGGCCGACAGGAAGAAGATCGGATGGCCGCGGGACCCGGGAAAGCTCGGACGCGTCCTTGCCCCGCTGGCGGCGGTACTGCTGGCGGGTCCCCTGTCGTTCCTGCTCGTATCTGTTTTCTCCTACAGCGGATACGTTTTCCCTGCGCTCTTTTGCTTGCTCTTTTGCGTCGTGGTCGGCCTGGCCTCGTGGCGGCTTCTCGCGCGGCAGAAGCGTTTAGACCCCGTTGTATTCATCTGCCTTCTCACAGGCGCGGTACAGCTCGTTGACCTGGTAAGTGGCGGCAGGCTCATCATGCTCCCTCTTCTCGGTGTCAGCTCCCTCGAGGGTATGCGCTTTTTCGGAATCCCAAACACTTACGCCGGTATACTGATAAGCGTGGCGCTGTTCGGTGCGGCAGGCTTCATTGCGGGGGATGAGGATACCGGGCAAGGCGCGAGATGGGCGGCGCTTTCCGCCCTGCTCGTGGTAGCTCTGATGATAGGGCTCGGCCTCTTCGGCGCCAACATCGGCGGCTTCATCACGGCCGCCGCGACTTTCGTCCTGTTCTCCCTGGCACTTTCGGCGAGGCGCTTTGACTGGAAGAGGGTGCTGGCTGTGCCGGCCGTAACGGCGGTCGGTACCGCCTTCGTGGTGCTCATGGACTCGCTGTTCTTCCGCACCCACGTGGGCAAGGCTGCAGGCGGTGGGATATCCAGGTTCCTGCCGATGCTTGGCCGCAAGGTCGCCATCCAGCTTGGCCAGGTAAGGTTTTTGCTGGTCCCCTCCCTCATACTGATAATAGCGGTGGTCGCAGCCGCGATCTGGGTCAGGAGACCGCACTCCATCTGGGCCGGCGAATGGGAAAGGAACAGGCCGCTGATGGCCGCCCTCTTCTCGATTTTGGTGGGCGCAATCGTCGCCCTCCTGTTCAACGACACCGGCTTCGCGATGCTCGGCGCGATGGCGCTTATAGCCGTTATCTCCATCTGCTACTACATCGCGTCGGGTGAATTCCTCCGAGCATCCCCGGAGTCTGTGGGCGGGCCTCTCAGGCCCGCTGGGAATCCCGGCCTTTCTTAGGCGGGCCTCTCAGGCCCGCTGGGAATCCCGGCCTGGAGAGGCCGGGCTAAAGCATAGAGGCCGGGCTAAAGCATAGAGGCCGGGCTAAAGCATAGAGGCCGGGCTAGATCCGGGCCCTTGCCCGCGTACCACTTCCTGGAGGACTTCCTCGAGGATCTCCACGCCCTTCTGCCAGGAATACCGCTCTACCACGAGCTCCCTCGCGTTCAACGCGATCCGCCCCGCGAGGTCTCTGTCTTTCAGCAGTCTGATGGTGGCCTCGGCCAGCTCCTCCGGGCTCTCCGCGAGCAGGATGTTATCTCCCGGCCGCGCGGGTATACCTTCCGCCCCGAGAGCCGTGGAGACGACCGGTACGCCGCTCGCCATCGCCTCCAGGACCTTGCCCCTGAAGCCGCCGCCCATCCGGACCGGGCAGACGAAGACGTCGCTCTCGCGGAAATAAGGCCTCACGTCGTCGACCTCGCCGGTGATCCGGATGGAAGGGTCGCGCTCCGCCGTCAGTCGCATGTCGGCGGTAGGCCCCCTCCCCACGGCCAGGAAACGGGCGTCGGGGACTTCTCTCTTGATGATCGGCCAGACCTCCGAACCGAAGAAGACGGCCGCGTCCCGGTTCGGGTCGTGAGGGTAGTTGCCGAGGAACATCACCGTCGGTGCCCCGCCTTCCTTCTCCACGGGGAGGAACGAATCCGTGTCCACCCCGTGCGGCACCACGGAGATGTCGAGTCCAGGCCTTAGCGCCAGGAGCTCGTCTCTTCCCTCGGGCGTGAGCGTCAGGACCTTGTCGGCGTCCGCGTACATATCGAACTCGAATCGTTTCAAACCTTTCAGGTGGTAGAGTGCGAGCAGGCCCGCACGGTTGAGCCCGTTGACCCTGAATACCTTCCGGCGTGAGAGCCAGTAGCATTCATGTTCCGACATCACCCTCTTGATGCCGGCGAGGTCGGGGTTGCGGTAAAGGTACTGGGCGACCATCGAGTATTCGGATATGACGACATCGTACTGCAGGGCATGGACCATCTCCCTCAGCTTCTCGTACATCTCCTCGGAGTAACAGAGCATGAAGTACGGCGGCACCGGGGCCGAGATCAGGTCCTTTGCTTTCTGGAGGCCACCTCTCTCAGGTGGAAACGGAACGAGCCGCAGGTCGCTCAAGTACCCGGCAACGGATGAGACCTGCTCCCGGGTTGGGCCCTCGGCGAAGGCTAAGAGGGAAACCTCGTGTTTAAGAGAAAGGTACTTGACGCGGTTATAGATGATTATGGGGCCGCCTATTACCTTACTGTGGGGGAACTCCTTTACTATGAAGAGGATGCGCATGACCTCTCCTCGGGGGCGCTTCTGGCCTCGACACCGGCGCGATACACTGGCATCATAGCAGATTGAAGACGGGCAGGGACTGGATAAGGGGCCGCCTGGAAGGAGGCCTGGACCGTGTTGGCGAATACTGTTGAAACAATCGGGCCAGGAGGGTCCCCGGAGGCACTTCTTATCGTTTTAAACGGCATGAAGAACCGACTTCAGAGGATAGGACTGTTTGCAGGCATAACGCTCGCCGTCGCGTTATGTGCTCTGGTAGTTCTCGCCCAGGGCGCCTTCGCGCAGGGGCAGGCGCAGCCTATCGTGGAGCTCGAGAACAACTGGTCGAGCGGGATCACCACGCCATCGGAGTTCAAGGACCAGGCCATCTCGGGCGCCGACAGCGCGACGAAACAGCAGTACAAGTTCAGGCGCCAGAGGGAGGGAATCGACTTCTCGTACGTGATCGCGAACCTCACCCCGTACGCTTCATACAGCGTCGAACTGAGCTTCGTGGAGCACGATCACTCACGGGCGGGCCAGCGTGTTTTCAACGGGTACATCCAGTCTACCAGAGTCATCAACAGGCTGGATATCTATCTGACGGCCGGGGCCAACAGCGCCTACCAGAGGACCATCAACAACGTGGCGGATTCCAGTGGCCGTCTGACCGTAGAGTTTCGCTCATGGGAGGCAGGATGCACCGGCGAGGCGACGATAAGCACCATACGTGTCTACGGCGGGGCAGGCAACGTGGTCGAGATAAACGCGGCCGCCAGCCGAAACAACATGACCCCGCCGGTCAGGCGTACGAACAGTGGCTCGCAGAACGCTTTCGAGTGCATACTGGGGCGCCTCGGCTCTAGGTTAAGCCTGAATCTGCTCCCCCAGAGGCTGGCCGGCCGTTTCTCGTCGCTCGGCACGGGCACCGGTGACATCTCCGATTTCATAATGGCGGTGGGCAGCGGGGGCCAGGTCCGGAGCCTGCCCTTTACAGACAGGTTCCCGGTCTGGGAGTCCATAAACCAGAGCCAGACGATGACGTCAGAGACTTTCGACTGCTCCTCCCCCGCGATGTCTCTCAGCACGAAGGCGACCTTCCGCGCTCCCTTCTATCCGCGTAACGAGAAGATAAGCGGGGCACCGTTCATCTACATCGACGTCACAGTCACGAACACGGGTGGGAGCCCGGCCTCGGGCGCGTTCCTCTTCGCGTGGCCGCAGAGTCGGGATTTTGGCTCGAGCTCTGTAACGCAGTTCACAACCGCTACCGAAAAAGGTTTCACGTACAACACCAGTTACAGCTACTACGACGAGAGCATAAACCCGGCTGCCAGTAAGGGCGTGACCGAAGCGCTGGCGCTGCCGGTCGCGGAAACGGCGGACGTCGCTTTCAAGGGTTCGAACTCATCGGAGTTCGGCGACTTTACCGGGAACCGCGTCTGGGGATGGAGCTCTCCTTACGGGTATCCACAGACCTACAACGACCCGTCAAACCCGACGTACGGCTTCTACCCGCGCGGCTACTCCGGGGCCGAGTGGACCATCACCAACCTGGCCCCGGGCGCCTCGTCGACGAAACACTTCGTCCTGGCGGGATATGTCGCGGACAATATCCTGAGCGTGAAAAACAGCGCCTATCAAGACAACACGTTCAAGTTCAAGTACAACCAGCAGTTCTCGTCGGTACAGAACGTGGTTAACTACGCGGTGACCTCGCGCTCCGCCGGCGACAAGATAGAGGACAAGAGTTCTTTCTTCGACTCGACCGTATCTTCGGATTCCTACCTGTCGATAAACACGTGGCACCTCGATGACATCAGGAACCTCATGGCGTCGAGCTTCCAGAGCTTCTTGGCGAACACGTGGTGGGCGGTATCCGCCTACGGCAGGGAGTGGTTCAGCGTCTGGGAGGGCATCTTCAGGTATCACAGTACCATCGACGTCGAGTACAACGACGCCTGGTTCTACTTCCAGTACTGGCCGGAGCTGCTCAAGAAGATACTCGACGAATGGCCTCTCTATACGAAGTCCAACGGCCAGGGTACATATCTTTCCCACGACATGGGATGGGGGGACTATCCGATGGGTCAGTCGTACCCGTTCGACATGCCGGTGGAGGAAAACACGAACTACATCCTGCTCCTTTACAAATACTGGAAGACTACCGGCGATACCTCTTATGTGAACCAGAGGTTCGGAACGGTACGCCAGCTCGTCGACTTCTTGGCGAACTGCGATACCAACAACAACGGCCTGCCCGACCTCAACACGTTCAACACGCTCGACGACGGGTCGCCGGGCCTCAAGCTGTCGAAGGACCAGACCTACCTGGGAGTGAAATGCCTGGGCGCATACAAAGCCGTCCACGAGATGGCCGCCGCCCTGGCCGTTCCCGACATTGCCTGCGCAGAGAAAGCCGTCCGCCAGGTCGAGCTGATCAACCAGACACTCGATTACGACATGTGGCTCTCGGACCACTTCGCGGTTTGCCTGGACGGCAACATAGCCGATGCCGACCGCACGGCCTACAGCATCTATCCCACCAACGGTCTGCTCTACCTTCTTGGGTCGACCAGGAGCCAGGGTCTTACCAGCAGCAATATCGCCAAGATGCAGACCGATCTGGCTGTTTCCACCTGGAAGACGATGAAGTCATACGGGAGTACCCACACGACTTTCAATCCCTTCATCGAGTGGGTGTCAGAGAACCTGTGGAGGGACCAGGCGGCTTTCCAGCTCGGGACGATCCTCCAGCCGGAGGACCCGCTGGGGCTCTGCGACCGCTACTGGAGCCTCCAGAAGTTCTTCGGGACCACCCTGCAGGGTACCTACTGGGATGGTGTGATATATCCCGGAGGCTCCGGGGCGAACAGCGTCTCCGCGCAGTCCAACCCGCTCTTGATAAACGGCGAGCAAGGAAGCGCCGCCGGCTTTCAGCAGAACCTCGGCTACTACCCACGGGGAACCGCGAGCCTCGGCCTCCCCGACGCGGTTGCCGGCCTCATCCTTGACAGCCCCGGAGGCAGCCTCTTCTTCCAGCCTCAGGTATTCCCGCTCCGGGTGCCGGTGCCGGCCCGCGCCGACTGGGGGAACCCGAATCCCGCCGCGAGGGTACCTACCCTCTACTTCCCTGACGGGGGGAGCTCGCCCGCCATAACCAACGGTCAACTCCTGCCGGGCAGGGTCGCGGCCAAGCGGATACTGGATCTTACCGACGTAAG
>Ga0315281_10001298_pt1 | contig 36638 bp, 40 predicted proteins | sample YL17G07_0_MG_FD_204540 | JGI IMG/M metagenome (GOLD analysis project Ga0315281, IMG submission 204540) | Sediment microbial communities from Yellowstone Lake, YNP, Wyoming, USA - YL17G07_0 | ecosystem: Environmental > Aquatic > Freshwater > Lake > Sediment | place: USA: Wyoming | collected...
TCATTGATTAATAACAGACCCAAAAAATGTTTGGGTTATAAAACACCAATTGAAGTCGCTTCTTCTTTTGTTGCACTTCACGGTTGAATGTAGGATGTAGGATGTGTATAATGAATATATTGATCTTAAATGCGCCAGTAGAAAATCCAATAGTTGAATCTCCAGATCAGTTAGGAGAAGGATTTATTGAAGTAGATGATTTTGGTTATTTCCCGCCTCTTGGCGCCTTATATGTCTTATCCTATCTTGAGAAACACAGTGTTGGACATAATCTTTTTTTCAAGGACTGTGTGGCAGAAAAGATTTCTCATAAGGGATTAGAAGGTGTAATTAGACAGATTAACCCTGATATTGTAGGAATAACCAGTTTTACTCTTTCTCTTTATGATATTATTATATCTGCGCAAACGATAAAAAAGATTGTCCCAAATGCCCATATTTGTCTTGGTGGACATCATCCAACTGCCTTTCCCTATGAAGCTGCGCAATTAAAGGAATTTGATTCAATTGTGGTAGGGGAAGGAGAGACAGCCTTTTGTGAATTAGTTAAAGCAATTTCGCAGAACCTTGATATTACTAATATTAGAGGAGTTTATACATGTGAATCAATAAAGAGATTTAAAGGAGAGGAGTATAAAGATAATCGCTTTATTAACAATGTGATAGTGCAGCCTGCTTATATAGAGGATATTGATACAATTCCAATCCCGAATCGTTCTTATATACAACACATTAATTACCAGAGTATTTTGGGGGTAACTGATAAATTAGCAACTATTATAAGCAGCAGGGGTTGTCCTTATAGATGCACATTTTGCGATGTGCCATATAAGCAATACAGAAAGAGATCCGCTAAGCTTGTGGTAGATGAGATAGAAGTCTGTTTAAGTATGGGTTATAAAGAATTTCATTTTTATGATGACTTATTTAATATTACGCCATCTCGTGTGATTGAAATATGCGCAGAGATAGAAAGGCGGGGACTAAAATTTCCATGGGACTTTAGGGGCAGAGTGAATACCGCAACCTTTGAGTCTCTTGAAATGGCAAAGAAAATGGGGTGCAGGATGATCTCATTTGGCGTTGAAACAGGCACAAACGCAGGATTAAAGGCGCTTCAAAAAAGAACTACCGTAGAAAAGATAAGAGAGGTCTTTAATTGGTGCAAGAAACTGGGTATAAAAACTGTGGCAGATTACATGATTGGTTTACCCTTTGAAAAGACAAAGGAAGATGTATTAGCAAGTATTGATTTCTTGATAGAGATTGACCCTGATTATGCAAATATTAATGTATTAAATCTATATCCTCACACAACCTTGTTTGAAGAAGCAGCGAAAAAAGGTCTCATTCAACCACAAAGATGGGATGAATTTGCATTAAAACCCTCAAGGAATTTCAAGATAGATCACTGGGAAGAATTTTTTACGCCAGATGAATTGGCTTCACTGCGAAAGACTGCGTATTTAAGATTTTATTTACGTTTTGCTTATATTTTAAAAAGCGTTTTAAGCACTCGCTCTTTTTATGAGTTTAAAACTAAGGTTAAAGGGGCTATAAAATTGGTTATTTAGTTTTGAATTAGCAAGCAGGGTATAGTTTTATAATTTTAGGAGTGTAAGGCTGAAATAATGCAAGATTTAGAACTAAGTATAATATTACCTACATATAATGAAGGCGAAAACATCCTGCCTATGATTTATACTTTACAGAAAGTCTTAGCTGGCGTTAGAAAAGAAATTATGGTTATAGATGATAACAGCCCTGATAAGACATCTGAGATAGTTCAGAGAGAATTTGTCCATGATAATGAAGTAAAGGTGGTTATTAGGTATGCTAATCGTGGTTTGGCTAATTCCATCAGAGAGGGGATTGAAAAATCTTGTGGGAATATTATAGTTGTTATGGATACAGATTTCAATCATAATCCTCTGGATGTCCCTGCCTTATTTAATATTGCAAGATATGTTGATATCGTCATAGGCTCTCGTTATGTATATGGCGGGAGCATGAAAGACCGTACAAGATATTATTTAAGTTATTTGTATAACCGTTTCCTGCGAATCATGGTAGGAACTAAAATATATGATAATCTATGCGGATTTTTTTCTATTAGAAGAGAAAAGATGTTTAGTCTTGACTTTGATAAGATATTTTGGGGATATGGAGATTATTTTCTTCGAATGTTATTGATTGCTCAAAAAAATAATTTTAAGATAATTGAATTTCCAATTGTTTATGAAGACAGGCAAGGTGGTTCTTCAAAATCTTCTCAAGGTTTTTATATCCCGATTTTATTAAAATATACAAGAGAAATGATTAAACTAATGATCATGAAATATTCTAATAAATTATAATTTTGAGGTTGCAATATGTTAATTCCAAGAGTTCATGCATACTATAATACAAGAGAAATATTAGCAACCATCAAATATAGGGGTAAAGGAGATATCCAAACCCTTGAGCAATCATTTGCGCAATATTTCAAACATAAATATGGTATCCTTTTCCCATATTCAAGAAGGGCTGTAATTGCGACCTTTGATATATTAGGAATATATAATAAAGAGATAATTATGCCTGCTTATACCTGCGTAGATGTCAGTCATGCAGTAGTTAAGTCTGGGAATATACCAATATTCGTAGATAGCGCTCCCGGAGAATTTAATTGCAGGTGGGATGATTTTGCAGGAAAAATCAATGCATCCACTGGGGCATTAATTGGTACGCATCTTTTTGGTACTGTAATGAAAGATACCTGCTCTAAGGAAAGTTTGGAAAAACTTAAAAATATCCCAATTTTGCATGATAGAACCCTTGCAATTGGAACACCTTTCACAGAAAATAATAATGTTCTAAAGGGATTATGTTCTTATTATGGTTTAAGTTTAAGTAAACAATTCTGCATGGTTAAAGGCGGGATTGTTATTACAGACGATGAAAAACTTTATAAAGAATTAATATCATATAGAAACAAAAATATTGAAAAAGGAAATTATGGATTTCAGGTTAATAGATACCTATTTTTCTTGTCTCATTATTTGTTATTTAATCCACTTACATATGATGGGTTGAATTATTTAGCCAAATATGTTAAAACTGTTGAGAAACAGATAAAATATTATGATCCAAATAAAATAACTCTACCTGACGATGTAAATATTATGCCGTCAGACTGGCAGGTTCGTGTTGGAATTGTGCAATTAGAAAAGTTAAATGATATGAATAAATTAAGAAAGATAGTTTATAATAGATACGTTGAAGGTCTTAAAGAACTTAAAGGAATTGGTTTTTACAGAAATAAGCCAGAAGAACAATCTTCTCATTTTATTCTTTTTTCTGAAAAAAGAGATGAGATTGTGAAAGTGGCACAAAAAGAAGGGGTTGATATAGGTCTTCATTTTGATTATATTATACCGGATTTGCCTTCTTATGAGTCATACAGAACAGACGAGCCTTTTAATAATTCTCGAAAGTTGGCTGCAACTGTATGTAATCTTCCTTTTTGGCCTGGGCTTTCAAAAAGAAATCAGGATAAGATAATAAAAGTAATAATTAAAATAGACGATTCTATTTCCAAAAAAGGAGTAAACTAAAATGTCAGATATTGTATTGATTAATCCGCCCGTAATTTCATCGGAATATAAGTGGGAGCTTAAATTAGGCAGTCGACTACCGCCAATGGGTTTAATTTTTCTTGCTGCTTATCTTAGAGAGAAAAATGTTTCTGTAAAAATATTAGGTGCGTATAATTTAGGTCTTGATTCTAAAACGATAATAGATTATATTAAAAAAGAATCCCCAGCTTATGTCGGGTTTACTGCAACATCCTCAATAATATTTTTTGCAGCTAAGTTAGCAACTGAGATAAAGAAACTTTTTCCAAATATTACTATAATTATTGGCGGGTCTCATTTTTCAGCCTTACCGGTAGAGACATTTGAACGTTTTCCTGATTTTGATGTAGGAGTCTATGGAGAAGGCGAAAAAACTTTATATGAGATTATTTCTAAAGGTACAATTGATGAGACTATTTCAAGCATTGTATTTAGAAAAAATGGGACAGTTGTGGTAACATCTCCGAGAGAATACATAAAGGATTTGGACGAACTCCCATTTCCAGCTTATGATTTATTGTCAAATTTCCCAGATTTTTATAGACCAACCATTAATAATTTTACCTATTCACCAGTAGCGCCGATAATTTCATCTAGAGGTTGTCCATATAGTTGTTCTTTCTGTACGCAAAGTGTCTTTGGACATAAATTACGGTCTTTTTCAAATGACTATGTAGTATCAATGCTAAAGGAGTTACAAAAAAGATATAAAATAAAGGAGTTTTGTTTTTATGATGATATTTTCTTATTAAACAAAAAAAGACTCTATGAGTTTATTCAGAAAGTAAAAGATAATAATATGAAATTCAGTTGGAGTTGTGAAGGCAGGGTAGATCAATTAGATGAAGACTCATTGAGAGAGATGAAAAAAGCTGGCTGTTGGCAGATATCTTATGGCGTGGAGAGTGGATCTCAAGAAATATTAGATTATTTTAATAAGAAAATAAATATTGATCTTATAAGAGACACATTTTTGGCTACAGCAAGGGCAAACATTAAGGCAAGGGCATATTTGATAATTGGCTCTCCTTTAGAAACTAAGGAGACCTTAGAGAAGACAAAGAGATTGGTTTTGGACTTACCTGTTACAGATATTCACGTAAGTTTTTTTACTCCGCTTCCTGGCTCAAAGGTTTATAAGGATATTATCGGGAATGATAAAATAATTGACCTTAATAAACTTGATGTCTATAGTATAAATTATGTGCCACCTGGAATGACTGAAGAATCATTATCTGATTATATGCATCACTTGTATAGGGAATTTTATTTTCATCCCAAAAGACTATTAAGGTATTCTTTAATGCTATTTAATCCTTATAAATCACTTGATTTAGCAAAAAGTGCATATGAATTTATTAAGGCTATATTTTAATATATGACTTACAGGGTCGTAATTATAGGTCTATAGATATATTAATCACCAACTCATACAAAAGGAACGTTGAGAATAATATGATAGATGCAAATCAAGATTGGATAAAGGCAATTGATTCAGGGATTTACATAAAAACAGATATTAACACATTTCATGAAACTTTAAGGAAGACTATAGAGAATACTTTTTATAAAATACTCTGCAGATATTCAAATAGAAAAGATAAAATATTAGAAGCTGGCTGTGGAATGGCTTATATTAGTTTTGCATTAGTTAAAGAAGGTTTCCAAACAACTGCGCTTGATATTTCAGAAAATATAATCAAGTATCTAATTAATTTAAAGAGTGAATGTGGGTTTCAAGGTGATTATCCATTGTTTATATCAGGAGACATCTTTGAATTAGATAAATTAAATAAATCATATGATGTGGTTTTTAATCATGGAGTGTATGAACATTTTTTAAATAAAGATGATAGAAAGTCGGCTTTATCAAATATCTATAATAGTCTTAACAAAAATGGGAGATATATTGTTGCAATCCCTAATCTTATAAATCCACTTTTTAATAGCGCTATTTCTCATGATCAAGTTCCAAAAATGGCAGTTTTTGATTCTCAATCACTGCAGTCTGAATTAAGAGAAGCGGGGTTTAATATTTTGGAATCAGGCTATCTCTTTGTAGGACCTGGTTTTGAACAATGGCTTAAAACAGCATGGCTTGCCTATCCAATTTATGTCGTAGATAAGATGTGGGGGATTATGCCTTTTTTCTTGAGAAAAATGATTGCTGCACATATCTATTGTGTTGCGCAAAAGAGTTGACTATATGAAATTTATACCTATTTCAAAACCATCCATTACTCAAAAAGAGATTGATTATGTAACAGATGCTGTAAAATCTGGATGGGTTTCTTCATTTGGAAAATACTTGGAGGAGTTTGAAGATGTGTTTGCCCATTTTTGTAATACAGGATATGCCCTTACAGTTATGAATGGAACATGCGCCCTTCATTTAGCTTTGGCTGTTTATGATATTAAAGAGGGTGATGAGGTTATCGTCCCAGACCTTACATTTATTGCAACTGCAAATGCAGTAAGATACGCAGGCGCAAATGTTGTAATTGTTGATATTGAACGGGATACTTTATGTATAGACCCAGATAAAATAGAAAGAGCGATAACCAAAAATACTAAGGCTATAATCCCTGTTCATCTATATGGTCATCCTGCAAATATGGTAGAGATAATGAGTATTGCAAAAAAACATAATATAGTCGTAATAGAAGACGCTGCAGAGGCTCATGGAGCAGAGGTAAACGGAATAAAGGTTGGATCTATAGGTGATTGCGGGGTATTTAGTTTTTATGGTAATAAGATAATAACCACAGGCGAAGGAGGGATGATAACTACAAATGATAAGGATTTTTATGAAAAAGCAATATATCTAAGAGATCATGCAATGAGCAAATCCAAGAGATATTGGCATACACAGATAGGTTATAATTATCGTATGACAAATTTACAGGCAGCGTTAGGTGTTGTGCAGTTAGAGAGAATAAATGAGTTTTTAGCAAAGAGAAAACTAGTATTTGAATTATATAAAAAATATATGTCGTCCTCTTTGAATATTAGATTAAATCAGACTTCGCAATGGGCAAAGAATGTATATTGGATGATTTGTATTGAGATAGAAGGTTATAATGAAATACAAAGAGATGCCTTGATAATAAAGTTAAAAGAAAAGGGGATTGATAGCAGACCTTATTTTTATCCTGTTTCAGATATGCCTATGTATGCCAAAGCAAATACAACAGATACGCCAGTAACTCCAGTAACTCATGAAATTTATTGTAAAGGGATTAATCTTCCAACTTATTTTGATATTACTGAAGATGAGATAAAATATATATGTCAAATTCTAATGGAGATTTTGGGAAATGTTTAAAGACTCAATAAATAGTTCAAGCATATCAAAGACATTAAACATTCATGCCTTACTCTTTATTCTTTTAGCCGTATTTTCAATGAGGTTTCTGCCTGCAACTGAAATCGGGTTTGATATAACGTATATGGGACCTTTTTTTGAAAGATATTATAATCATAATTTCTTGAGAAATGATCTTACTACTAATGTGTTTGCAATCCCAAATCCTGATTTTATTTATTTTTATCTGATTATTGCTCTTGATTATATATTTAAAACTACATGGTATGAGTCCATAATGATTTTAAAGACATTTTATTATTTCTGTCTTCCAGGAATGTGGTATTTAGGGATTTATGCCATTATCAAAGGGCGTTTGGATAGTGAAGATAAAAAAGCAAAGGCTGCTATCGTTATATTTATAGCTGTCAGCATATTGGTGCTTAAACATGTGCATTTCTTTTTTTCGATTTCAGGGTGGCCTCCTTTTTATATACAAGGCAGCCCGCAAATGGCAGCAACTTTTTTGGGACTGCTTGGAATAATTACTGCTAGGTTTATTAAATCAAAAGACAGATATTTCTCAATTGTAATTTTCTTCTTAGCAACCTTGGTTCATCCCGGATATGGGTTATTCTTTATATTTTTCTACTGTTTATCAATGTTTGAACGAGAAAGAATTAAAGAATTAATTTTGACTTTTTTATTAGGCGTTATTGTACCGATTGGGTTGCTTCTTTTGATGTTTCCTTCAAAGAGTCATTTAACAACTGCTGAGTTTATCCATTATTATCGGGAGCTTGGAGTCGTTCTTTTTCTGCCTTCAGAGTTTTGTCCATTTATCCCATCAGTACCATGGTGGGTTAGTTTCTTGTCAATAATAGGTTTGATGATAATTGCAATGATAATAGGGTTTAAGAGAAAAAATAATTACTTAAAATATATGTCAATAGTTTATGTCAGCACTTATGCTGGAAGTGTTTTGCTGCAATATCTATTCTTTGAATTATATCCTATTAAACTAATAATTGAATTAGGGCCTATTAGGCTGTCTTCTTTTGGGTATTGGATGCTGGTTATTTTATATACTATAATCTTAATAGAGATGTTTCCATTGAAACTATCTATAGATACAGGACTAAAGCGCAGTTATTTTGTTACCTTTATGTTATTAAGTATTATATTGACGATTATATGCGCAAAGGTTTTTAAAGATAATCCTAATGAACAAATCAGATGGGAAAATCCTGAATTTTATAGCTGGGTAGAAAAAAATACAAGTGACGATAGTGTATTTGTCACATATTCTGGCACTGGTTTGGAGTGGGGTCTGCGTATAATTACTAATCGAACAATCTTTATAGACTATGATCCCCCTCATGTTGAAGATATCATTCCTGAGTATGTTAAAAGATTGCTGCTTGTAAGGGGCAGTTTAATAGAAATAAAAAAGATAAAGGGAATTACAGCAATCCAAAGGATGAGAACATTTTATAGACAATTGAAACCTGAGGATTTTGTAAAGATATCGCAAAGTTATAAAATTGATTATGTTATTGTTGAAGCTGCATTTATGAATAATTTCGCTGGAATTAAGCCTGTGTTCAGAGATAAGACGAAGGCTGTATTTGATGTAAGGGATTTACAAAAAAGAGACATTGAAACTGAGAATCTGAATAAATTGCTATAATAACGAGAGATAACGTTCAGCGTTGGGCTATAAGACGATAGCTCAATGGAAGAATAAACAATTTTACTTCCCTTTAGCTGCATAATTTATGCTGACTTATAGGGGGGCAGTACAATTTGTGTTTGAGGAGTATGATATGAGAGTTTTATTGATATTTCCTAAATTGCAAGATATGAGTATGGGGGCTCGTCCACCGCTTGGACTATTGACGGTTGCAGCTCCGTTAGTTGAGAAAGGCATAGATGTAGTAATACTTGATGAAAGAATTGAGGACGATTTTGATAATATATTATTAAGTGAACTTGGGAAGAAACCTGTATGCGTTGGAATCAGCGCTATGAGTGTTGGTCATCTAACACCTGCACTTCGTATCAGCGCAATAGTAAAGAAAAAAGGCAGTATTCCAGTGGTATGGGGAGGAGTTCATGCATCATTATCGCCAGAGTCCACTATAAAGCATGAATTAGTTGACATTATAGTTAGAGATGACGGAGAAGAAACTTTCCCATTATTATTGGAAAGTTTGGCAAAAGGTTTACCTCTATATAATATTCTTGGGATTGGTTACAAGGTTGATGGTAAAATAGTAATAAATGAACCTAGCCTGCCAGCAGAAATAGATAAATTGCCGATTATTCCGTTCCATCTATTAGATCTGAGCAAATATATATCAATAAAGCAGCGGATTTCAAGCGATATATTATTACCTTTAGAAACAAGCCGCGGCTGTCCTTTTGCGTGTTTGTTTTGTACAGAGTCTGTAAGAAAAAAGAAATGGCGGGCGTTTACTCCACAACGTGTTATTGAAGATATTAAAATATATGTTCAAAAATATGGAATAAGGGATTTTATTTTTGTTGATGATAATTTTTTTGGAAATATAAAACGCGGCGAAGAAATAGTAGACTTGCTTGTTAAGGAGAATCTTGATATTAGGTGGTATACGTCTTTGCGAACTGATTATATGGCAAAGGCTGATAAATCTTTTATTGATAAACTTGAAAAGGCAGGTTGTAAATTACTTACCTTTGGGGCAGAATCTGGTTCTGAGGAAATATTGAAAATGATTAATAAAGAGTCTACTATTGAAAAAGTCAAAAAATCCAATCGTTTACTTGTAGGCTCCACGATTCAAGCACACTTTGTTTTAATAAAAGGGTTTCCAAATGAAACAATTAAAGATATTCGCGACACTTATTTATTATGTTTACAACTGATACTTGATAATCCGACAACTGTTGTTAGTGCTCCAATGTTAATCCCTACTCCAGGCACAAAAATTGCTGAGATGTGTTTAGGTAGTGATAGAGACAGATTTACATTAGAAGACTGGGTCAAAGTAATTGACTATAGATATGAAACACTCGTAGCAAAACCTCATTGGATACAAGATGATACGTATGATTTTATAAAGAAACAAATGGCGTTGGAGAGTATGATAAACAAATCAACTGACCTTTCATTATCTATAGTTGCAAGAAGGATGTTACGTATAATATTAAAGGTTTATCACATAGGTTTTAAATTGGGATTAGAAGAACAATTAAGTTCTGTTCTAAATCCTTTATTATCTGTTTATAAAAAGATGAAATGAAGTTTTTAGAGATTTTCAATACTCACTGCTTGCGGCTGGGCAGCTTATTAAATAATAATGAATGGATATAGCCTATGGTTGACAAAAAGAAATGCAAAATTGGATAAGATTTATACCGAGATTTATTCGTATCAGATTAGAGGGTCGTCTAAACTTGCAAAAAATTATCGGCAATACAGGCTGGTTATTTTTTTACAGTTTATTGCGAATGGGGGTTGGAGTATTTGTGATGACTTGGATGGCGCGTTATTTGGGACCTGAAAAATTCGGTATCTGGAATTATTCTTTAGCCTTTGTTACCTTGTTTTCTGTCTTTGCCACATTAGGATTAGATAGCAGGATTATAATACGAGACATCGTTAGAGATTCTGAATATAAAAACGAGATTCTTGGGACAACATTTGCGCTTAAGGTCTTGGGCGGTATATTGACTCTATTATTGAGTGTTGGAGTTATTATTTTTATACGTCCTGATGACAAGCTTACACATTGGGTGGTAGGAATTATTGCTGCTGGCATGATTTTTCAGTCTTTTGATACTATTGATTCTTGGTTTCAGTCTAAAGTTTTATCGAAATATACAGTTTACGTTAAAAGTGCGGCTTATCTGTTAATGAGTTTAGCTAAAATTGCGGCTATTTTATTGAGCGCATCTCTGATAGTTTTTGCGGGTATAGCCTCTATGGAGATATTTCTATGTTCTATTGGGTTATTGATTGTATATTGGATAAATGGACAATCTATTATAGAGTGGCGTATAAGATGGTCTAGGGTAAAGAGTTTACTTAATCAGGGTTGGCCTATGATTTTTAGTACAATGGCAAGCATAATATTTATGAAGATAGATATGGTTATGATTGGGCAGATGTTAGGAGATAAGGCTGTAGGAATATATTCTGTTGCAGCAAGGATCTCGGAACTCTGGTATTTTATTCCTGTGGCGATAGTTTCATCTGTATATCCATCAATCGTTGAAGCAAAGAAAGTCGGCGAGGAATTGTACCATCATAGATTAAAACACCTTTTTAATCTGATGGTAGCTCTTTCATACTCAATTATTATACCGGTTACTTTATTAAATAAATGGATTATAACGTTATTATTTGGTAAATATTATATAGAGGCAGGCCCTGTACTCGCAATCCATATTTGGTCTGCTGTATTTGTATTTTTAGGTGTATCAAGAGGATCATATTTGATCACAGAAGGCTTGTTGGTATACATTTTTTTAACAACAGCTCTCGGCGCTGTTGTGAACATTATCTTGAATATCTTTTTGATTCCAAGTTATGGGATTTTGGGAGCTGCAATTGCAACATTAGTAGCTTATTTTATGCCTATTTTCTCTTGTTTATTTTATCGGAAAACATATAAAATAGGTATTATGATGTTAAAATCGCTTGTATTTATTAGGAATTAACACAATAGTTGATTATCAGCCAATAGAGTGGCAGCTTTAATAACACCTGAGGGATAAATAAATGTTTATAAAAGAACTGTCTATAAAAGAACGCTTTCTAAATAAGCTATATAGGGGTTACAAAAATATTGAAATGAATAGTAAATATTTTTTATATAAGAATCAGGTTCCTTTATTTTTACGATTAGAAATGGTAAATGTTTGTAATTCAAAATGTATATTTTGTTCATCCCATTTAATCAAAGATCCAGTGCCTGCTTTTTTAAAAGATGATTATTTTTATAAAGCTGTTGATGAATTTAAAGGCGCTAAAGGCAGGAATATATCTTTGAATTCTATACGCGGGGAGATGTTTATTGATCCAAAGATATTAGATAGATTAAGATATATTAAAAATTTAGATTTTGAATTTGTTTTTTGTTATACTAATGGTACCTTATTACATAAATTTGATATTAATGAAATATTAAATAGTGGATTAACAGAAATGCATATTTCTATCGCTCCATTAATTGAAGAAATATACACAAAGATATATGTTAATAAAAAATATAAACAACTGCTTGAAAATTTGAGAAATTTATTGAAAACCTTTAACGAATCAAGAGAAAAGACAGTGAAAAAGATTTGGATAGAATTTAGATCAGATAGACCTTTATCTGAGTGTCTATTGACTCCAGATTATCTTGAATATATAAGCCCATACGTAACAAACGATATCATTATAGGCGCATTGACAAAATTCGACTCAATGAATGGGACTATAAAGGAAGAAGACTTGCTTCCTGGCATGGAGATAGAAAATGATGAAACATCTAATATGAGTTTTTTCCCTTGTGCTAATAGTTCATCAATTGTTATAAAACCAACTGGAGATGTAAAGATATGCGGCTGCCGATACTTGATAGAAGGACATGATGATGAATTTCTTCTTGGTCATATTAAAAATAATACTATTATAGAATTATATAATTCAGATATTGTCAGAAAAATGAAAATCAAGTTTATATTAAATGGTCAACTGGGCTTATGTCGTAAATGCACTGGATATGGTGTTTATCCTTTTCAATTTGCTCAAAGATTATCTTAAATGGATACCAAATCCGCTCTAGTTGGATACGGAATCCGTTCTTTAGGTTTTTTATAAATCAAAAACTATTTGTATTTATGAGGAGTTAAATGAGGATATTAAACAGAATATTAAAAAGCATGGTTTCTAGATTATTACCAAGACCAATTTCGACAGCGTTAATGTGCCTTAAGGTTTTAGAAGTTGATTATGGACATTATAACTCTTCAAAAAAATGGTCATGTACTGATAAAAATGGTAACATAATCCCTTGGTATACTTATCCAGCAATAGAATATATTACACAACTTGACTATACTGATAAAGCAGTATTGAATATGGGCTGGGTCATTCAACCTTGTTTTGGGGGAAGGTTTCAAAGATGGTTAGAGGTGTTGACCATAACGAAGAATGGTATAATAAAATTTCAAAGGAGTTAAAAGATAATAATAAAGTTGAGGTTAATTTGATGTTAGATAAGCAAGAATATATTACAAAGATTTCAAAATATGATGTAGTATTTGATGTTATAGTTATAGATGGCGCTTATAGATTTGAATGTGCTCAAGAGGCGCTAAAAAAACTAAGGTCTGGAGGGTTAATAATCTTAGATAATTCAGAGTGGTGGACAAAAACATCAAAATATCTTAGAGAAAAGAACCTTATTCAAGTTGACATGTCAGGATTTGGCCCAATCAATGGATTTACAACTACGACATCTTTTTTCTTTCACAGAGACTTTAATTTTAAACCAATAGGTGTCCAACCTGTGATTCCTTTCGGCGGTATAAATTATAACGAAGAAGATAAATAAGGTTCTTTCTTAAATTGAGTGGGTAAAGTTATAATAGTGGAAAAAGTAAAGGTGGTGAAAAATGCAAATAATAGAATCATTATTTGAAAAGGCGTTAAAATTAGAATCGCCATGGCAAGTAAAGAGAATAGAGTTTGATGAATTAAACAAGAAACTAAAAATACATATAGATTTTCCACGAGGTACTTCATTTAACTGTCCTAAATGTGGTAAAAAGGTAAAGGCATATGATACAAAAGAAAAGACATGGCGACATCTTAATTTTTTTCAATATGAATGTTTTCTCGTTGTAAGGGTACCAAGGACAGAGTGCAAAGAAGACGGGGTGTTACAAGTAGAAGTCCCATGGGATAGGAATGGGGCTGATTTCACGTTATTATTTGAATCTTTTGTAATGACACTATGTCGTGAGATGCCAGTAAATAAGGTATCTCATATAATAGGAGAAGACGATAATAAACTTTGGAATATGATGCATTACTATGTAACTGAAGCACGTAAGCATGAGGATTTTTCTGATGTACACTGTATAGGAATAGATGAGACTTCTAAGAAGAAAAAGCATGACTATGTTACGTTAATAGTAGATTTAGATAGAAACAAAACCATATTTATTGCTGAAGGTAAAGGGGCAGATACTATAGAAACATTCAAAGAAGATTTAAAGGCACATGGAGGACTTCCTGAAAATATAACAGATGCCAGTATAGATATGTCTCCAGCTTTTATAAAAGGAATGGCGGTGAATTTTCCAAAGGCAGAAATAACCTTTGATAAGTTTCATATAATGAAGATAATCAATAAGGCGGTAGATGAAGTAAGAAAGTCTGAAGTAAAAGAGAATGATATATTACGTATGACGAAGTATATATGGTTAAAGAATAGAAACAACTTAACAGAGAAACAGAGGGAAACACTTGAAACAATAGAATCAATGCCTAATTTAAATTTAAAAACAGTAAAAGCAATGCACATAAGAGAGAATTTTCAAGAGATATATAAGGAACAAATAAAAGAAGAATTTGAAAAGAGCCTAAATAAATGGTATTTTTGGGCGGCAGATTCAAACATAGAGCCTATAAAAGAAGCTGCTAATACAATTAAGAGCCACTACTCTGGAGTAATAAGATGGTATGATAGCAAGATTAACAATGGTATCTTAGAGGGACTCAATAGTTTAGTTCAAGCATCTAAAGCCAAAGCAAGAGGATATAGGACATTTAAGAATTTCAGTACGATAATATATCTGCTTACAGGTAAATTAGATTTTACTAAAGTTGGGCTACCCACTTGAAACAAGAAAGAACCATAAATAATTTACTATAAACATTGAGTTGAAAAAAAGGTTAAAGAAAATTCTACCATAAACTGTTAATAAATCTATAAGACATTTTAGAACGGATGTCTTAGATATAAATGATCAAAGAGCTAATGAAATTTATAAATTTCTAACTGAACAAAAATATGAACTTTTTGCAAAAACTGTTAACACGATTATATTTAGACATTTGTCTGTTAAGTAGTTTTTAACTAAAAACTATAATAACGTAATTATTATGAAGATAAAATATAGTGAATATACAGGTGAAGTATAAATATTACTTTACTATAAGGAGAGATAACAATGAAGATTATGATTTTAGGCGGCGATGGTTTTTGTGGATGGCCAACGTCGCTTTATCTTTCAGAAAAAGGACACGAAATAACAATAGTTGATAATTTGTCCCGCCGCAATATTGAGAATGAATTAGAGGCTTATTCATTGACAGAGATACAACCTATTACCAAACGTATTGAGGCATGGAAAGAGATATCTGGCAGGGTGATTGATTATTATAATATTGATATAGCGCAGGATTATCAAATATTGTTAGAGTTGCTAAAAAATTATAAACCAGACGCTATAGTTCATTATGCTGAGCAAAGGGCTGCTCCTTATTCCATGAAGTCTTCAAAGCAGAGAAGATACACTGTTGACAATAATATCAATGCTACTAACAATGTGCTTAGCGCTATAGTTGAAGCAGGATTAGACGTTCATCTTGCTCATCTGGGAACAATGGGAGTTTATGGTTACGGGACTGTTGGAGCAAAGATACCTGAGGGATATTTAACAGTAAAGGTACAAACTCCTGAAGGTGATTCTGAAACAGAAATACTATATCCCGCTAACCCAGGCAGTATTTACCATATGACAAAGACACAAGACGCATTGATGTTTCAATTTTATAATAAGAATTATAAAGTTAGAATAACTGATCTCCATCAAGGAATTGTTTGGGGGACAAATACCGAACAATGTATGAGAGATAAGCGTTTGATCAACCGTTTTGATTATGACGGCGATTATGGAACGGTATTAAATCGTTTTCTTGTGGAGGCAGCTATTGGTCATCCCCTGACAGTTTATGGTACTGGCGGGCAGACAAGGGCTTTTATACATATTAAAGATTCAGCGCGCTGCGTTGAACTTGCATTAATGCATCCGCCTAAACATGGCGATAGAGTTCAGATTTATAATCAGATGACTGAAACTCATAGATTAATTGATCTTGCAAATAAGGTATCAGAGTTAACGGGAGCTAAAATAAGCCATATTACTAACCCTCGTAAAGAGGCTGTAGAGAATGAATTGAAGGTTTCTAATGATTGTTTCCTTAATATTGGCTTGACTCCAACGACATTGCAAGATGGTTTAATGCTTGAGATAGTAGATATTGCTACTAAATATTCAGATAGAGTAGATCGCAGCAAAATACCGCCAATGTCAAAATGGTGATTTGAGGTTATGTATATAATTAACATATTAGGCGCTGAGCAACTTATTTTTGCTCAGCGCCTAAGGAGATTATTATGAAGCTGGCTCCCATAATATATTTCGCATATAATAGACCGGATCATACTTTAAAAACGCTTGGTTCTTTATCCAATAACAAGGAAGTCGAGCAAAGTGAGCTGCATTGTTTTATAGATGGGCCTAAAGCTCACAGATATGATGAAGACAAAAGAAAGATTCAATCAGTTATAGACGTTATTAAAAGCAAACAGTGGTGTAAAAAGGTTATCATTTATGAGAACATTGAAAACCATGGGTGCGCGGCTCAGACAATTAATAATGTAAGCAGGATGACGGCTGAATATGGTAAGGTTATAGTCTTAGAAGATGATAACTTATTATCTCCATTTTTTTTGGATTTCATAAATAAGTCTTTAGAAATATATAAGGATGAGAAAAGAGCTATGTCTGTAAGCGGTTTTTTGTACCCTGTAAAGAAGTTAACTATTGATAGTGGATTTATGGCTGGCACAGGCAGCTATGGCTGGGGAACATGGGAACGAGCATGGAAATACTTTGAACCAGATGCCTCTAAACTTATATCAAGATTGTCAGACAAGAAAATAAGATATAAATTTGATTATAATAATAGCGCGTATTATTATCGAATGCTGCAACATGTAATTGATGGAAGAATTGAAGGGTGGGATATACGATTTCATGCAAGCGTTTTTTTAAATAATGGTCTGACTTTATTTCCAGGACAGTCACTTGTCAGGAATATAGGTTTTGATAATTCTGGAATTCACTGCCCAACGACAACCATATTTGATACAGAAATATTAAACCGTCCAATTACAAAATATCCCGATGTTATTGAAGAATCAGAGGAACTGCTCAATGCTACTATAGATTTTTTTAGATCAATCAAACCCACTATCCTAAGTCGAATAAAAAATAGAGCAAAGAGGTTATTAGATAAGATAAGAGGATGATTGAAATGAATCTCAAGTGATAGAAATGAATGGGATAAATATATATTTTTAGAAATCTGCAGAAGACTACAAATGAAGACTGTTATTATTAATAGTTCAGATATAATTGGCGGGGCAGCTATTGCAGGTCATCATATTTGTCAGTCGCTCTATAAGTATTCTGATGTAGAGGCATATATATTATGTGGGGATAAGACTAGTAATGACCATTGGGTATCTTCTATCTTGAGTAAGAAACTCAAACTTTTAGAGAGGATATTTAATATCATATTTATTCAAACTACCATTTCACAAGATTACTGGCTGCCATCAAGGTCAAAGATATTAAACCATCCTTATTTAAAAGATTTAGATATTATTAATCTTCATAATGTACATGGAGGATATTTTTCTTATCCATTGATAAAAAAACTAAGCATGATTGCTCCAATAGTTTTGACCTTTCATGACATGTGGTATTTAACTGGGCACTGCGGTAATAGTTATGATTGTGATAATTGGAAGACAGGCTGTATTACCTGCCCACATCCAGATTTGTATCCTAAAATATCTTATGATAACGCCCATTTTCATTGGAAACAAAAGAAAGACATTTATAAACAATCAAGATTAAAAGTAGTTACATGCCCTTCAAAATGGATGCAAAATAAAATTAAAGAAAGTCCATTATTTGAGAATATAAAGGTCTGCCAAATCTTTAATTCCATAGATACTGATACACTTAGGCCTATAGATAAAATAATTATTAGAGAGGTTTTAGATTTACCAAAAGGGAAAAATATTATTTGTTTTGGAGCTTCTGATATTAGCGATCCAGGTAAGGGGTTTAATTTATTTTTAGAGTCTTTATCTAAGGATTTTATAGTTAATAACGATATCTTTTTAGTGGTAATGGGAATAGACCCTAGAAATAATATTTCAAATATCCCTGATTATCTGCCTTATAAATATTTTGGCTTTATCAATAATGATATTTTTAAAAGTCTGGTATATAATTCTGCTGATGTATTTATATTTCCGACTCAGGCAGATAATATGCCAAATATGTTGGTGGAAACAATGTCTTGCGGTGTTGCGCCGATTACATTTGACGTTGGAGGCTGCGGCGAGATTGTAGTAAATGGTCAAACTGGTTACCTGGCAGTGAAAAATGATTATAGAGATTTTAATAATGGAATATCAACGATATTGCATGATGAACAGCTTAGAAAGAGATTATCAGAAAACTGTAGGAAATTTGCATTAGAAAATTTTACATTCAAGGTGTGCGCTGAAAAATATTCTCAGGTGTATAAAGAGGCGATAAATAATAAATGATGTCCGCAAAAAGTTTGTTGGTATGGAGAAAATTTTATGGGTGAAATAAAGATTCAAATTGAATTGGAAAATTTTGTAGACAGGTATTTATTTTCTGAATATAAACTGCAAGAACATGATATCCGCAAGCATAAGATAGAAGCTATTGTAGATACTGGGGCAGTGATGTTGATGCTTTCACAGGATGTAGTGGAAAAACTTGGCTTAATGATTAGAAGAAAGGTAGTGGTGTCTTACGCTAATGAAATGCGGGAGGAAAGACCTGTCGCAGAGGGAGTTACTATAAAGATTGGAGATAGATTTATGAATACCAATTGTATTGTTGGGCCGCCCTTGTGTGAAGCATTAATTGGGCATGTAATCATGGAGGAACTTGATTTGATCCCAGATTGTCAGAGGCAGACATTGTCACCCAGACCAGAATCTCCAATATATCCTTCTTTAAAGATGAAATAATAATAAAATGGAAATATTAATTACAGGGGGTCTTAAAGGGGATTTGCGATGAGATAGCTTTCTATGGTATTATAATATAGTTTAAAATTTTTACTATAAGGCAGATAAAGATTATTATGGCAATAACGGTTTTAAGACATATAAAAAATGCCGAAGAGGTATTGGGAGTATTGCGTAAAGAGTTTGAAGATAATCCAACGCAAATCTTTACAATTACTATTGAGCAAGAACAAAATTATAACGAAGAAGATATGCCTGATGAGGAATTGATTAGTGAAGAGTTAATTAAGGCAGTGCAAGAAAGCGATAAAAGTTATAAATCTGGAAAATATATAAGATGTGAAACTAAAGAAGAAAGAGAGGCTCTCTTTAAGTCTGCTTGGAATGATTAAATTCAAATCTGATCTAACACATGATTTCATAAAAGATTTAAAGAAAATTAAGTTTAACTTTGGACTTCAAAAGAGATTAGGAAACAAAATTGAAGAAATTATAGAAAATCCAAACCATTATAAGCCTCTTCGTAATGTCTTGAAAAATAGACGCAGGGCGCATATTGGTAATTATGTTTTAATCTTTGAAATAAACGAAAGAGATAAAGCCATTATTTTTCATTCCTTTCGCCATCATGATGAGGCGTATAAACAATAAAAAACTTTTGAGGTTGCTGGAGATTGCCAGAAATATGCAATTTAGGGGAATCAACAAAAACTCAGGAGAAAACTTATGGGTGAAATAAAGATTCAAATTGAATTGGAAAATCTTGGAGACAGGGATTTATTTTCTGAAAATAAATTGCAAGAACAGGAGATACGAAGGCTTAAGATAGAAGCGATTGTAGATACTGGGGCAGTCATGTTGATGCTTTCACAGGATGTTGTGGATAAGCTTGGCTTAAAGTTTAGAAGAAAGGTAGTGGTTTCTTATGCTAATGAAATGCGGGAACAAAGAGATGTTGCAGGAGTGGTTACTATAAAGATTGGCGATAGATTTATGAATACTGATTGTATTGTTGGACCGCCCTTGTGTGAAGCATTAATCGGGCAGGTAATCATGGAGGAACTTGATTTGATCCCAGATTGTCAGAGGCAGACATTGTCACCCAGACCCGAATCTCCTATATATCCTTCTTTAAAGATGAAATAAAACTAAGGCGATGAGTAAAAATATATTCTTCACTTTGTTTGCCTTTTTATCCGTCTTCTGCGTTGTTCGTCGCTAATAATACGGATTGTGGTTTTTTGAGAAAAATGCAAATAATTACGGAAAGCAGGGCATAAAATTGATTAATATACCTAATTTAACAATTGAGATTTGGAAAAATAAAAGTTGGTACATTGCCAAAGCGCCGGAACTTGATTTTGTCTCTCAAGGTCATACTCCTGATGCGGCTAAGGAAAATCTATTGGAGGTTATAAAGATTCAATTTGAAGAAATGGAAGAAATAGGAACTCTTAATGAATACCTATCCGAATGTGGTTTTGAGATTAAAGGCAATGATTTAATTTCTCAAATGGATATAATAGGGTCTGGGAAATATGCAATTTCATTTAAATGACATCAAGAATAACACCAGTTGACTGGAAAACATTAATAAAGGTTTTTGAAGCATTTGGATGTCTATATAAAAGAAAACAAGGCTCTCATCATATCTTGAGTTATCCAAACGCTAAACGTGCAGTAGTCATCCCAGAGTATGATGAGTTAGATATCGAAATAATAAGAAATAACATGAAAACTGTTGGCATGACAAGAGAACAATATTTCAGGTTACTTAAAAAGATTTGAGGAAATCCTGATTAACCACAAATTTATGAATGCATATAAATGATGAAAGTGCTAATTAAGGGTGCAAATGGAAAAAGTTTGTTGGTAAGGAGAAAATTTTATGGGTGAAATAAAGATTCAAATTGAATTGGAAAATTTTGTAGACAGGTATTTATTTTCTGAACATAAACTGCAAGAACATGATATCCGCAAGCAGAAGATAGAAGCAATTGTAGATACTGGGGCAGTGATGTTGATGCTTTCTCAGGATGTAGTGGAAAAACTTGGCTTAATGATTAGAAGAAAGGTAGTGGTGTCTTATGCAAATGAAATGCGGGAGGAAAGACCTGTCGCAGAGGGAGTTACTATAAAGATTGGAGATAGATTTATGAATACTGATTGTATTGTTGGACCGCCCTTGTGTGAAGCATTAATCGGGCAGGTAATCATGGAGGAACTTGATTTAATCCCAGATTGTCAGAGGCAGACATTGTCACCCAGACCAGAATCTCCTATATATCCTTCTTTAAAGATGAAATAATAAAATCAAATGAAAATACTTTTTGAGGGTTCAAGTTTGTAACTCATAACACAGTGTAGCCATTACCTTTAAGGCAGCAGATAATATTAATATTGATTATTTCAATGTATTCATGGTAATATTATATATACGGATACATAAACTATCCTATCCATCGGATTGTTGTTTGATAAAAACTAAAAAAGGATTAAAACATGTTGACAGCATTAGACATAGCACGTTATTTTTTATCCTTAAGCGCTGTTGATAAAGAAGTTGGAGAGCTTATGTCAAACCTGAAATTGCAGAAACTTGTTTATTATGCACAAGGATATTCTCTTGCATTTTATGATGAACCCCTATTTGATGATAAGATTGAGGCTTGGCAACATGGTCCTGTAGTCCCTGATTTGTACCATAAATATAAAAAACATGGGGATGGTCATATTTTGCCTTCAAAATCATTTAATTCTGAGCTATATTCAGAACAAGTTCAAAAACATTTAAGACTCATTTATATGGAATTTGGGCAGTTTTCTGCATGGAGATTACGTAATATGACACATGAAGAACCGCCATGGTTAAATGCTATAAATGGGAATCGGGAAATTACTCAAAAAAGCATGAAGAATTATTTTAAAACACAGATAATAGAAGAATGAAACCCAATCGGAGTCAGGTAAAAAAATAATATAATTAAGTATGGGGAAAACAAGTCTATTCCAGATTTCCCCAGTTTTTCTTTTAAATATTTGACTAAAACAAAATATTCCTTAAAAAATTGTGCCGATAAGGAAAAATCCGCGCTTGTTGAAAAACTTTCAGAATTAAGTCAACTTTCATGGAATGATTTATATAAAGCTCCTCGTCATGGACTTGGATGCGAAATTATAAAACAAAATTCAATGAATGTACCAATCCCTGAGATGCTTAAAGATGACAGAAAATTATTGGCGTTTAGATTTGATGCAAAAAAACCAATGGTAGGGTTTAGAGAAGGTAACATATTTTTTATTATTTGGGTTGATAGAGATTTTACTCTTTATGATCATCAATAATTTACAATCACCTAATAGGTTCATGTAAAGTGGCAGGATATAAAAGATTTCAGAAATATGTTGATATATGAATATTTTGGAGTGGATATGGAAATCTTGTGGAAGGTTATTGAAAAGGATATTCCTGTTCTGATGAATGCAGTTAAAGAAATATTACAGACAGATATGAGTATTGAATAGATGGAGAAATAATTTTAATGAGGTTTATACATAAAAGGGCATATATATATTTTTCAAAGAAATGTGAGTGGATGAATTTATTTTAAGATATAACGGGGTTAAGGGAACGCATGGCTGTCTATATGAATTGTTTGGATATGTGGGATATTATTTATAAGGGGATTTATGATGAGATATTAAGGAATATTTCTGTTTGATTCTATTAAACAGGATAGGCATTTTGGATTAACATAATTATCGGGTCGAGTTGACTTTTAGAGGAAATTTAGAGTAGTTTAAATATGTGTAGTATAGTTGTGGCAAGATCACGATATATATTTATGGATATAATGGCGGTAGCCTGTTTAATCAAAATATTTTGAGATATTTTACAATTTTTTAGATATTGATGCTTTGGACAACGAAGGGCTTAAAATATTGGACGAAAAAATAAACGATGTCCTCAAAAGATTGTTGGCATGGATAAAACCTTATGGGTGAAATAAAGATTCAAATTGAATCTCTTTGGGTTATATTCCCCGCCACTTGTGGCGAAATATAAGGCAAAAGCGTCTTTTTTCGCTGATTTTTATATGAGTGTGGAGAGAATATCAATACTCATAGCTTCTGAGTTAAATGGGGGCATTCCAAAGGGGGAAGACTGGCATAAAAGGCTTCTATTGGATATGAGTCTTACTATAGGCGAAAGACCTCCCGTACTTTCAAAGAAGCTTTATGAGGAGCTTTTAAAATTTCTTGGGTTTAGACACGTTATAAGACATGCCTATGGATTTGATTTGAATGAAAAATAATTAGAAGAACTGATTGTTATATTTGAACAGGTACTTGAGGGGTTTATTAATGAGGTAGAGAATTTTTGTAATTCTTTACGAATTCAAGTCATAGAGGAAAATATTTAGCTATTGTATGACTAGATGGCTCCGTATGGTGTAGTTAAATGACCCAAGAAGAAATTTTAAGTATAATAAAAAACTCTAAAACAGAACTTGAGTCAAGATATCATATTTTGAAAATAGGTATATTTGGTTCTGTTGCAAGAAACGATATTAAGCAATCAAGCGACATTGATATAGTAGTAGTATTGGAGAGTCCTGCTTTGTTTGATTTAATAGGTATTAAGCAAGAACTTGAGGAAAAGATAGGAAAAAGCGTAGATATTGTAGAATTAAGAAAAAATATGAATCAATTTTTAAGGCAGAGGATTGAAAAAGAAGTTATTTATGTATGATAAAGAATTAGCACTAGAGATATTAAATCAAATCCTTCAATCAACAACTATTATTTCAAAAAGGTATAGTAAAATTACATCTAATGATTTTGTGAATACCGAGAATACCGAAAAAGGGCATGAAATACTTGACGCTATATGTATGCAGCTAATAATTATTGGAGAGAGCTTGAAGAATTTAGATAAAGTAACAAATAATTTATTGCTAAATAAATATCCTGAGATTAATTGGAAGAAAGTAAAAGGAATGAGGGATATTATCTCTCACCACTATTTTGATATAAATGTTAAGGTGGTTTATGAGGTATGCAAAAATGAGATACCTCAACTGCATACTGTTATTAGTAAAATGATTGCTGTCGAAACCCAATAAGACTAAAGTATATATCCAGACTTCTCATTGTTGAGGTACGAAAGGTTTCTTGATTCAAAAATCATTGATATAAGTCCTGTTGGACTTTGATAAAAATTTGACTTAGAAATGAAACTAATGGTAACTTAATAAGTGTCCTACAAAATGGGGTAAGATCAGTTGATGTATTGGACAACGAATGTCTAATAATATTGGGGGAAAGAATAAACGATGTCCTCAAAAAGATTGCTTGTAAGGAGAAAAATTCATGGGTGAAATAAAGATTCAAATTGAATTGGAAAATCTTGGAGACAGGGATTTATTTTCTGAAAATAAACTGCAAGAACAGGAGATACGAAGACTTAAGATAGAAGCGATTGTAGATACTGGGGCAGTGATGTTGATGCTTTCACAGGATGTTGTGGATAAGCTTGGCTTAAAGTATAGAAGAAAGGTAGTGGTTTCTTATGCTAATGAAATGCGGGAACAAAGAGATGTTGCAGGAGTGGTTACTATAAAGATTGGCGATAGATTTATGAATACTGATTGTATTGTTGGGCCGCCCTTGTGTGAAGCATTAATTGGGCAGATAATCATGGAGGAACTTGATTTAATCCCGGATTGTCAGAGGCAGACATTATCACCCAGACCCGAATCTCCTATATATCCTTCTTTAAAGATGAAATAATAATAACATAGAGATACTAATTACTAGGGCAAGTGAATTTATGATATTGGCGTTATACATTATGGGTTCTTTTGGGCTGTTATATTGTAAAAATATATAGTAGAGAGGTATTTGATGGTACTTTTTGTTAAGGGAAAATAAGTTTAGTGAATTCAAAATTTTATAATAAAAAATGGATAGAATGGGATGATATGATAAAATATTCTCCTGTTTCGCTCCTTAGATTATCTTAGATATATGTCCTATTAATTTGGACAGGAGCAGAAAGTAATATGTTCTAATTTTATTGTAGAGGCAGAAGTGTCATTTATAGTTGATACCTTTGAAAAGAGATACGGATTAAAGTATTAAAATAAGGATGGTAAATATGAGTTACAAAGCAATATATATGGCAGAATATTTAAATGATGGTCATTTGTCAATACCTAAGGAAATTGCTGATAGGTTATTACTTATGAAAGGGGAAAAGCGTCGTGTGATTGTGGAAGGAGCAAAATTTAACAAAAATAATATTTTAGAATATTTTGGCATTTGGAAAGATAAAAGCGCTGAAGAGATTAGAATCTTCAGTGATATTGTTACAGAGCGGAAATATTTTGGCAGAGGTGAAATCAATATTTGATATATTGTCTTGACACAGATATACTAATAGAATATTTAAGGGGAAATATTGCTGTTAAAAAGAGAGTAGAAAATCTGGGAGAAAATGATTCTATAGGATTAACATGGCTAAGTGTATACGAGTTTTTTAAAGGTATCTGCGTAAGTGGGAAATATAATGAAGAGGATTTTCTTATGCGGATGGTTGATTCAGCCATAATGATGGAAGAGACTTACGATTCATCTAAGATAGGTGGAGAAATATATGCTTCTCTTAAAAAAAGTGGAAATCTTATCAATGATGCTGATATCTTGATTGCTAGTATTATAATGGCACATGGAGCTATTCTTATAACAAATAATGAAAATCATTTCAAAAGGATTACTGGGCTTAGAATTGAAAATTGGCTGAAAATAACAATGTAGTGATTAAGGCGCTTAATAATACTCATGGAACAACATGGACAATTGTTGGTGAAAGAGATTAATATTTGTAAACCATAGTAATTTTTTTGTTAAGGGAAAATAAGTTTAGTGAATTCAAAATTTTATAATAAAAAATGGATAGAATGGGATGATATGATAAAATATTCTCCTGCCCCGCGTCAAAGAAGACGCATAGTAAAAAATCTTATAAATAATTACTATAAAGACGGCTATTTACTTCATGATATTGGTTGTGGAAATTGTATTACGCTATTGGAAATAAAGAAAAAATTTAAAAATATAATCTTGAGTGGAAGTGATATCTCAGACGTTGTTATAAGCAATAATAAAGAGCAATATTCAGACATTAAGTTTGAAGTCATGGATATCTCAAAAGAAATAAATCATTCTGGGAAGTACGATATAATCACATGCTGTGAGGTTTTGGAGCATGTTGCTGATATTAAAATAGCCGTAAAAAATATATATACTCTTCTTAAACCCTCCGGTATTGTTATTATAACTATGCCATGTGGTAAGATTTATACAATAGATAAATTCGTTGGGCATTTAAGACATTATTCTGAGCTTTCGATTTTTGACGGATTGTTTGAGGTTAAAAAAATTATTAAATGGGGGTTTCCGTTTTTTAATTTATATAAATGGGCGATCAATTTAAAGCCTGAAGCTGTGATGAACAGCTTTAGCACAAATAAGTATAGTCTGTTTGAGAAATTGATTTCAGATGTTATTTATATATTGTTTTTTTTTAATATAGATATTTGGGGCAGCCAATTATTTTTAGTTCTGAAACGTCATGAAAATTAAAAATATCAAAATCTTGCTTATTTATCCTAAAACTGGTTTTTCAGGGAATTTTACTAAGCATCCTCCTTTAAGTCTATTATATGCCTCTTCAGAACTTGTAAAAAACGGTTTTGATGTAGAAATATTTGACATCAGGCTTTGTGTTAACTCATGGGAAGGTGAATTAAAAAAGAGATTGACTAAAGACATATCCATTGTTGGCATAAGCGTAATGTCTGGTAAGCCAATATTAAATGCTATGGAAATCGGGAGATTTGTAAAAGGGTATAATCCTGAAATAGAAGTCGTTTGGGGAGGACCTCATGCTACTTTTTATCCAGAGAGTATTTTATCTAATGACTGGTACTGTGATTATGTTATAAGCGGTTATGGGAACAAGGCATTTTATGAGTTAGTATTATGTTTGATAGAAAACGCAATACCAGATAAAGTTGATGGAATTTCATATAGAAAAGATGGCGGAATAATAACCAATACATATGAAAAATCATTTGAATTTATTGATTATAAAGATATTCCTTATCATTTAATCAAGGATTATTCAGTATATGGGCAGCTTGAATATAACCAGAGGATTTTTTCTATGTTTTCTGTAATGGGCTGCCCCTATAATTGCGCCTTTTGCAGTTCACCAGCCTTTTATAGAGATTTTGGGAAAAAATGGGTAACTATTTCAATTAATCAAATAGTAGACCATATTGAATTCCTTATAAATAATTATAATGCTGATTATATTTATTTTATAGACGATGATTCATTTGTTAATCTCTCTCATGTTGAAGGGATTATTGATGAGATAAATAGAAGAAGATTAATGATAAAACTTGGATTTAGGGGTGCTCGGATTAATGAGATAAAAAAGATGAGTGATGAATTTATCAATAAACTTGCCCTTGCTGGCACAGATATCTTACATGTGGGCGCAGAGAGCGGAAGCAATAAGATGCTTAATCTTTTTAATAAGAATTTCACTGTTGATGATATTATTGAATCAAATATAAAACTTGCAAGACATCCTGAGATAAAGGCAGCGTATAATTTTATAATCGGGATACCTTCTGAGACGATGGTGGATTTGAATGATACTCGAAAGCTTATTCTTAGATTAGTAAAGGATAATCCAACTTGTATAATATTTATACCAAATACATTTCGTCCATTACCTAATACAGAGTTATTTGAACTAGCTGTTAAATTTGGATATCAATATCCATCTAATATGAGAGAGTGGATTAATATTGAGGCAGAAGGCGAATTTAACCCTCCTTGGGTGGGGAAAAAAGAAAGGATGCTGTCAAAACTCTTAATAATAGGCTCATATTTTATAGATGAAAAGATTAAGCGAATAATTACTGGGGAGACATTTTTTTATAAGATTATTAAGCTGCTTGATACCTTATATGGCCCAATTATTCGTTTTAGATATAGATATGGGATATATCAAGGATTAATTGAGTTTTACTTTTATCAGTATTGTATTGATAAAATGGCAAAAACAGGGAAAATTTCTAAGGATTAAGAAATGTGCGGTATTTGCGGATGGATTTCAATGACCCTAAAACCACAAAATCTGATAGATATGATGGATTCAATTCATCATAGAGGTCCAGATGATTGCGGCACATTTATTGATGGTGTTACTGCCCTAGGACACAGGCGCTTGAGCATCATTGATATTAATAAGGGATCCCAGCCTATGGAGAGCATAAGAGGCAATGCTATAGTATTTAATGGCGAGATTTATAATTATATTGAATTACGCTCTGAATTGATTGATAAAGGACATCAATTTAAGACTGATTCTGATACTGAGGTCATACTTATTGCTTATGAGGAGTGGGGCTATAAATGTTTAGATAAACTCAACGGAATGTTTGGATTTGCAATATATGATAGACTTAATAAGCAGATTTTTTTGGGCAGAGACCGTCTTGGTAAAAAACCTTTATACTATTTTCATGAAAAAAAATTATTTGCTTTTGCCTCTGAGATTAAATCACTATTAACCCTTCCTCAGATTCATCAATCTATATCAATAAACCATAACGCAATAAGCGATTATTTATCACTTGGATATATCCTTACGCCTAAGACAATTTTTAAAGATATAAAAAGGCTTGAGGCATCACATTACGCAATTTATGAGATATCTACTGGTATTTTTAAAATTAGACAATATTGGCATTTGAAGAACTTCTTTCTTGCAGAAAAACAGGGATTAAGCAAAGACAACCAGATTAAGGGATTTATGGATATATTTGAAGATGCCGTTAAGATAAGACTTCGAAGCGATGTCCCTTTGGGCGGATTTTTGAGCGGCGGGCTTGATTCCTCAAGCATTATTACATTGATGAAGAAATTCTCAAATAATAATGTACAGGCATTTAGTATTGGATTTAAAGTTAAGGATTTTGATGAAACTAAATTCGCAAGGGCTGCGGCTGAGAATATCAAGGTTGACCTAATTACTGAGAATTATGAGGGGCCAAGTGAAGATATGTTATCCAAGATGATCTGGCATTTTGATGAGCCATTTTCAGACAATTCCTTAATCCCTGTATTTCAACTTAATAGATTGACTTCTAAATATTTAAAAGTAGCTCTATCAGGTGACGGAGCGGATGAAATCCTGGCAGGCTATCCAACTTATCTTGCAGATTATTATTATAATAATGTATACTCAAAGATACCAGTAATTATACAGAGGTTATTAAGTAAGTCTATAAAAATGATAACCTCGCCTTCTTATAAGAAGGTCAGCTTAGATTATAAGATAAATCAATTTTTAGGTTGTATTGGGCTTTCATCTCAAAGGGCGCATTATTGGTGGAGGGTGATATTTTCTGAACAGGAGAAGATGGCTATTATGACTCCAGAGTTATATAATGAATGCAGGGATTATGATCCATATGAAGCGTTTAATAAATATTTTGATGAGGTAAAAGGCGCTGGATTTCTTGATAGCAGCCTTTATGTTGATATAAAGACATGGTTACAGGATGACATATTGGTTAAAGTCGACAGGATGAGCATGGCGAATTCAGTTGAGGTCCGTTCTCCATTTTTAGATCATAGATTGGTAGAGTTTACTGCCAAGTTACCTCAAGATGCCAAGTTTCGTTTGAACAGCCAAAAATATCTCTTGAGAGAGGCAATGAATGGCAGCCTTTCGCATTCTACGCTTAATCGTAAAAAAGCAGGATTTAATTCACCTACTAAGGATATTGGGATTAATAGTTTAAGAAAAAACCAATTATTTTCATCTGATTTTTGTATAAATAGTAAAAAAGAAGATATTACGTATAAATCCTTTAATCTGGCAGTGCTTGAAAAATGGATAGATATATACGATAATTATAAGGCATCTGGCAAGTGGGAGACAATAAAATATGTCTGAATCCCAGCACGGAATATCTTTTATTGTTCCTGTTTTTAATGAGGAAGGCAGTATCGTTCATACTATCCATAGGCTCAAAGAAACATTTAAAACTATAGATATTGATTATGAGATTATTTTGGTCAATGATGGTTCAGTTGATCACACTATAGAAGTCATTGTACAGGAAAGAGATATTAAAATTATATCTCACCCTATTAATATTGGTTATGGAAATGCAATAAAAACTGGTATCAAAAGTGCACAATATGAATGGATAGGGATTGTAGATGCAGATGGAACGTATAAAATAGAAAGATTAAAAGACTTGATAGATGAAATGAAAAAGGGATTTGATATGGTTGTTGCAGCAAGAACCAACCTTCATCAATTGGATACTCTACTAAAAACGATATTTAGATGGTTGTTTGTTTCTTTTATAAGATTTACAATAAATAAAAGGATAGAGGATCCAAACAGCGGATTTAGGATATTTAAAAGGTCGATGGTATTGGACTTTTTCCCATTTTTGTGCGGTGAGTTTTCATTCACTACAACGCTAACAATATTTTGTTACGGGGAAGAGTGTTTTGTTAGATATCTACCTATGGAATATGGAAAAAGAATCGGTAACAGCAAGGTAAAACATTTTAGAGACACAATAAAGGCTGTTCATTTGATTATTCAAGGGATAATTTATTATAACCCAATAAAGTTTTATCTGTTATTTTCTGTTTTTATGGGTGCTGTGGTTGCCTTTCCATCATGTGTCATCGCAATGTTAGAAATGCCAGTATTATCATTATATTTTCTTATTTGGGGTACAGCGAGTATATTTTTGATAGCATTAGGAGTGCTTGGCGATATAGTGCGGATGGGACAGTTTAGGAAAAAGTATTAACCATAGATTGGAATATTATTTAAAATATGAATAAATATAAAGAAAAAGACATGTCATTTTTAGCAAATAAAGTTGAAAGAGAGTTGAAGACATTTTCATTAAAACATGAATATAAATATTTGGCTTCTAAAGAGATATAAAAATATGTTTTGTGTCCCTCGTATAAAGATACCACTTAATTTAAAGGAAATATTAATTTTCTTAATAAATATTTTTAAATATAAGTCTGAAAAAGAATCTACAGCAATTATCTCAAAATTTGAAGAACGCTTTGCAAATAGATACAATTATCCATCTGCATTAGTAGTATCAAGGGCGCGCATAGCCTTTTATTTCCTTATGAAAAATATGGGGCTTAAACCAGGGGGAGAGGTATTAATTTCAGCCATTCATATAGCAGATTTTGTGAATATGATACATCTCGCAGGATTAAAACCCGTTGCTGTGGATTTAAAGAAAGGTACATATTGCATTGATTATGAAGATTTGCAGCAAAAGATAAATAATAATACAGTATTGTTGGTTGTGACACATTTATCGGGGTATGCGACGGATATGGATAGGATAATTGAAATAACAGAGCGTAATAATATCCCTTTTATTGAGGACTGTTCACAGGCATTAAATACACTTTATAAAGGCAAGCGGCTTGGCACATTTGGCAGGGCAGCAATATTTAGTTTGAGTTTATTAAAAAGTGTTTGCACATTAATGGGTGGAATGATTATTAGTAAGGATTTAGAGTTATTAGAGAGAATAAGAACTGATGTCAATAAAAACGTTAGTAGCCCTATAAAAATGCCTCTTATAGTGGAAGCTGTCAAAAATATAATAATAATGACCGCTGTATCGCAGCCAATTTTTACAATGATAGTATTTCCGCTCCTTAAACTTAATATGTATAAAGAGGACTTTTTTGCCAGATATCAAAAGACAAATAAAACTATAGAGTTTAGGATCAAGATTCCAGAGGATATGTTGGTTCATTATACTTGGCAGCAGGCTGCTTTGGGTTTAAGTCAGTTAAAAACCTTAGAATCACGTGAAGACATACGGATTAAAAATGGACAATATCTATATGATAACATAATATCTGATGCGTCAATCTCAGTTCCGTTAGTCGTTGAATGCAGCGATAATACCTTTTGGTTATTTCCTGTAATTGCAGATGATCCTGATAGATTAAAGCGATTTCTTTTACGATATGGAGTAGACAGTTCTAAGTTTCTTCTGCTAGTATTAAGTGAGGTTAAAGAGTTTTCAGCTTTTGGTTTCAAATGCGATTCCGCAAAACAAATTAAGGCTCATACCCTTTTTATACCAGTACATATTGGGGTATCAAAAGAAAATCTTGATTATATTTGTCAAATAATAAAAAAATATCAAGTAGGGGCAATTCATGAATTGCCCTTGCAGTGAGTAATCATGAATATAATTACAAAATATATAAAAAGATTTATGCCTGTACAAATTAACATTAAGATTTTTAGCGCCGTTATTACATTAATAATGGCTATGATTCAAACTTTATTCTTTAATATAAGGGCTTCACGAGGTCCATTGTTCGTAACATGGCTTGTTACATTTGATTGTAATATTTCGTGCAAGTTCTGCTCTACGCATACCCTCAAAAAGAAATATCCAGAGGAAATAAGCCATGAGCGGGCTATAACCCTTGCTCATGAGATAGGTAAGGCTAAGACTTGGGTTGTAGGTTTTACAGGTGGGGAGGTTTTGATGTGGCCTCATCTTTTTGATGTAATCAAGATATTAAAACAGTACAATATAATCGTATATATAGTTACTAACGGTAAACTATTAAGGCAATATACAGATGATATAATATCCTCTGGTGTTGATTCTGTTGTTGTCAGCATTGATAGCGATGAGGCGAAGGAACATGATAATATTAGAAATAATGATGGTCTTTTTGATAAGCTTATTGATGGGATAATGTTTCTAAAAAGTAACCGCCAAGATAAAAAACCTATAATAAAAGTAACAACAGTTTTATCAAAGATAAGTATTCCAAAAATGTCACAGATTATTGAAAAATTAACGCTTCTTGCAGATATTGTCAGTTTTCAACCAATTGTAGGCGGATATGAAGACAGTCCGCATGGACAAAGTGATGACAATTTAAAAGGGTTAAAGTTTTCTTTAGATGAAAGGTCAAATGTTGAGAAATTGATACAGGATTTTTTTAAAACCAATCCAAGCTATAATACAAATTATTATAGTTTAATATCAATGTTTTGGTTTGATAAAGAAATGCTTATTAAAAAAATAAAATGTTGGTCTCCATTTTTACGTTTGTCTATAATGCCTAATGGTGACATATTTCAATGTGTTGCAAATCCAAGATATGTGTCACTAGGAAATATTAATGAAATGTCATTTATGGATGTTTGGAATAGCAATGAAATGATTCGCCAGCGAGAAGAGATACGCATGCATAAAAACGGCTGTATTTGTTGGACTCAGGATACCTCTTTTAACGCCTTAGCGGATTCAATCCCATTTATTAATAAGCTGCCTGTATTTAATAAGAGAGAAGATTAATAGATATAATTATTTTAATGAACAGACAGCGAAGACACTCAACAATAAATTATTTGAGTCCTGTTAATTTTGAAATTAAGCTTGATTTAGAAATGCAACTTAGAGTATCTTAGATACGTGTCCTACAAACTGGGGTAAGATCAATAATATTAAGAGCTAAGAAGTGAGTGAAAAGAATAGATGGATATAAAAATATGTCGTATGAAATAGAAATTAATATGTTCTAATTTTATTAAGGAGGTTAGTAAATATATGGAGATTTCATCCATAGAGGATATTTTAGGTTATTTAAGAAATAATAAAAAATTTTTTTATGAAGCATTTGGCGTAACACGTATGGGAATTTTTGGTAGTTTTACGAGGGAACAACAATCCTCATCAAGCGATATTGATATGGTGATTGAAATAGAACAAAGAAGAAAAGATATTCATATTTTCCTGGAATTAAAGAGGTTTCTGGAAAAAGAACTATCAAGAAAAATAGATATGGGATTTGAGCATTCTTTAAAGCCAATCATTAGAGAGAGGATTAAAGGACAAATCAAATATGTCTGAGCGGGATTTTAATCTTTATCTTGATGACATAATAGATTCAGGCAGCGCTGTGTTAGAATTTGTAGAAGGGATAACTTTTGAAGAGTTTTGTAATGATAGGAAAACATATTCTGCTGTAATCAGAGAGTTTTTGATTATTGGTGAGGCAGTAGGAAGGCTTTCAGATGATTTAAAACAAAGGTGTCCTGATGTAAAGTGGCAGGATATAAAAGATTTCAGAAATATGCTGATACATGAATATTTTGGAATAGATATGGAAATCTTGTGGAAGGTTATTGAAAAGGATCTTCCTGCATTAATGAATGCAGTTAAAGAAATATTACAGGCAGATATTGGCGCTGAATAGATGGAGAAATAATTATAATGAGGTTTATAGATAGGAAGGATATCTATAAATATTTTCCAAAGAAATTAAAGATTCAATATAGGCGTAATAATAATGGAAGGGATATGATAACATATTCTCCTGCTCAGGGCTTTAGAGTAACGTAGATATGTGTCCTACAACCTGGGGTAATATCAGTATGATGTAGGTAAAACGATAATAGATCAGAGGATTGGTCTCTTTGGAGGTACCTATAATGTATCGCAGCTTAATAATAGAAATCACGGAGATGATATGGAGTTCTTATTAAAAATTAAGTTATTTATAAATCTTATTTCAAAATCAAAGATAACGCTACGAAAATTAAATAATTTTATAAAAAATAATGCTGCCTATTATTTGAAAAGAACAACCGCCTCTATTAGTCCTTCTATGTTAATTGTTGAACCAACAAATAGCTGTAATTTATCCTGCACTTCTTGTAGAGATGGTCATGGTATCTATGATTTAGTGTGGGAGAGCGCCCCTAAAAAAATACCTTTAGGTAATATTGATATCAATAATTATAAAAAAGCTATAGATGAACTTAAAGATGATATTTTATGCTGCATACTTTATCTACAAGGCGAGCCACTGCTTTCAACTAATCTAATAGAGATGTTGGGATATGCAAAAAAATCAAGAGTTGCAACAATGATTGCAACAAATGGAATGCTTTTGACAAGTGAAATCAGCAGACAATTAATTGAAAGCGACTTGGATTTTATAAAAATAGTTATAAGTGGTTTCTCACAGGAAGTATACGGAAAATATCATAAAAAAGGTGACGTTGAGATTGTTAAAAATAACATTAGAAACCTTGTTAAGATAAGAAAAGAAAGAAATAGTCATTTATTTATCATGTTAGATTATATTCTGTTTGAGTATAATACGCATGAACTGAGTTTAGTTAGAGACTTTTGTAAGGAGATTGGCATTGAAAGTATAACAAGGATAGGTTTTAAGCCATTTAAAACTCAAGAAGGATTTTTAGAGCTTGAGAGAGTAGCTCCAAGCGCTAAATTATGTGATTGGTTATGGAACATAATGATTTTAAACTGGGACAAGACTTTAATGCCTTGCTGCGCCTTTGCAACATCTTCAAGCAGTTTTAGACTAGGAAGTTTTGATGAAACTGCAGATTCTTTGAAAGCCATTTGGAATAGCGCTTCATACAAGGCATTTCGTAAAAGACATATTGAAAAAGGCAGAGGTGGATTTCTCGTTTGTGATAGATGTAATTATGGAAAGATTGGACTACAGACTGATACAAAAAACTCTTCTACAGCGTGGAGTATAAATAAGGATTTTTGAAGTTATTTATGCTGATAGTTTTTAATTATAGATAATAAAAAGGAGTAAAGAAAATGAAAGTCGCATTGATTATGTCGCCTTTAACTGATTTACAGAATACAAAAAGTAAAAATTGGTCAAAGGTCATTTCAAAGATTCATCCGCTTGGGATTGGATACATAGGCGCTTATCTTGAACAAAATAATTACAGCGTTAAGATAATTGACGCTAATTCAGAGGACCTATCGGATGATCAAATATTAAATAGGTTAAAAGAATATCTCCCTGATGTTATTGGATTTTCTTCGACAACTCCTGCGTTTTTAAATGCTAAAAGATTAATCGCTAAGATAAAAAATCAATTGATTGATGCTAAGATTATTTTAGGAGGCTCTCATGTCACAGCGGTTCCTGAGGATACAATTCGTAATTGTGATGCAGATTTTGGTATCATTGGCGAAGGAGAGCAGACTGTTTTAGAGTTAATGTTATATTTAGAAAATAAATCGCAAAGAAATTTAGAGGATATCAATGGGATTGTTTATAAAGAAGGTGAACGTGTAATAAAGACTGGTCAAAGGGAGTTTATAAAAGACTTAGATGCACTGCCATTTCCAGCAAGGCATTTGATGCCGCCTCTTAACAAATTACAGCCAGTCCCTGCTTCATATAAATACCTGCCTTCTGCAAATTTAATTACCAGCAGGGGATGTCCTTCTAACTGCACTTTCTGTGACAGGGCTATATTTGGCACAAAATTCAGGGCAATCAGTCCAAAAAAAGTGGTAGATGAGATTGAGGAGATTGTAAATAAATACGGAGCAAGGGATTATAAATTTTATGATGATACCTTTACAAGTAATAAAAAGCGTGTCTATGAGATATGTG
>Ga0315281_10001299_pt1 | contig 36629 bp, 43 predicted proteins | sample YL17G07_0_MG_FD_204540 | JGI IMG/M metagenome (GOLD analysis project Ga0315281, IMG submission 204540) | Sediment microbial communities from Yellowstone Lake, YNP, Wyoming, USA - YL17G07_0 | ecosystem: Environmental > Aquatic > Freshwater > Lake > Sediment | place: USA: Wyoming | collected...
TCAAGATGGTGGTGACGTTGATCAACCCCATTGCGATGGAAGACGGCTTACGGTTTGCGATCCGCGAAGGCGGCAAGACCGTCGGCGCCGGGGTCGTGGCGAAGATATTGGAATAATTGATTTATTAGGCCAGTAGCTCAATTGGCAGAGCGACGGTCTCCAAAACCGTAGGTTGGGGGTTCGATTCCCTCCTGGCCTGCCAAATGCGGGATACTGGAAGATGTAACTCGTAACGGGTAATTGCTCGTTACCTAACAGTGAAACATGAAAAATGCTGGATAAAGTTAAATTAGTTGTTGCAGTACTGTTGCTGGTTGGCGGCTTTGTTGGCTTTTATTATTTTGCAAGCTACGAGGGCACGCTGCTGTATCGCGTGTTGGGTTTGCTTGCCATATTAGGCGCTGCCATCGCGATCGGTGTGACAACACAGCCGGGTGCACAATTGGTCAGTTTTGGCCGCGCGGCAACACTGGAAATGCGCAAATCGGTTTGGCCGACCCGTCGTGAAACAACCCAAACCACCTTGGTGGTCTTGGCGATGGTGACGGTGGTGGGGTTGATGATTTTTATCATCGATTCAATATTGCGCTGGGTTATCAAATCCCTGTTTTAGCCGGAGATGGTTTAATGAGTCTACGTTGGTACGTGGTACATGCTTATTCAGGTTTTGAACAACAGGTGAAACGTTCGCTGATCGAACGTATTGCCCGTTATAGCATGCAGGATAAATTTGGTGATGTGTTGGTGCCAACGGAGGAGGTTGTTGAAATGCGCGAGGGACAGAAGCGCAAATCCGATCGCAAGTTTTTTCCAGGGTATGTGTTGGTCCAGATGGACATGAATGAAGAGACCTGGCATTTAGTCAAGGACGTACCTAAAGTCATGGGCTTTATTGGTGGGACCTCCGACAAGCCCGCGCCGATTTCCGACAAGGAAGCGACCGAAATTTTGAATCGTGTGCAGGAAGGTGCGGAGAAACCACGACCCAAGGTCTTGTTCGAGGCAGGGGAAGTGGTACGTATTACCGATGGGCCGTTTAATGATTTCAACGGTATTGTTGAAGAAGTGGATTACGATAAAAACCGGTTACGTGTGGAAGTGTCGATCTTCGGCCGCTCCACACCGGTGGATCTTGATTTTAGTCAGGTTACCAAGGGCTAACGCCCCGGTGATCTGACAAGCTGTAGGTCGGCCTTGACGTACGGGATGTACGAATACCGCGAGTGCAGGGAGGCACCGAAGCGGCGAGGCTGACATTTATCGTCGGATTCAAACCCGACCTATCAATACGGGGAGCCCTAGCCAGGCGTTTGCACCCGAAGGAGAAACCAAAATGGCGAAGAAAATACAAGCTTATGTGAAGCTGCAGGTTGCTGCAGGTGCGGCGAGTCCTTCACCCCCCGTTGGTCCTGCGTTAGGACAACATGGTGTGAATATCATGGAGTTTTGCAAAGCGTTTAATGCGCAGACGCAAAGCTTGGAGAAGGGCTTACCGATCCCTGTGATCATCACAGTCTATAGTGACCGTAGTTTTACCTTCATTATGAAGACGCCTCCGGCGTCGGTGTTAATCAGAAAAGTCCTCGGCATACCCAAGGGATCAAGCGTGCCCAATCGCGATAAGGTTGGCAAAGCGACGCGTGCGCAGCTCGAACAGGTGGCCAAAATGAAAGAACCGGATTTAACCGCGGCGGATTTGGACGCAGCAGTACGAACCATTGCGGGCAGTGCGCGCAGCATGGGTGTTGACGTGGAGGGTGTGTAACATGGCAATGACAAAACGCATGAAGGCCATTCGCGCCAAATTAACCCCCGGCAAGATTTTTCCCGCTGAGGAAGGCTTGAAGTTACTGAAAGACATGCCAAAGACCAAGTTTGTTGAGTCTGTGGATGTCGCCGTGAATCTGGGTATTGATGCACGTAAATCCGATCAGGTGGTACGTGGTTCAACGCTATTGCCCCATGGTACGGGCAAGACCATACGCATTGCGGTATTTGCGCAAGGCGCCAATGCGGACAAGGCACGTGCAGCCGGTGCCGATAAAGTGGGGTTTGAAGATTTAGCCGCGGAAATCAAAGCAGGCAAAATCGACTTTGATTTGGTCATCGCGACCCCCGATGCGATGCGTATTGTGGGTCAGCTGGGTCAGGTATTGGGGCCACGTGGGTTAATGCCAAATCCCAAGGTAGGTACGGTGACCGCCGATGTCGAAACCGCTATTCGCAATGCCAAGGCCGGTCAGGTGCAATTCCGTGCGGATAAAGCCGGGATTATCCACTGCACCATCGGCAAGGCGAGTTTTGAAGCGAAGCAATTGAAAGAGAATTTAGAAGCGTTATTGGCGGATCTACGTAAAGCCAAGCCCGCTTCCTCCAAAGGTCAGTTTCTGAAAAAGATCACGGTGTCCACCACAATGGGTCCCGGTGTTGTTCTTGATCAGGCAACACTGACTGGTGGTGTGTAACGACTTTGTGGCCCGATGAGGGGGACAGAGATAATTCTCTATCGTCCTTGATCGGTCATCAAAGACCGCAGGTACTGTCCACGGTATACACCGTACGTGGACGGAGTAAACGGTTCTAGGCGTTGATGGGTTGCCATCAACAAGCAGACTGGCCTGCGCAGATGGTGTGCCAAATGATAGTTGCGGGCAAGTTATTAACCCGCGAGTTATAGGCACCCAAATGGGTGCGGGGCGGCGACGCCCTGTGTGGATAAACTACGGTGCAAATGCACGGTAAATCAAAGAGAGGTAGGTTCAGTGACACTCAGTCTTGAAGAGAAACAAGCCATTGTGGCTGAGGTTGCCGAAGTTGCTGCCAAGGCGCATTCCGCGGTATGTGCGGAATATGCTGGGCTGTCATCCAACCAGATGAACTCGTTACGCCAACAAGCGCGTAAAGGGGGCGTATATTTGCGTGTTGTCAAAAATACGCTGGCTCGGCTTGCCGTCAAAGGCACTGAATTTGAATGCATGGTCGAGGCGATTAAAGGCCCCATGATCCTGGCTTTTTCGCAAGATGAACCAGGCGCAGCCGCGCGTGTATTCAAGGCCTTTGTAAAGGAAAATCAAAAATTGGTGGTCAAGGTGATCGCGATTGGCGGCAAAATGTTAGGCCCCGCCGATCTGGAACGCCTGGCAAGCCTGCCGACCAAGGATCAAGCGATCAGTATCCTTATGTCGTGTATGCAGGCCCCAATTACCAAATTGGCGCGGACTCTCAACGAGATCCCCGGCAAGATGGTGAGAACCGTGGCAGCGGTCGGCGAGCAGAAAAAGGCCGCAGGCTAAATAGAGTTAAACGGGACGAGGGAAAGGTGACGGTAATAGTTTGTATTCGTCAGACAATCCATCGTACCAATATCATTTAATTTTTTAGGAGATTGAAAATGGCAGTATCGAAAGATGACATCTTAAATACCATCGCAAGTATGAGCGTGATGGAAGTGGTTGACCTGGTGAAGGCCATGGAAGAGAAGTTTGGCGTAAGCGCAGCGGCAGCTGTGGCAGCAGCACCTGCTGGTGCCGCCGCACCGGCCGCAGCAGAGCAGAAAGACAGCTTTGATGTGGTTCTGAAGGCCATTGGCGAGAACAAAGTCAATGTCATTAAGGCGGTTCGCGCTCTGACCGGCTTGGGTTTGAAAGAAGCCAAAGACATGGTTGAAGGCGCACCCATCACGGTGAAGGAAGGCGTGGCCAAAGCCGATGCCGAGAAGATGAAGAAGGAACTTGAAGCAGCGGGCGCCCAGGCGGAATTGAAGTAAAAACTGGGCGGCTTGTGAAACAGTGTACCTGTCCCCCTCCCTTTTTGGGATCAAAACAGGTACACTTGCCGGTTCAGGTGGCGGCAATATCACACAATATCTAGCAACGGGACTCAAGTGGGTGACCGAAAGGTTGTCCGCTTGGGCCGTTGTGTTTTTGTATTTTGAATGCGGGTTGGTGATGCGTGACCAACTTCGGACTAGACAGCAACACATCAAGGGCGGAAAAGCGTATGGGTTATTCGTTCACTGAAAAGAAGCGGATTCGCAAGAATTTTGGTAAGCAAACCAGTGTGTTAGAGGTTCCTTACCTGCTGGCCATGCAGATCAATTCCTATCGGGAATTTTTGCAAGCTGAGGCCGATCCGGATCGTCGCGCGAATCGAGGTCTGCATACCGCCTTCAAATCAGTTTTCCCCATCGTCAGTTACTCCGGTAATGCCGCGCTTGAATATGTCAGTTACCGTTTAGGTACACCGGCATTTGATGTGAAAGAATGTTTGATGCGCGGGGTAACCTACGCCGCACCATTGCGGGTGAAAGTGCGCTTGGTGATTTATGACAAGGAAGCGAAGATTCCGACCATCAAGGATATCCGCGAGCAAGAAGTGTACATGGGTGAAATTCCCTTGATGACGGACACCAGTACCTTCGTCGTGAACGGTACCGAACGCGTCATTGTTTCGCAGTTACATCGTTCGCCAGGCGTGTTTTTTGATCACGACCGTGGCAAGACCCATTCATCGGGTAAATTATTATTCAATGCCCGCGTTATTCCCTATCGTGGCTCATGGCTGGATTTTGAATTTGATCCGAAAGATGCCGTGTTTTGTCGTATCGATCGCCGACGTAAATTACCGGTATCGATTCTGTTACGTGCCTTGGGGTACAGCTCACAAGAAATACTCGATATTTTCTTTGAGAAGAATACCTGCCACTTCACCAAAGAAGGCATCGTGCTGGATTTGGTGCCAGAGCGATTACGTGGTGAAACCGCGGCGTTTGATATCAAGCTCAAAGGCAAAGTATTAGTGGAAGAAGGCCGCCGTGTCACCGCGCGCCATATTCGTGAATTGGAAAAAGCTGGCGTCGAGAAACTGGAAGTCACACGCGGTTATGCCGTGGGCAAAATTTTGGCGCATGACGTGATTGACAATTCAACCGGCGAAGTGGTGATCACGGCTAACTCTGAAATCACCGAGGAAGTTCTCGATAAGATGGTGTCCTTGAATCTGAAAAAATTCCAGACCATCTTTACCAATGATCTGGATCATGGTCCTTATATTTCCAAAACGCTGAATGTCGATTCGACCAATACCCAGTTGGAAGCCTTGGTGGAAATTTATCGCATGATGCGTCCAGGTGAACCCCCCACCAAAGATGCGGCTGAGAATTTATTTAATAATCTATTCTTCAATCTGGAACGTTACGACCTGTCTGACGTCGGCCGCATGAAGTTCAATCGGCGTGTCGGACGTAAAGAAATTACCGGTGCCGGCACCTTATCGAAAGAAGATATCATTGAGGTAATCAAGGTATTGATCGACATTCGCAATGGCCGTGGCAGCGTGGATGATATCGATCACTTGGGTAACCGTCGTATTCGCTCCGTGGGTGAAATGGCTGAGAACCAATTCCGTGTTGGTTTGGTGCGGGTTGAACGCGCGGTGAAGGAACGCCTGTCCTTGGCGGAAACCGAAAACCTCATGCCCCAGGAACTGATTAACGCAAAACCGGTTTCCGCTGCGGTAAAAGAATTTTTTGGTTCCAGCCAATTGTCACAATTTATGGATCAAAATAATCCCTTGTCCGAAGTCACGCACAAGCGGCGTATCTCGGCACTTGGACCTGGCGGCTTAACCCGCGAGCGTGCCGGTTTTGAAGTACGCGACGTGCATCCGACCCATTATGGTCGTGTCTGCCCCATTGAAACCCCGGAAGGTCCGAACATTGGTTTGATCAACTCCTTGGCGATTTACGCGCGGACCAATTCTTACGGATTTTTGGAGACACCCTATCGCAAAGTGGACAAAGGCCGTGTCACGGATGAAATCGACTTTTTGACGGCAATCGATGAAGGTGAGTTTGTCATCGCCCAGGCCAATGCGACCTTGGACAACCGCAGTCGTTTGATCGACGAATTAGTGCCATGCCGTCATCAAAATGAATTTACCATGTCAACGCCGGATCGGGTTGACTATATGGATGTGTCACCCAAGCAGATCGTCTCCGTGGCGGCAGCGCTAATTCCATTCTTGGAACACGATGACGCCAACCGCGCATTGATGGGCTCAAACATGCAACGTCAAGCGGTGCCAACTCTGCGTTCAGAAAAACCACTGGTTGGAACGGGTATTGAACGTACCGTGGCGATTGACTCCGGCGTGACGGTTGTGGCCAAGCGTGGTGGTAGTGTTGATTCCATCGATGCCGCACGTATCGTGGTGCGTGTGAATGACGATGAAACGGTGGCGAGCGAATCTGGTGTGGATATTTATAACCTCACTAAATACACCCGTTCCAATCAAAACACCTGTATCAATCAACGTCCCTTGGTCAAAGTGGGTGACGTCATCGCGCGTGGCGATGTATTGGCGGATGGTCCGTCGACGGACTTGGGTGAATTGGCGCTGGGCCAAAATATGTTGGTCGCCTTCATGCCCTGGAACGGTTATAACTTTGAAGACTCGATATTAATTTCTGAGCGTGTTGTCCAAGAAGACCGCTTCACGACGATTCATATTGAAGAACTCACCTGTATGGCGCGTGACACCAAGCTGGGGCCCGAAGAAATTACCGGTGATATTCCCAACGTCAGCGAAGCCGCGCTTTCCAAGCTGGATGAAGCCGGTATTGTATATATCGGTGCTGAAGTGAAACCCGGCGACATCCTGGTGGGTAAGGTCACCCCCAAGGGTGAAACCCAACTGACGCCGGAGGAGAAATTGCTGCGGGCGATCTTCGGTGAAAAGGCCTCCGATGTGAAAGACACCTCGTTGCGGGTACCTTCCGGCATGAACGGGACGGTGATCGATGTACAAGTGTTTACCCGCGATGGTCTGGAAAAAGACACCCGCGCCAAGCAGATTGAGGAAAGTGAGCTGGCGAGCGTGAAGAAAGACTTGTATGACCAGCGGCGTATCATGGAAAAAGATGCCTACCTGCGTGTTGAGCAAATGCTGATCGGCAAGGTTGCCGATGGTGGCCCAAACAAACTCAAGGCGGGCACCAAGCTGGCAAAGGCCTATTTGGATGAAGTGACGCAAGAAAAATGGTTTGAAATCCGTTTGCGCAGCGATGAATCCAACGTGCAGCTGGAAGCGATGGCCGAACAATTAAAACAATTGCGCAAAATCTTTGATGAAAAATTTGAAGAAAAGAAACGCAAGATTATTTCGGGCGATGATCTGGCGCCGGGCGTATTAAAAATGGTCAAGGTCTTCCTCGCCGTGAAACGTCGCCTGCAACCCGGTGACAAGATGGCAGGTCGTCACGGTAACAAGGGTGTTATCTCCACCATCATCCCAATTGAAGACATGCCCCATACCGCTGATGGCGTGCCGGTGGATGTCGTGCTTAATCCCTTGGGCGTACCTTCACGCATGAACGTCGGCCAAGTTCTGGAGACGCATCTGGGCTGGGCGGCGAAAGGGTTAGGCAAAAAGATTGGTGAAATGCTCGATGCCAGGGCCAAGATCGCCGATATGCGTCGTTTCCTGGATGAGATATATAACAAGACATCGGGCGCCTCGGAAGATATCAAGTCATTAACCGACGAAGAGATCATCGAACTGTCGCGCAACTTGCGTAGCGGCGTGCCGATGGCAACGCCAATCTTTGATGGCATCCATGAAGATGAAATTAAACGGTTATTGGAAATGGCCGGCTTGCCACGTACTGGTCAGACCACACTGCACGATGGTCGTACGGGCGAAACCTTTGAGCGTCCGGTTACCGTTGGTTACATGTACATGCTCAAACTCAACCACTTGGTGGATGACAAGATGCATGCCCGCTCCACTGGACCGTACAGTTTGGTGACACAACAACCGCTGGGTGGTAAGGCGCAGTTCGGTGGCCAACGCTTCGGTGAAATGGAAGTGTGGGCCTTAGAAGCATACGGTGCCGCCTATACACTGCAAGAAATGCTCACGGTTAAATCCGACGATGTAAATGGCCGTACCAAGATGTACAAAAACATCGTGGATGGCGATTATCGAATGGAAGCCGGTATGCCGGAATCCTTCAACGTATTGCTGAAGGAAATCCGTTCATTGTGTATCGATATAGAATTGGAACAGAACGATTAGTGATTGTTGCGTAGGTCGGGCATCAGCCCGGCATGTCGGCATGAAGGCCGACCTACTATAACGGCATTGCAGGAGAAACAACGTGAAAGATTTGATCAAGATCCTCAAGCAGCAAGGCACCATCGATGATTTCGATGCCATTCGCATTGGCTTGGCCTCGCCGCAAAAGATTCGTTCCTGGTCCTATGGTGAAGTAAAAAAACCTGAAACCATTAACTATCGCACCTTCAAACCGGAGCGTGACGGGTTGTTCTGCGCCAAGATTTTTGGACCTGTGAAGGATTACGAATGTTTGTGCGGTAAGTACAAGCGGCTCAAGCATCGCGGCGTGATTTGCGAGAAATGCGGTATTGAAGTCACCCTGGCCAAGGTGCGTCGCGAGCGCATGGGTCACATTGAATTGGCCAGCCCGGTTGCGCATATCTGGTTCTTGAAGTCATTACCTTCCCGTATGGGTTTGTTGCTCGACATGACTCTGCGTGATATTGAACGCATTTTGTATTTCGAAGGGTTTGTGGTGATCAATCCTGGCGTAACCAATCTGGAGCGTGGTCAGTTACTGTCGGACGAACAATTTCTGGAAGCCATTGAAGAATACGGCGATGAGTTTGATGCACGCATGGGCGCGGAAGCGATTCATGAATTATTGCGCACACTCGATTTGCGCGCTGAGGTGGGCAAGATACGTGAAGGTATTGGTGGCACTAAATCTGAAACCAAGCTGAAGAAATATGGTAAACGACTGAAATTGATAGAAGCATTTCTTGATTCGGGGAATTTGCCCGAGTGGATGGTATTAACCGTGTTACCGGTGCTGCCACCTGAATTGCGTCCATTGGTACCACTCGAAGGTGGCCGCTTTGCCACCTCCGATCTGAATGATTTATATCGTCGGGCGATCAATCGTAACAATCGTTTGAAACGCCTACTGGATCTGAACGCACCGGATATCATCGTGCGCAACGAAAAGCGCATGCTGCAGGAATCGGTCGATGCCTTACTGGATAACGGCCGTCGCGGTCGTGCGATCACCGGTTCCAATAAACGGCCGCTCAAGTCATTGGCGGACATGATCAAAGGCAAGCAAGGTCGCTTCCGGCAGAACTTGCTGGGTAAACGTGTTGATTACTCCGGCCGCTCCGTCATCGTGGTGGGCCCCACACTCAAGTTGCATCAATGTGGGCTACCGAAAAAGATGGCGTTGGAATTATTCAAACCCTTTATTTTTTCCAAGCTTGAGCGCCGCGGTCTGGCGACCACGATTAAAGCCGCCAAGAAAATGGTCGAGCGCGAAGGCCCCGAAGTTTGGGACATCCTCGAAGAAGTCATTCGCGAACATCCCGTGATGCTCAACCGTGCGCCAACCTTGCATCGCTTAGGTATTCAAGCCTTTGAACCGCAACTGGTCGAAGGTAAGGCGATTCAATTGCATCCGCTGGTGTGTACCGCCTTTAACGCCGACTTTGACGGCGATCAAATGGCCGTGCACGTCCCGCTGTCGCTGGAAGCACAGCTGGAAGCGCGTGTGTTAATGATGTCAACTAACAATATTCTGTCACCCGCCAACGGCGAACCGATCATTGTCCCTTCGCAAGACGTGGTCCTGGGTCTTTATTACATGACCCGTGAGCGTGTCAATGCCAAAGGCGAAGGTATGAAGTTTGCCGATGTGCATGAAGTACATCGCGCGTATTCAAGTGACAATATTCACTTGCAGGCACGCATTAAGGTGCGTATTCGCGAAATCAAAATCACCGCTGACGGTGACAGGCAAGAGGTTATCTCGCTTAAAGATACAACCGTCGGCCGCGCCCTGTTATGGGAAATTGTGCCCGATGGTATGGGATTTAATCTGGTGGATCAGGACTTAACCAAGAAGGCGATCTCACGCTTAATTAACTCGTGTTATCGCCAGCTGGGCTTGAAGGCGACCGTGGTGTTTGCCGATCAGCTGATGTATACCGGGTTTAATTACTCCACCCGCGCGGCCGTGTCGTTTGGTATTGATGACATGGTTATCCCTGAAGAAAAACCCAAGATCCTTGCCGCAGCTGAAGAGGAAGTGAAAGAGATCGAAAACCAGTACACCTCGGGTTTGGTGACCAACGGTGAGCGCTATAACAAAGTCGTCGATATCTGGTCGCGCACCAATGATCAGGTCTCCAAGGCGATGATGGAAAAACTGGGCGCACAACTTATTCCTGACAAGACCGGCAAAATGGTGAAACAAAAATCGTTTAACTCCATTTTTATGATGGCGGATTCCGGCGCGCGCGGTTCCGCCGCGCAGATTCGTCAGTTGGCGGGTATGCGTGGTTTGATGGCCAAGCCGGACGGCTCGATCATTGAAACCCCGATCACTGCAAATTTCCGTGAAGGCTTGTCGGTATTGCAATATTTTATTTCCACCCACGGCGCACGTAAAGGCTTGGCCGATACCGCGTTGAAGACCGCGAACTCGGGTTACTTGACTCGCCGTTTGGTCGATGTGGCGCAAGACTTGGTGATTACTGATGAAGATTGTGGTACCTCACGGGGTCTATTGGTCGCCAGCTTGATCGAAGGTGGCGATGTGGTTGAGCCACTTTCTGAACGGGTGCTGGGCCGCGTGGTCATCGAAGATGTGTTGTCCGCGGAAAATGAAATATTAATTCCGCGCGGTACCTATCTGGATGAAAAGTGGGTAAGCACACTCGAAGAGATTGGTATTGATCATATTATGGTGCGTTCACCCATTACCTGTGAAACCCGTTACGGGGTGTGCGCGGAATGTTATGGGCGCGACCTGGGTCGCGGCCATAAGGTTAATGCGGGTGAGGCGGTCGGTGTGATTGCGGCGCAGTCCATCGGTGAGCCGGGAACGCAGTTGACGATGCGCACCTTCCACATCGGTGGCGCGGCATCACGATCGGCAGCCGTGAATAATATCCAGACCAAGATTAAAGGGACGGTGCGGTTACATAATTTGAAAATGGTGCAACACGCGAAGGGCCACTTTGTCGCCGTCTCACGCTCCGGTGAAATCACCGTACTGGATGATCACAATCGTGAACGTGAACGCTATAAGGTGCCGTATGGCGCAAGCATTGCCGCGCGCGATGGTGTTGTTGTTGACGCCGGCCAGGTTGTTGCCAACTGGGATCCCCATACCCATCCGGTGGTGACGGAAGAAGCCGGGGTGGTGAAATTTGTCGACATCGTTGAAGGTGTGACCGTGCAGACCGAGGTGGATGAAGTGACCGGTTTATCCAACCTGGTGGTGATGGAACCCAAACAACGCTCCGCCTCGGCGCGTGAACTGCGCCCCATGGTGAAGTTGGTGGATACCACAGGTAAAGACACCCGGATCGCCGGTACTGATATTCCCGCGCATTATTACTTGCCCGCGGGTGCCATTATTTCTTTGACCGACGGTGCGGGTGTCGGCGTCGGCGACGTACTCGCGCGTATTCCACAAGAATCCTCAAAGACACGTGATATCACCGGTGGTTTGCCGCGTGTGGCGGATCTGTTTGAGGCACGCAAGCCAAAAGAATCGGCCATCATGGCGGAGATTTCGGGGATTGTCTCGTTTGGCCGTGAGACCAAAGGTAAGCAACGGCTGGTTATTACCCCCAATGAAGGTGAGACCCATGAGGAACTGATTCCACGTTGGCGGCATATCACCGTATTTGAAGGTGAACATGTGGACAAAGGGGAAGTGATTGTCGAAGGCAGCACCAACCCGCACGATATCTTGCGTTTGTTGGGCATCGAAGAGCTTGCCAAATATATCGTCAATGAAGTGCAAGAGGTCTATCGTCTGCAGGGCGTGAAGATTAATGACAAACACATCGAGGTGATCGTACGGCAGATGTTGCGCAAGGCGGAGGTAACGTCGGCTGGTGATTCCAAGCTGTTAAAGGGCGAACAGATCGATTGCGCACGGGTGCTGGATGTCAATGACCAACTGAAGATCGATGGCAAGACACTGGCAACCTATGAGCCAATGCTGTTGGGTATTACCAAGGCGTCATTGGCGACCGAGTCCTTCATTTCGGCGGCCTCCTTCCAGGAGACGACCCGCGTCCTAACCGAGGCGGCAGTAACCGGCAAGGTCGACGATTTGCGTGGTTTGAAGGAAAACGTGATCGTGGGCCGCTTAATACCCGCCGGTACCGGTATGGCATTCCATGAGACACGCCGGCGTCAGCGGAAAATCACGGACAAGGAAAAAATGGAGTCTTTATTGCTGGAAGAGTCGGCCAAAGTGGCCGGTGGCTCGGAATCATCCCCGGAGTCGGTCGGACAGGGATAAATCCCGCGTTAATTTTGTAAAAAACAGGCGTGGAGTGTTGACGCATCCATCCGGATTCCCTACAATCTCGCGCCTCACGACAGGTCGGGCAAACCCCCGCCCTGTCGTTTATTTTCAGGGGTTAATAAAGGCTTATGGCAACAGTAAATCAGTTAGTACGCAAACCGCGCAGTACCAAGAGCGCAAAAAGTAAGGTTCCTGCCTTGCAGTCCTCGCCACAGCGGCGTGGGGTATGTACCCGTGTCTATACCACGACACCGAAAAAGCCTAATTCGGCTTTGCGTAAAGTGGCGCGTGTACGGCTGACCAACGGCTACGAAGTATCGAGCTACATTGGTGGTGAAGGCCACAATCTGCAAGAACACTCCGTGGTGTTAATACGCGGCGGTCGTGTAAAGGATTTGCCGGGTGTGCGCTATCACACGGTTCGTGGTTCCTTGGATACCGCCGGTGTCACCGATCGTAAGCAGGGTCGCTCGAAATACGGCGCCAAACGACCGAAGTCATAAGTCAAACAGGATAATATTTTGGATGCGGCTGGGCCACTGATACAAGGCCGGCCGTTTTCGTCTGTAACTAGGAAAGAGCAATGGCAAGAAGACACGCAGCAGAGAAACGCAGCATATTACCCGACCCGAAGTTCGGTTCGGAGATGATTGCTAAATTTGTCAACACCATCATGTACAGCGGCAAGAAATCGGTTGCCGAAGGTATCGTGTATGGCGCGTTGGATGTGATTGCGCAAAAATCAAAGGGTGATTCCATGGCGGTACTGAAAACGGCCTTGGATAAGGTCAGCCCGATGGTCGAGGTAAAATCACGTCGCGTCGGTGGTGCAACCTATCAAGTCCCGGTGGAAGTGCGCTCGGATCGCCGCGTAGCCTTAGCCATGCGTTGGCTGGTCGATGCGGCGCGGCTCCGCGGTGAGAAAGGCATGGAGGCACGCCTGGCCGGTGAGATATTGGATGCGTCGGAAAGCCGTGGTTCGGCCATCAAGAAGCGTGAAGATATTCACCGCATGGCAGATGCCAATAAAGCCTTTGCTCATTACCGTTGGTAAATGAATTAATTTAAGCGAGATAAGACAGTGGCACGTACAACACCCATCGAACATTATCGTAATATCGGCATCATGGCGCACATTGATGCGGGTAAGACGACCGCGACCGAACGTATTCTTTTTTATACGGGCGTATCGCACAAGATTGGTGAGGTGCATGATGGTGCCGCCACCATGGATTGGATGGAGCAGGAACAAGAACGCGGCATCACGATTACCGCGGCGGCGACCACCTGCTTCTGGAGTGGTATGGCGCAAAACTTCCCGCAACATCGTTTCAACATTATTGATACACCGGGACACGTTGATTTTACTATTGAGGTAGAACGCTCGTTGCGCGTCCTGGATGGCGCTGTTTTCGTCCTGTGCGCGGTGGGTGCGGTGCAACCCCAGTCTGAAACCGTCTGGCGTCAGGCCAACAAATACGGTGTACCGCGACTGGCGTTTGTGAACAAAATGGATCGCGCCGGCGCTAACTTTCTCAAAGTAGTAGAACAGCTGAAAACCAAGCTCGGCGCCAATGCGGTGCCGCTGCAATTGCCGATTGGCCAGGAAGAAAATTTCAAAGGCGTCGTCGATTTAATCAAGATGAAAGCCATTTACTGGGACGAAGCCAGCAAAGGCATGAAATTTGAAGAAAAAGATATTCCCGCAGAGATGCTGGCCGAATGCGCCAAATGGCGTGAGGTTTTGGTTGAAACGGCGGCCGAGGCCAATGAAACCCTGATGGAAAAATATTTGGGTGGCGAGGCGTTGTCCGTTGCTGAAATCAAAGCGGGATTGCGTGAACGCAACTTACGATTGGAAGTGGTATTGGTCACCTGCGGTTCTGCCTTCAAGAATAAGGGCGTGCAGGCGGCGCTGGACGCCGTGGTGGAATATTTACCCTCACCCTTGGATCGCCCAGCTATTAAAGGCACCTTGGATGACAAGGCAGAGACCCCGTCTGAACGTCATGCCGCCGACAACGAACCGTTTGCCGCGTTGGCTTTCAAGATTGCCGCGGACCCGTTCGTTGGTACGCTGACCTTTTTTCGCGTTTACTCAGGCGTATTGAAATCCGGCGATACCGTATATAACCCGATAAAATCACGTAAAGAGCGCATTGGTCGTATTGTGCAGATGCACGCCAATACCCGTGAAGAAATTAAAGAAGTCCATGCAGGCGATATCGCGGCGGCGGTTGGACTTAAAGACGTCACCACCGGCGAAACATTGTGTGACATGGACAACATCATTACCCTGGAACGGATGGTGTTTCCTGAGCCGGTTATCTCGGTGGCGATTGAACCCAAGACCAAGGTCGATCAGGAAAAAATGGGCGTTGCCCTGTCCAAGTTGGCACAAGAAGATCCGTCGTTCCGCGTCCGGGGCGATGAAGAAACGGGTCAGACCATTATTTCCGGAATGGGTGAGTTGCATTTGGAAATTATTGTTGACCGCATGAAACGTGAATACAAAGTGGAAGCCAATGTCGGCGCGCCACAAGTGGCCTATCGTGAAACCATTCGTAAGGTGGTGGAAGAGGTCGAAGGTAAGTTTGTACGTCAATCCGGTGGCCGTGGACAGTATGGTCATGTCTGGTTGAGAGTTGAGCCGAATGAACCTGGTAAGGGTTATGAGTTTATTAATGCTATCGCCGGCGGTGTGGTTCCACGCGAATACATTCCGGCGGTGGATAAGGGAATTAAAGAATCGCTGGTCAGCGGTGTGTTAGCGGGATATCCCGTCGTCGATGTGAAGGTCACCTTATTTGATGGTTCCTATCACGATGTGGACTCGAATGAAATGGCGTTTAAAATTGCCGGTTCGATGGGCTTCAAAGAAGGTTGCCGCCGCGCAGGTCCGGTGTTGCTGGAGCCCATCATGAAAGTTGAAGTGGTGTGTCCGGAAAGTTACATGGGTGATGTGGTCGGTGACTTGAACCGTCGCCGCGGTATGATCAAGGAAATGGAAGACAGCCCGTCCGGCAAGATCGTTCATGCCGATGTGCCGCTGAAAGAAATGTTTGGGTATGCCACGACGGTGCGTTCATTAACGCAGGGTCGCGCAACCTACACAATGGAATTTGAAAAATACTCTGAAGCACCATCGAGTATTGTTGAACAGATCATTAAAAAAGCATCTTAATTCATTAGTTAGTGCATAACGAAAAGATAGAGGGTAATAGCCGTGTCGAAAGCAAAATTTGAACGCAAGAAGCCACACGTGAATGTTGGAACGATTGGTCACGTTGACCATGGAAAGACGACGTTAACGGCGGCGATCACCAAATGCATGGCCGAGAAGTTTGGTGGCGAAGCCCGTGCGTATGATCAGATTGACTCCGCGCCGGAAGAAAAGGCGCGCGGCATCACGATCAACACCTCGCACGTGGAATATGAGAGTGAGAAGCGCCACTACGCGCATGTAGATTGCCCCGGTCACGCGGATTACATCAAGAACATGATCACTGGTGCGGCGCAGATGGACGGCGCGATCTTAGTGGTCAGCGCCGCCGACGGCCCGATGCCACAGACCCGTGAACATATTCTGTTATCCCGCCAGGTCGGCGTGCCCTTTGTCGTGGTCTACATGAACAAGGCCGACATGGTCGACGACAAAGAACTGTTGGAACTGGTGGAAATGGAAATCCGCGACCTGCTGACCAAATACGATTTTCCCGGTGACGACACCCCGATCATTGTTGGCAGCGCCCTCAAGGCCTTAGAAGGCGACAAATCCGAACTCGGCGTGCCCTCGATTGAGAAATTATTGGCAGCGATGGACAGCTTCATCCCCGAACCCAAACGCGCGATTGACGGCGCCTTTTTGATGCCGATTGAAGACGTCTTCTCGATCTCCGGCCGAGGCACGGTGGTCACCGGCCGTATTGAACGTGGCAAGGTCAAGGTCGGCGAAGAAGTCGAGATCGTCGGCATCAAACCCACGATCAAGACCATCGTCACCGGCGTGGAAATGTTCCGCAAGTTGCTGGACGAAGGCATGGCGGGGGACAACTGCGGTATTTTATTGCGCGGTACCAAGCGCGAAGAAGTCGAGCGCGGCCAAGTACTGTGCAAGCCCGGCTCGATCAAACCGCACACCAAATTTGAAGCCGAAGTGTACGTGTTGAGCAAAGAAGAAGGCGGCCGTCACACGCCGTTTTTCAAAGGCTACCGCCCGCAATTTTACTTCCGCACCACGGATGTCACTGGTGCGGTGGAACTACCCGAAGGCGTGGAGATGGTGATGCCCGGGGACAACATCAAGATGGTGGTGACGTTGATCAACCCCATTGCGATGGAAGACGGCTTACGGTTTGCGATCCGCGAAGGCGGCAAGACCGTCGGCGCCGGGGTCGTGGCGAAGATATTGGAATAACCGTGTAGGTCGGGCTTGCGCCTGACCTACATTCGTAACTGAGGTTTAAAAATGGCAGCTAAGAACCAAAATATTCGCATACGCTTGAAGGCGTTTGATCACCGGTTAATCGATCGCTCGGCACGCGAGATCGTGGATACTGCCAAACGCACCGGCGCCGTGGTGAAAGGTCCGATTCCATTGCCGACCAAGAAAGAACATTACACGATCTTGGTGTCGCCACATGCGGATAAAATTGCACGCGATCAATATGAGATTCGTACACATAAGCGGTTGTTGGATATCATCGATCCCACGGATAAAACAGTGGATGCATTGATGAAATTAGATCTTGCCGCTGGTGTTGATGTACAGATAAAGCTTCAGTAGCCAGTGATTGAGTAGCTAGGAATTAAGCATATGACGATAGGTTTAGTAGGTCGCAAGGTGGGTATGACCCGCGTTTTTACTGACGCAGGTGTCACGATACCGGTGAGCGTGATAGAAGTTGCGCCCAATCGTGTCACGCAGGTGAAGACGGTTGAGGTGGATGGTTACCGCGCGGTTCAAATCACGACGGGTACGCGCAAGGCATCGCGGGTTAAGAAACCCCAGGCAGGGCATTATGCCAAGGCGGGCGTTGAGGCCGGTCGTGGTTTATGGGAGTTTCGCCTGGCCGAAGGTGAAGGTGTGGATTTACAACCCAACGCGGAAATCAAAGTGGATATCTTCACACCCGGACAGAAAGTAGACGTCCAAGGCGTGAGTATCGGTAAAGGTTTTGCGGGTGTCGTCAAGCGCTATCACTTTCGAACACAAGATGCCACACACGGTAACTCGTTGTCACATCGTGCACCTGGATCCATCGGTCAACGGCAAACGCCGGGCCGGGTTTTTAAGGGCAAACGGATGTCAGGTCACTTGGGTGACGACACCCGCACGGTGCAAACACTGGAAGTGGTGCGCATTGATACCGAACGCAATTTGTTGTTGATCAAGGGTTCAGTCCCGGGTTCCAAAGGCGGCGACGTGATTGTGGTGCCTTCGGTGAAAACCATGAATAAGAAGGGGGCAGGCTAATGGATTTGTCATTAACTACAGCGTCCGGCAAGGCCTCCGGTAAAGTGAATGTTTCCGACATTACCTTCGGTCGTGAATTCAACGAAGGCCTGGTGCATCAGGCCGTCACTGCCTATTTAGCGGCGGGACGTTCCGGTACGGTTTCACAAAAAACCCGTTCCGATGTGCGAGGTGGCGGTGCCAAGCCTTGGAAGCAAAAAGGGACCGGTCGCGCCCGTGCCGGTACGATCCGTAGCCCATTATGGCGCGGGGGCGGTAAGATTTTTGCTGCACGGCCGCAGAATTGGACACAGAAGCTCAATAAAAAAATGTATCGCGCAGCGATGCAATCGATATTATCTGAATTGGTGCGTCAAGAGCGCCTGGTAGTGATCGACAAATTTGAAATGAGTCAGGCCAAGACCAAACAGTTGATTGCAACTTTGGCGGCAATGAGTTTACCGAGTGTCACGATTGTGCTTGAGCAAGCGGACCACAACGTCATGTTGGCGGCGCGCAATCTGGCCCATGTCGATGTTGTTGATGTGACGGCCATTGATCCGGTTAGTTTGCTGCGCTTTGAAAAAGTATTGGTAAGCGTTGCGGCACTGAAAAAGTTAGAGGAGATGTTTGCATGAACCAGGAACGACTGATGAAGGTGTTACTGGGGCCGCTCGTCTCTGAGAAGAGCACCCGTGCCGCCGAGGCGGGTAATCAAATTGTGTTTAAAGTTCTACCGAGCGCGACGAAAGACGAGATCAAGCAGGCGGTGGAAAAGTTGTTTGAAGTCAACGTCAAATCGGTGAATGTCGTTAACACCAGCGGTAAAGAAAAGCGCACCAAGTTTGGGATTGGACGGCGCAATCACGCGAAAAAGGCCTATGTGCGTTTGCAGGAAGGCCAGGACATTAACTTGTTTGGTAAAGAGTAATTATCATGGCACTGTTTAAATCAAAACCCACATCCGCAGGCGCACGCTTTGTATTGCGGCCTAAGCATGATCATCTGCATAAAGGTGATCCACATTTTCCGTTGATCGAAAGCAAGGCGAATAATGGTGGACGCAATAACAATGGTCGCATCACGACGCGTCACCAGGGCGGTGGTCACAAACAGATGTACCGTTTAATCGATTTTAAACGGAACAAAGACAAGATTCCGGCTCGTGTTGAACGGATCGAATACGATCCTAACCGCACTGCCCATATTGCCTTGGTGTTATATGCAGACGGCGAGCGTCGTTACATCATAGCCACGAAGAATCTGCGCGCCGGCGACGAGGTAATGTCGGGCGTTGATGTGCAGATTAAAGAAGGTAATTGCATGCCGCTGCGTTATATCCCGGTCGGCAGCACTATCCATTGCATCGAGATGCGTCCGGGCAAAGGTGCACAGTTGGCGCGCAGCGCGGGTGCCTCCGTGCAACTGGTCGCGCGTGAAGGGCAACATGTCTCCGTTCGTCTGCGTTCGGGTGAGATGCGCCGAGTACACATTGATTGCCGCGCGACTATCGGCGAAGTCAGTAACGTAGAAAATAATCTACGCAAGTTTGGTAAGGCTGGCGCAAAACGTTGGCGCGGTATTCGCCCAACAGTGCGCGGTACAGCAATGAATCCAGTGGATCACCCACACGGTGGTGGTGAAGGGCGTAATTTTGGTAAACACCCAACCACGCCTTGGGGTCAACCAACCAAGGGTTATAAGACTCGAAACAACAAGCGCACGGACAATATGATTGTGCGCCGTCGTCATGCGAAATAGAGGGTAGGACATGCCACGTTCAGTACTAAAAGGGCCGTTTGTTGATTTGCATTTACTGCATAAGATACAGGCTGCACAAAAAGCACCGTCGAAAAAACCAATTAAAACCTGGTCGCGACGTTCGACGATAATTCCTGAAATGATTGGGATGATGATTGCGGTACATAATGGTCGTCAACATGTACCAGTATTGGTCACCGAAAATATGGTTGGCCACAAGTTGGGCGAATTTGCCCCGACTCGGACCTTTAAGGGTCATACCGGTGATAAAAAGACGGCTGCGCCGGCTGCATAAGAGAGGATTAAGTGATGCAAGTTGCTGCCAGATTACGTCATGCGCGGATTTCGCCACAGAAGTGCCGTTTAGTTGCGGACATGGTGCGTGGTAAACCCGTTGAGCAGGCGCTACAGATATTGGCGTTTACCCCCAAGAAGGGCGCAGATATTATTAAAAAAGTGTTGGAATCCGCGGTTGCTAACGCAGAACACAATGAAGGCGCTGATATTGATGAGTTGATGGTGCAAACCATTTTTATTGATGAGGGCCCCAGCTTTTCACGTTGGATGCCACGCGCAAAAGGTCGTGTGAATACTATTACCAAGCGCACGAGTCACATAACGATCATGCTGTCGGACAATTAAAGAGAGTTTGCAATGGGTCATAAAGTTCATCCAACCGGAATACGTCTTGGCATTGTTACCGAGCACACCTCAAGATGGTATGCCGACACCAAGAATTATCAGAAATATCTGAATGCCGACATCGCGGTGCGTGCCTTTTTACGCAACAAGTTGGCGCTGGCATCCGTGAGCAAGATTCTGATCGAGCGGACCGCCGGTAACGCCAATATCACCATCCACACCGCACGGCCTGGTTTGGTAATTGGCAAAAAAGGTGAAGATATAGAAAAGTTGCGGCAGGAAGTCACTAAATTAATGGCTTTGCCAAAAGTACATATCAATATTGAAGAAATACGCAAGCCGGAAATGGATGCGTATCTCGTTGCTGAAGGTATCGCCCAACAGTTGGAACGTCGCATCATGTATCGTCGTGCCATGAAACGTGCCGTGCAGAACACCATGCGTTTGGGCGCACTGGGCATTAAAGTGAATGTTGCCGGTCGTCTGAACGGTGCGGAAATTGCGCGTGCCGAATGGAATCGTGAAGGTCGTGTGCCATTGCACACCCTGCGTGCGGATATCGATTATGGTTTTGCCGAGGCCAAGACCACCTATGGTGTTATTGGCGTGAAGGTCTGGATTTTTAAAGGCGAAGTCATTGGCAAGAAAGGCGAAGCGGAAGCGGCGCCTGCCAAAGCTGCGGCCAATCAATAATAGTTGAGGAGTAAGAAGTATGCTGCAGCCAAAACGTACCAAATACCGCAAGCAAATGAAGATGCGCAACCGTGGGCTTGCGCAAGTCGGTAATAAAGTAAGTTTCGGTGAATACGGTTTGAAGGCAATCACGCGTGGTCGTATTAGCCAGCGGCAAATTGAAGCGGCCCGCCGGGCGATGACGCGTTTCGTCAAGCGCGGTGGTAAAATCTGGATTCGGATTTTCCCCGACAAGCCTATCAGCCAAAAGCCACTTGAAGTGCGGATGGGCAGTGGTAAAGGTAATGTTGAATATTGGGTAGCCGTGATTCAGCCCGGACGTATGTTGTATGAGATGGAAGGGGTGACGGAAGAAGATGCGCGTGAGGCGTTTCGCCTGGCGGCAACCAAGTTACCCATTTTGACCACGTTTGTAAAACGGACGGTGATGTAATGAACAGCACGGATTTACGTAGTAAGAGTGTAGACGAGCTCAATAAAGAGTTATCCGATCTGCAGCGCGAACAATTCAATTTACGGATGCAGAAGAGTTCCGGGCAGTTATCGCGTCCACACCATGTTATGCAGGTGCGTCGCAATATTGCACGCGTTAAGACCATTTTGCGTGAAAAAGCAGGTAAGACCGGATGAGTGATCAGATCAAAAAGCAGCGTACCTGCGAAGGTCGTGTTGTCAGTAATAAAATGGATAAGACCATCACCGTCTTGGTTGAACGGCGGGTTCCGCATCCGGTGTATGGCAAGTTTGTGCGCAAGACTAGCAAGATACATGCGCATGATGCCAACAATGAATGCAAACAAGGTGATCTCGTGATCATCGCCGAAGGTCGCCCAATCTCTAAAACCAAGGCATGGAGTCTGGTTGAGATAGTCGAACGGGCAACTGAGATTTAAGCACTGCATAAGCAGCGGAGTAAGCCATGATTCAAATGAGTACAGTTTTGGATGTAGCGGACAACAGCGGTGCTCGCCGTGTCCAATGCATTAAAGTATTGGGCGGCTCCAAGCGTCGCTATGCCGGTATTGGCGATGTAATTAAAGTCAGTATCAAGGAAGCAATTCCGCGCGGCAAGGTGAAGAAGGGTGAGGTAATGAACGCGGTGGTGGTACGCACCAGAAAAGGTGTGCGTCGCGCCGATGGCTCATTAATTCGTTTCGACGGGAATGCCGCGGTGTTGTTAAACAACAAGCTCGAACCGATTGGCACACGTATTTTCGGACCGGTAACTCGTGAGTTACGCACCGAAAGTTTTATGAAAATTATTTCTTTGGCACCTGAAGTGTTGTAAGGCAAAAGGCAATGGCAAGCAAAATTCGCAAAGGCGACGAAGTGGTGGTCCTCATCGGCAAAGATCGGGGCAAACGTGGTGTGGTGACAAAGATACTCACGGAGCAGGATCGTGTGGTCGTTGAAAACATCAACATCGTAAAGAAACATCAGCGCCCCAACCCAAATCTTGGTGTGGCCGGCGGCATCATCGACATTGAGATGTCGATACATGTTTCAAATGTAGCGATCTATAATCCCGCGACCGGTAAACCGGATCGTGTAGGTTTCAAGACCTTACAGGATGGACGCAAGGTACGGATTTTAAAATCAAACAATGAAGTGCTCGACACTTAATTGGTAGGAAACAGACAATGGCTCGTTTACATGATCAGTATAAAGACACCATCATCAAACAACTGGTAGAGAAGTTTGGCTACAAGTCGGTGATGGAAGTGCCGCGCATTACCAAGGTCACCCTGAATATGGGGGTGGGCGAGGCAACCGCGGATCGCAAGATGATTGATAATGCCGTGGCGGATATGACCAAGATTGCCGGGCAGAAACCGGTTATCACCAAAACGCGCAAGTCCGTTGCGAGTTTCAAGGTGCGTGATGGTTATCCCATCGGTTGCAAGGTGACATTGCGTCGCGATCGTATGTACGAATTTCTGGATCGGCTGATCAGTATTGCGATTCCACGTATTCGCGACTTTCGCGGTTTGAATTCCCGTTCATTTGATGGACGCGGAAATTACAGTATGGGCGTGCGTGAACAGATCATTTTTCCTGAGATTGAATACGATAAGATCGATGCAATCCGTGGTATGGATATTACCATCACCACCACAGCGAAGACCGATGAAGAAGCGCGGGCACTTTTAGAAGCATTCAATTTACCCCTCAAGGGCAGGGCATAAGGAGCGCAGACCCATGGCAAAAACTTCCATGATTGAGCGTGAGACAAAACGCATCGCTACAGTGAAACGCTGTGCGACGAAACGTAAAATGCTCAAAGCGAAAATTAAGAGCCTGCATACGTCGGATGACGAGCGGGAAGAGGCTATACGTCAATTGCAGAAAATGCCACGCAATGCATCACCAAGCCGCGTGCAACGCCGTTGTCGTTTGACTGGCCGACCACATGCGGTTTACCGCAAGTTTGGATTGTGCCGGAATAAGCTGCGTGAAGTTGCAATGCGCGGTGAAGCCCCTGGCTTAGTCAAGTCAAGCTGGTAAGAGCGGATATTTTAGGAGTAAGTAAACAATGTTAAGTGATCCCATTGCAGACATGTTGACCCGCGTTCGTAACGGTCTTTCTGCTAACAAGAAAGTTGTGCAGATGCCGCATTCGACTCAAAAGCAGGCCGTCGCACAAGTATTAAAAGATGAGGGTTATATCACCGGTTTCAATGCGGAAACGGTTGATGGTAAGCCAGTATTAAATGTTGATCTCAAATACTATCTGGGCAAGCCGGTCATCGAGAAGATTCGCCGGATCAGTTCGCCGGGATTGCGAGTGTATAAATCGAAGGATGAGCTGCCGAAGGTTATGGGTGGTTTGGGTGTGGCGATTATCTCTACGTCAAAAGGCGTAATGACTGATCGTGCCGCGCGCAAACTCGGTGAAGGTGGCGAAGTTCTGTGTTACGTGCAGTAATATATAGGTATAAGTAGTCATGGCCAGATTAACTCCAATAGCGATTCCAAGCGGTGTACAGGTCACCATCAACGGTCAGAGCGTGAGCGTGAAAGGGGCCAAAGGAACTTTGCAATTTAAAGTTCATACCACCGTCAAGCTGGAACAAAGTGATAATGCATTAACCTTCACGCCTAACGGGCATATTAGCTCGGTGATGCATGCAGGGACGACGCGTGCGGTCATGCGCAATTTGCTGCAAGGTGTGCATCAAGGTTACGAGAAGAAACTGGAACTGGTGGGCGTCGGTTATCGCGCTGCGGCACAAGGTAAAAAATTGAATCTGACCTTGGGGTATTCTCATCCGGTAAATTATATCGTGCCAGAAGGTATTACCGTTGAAACACCCAGCCAAACAGAAATTATTGTCAAAGGTGTGGATAAGCATGCTGTTGGTCAGGTAGCGGCAGATATTCGTGGTTTTCGTCCGCCCGAACCTTACAAAGGTAAGGGCGTGAAGTATGCGGGCGAAAAGATCATTCTCAAAGAAGCGAAGAAGAAATAGCAGGTAATTCAGCAATGGACAAGAAACTTACTCGTTTACGTCGTGCGACCCGGACGCGTGCCAAGATTCGCGAAATGGGCGTCAATCGGCTAACCGTGCATCGCACGCCACAGCATATTTATGCGCAAATCATCGCGCCGAATGGCAGTCAAGTGCTGGCTGCAGTATCAACGCTGCAAGAAGAAATTCGTAATGCGGTGAAACATTCTGGCAATGCAGAGGCCGCCGCATTAGTTGGTAAGGCGATCGCAGAAAAAGCAAAGGCGGCCGGTATTTCGGTTGTCGCGTTTGATCGTTCAGGGTTTAAATATCACGGACGTGTGAAGGCATTGGCTGATGCCGCACGTCAAGCCGGACTGGAGTTCTAAGATGAGTAATGCCCCCCAGGCAAATGCAGGAAAAGAAGGTGTTACGACCACCAGCGTTCAAGATGGTTTACAAGAACGTCTGATCGCCGTGCGCCGTGTCACCAAAGTTGTGAAAGGCGGTCGTATCATGAGTTTTTCCGCGCTCACCGTGGTGGGTGACGGCCAGGGCCGCGTCGGTTTTGGGATGGGCAAGGCGCGTGAAGTGCCCAATGCGATTTCCAAGGCGATGGAGCAGGCACGCCGCAACATGATACGGGTGGCACTGATCAACGGCACCTTGCAGCATCCCGTGAATTCATCTCATGGATCTTCCAAGGTGTACATGCAGCCTGCTTCCACGGGTACCGGTGTTATCGCGGGTGGGCCGATGCGCGCGGTATTTGACGTGGTCGGTATCCATGATGTACTCGCCAAATGTATCGGTTCGAGTAATCCGATTAACGTTGTTCGCGCAACCATCAAGGGCCTGGGCGGGATGTCCGCGCCGGAGCAAGTGGCGGCGAAACGTGGTAAAACGATTGAAGAGATTTTGGAATAAGACCATGAGCGCAAAGAAAGTCATTAAAGTTACATTAGTGCGTAGTACAAATAAGTGTGTGGCGGCGCATAAGGCTTGCGTGTCAGGCTTAGGCTTGCGTCGCATGAATCACACGGTTGAAATTGAAGATACCCCATGCACACGTGGCATGATAAACAAGGTGTCCTACATGCTGAAGGTTCAGGAGTAATTAACATGCGGCTCAATACATTGAAACCGGCACAAGGTTCCAAGACGGCGAAGAAACGCGTCGGTCGTGGTATCGGTTCGGGGCTGGGTAAAACCTGCGGACGTGGCCATAAAGGTCAATCCGCACGTGCTGGCGGATTCCATAAAGTAGGTTTTGAAGGTGGACAAATGCCATTGCAACGGCGCTTGCCTAAAGTCGGTTTTATCTCGCATCTGGCGATGGAATCGGCGGAACTGCCTTTGTCAGCACTGAACAAACTCGATGTTGCGGTAATTGATGTTGCTGCGCTGCGCGCCGCGAATCTTATTGCCAAGAACATCAAGCGGGTTAAAGTGATGCTGTCGGGTAAGTTAACTAAAGCAGTGACGCTCAAAGGTATCAAGGTCACGGCCGGTGCACGCAAGCAGATTGAAGCTGCTGGCGGAAAAGTCGAAGAGTAATCTCAAGGAACTATCGTGGCCACAAGTCGTTCAGCAATCACCGATGCCCTGGCTGCGGGGCGCTTCACTGAGCTGCGTCAGCGGCTGTTTTTTCTGTTGAGCGCCATCATCGTTTTTCGTATCGGTTCATTTATTACGGTGCCAGGACTCAACACCCAGCGGCTGGCGGAAATATTTGAACAGCAACGCAATACTATTTTCGGTTTGTTTAACATGTTTGGCGGCGGGGCGTTAGAGCGCCTGTCGTTATTCGCCTTGGGCGTGATGCCGTATATCTCGGCCTCGATCATTATTCAGTTGATGACCAAGGTGCATCCCAAGCTGGAACAGTTGAGCAAAGAAGGTGCCTCGGGCAAGCGCAAGATTACCCAGTACACACGCATGTTTACCCTGGTGCTGGCCCTGCCACAGGCATTTGGCATTGCCAAATACATGTTGGCGCAGGGCATTGTCATCATGAGCAATGAATACACCTTCTATTTCACCACCGTGGTCACCTTGATGACCGGGACCATGTTCCTGATGTGGCTGGGTGAACAGATCACGGAGCGCGGTATTGGTAATGGCATGTCGATGATTATCTTCTCGGGTATCGTGGCGGATATTCCCCCCGCGATTGCGCGCACCTTTAATGATGCGAACAATGGTCCGGGCTTTATCTTTATGTTATTAGCGCTGATCGCATCGGTGATCATGTTTGTGATTTTCATGGAGCGCGGCCAACGGCGGATTACCGTTAATTACGCCAAGCGGCAGCAGGGTAGAAAACTGTATGCGGCGCAATCCTCGTATTTTCCGCTGAAGATAAATATGGCCGGTGTCATACCGCCGATTTTTGCCTCCAGCTTGATTTTATTTCCGGCGACGATCGTGGGCTTTTTCGGCCAGAGTAATACGGAAGGATTTTGGGGTTCGCTGCAAAACCTGAGTCTCTATTTGTCACATGGCCAGCCGATTTATATGGCCGTGTATGCGGGGTTGATTATCTTTTTCGCCTTTTTTTATACGGCACTGATGTTTGATCCCAAGGATACCGCCGATAATTTGAAGCGTTCGGGTGCGTTCGTTCCCGGCGTGCGGCCCGGTGAACATACGGCTAAATATATTGATACCATTTTGGGCAGATTAACCTTCGTCGGCGCGTTATACCTGACCTTGGTGTGTTTGTTGCCTGATATACTAACCAGCTACGCGGGAATCCAGTTCGCGTTTGGCGGTACCTCTCTGTTGATCGTGGTTGTGGTGGTCATGGACTTCATGGCACAGGTTCAAGCCCATTTAATGTCACATCAATATGAGGGTTTGATGAAGAAAGCTAATTTAAAGTCACCCGGCACCGGAATGATGCGGTAATGGCGTGCGGGGATAAGAGGAGATTACGATGAAAGTACGTACATCGGTGAAGAAGCTCTGCCGGGATTGCAAGGTCGTGCGTCGCAAGGGTGTCTTGCGCGTGATTTGCAAGGATCCACGGCATAAGCAGCGTCAGGGCTAAGTGTTTCATTTGGCATGGATTATCGACAAATGACTTGCTTGGGTAAGTGTCACACTGTAGAATGCGCCGTTTTCATGCTTAGCATGATGCAGCGCCTTTGGTTTTGAGGTAAGAAAGACAATGGCACGTATTGCCGGTATCAATATTCCTGTTAATAAACATGCGCGGATTGCCCTAACCTCGATTTATGGCATCGGCCGTACGACTGCGCTTGCGATCTGTAACGCGGCGGGTGTCCCTGGCGATAAAAAAATCAAGGATCTGGATGAACCCGCCATTGAGTCGTTACGCGTACAGGTTGCCAAACATGTGGTAGAAGGCGATCTGCGTCGTGAAGTCTCGATGAATGTGAAGCGGTTGATGGATTTGGCTTGCTATCGCGGTGTTCGTCACCGTCGTGGTTTACCGGTCCGCGGTCAACGCACCAAGACCAATGCACGTACACGCAAAGGCCCTCGTAAGATGGTCAAGAAATAAGGTTCTAATTCTATGGCACAAGCACCGACAGCAGCAAAAGGTCAACAGCGTACTCCTCGCAAGAAGATTAAACGTGATGTCTCTGATGGCATTGCCTTTATTTACGCTTCCTTTAACAACACCATTGTTACGATCACGGATCGACAGGGCAACACCCTTTGCTGGGCAACCTCCGGCGGTTCGGGTTTTCGCGGCTCCCGCAAGAGCACCCCGTTTGCAGCGCAGGTTGCCGCTGAAAAGGTGGCCGAAAAAGCCCAAGAGTATGGCATGAAGAATTTAGAGGTGTGTGTAAAAGGTCCTGGACCGGGTCGTGAGTCCGCTGTTCGCGCCCTGCATGCACGTGGTTTTCGTATTACCAATATTTCCGACGTCACGCCAATTCCGCATAACGGATGTCGGCCACCGAAACGACGTCGCGTATAAACTGGAGGATGTAGCTTGGCTAGATATATCGGACCTAAATGTCGCCTGTGTCGCCGTGAAGGTGAAAAGATGTTTTTGAAGGGCGAAAAATGTTATGGCAGCAAGTGTGCCGTTGAGAAACGTCCCACTCCGCCGGGCCAACATGGGGCTAAACGTGGGCGTCTTTCTGACTATGGTACGCAGTTGCGTGAAAAGCAACAGTTGCGCCGTACCTATGGAATCTTGGAAGGACAGTTCCGTAACTATTATTCTGAAGCTGCGCGCCGTAAAGGTTCGACGGGTGAACGCTTATTGCAGTTGCTGGAAGCGCGCCTGGACAATGTCGTTTATCGAATGGGTTTTGGTTCATCGCGTTCTGAAGCGCGACAACTGGTGCGGCATAAGGCGATAACCGTGAATGGCCGTCGGGTAAATATACCTTCGTTGCAAGTACAGCCAGGGGACGTCATTAAAGTGGCCGACAATGCCGTCAAGCAATTACGCATCCAAGGCGCGACGCAAATGGCCGAGCAGCGTGGGATTGCGGATTGGCTGGATGTGGATCTTAAAAAGATGGAAGGTATATTCAAATCACTGCCTGAGCGTAGCGATTTGCCAGCCGACATCAATGAGCACTTGGTGGTTGAGTTGTACTCCAAGTAATACGTTTGAATAGACGGTTAATTTAACAATTTCCAGGACACAAGAGGGCGTTTCATGCAAGGCACAGTTGCCGAATTTTTGAAACCACGTATTGTTGACGTCCAAAGAATCAGTGACACGCATGCGCGTGTGACTCTTGAGCCGTTAGAACGCGGTTTTGGACATACGTTGGGAAATACCCTGCGTCGTATCCTGCTCTCATCCATGGATGGTGCAGCTATTATTGAAGCTGAGATCGAAGGCGTATTACACGAGTACACGACAATACCCGGTGTGCAGGAAGATGTGGTTGAAATTCTGCTGAATCTCAAGGGCGTATCGATCCTGATGGAAGGCGTGAACGACGCCACCATGACCTTGAATAAAAAAGGTGCGGGTGCAGTAACGGCAGGGGATATCGCCACCGGCCATAATATACAAATCGTCAACCCGCATCATGTTATCGCCCACCTCACTGAGGCAGGCGCATTGAACATGACCTTGAAGGTGATGCGTGGACGCGGCTATCAACCTGTCAGCGTCCGCAATGCCGGTGATGAAACGGATCGGCCGATTGGCCGGTTACAAATTGATGCCAGCTTCAGCCCGGTTCGCCGTATCGCCTATGTTGTTGACAGCGCGCGTGTTGAACAGCGCACGGATTTGGATAAGCTGATTATCGATCTCGAAACCAACGGGACGATTGATCCGGAAGGCGCCATTCGTCGTGCCGCGACAATCATGCAAGATCAATTATCCGCGTTCGTAGATTTGTCCGGCGCACGTGAAGAGAAGGTCAAGGCCGCGGAACCGGAAATTGATCCGATCCTGTTGCGTCCCGTGGATGATCTGGAATTGACAGTACGTTCAGCCAATTGCCTCAAAGCGGAACAAATTTATTTTATTGGTGATCTGATCCAGCGTACGGAAGTGGAATTGCTCAAGACCCCGAATCTGGGCAAGAAGTCCCTGACGGAAATCAAAGATGTGCTCGCTTCACGGAGTTTGTCTTTGGGGATGCGTTTGGAAAATTGGCCACCACCTGGATTGAAAGATAGGCTCGGCGATACGTCGTCCGTTACCTGATATTAAATGAGGAAACTGTAATGCGTCATCGTCAAAGTGGCCGTAAACTGAATCGTAACAGTAGTCATCGCCGCGCCATGTTCCGCAACATGGCCACGTCGTTGTTCGCTGAAGAATTAATTAAAACAACCCTGCCCAAGGCAAAAGAATTACGCCGCGTCGCTGAGCCGTTGATTACCCTGGCGAAGAAAGACAATCTCGCCAATCGCCGTTTGGCCTTTGCGCGTTTGCGTGATCGTGATGCCGTAACCAAATTGTTTACTGAAATCGGTCCTCGATATAATACCCGTCCCGGTGGCTACTTGCGTATCCTCAAATGCGGCTACCGCAACGGGGACAGCGCACCGATGGCGGTGGTTGAATTGGTTGACCGCCCTATTCCGGTGGAGTCCACCTCAGCGCAAGATACCTCTAAAACTTAAGCGCGCGAGAGTGGGTCGTGATGCAGAAGGAGCCGGGTCTTACCCGGCTTTTTTTATGCGCATACGACTAACTTTGCTTCGCATAAGCCGTTGTGATGTGTTCGCATGATCGTCTTGTACACGGATTTTAGTGTGCAGGGGCCGTATGTCGGCCAGATGAAGTCGGTGTTACAGCAACGCGCACCGCAACACGCCGTTATCGATTTAATGCATGACGCACCCGCCTTCAATCCAAAGGCGAGCGGCTATCTATTAAATGCACTGCGACATCACCTGCCGCTTGGCTCGGTTATTCTTGGTGTCGTGGATCCGGGGGTTGGACAAGTTGCGCGGCGGCCGGTGATCGTTGACGCGGACGGTTGTTGGTACATCGGCCCCGACAACGGCTTGTTTGAAATTATCGTTACCACCTCTACCAGCGTTCAATGCTGGGAAATTACCTGGCGTCCTGAACACTTGTCGAATAGTTTCCATGGACGTGATTTATTTGCGCCGGTCGCGGCAGCAATTGCGCAAGGTCAATCACTCGCGAGCGTGGCGTCGCCCCTCACAAGCCTGTTATTACAGCATTGGCCGACTGACCTGGCAGAAATAATTTATATCGATCATTACGGTAATTGCATGACCGGGATGCGTAGTAATTTATCAACTGATACCATTATACGAATTGCCAAGAACGAATTTGGCTTTGCTCGTACGTTTACTGAGGTGCAGGAAGGTAAGGCGTTTTGGTATGTAAACTCCATAGGGTTGATTGCCTTGGCCATTAATCGGGGAGATTTTAGTCGCCGCTACCATTGCCAGCTTGGCCAGGCAATCGAGATGTCTTGATTTTTACCTTCGCAAGTCATGACATGTTCGGTAATAAACAGGTTACGATTCAGCTTGCATTAAGCTTATTTATCGATAATGACGCCAACTACTTCATAGGAGAAAGGGACGATGAGTAAGATTAACTTTAAATTGGCTTTTCTAAGTACAATTTTGTGTTTAGGGGTGGCTGGGGTGGCGAACGCCAGCAGCAGTAGTGGTTTGATTCTGGAGGGTGGCCTGCATTTTGGTGGGGATCGTCTTCAAACTGTTTATACTTCGAACGGGACCAGCGAGGTTAAAGCCGGTGGTGGTTTGTCGTTTGGCATTGGTATCGGGGTTGACTTGGCCCCGGACATGGAAAGTCGCATCACGTTTGGTGTAAAACGAGACGGGGTCTTTGGCAGTAATGGCGAGGTGACATTTACCCGCTACCCGATTGATGTTCTGATTTTAAAGAAACTGGATGGCTGGAAACTGGGTGGCGGGGTAACTTACCATTTGAACCCAGAATATGCCGATACAATCTACCCAGCAATCTATGATAAATACGATGACGCACTAGGATTTTTACTCGAGTTGGATCGTGACCTGGGATTAGTATATGTCGGTGGACGCGTGACAGTAATAGACTATAAGATCACCAATACGAGTATAAATAAAAGTGGGAATAGCTTCAGTTTGGTCGGCGGCATTCGTTTTTAATTGTGCCTCCGTTCTCTCTATCCGCTGATTACTCCCGTTTGGGGCTAATCAGTGGGTTGTGATTCGAAGTAACTAATTGCGTTCACGCGAAGGTTTAATTCATTTCAATGGATTTCCTTTCGTTCATAAAAGCAGTATTTAATTAAGTTTGCGTTTATGATCACGCGTCACCTCTGGCATGTCCACGCTTGAGCACCGGCCGCAAATATTGGCCAGTATAAGAATGTTGATGCATGCTGAGCGTTTCCGGTGTGCCGGTGGCGACTATCGTGCCGCCTTTGTTACCGCCTTCGGGGCCAAGGTCGATGATCCAGTCGGCGGATTTAATCACATCCAGATTGTGTTCGATAATGACAATGGTGTTGCCGTGATCACGCAGACGCAGCAGGACTTGCAGTAATTGATTGATGTCGTGGAAATGCAAACCGGTGGTGGGTTCATCAAGAATATACAAGGTGCGGCCGGTGTCGCGTTTGGATAATTCGCGCGAGAGTTTGACCCGCTGCGCCTCGCCTCCCGATAACGTTGTCGCATTTTGGCCTAGCTGGATATAACTCAGACCCACATCCATGAGGGTTTGCAGTTTACGATGGATCGGCGGCACGGCACTGAAGAAGGCACAGGCGTCTTCGACGGTCATGCCGAGCACTTCGTAAATGTTTTTCGCCTTGTAGCGAATCTCCAGGGTTTCCCGGTTATAGCGTTTGCCCTTGCAGATGTCACAGGGTACATAGATGTCCGGGAGAAAATGCATTTCGACTTTGATGACCCCGTCGCCTTCGCAGGCCTCACAACGTCCACCTTTTACATTGAAACTGAACCGCCCTGGGCCATACCCGCGCGCACGCGCCTCTTGCGTGCCAGCAAAGAGATCACGGATCGGCGTGAACAAACCGGTGTAGGTCGCCGGGTTTGAGCGCGGTGTGCGGCCGATCGGGCTTTGATCGATATCGACGATTTGATCAAAGTGATCCAAGCCGTTGATCGCCTCGCACGCAGCGGGTTCGTCACTGCTGCCATTGATATGCACGGCGGCATAACGATACAGCGTGTCATTGATCAGCGTGGATTTACCCGATCCGGAAACACCGGTGATGGCTGTCATTAGACCCACCGGAATTTCAACACGGATATCTTTTAGATTATTGCCTTTGGCGCCGGTGATCGTCACTAAACGTTTTTTATCGAGCGGGGTGCGTGTAGCCGGTATCGCGATCTGCATTTTGCCGGAGAGATAGGCGCCGGTGAGGGAGTTTGGATTTCGAATTATATCGGCGGGCGTGCCTTGCGCCACAATTTGTCCGCCATGCACACCGGCGCCGGGGCCAATATCCACCACGTGATCCGCCGCCGCGATCGCCTCTTCATCGTGTTCAACCACAATGACGGTATTCCCTAGATCGCGCAATTGGGTGAGAGTACCGAGCAGCCGTGCATTGTCACGCTGATGCAATCCAATCGAGGGTTCATCCAGGATATACATAACACCGACCAAACCGGCGCCGATCTGACTGGCTAGACGAATCCGTTGCGCCTCACCGCCGGACAAGGTTTCGGCGCTGCGGCTTAAGGTTAAATAATCCAAGCCAACGTTAATCAAAAAGGTCAGCCGGTCATTCACTTCCTTGACGATTTTTTTGGCGATTTCACCACGACGACCCGGCAAGGTCAGCGTGGTGAAAAACGCGTGGCATTGCTCGATGGAGATGTGCGTGACATCCGACAAGGCCTGGTCATGCAGATATACATGACGCGCCGCTTTATTCAGCCGCGACCCGGCGCATTCCGGACAGACATGCTGGCTCATGTACTTGGACAGTTCTTCACGGATAATCGGCGATTCAGAATCACGATAACGCCGCTGCATATTCGGGATAATACCTTCGAACGGATGCTGCTTAATATTTTTATGCCCGCGGTCATTCTGAAAGGTGAATTTAATTTCTTCCTCGCCACTGCCATGCAGCAGCATCTCACGGATCTTCTTCGGTAATTTCTGAAACGGCTTATCCATGTCAAAGCCGTAGTGTTTTGCTAATGAGGTGAGCATTTGGAAATAATAAAAATTATTCCGATCCCAGCCGCGAATCGCCCCACTGGCCAGACTAAACTCGGGATGACTGACAATGCGTTGTTCATCAAAAAATTGCTTGACCCCCAGGCCATCACAACCCGGACAGGCGCCACTGGGATTGTTAAATGAGAACAAGCGGGGTTCGAGTTCGCTGATCGAGTAGCCGCATTGTGGACAGGCATACCGCGCCGAGAACACCAGTTCCGCTTGTTTGGATTCCATAAAGGCAATGCGCACCTTGCCATCGGCAAGGCGCAGTGCTGTTTCCAGCGAGTCGGCCAGCCGCTGTTGAATATCCGCCCGAATCTTAAAGCGATCGATCACCGCTTCAATCGTGTGTTTGCGATGCAGTTCCATTTTTTTGATCGGCTGATCCAAATCAACCACTTCACCATCAATGCGCGCACGCACATAACCATCGGCACGCAATTGTTCAACGATGTGCAGATGTTCACCCTTACGCTCCTCGACGATCGGCGCCAGCAACATCAGCTTGGTGCCCTCGGGCAGCGCCATGATTTGATCCACCATCTGACTGACGGTTTGTGCATTGAGCGGCAACGCATGATCCGGGCAGCGGGGTTCACCGGCGCGGGCGTACAACAGGCGTAAGTAGTCGTAAATCTCGGTAATGGTGCCAACGGTCGAGCGCGGGTTGTGCGATGTGGATTTTTGTTCAATGGCAATGGCCGGTGACAGCCCTTCGATGTGATCCACGTCCGGTTTTTCCATCATCGACAAAAATTGCCGCGCATACGACGACAAGGACTCGACGTAACGGCGTTGGCCTTCGGCATAAATGGTGTCAAAGGCGAGCGAGGATTTACCGGAGCCGGATAGTCCGGTTATGACAATCAACTTGTCACGCGGCAAATCCAGATCAATGTTTTTCAGATTGTGGGTGCGTGCGCCACGCAGGGAAATTTTGTCCATGACAACTTCTTCTCGGCCGGAGTAAACCTGCTAATATACGCCGCTTGCCGGGGTGGAGCAAAACCGGCTAAACCCACACCGTTTTAATTGAGAACAAAAAGGTAATCGTTACGTGTCTCCCATCACAGATAAAATGACGGCCACGGAAAAGCGCGTAGCCATGGTCTTGGCCGGGGTCTTTTCCACTCGGATGCTCGGACTGTTTATGATTGTCCCGGTATTTTCGGTGTATGCGCAGGGCTTGCAGGGTTACACCTCCAGTTTGGCCGGCTGGGCGATTGGGATTTATGGCTTAACCCAAAGCCTGTTGCAAATCCCCTTGGGCAGATTGTCGGATCGGATCGGCCGGCGCCCCGTCATCTTGGGTGGTTTGATTATATTTGCCATCGGCAGCGTGGTGGCGGCGCTGTCCGACAGTATTACCGGCGTCATTCTCGGGCGCGCGATGCAGGGCATGGGCGCGGTTGCCAGTGCGGTGATGGCGCTGGCCGCTGATCTCACCCGTGAAGAGCATCGCCTGAAAGTCATGGCCCTGATCGGTGGCAGTATTGGCGCCTCGTTTACCTTAGCTATTATCCTGGGGCCACTGTTAGCGGGACTGGCGGGCATCAAAGGAATTTTCTGGGTAACGGTGGTGCTGGCGGCCGGCGCCTTCGCGCTCATTTGGTTTTATGTCCCCAAGGTGCATGTGGGCCGTTTTCACCGGGATACCGAGGTGGAATGGTCCTGGATCGGGCGGGTCTTGGGTGATGCGCAATTGTTACGGCTCAATGCGGGGGTGTTGATCCTGCATTTTGTCATGACCGGCACCTTTTTTAGCTTGCCGCTGATTTGGGTGAAGCAGCACAACATGGCGGTGAGCCAGCATTGGCAGGTCTATCTGCCGATGATGGTATTGGCGATTTTGCTGGTCCTGCCGTTTGTGATGCTCGGGGAAAAAAAGCGCCAACTCAAACAGGTGTTTATCCTGGCGGTGGTGTTTCTGGTCTTGGCATCATTTGGACTCTGGCTGTCAGTCGCACATTGGTGGTTGCTGGTTGCCCTACTCGGGCTGTTTTTCACCGGGTTTAATATTCTGGAGGCCAGCCTGCCTTCCCTGGTTGCCAAGTTTGCACCGCCTGCGCATCGCGGTACGGCGATGGGCGCCTTCTCCACCAGCCAATTCATGGGCGCCTTTTTGGGTGCGGTGACCGCCGGCTGGATCAGTGGGCACCACGATCCTGCAAGCGTATTTCTGCTGAATGGGGTGCTGCTGGTGATATGGCTGGGCATTGCCCTGTCAATGCGCCAACCCAACTATTTGAGCAGCCAGCTACTTTATGTCGGCCCGATGTCAGCCGTGCAAGCCCAGTTAATGGCGCGGGAGCTAACGACGGTGCCGGGCGTGGCCGAGGCCGTCGTTATTCCCGAGGATGGCGTGGCTTATCTCAAAGTGGATCAGAAAGCCTTGGACAAAGCACAATTGTATAAGTACTCTTTGGCCCCGAATGATTCGGCGACTTAGCAGATAAACAATCAACCGTAAGGGGGAAATATGGCAAAAGGAACTTTAAACAAAGTCATGTTGATCGGTAACCTGGGGAAAGACCCGGAAATGCGCTACATGCCCAATGGACAGGCCGTGGCCACCATCACCATCGCCACCTC